>Ga0307511_10000587_pt1 | contig 38892 bp, 47 predicted proteins | sample 13_EM_MG_FD_200266 | JGI IMG/M metagenome (GOLD analysis project Ga0307511, IMG submission 200266) | Populus trichocarpa ectomycorrhiza microbial communities from riparian zone in the Pacific Northwest, United States - 13_EM | ecosystem: Host-associated > Plants > Roots > Unclassified | place... | reverse complement strand
AGCGGGGGATGAGGATATATCGCACGGCTGCGAGCCCAACCCGGCACCGCTTGCCACCGATGGTGTGATGGCCTTTCGTTTTTTGCTCCACCTCTTGCCTTTCCGCATGCCGTAGCGGTCAGACATTCTGGCACCTACACGGACCGTAAGACGCTCGGAGCGGGCGTGGGAAAGACCCACTCACTGAAGGGCCGATCGATAACCCCAAACCCTCCCACTCGACCCCACTCGACCCCCACTCATGTCGATTATTCACCCATCACGTCTGACTGAGGATCCGTTGATCGGTGGCCGCCTCGATGGTATCGCCGCAGCGCAGCGAGAAGGGATAATGTGATCCCGACGCAAGCGCTAACCGTTCCAGAGATATAAAGTTGGCCCCATCGTGCCCAAGGACAGTAAGGACCCCCCCCACTTCCACATAGTACTCACGACCATGTCACCTCAGCGAGTCTGGTTCAGTGAGTGGTCTGTGACTTTTCTGGGTGTAACATCTCCCTCACTAAGAGATGTAGTTACCGGTGCATCCTCCGGATTTGGCTTATCCCTCACCACGCACGTGTTGGAACAGGGTGACATCGTTATCGCCACTGTGCGAAAGCCGGAAACGCTTCAGCAACTCCTCCAGACGTGGACACAGGGCCAACTCCTGGTCCTCAAGGTCGATGTGTCCAGCCCCGATGATATCAAAGACGCTTTCAGGACCGCAGAAATCCGATTCGGTCGCATTGACGTCGTTTACAACAATGCCGGGTTCTCTGTGATGGGTGAACTGGAGTCCACCCCAGAGGAAGAGGCACGGAAGATGTTTGAAGTGAACGTCTGGGGTGCTATCAACGTCGCGCGGGAGGCCGTTCGATTTTTCCGGGACGTCAACAAGCCCCAAGGCGGGAGGCTGTGGTCCGTCACCTCTGCGGCTGGTTTGCTCCCCATACCGGCTTTTGGTTACTACTGTGCGAGCAAGTTCGGTGCGCCAGGGAAGATTTCTCAAAGGCTTGGTAATGACCTCTTTTACCCAGCCCACGAAGGTGCCATCTTGACATTAGCAGCCGAGATAGATCCCAAGTGGGACATAAATGTGGGTATTTTACCGGGGTTCACGGCTACTGCAAGTCTCACTCTGATGCATAGATCACTCTCATCGAATATGGCGCCTTCCGTACGAGGGCAACGTCCTCAGAATCTATGGTTGCCTCGCCGCCTCACCCAGCATACGGCGATCCGTCGACGCCGTCATCTCAGAGCCGTGCCTGGGTCAAGGGAGACACGTATATTGGCGATGCGGATAAGGCGGTCAGGATGCTCTACTCAAAGCTTCTCACAGACCCTAATCCTCCCCTCCAACTCCCTCTCGGCCACGACATCATCCCCAAGCTCTTGGACCAATGGAAGAACAACATTCAGGATCTCGAGAGGACAGCTTCGTGGTCAGATGGTTTGGTTATAGACGGCAGGTCGTGGTAGATTTCTCAAGTCGTGTAGTTCCTAAACGTAATTCAGCTATGGATTCTTGTCCACTCGATCCTAGTGATGGGTGAAACTGATCGGGGATCTAACTTCGAAGTCATAATATGCTGGAATCGAACCTCAAGTTTGGAGGGTGGCAATTCCTTCGTGTCTCAACCTCCTGATGCTGCCTCTGGCCATCTTTATCTTTAATACGGCAGGCCACTTGGTCCGAGGTTTGTTGTCAGGCTGGCTTGTAGCTCTTAGTCGTGCTGTTGGTACCCTCTGCGAGTCAACAGGATCGATACTCGACCCCACGGGTGTTTCCTCCCCTCCAATCTCAGCGCTGTGCCATTAACTTGACCGAGGAACCACCTTGTGTTTATTCTTATTCAACAAGGAATGTATGACGCTCTCTAGGCGAACGTTGAAGAAACCATGAACCAGGTTTGTCCAGGCATCGACGGACAGACCCCGACAGCGATGCTTACTACTATTTCAACTCCCTTTCAGTCGCGTCTCTCGAACTGGAGACATTGGGCGGCGCGAGAGAGGATCTCCCGGGTGACAGCCTGTTCGCTCGCTGCGAGAGGTTTCGCAAGGAGGGGATAAGCCTTAAAACACCCTATGCCCTGGTTTCGAGGATTTTTGTCTGAAGGACTCATGATGAAACCCCAGAGTCGCCGCTCTTGTTGAGGTGGGCAGACTATTTATAAAACGTGCCCGCCGGTTTTCGGCGAGGCGATGGAAGTAGCAGCCCGGAGGTGTGTTTCTCTCTCGTCCTAGCGTATGCCAGGCTGAGTTCCTCGTCCAGGACACGGAGCAATTCCATCACGCAGAGGTCGTAAGCGGTTTGCGAAGACGTGGCAGTGCCGATGTGCAGAAGCGTGGTCGGTAATGCAATTCGCTGAATCACAGTTGGCTGATACGGTACGTCTCCCAGCGTAGTATGTAAGGCACCGAAAAAGACTTGTGGGCGGTACAAAAGCGGAGAAACCTGGATACTCAGAATTCTGGTAATATTCAAGCCACAAAGCTGAGAATTCCGATTTCATGTGCCCAGCTTGTTGTGGCAGTGGCAAGTTGGTCTTCGAACCCGTAGGAGGCAGGATCGGGAAACATTAGGAAATATTATCCGCCCGCCGCCTGTCTCCTCGGGTCAGGTACATCGGTACCCAGTAGTTTGATCTTACATTACCTCCCGAGCACCAAACAACTGGCACCCGCACAACCATGTGGAGCCAAAAAATCGAGATTCCTTCCTCCGGACTCGGTCCCAAATTATCCAGAAAGCGCAGTTTCATTGGCGGCTAGTGGTGACAGGCGCAACAGTAGGTATGCACGGAGCGGGTATGAGAATGACATGTACATCTATGGAAGGTCGAAGAACGGAACGAAACGGTGTTGTGTGGTTACAGGCTATAATTACAGAGGGGGTGCAGGAAAACATGGGAAGAGCGAGGGCATGCAAGGGCGAGTCATATATACTGGAAAGGACAAATAAAATAAAAGGAAAAATCATAAAATCATCCACTCCTCATAACCTTTGGAGGCTCTGGAGCGGGCGCGTCGGGGATTAGGCTGACAAGCGACTTGACCAACCGAACGTCCTGGATCAGGGAAGCCGAGCGCATCAGTCACCCGGAAGTATCACGAAGCGGTCGGGTAACTCACGTCATACGCAACGTGGGTCTTGAAAACCCTCTCAGGCTGGTCAACCGGGGGATTCGGTTGCGGCTCACACGAAACTGATCCGACAGATCGGAGTTTCGAGGCGAGGGTCTTCAATGCTTTGCCAGAGCTGATCGAGGATTCGTACACTTGCTTAAAGTAGTGCTTGAAATCTAAATCAGTCGCGTCAGTCCCAAGGTGTTCGGTGTACTGTAAAGGGAGCGACTTACAATGTATGACGGTCTCGACATCGTTCGACCTGTCCTTGAACGATACTACGTGATCGGCTACCCTGATCCCTCCCTCGAGCTTCTCCCGCAACAAGTCGATCCTGTTGTGGATGAGCACGAGAGGGGCCCTCCCGAACATCTCGTTCCTCACGACACCACCCCAGAGGTCCATCGAATGTTTGAGTTCGTTTTCGTTATCGTCCCACTCATCGAAGCAGTCGAGTGGAGCGACGAAGAACACGGCATCGAGGCGTTCGAAGAACGATGCCCAAGCTAGTTTCTAAACCGGGGAAGGTATGATTCAGAACCAAGGACGATGCAACAGCAAGAATGCATCCCTACCGTCGAACGTGTTGAATCGAAAGAGTACATGATCCACTCTGTTCCCTCGAATCTGTCTGTTGGCGGAACAATTTATCAGTCGAAATCGTGGGGATTATCTGGAAGGGTAGCTTACCATTCTCGAAGACCATCCTGTATTCCTTTATACCGGAGCGCCTCAAACGAGCACGTATAATATCGTCATCGGTTGCCTGATAGCTTCTGACGGCAATCCGGTCCATGTCCTCGAGGAAACTGGAAGACTCGAGGGTCAGCGAAGGTGACGGATGAAGGATTCAGTGCTTACAAGCCGCGCGAAGATAGTGCCACCTCCTGCCACTTCAGCGAAGCACCAAGTGTCTTCTGTACAGTTTCATCGTCCCACAGCATCATGACAACCTTGACGAACCCGGTGAGAGTTGCCCCGATCTGCTCGTTCGCCCGCCTATCCGGTTGCTTTATATCCGAGTCCTCGGAGAGTCCCACGGTACCAGACAATTGCCTCGATAACTTTGTTCGGGTGGTGTTTAGGAAACTCAGCTGAAGCTTAATCGACGAGTACTTTTGTATGAACTCCAGAGAAAAATGCGTCCCGGAGGACGAGGAGGAGTATTGAGTGGCCATCTCCTGATCGATGATACCGAGGATATCGGCGATGTTCTGCAAGAGGTTGAGCTGCACGACGGAGGTCCAGAAGCATCGGGCAGCACGGGGGGCGTAGGCGAGTTGAATCTCTGAAGGGGAGGGCGTCAGGTTCGCGCGCAACAAGACCGGTATTGATCGTTCACGCACGCTTGATAATGGTTGACTTCCCTGAAGTGGGCGGCACCCGTTAGCCCTGCGTCTATTTAGGAAAAGGGCAATAGCCTACCACTTGCACGGTGTCCGAGCACAAGCACCCGGACTTGCTTCCTGGAAGGATTGCGATTTGTAACCTTCGCCTTCTCACCGTTCAGATCCTCGTCGATCCTATCGCTGGTGCGCTTGGCGAACAATTCCTGCTGCTCGCGCATGAGCCTCTGCACCTTCGTCTCATTCTTCGGTGGGGCGGTAATTGAAGCCAGTGGGTCCAAGTCCTCGACCTGTGGAACGTAGTAGATGCCTTTGACGGTCATGGTCTCACACGGCTTATGATCCAGGTAAAAAAGAGCCTAGCCAGAGAAGCAGCGGGGAAGAGCCACAAGGAGATGGGGGCCCTGAATGGTGAAGAAGGACGGAGAAGACCAGCGCGAAGGGAGGATACATCGACAAATGGGTGTTCCATATATAAGGTGACAGGAACCACGGGTCTGGAGTTGCCATTACATCCGCGGACCTTCTTTCGGGTTTGACGCTTGGCAGGAAGGTTAGTGGCTCACCCGACGGAACGCTACGTTATGCCCGGTTGTTAGCGAGAAGTACGGAAGTTTCGCCATTACGCGACCGGGAACCCGAAGATGAGCCGAAGTTCTAGGATGCGTTGGGTGGTTCTTGGGGCGTGATGGGACCGTCGACGGTCGCGAGTTTCATCGTTAAGGTAAGCAAACCGAGTGCCTGACCCTCTACTGGATGACTTTCTCTTCCGGTCGACCCAGGCTGGGACTGTAGATGGGCTGAGCGCCAACTTCCATCATGCACGAGCCTCGCAGCTCTCCGCCCCGACACGGGGGGAGGATCACGGAAGAAAATAGGAGTGAGCAGTGAAACATCAACGGCCCACCGAAATACTGGCCCGTCGTCAAGGACCACGGACGTTACGTATACCAGGTCCGGAAGGGTTATATTGGAAAGGGTGTCGCCGCGCGGGCGGACAGATGGGGAGGACGTAATGCGTCCCCCCAGATCTGGTATCAGGAATGGAGAAGCCTGAGGTTTTTAGATTCGCGGGTTGGTCCGAGACACGTCCGCTAGGCCAAGAGCACACACCGGGTTCATCGGAGACGGCACGGAGGTTGGTAGGATGACGCAGGCGCGATGGTGACGAGAAAAGGAGGAGGAAGCAAATAATAAGGATGATAATAAGGATAATAGCGCAAGGAACGTGTGAGATGAACGTCCTCTCCGTGTTGCCCAGCCTACTCGCTCGCACCCTCGGTGAACTATAGCGACCATCGTCGCGTTGGCCTCAGAGCTGGAGGAGGTCCTCTGCAAAGGGTCCCAGCTCAGCGCTATGCAGCGTGTATAAATCGCCTCCCCCATGATCACGGCCCGATCAAGACTGATACCCTTTCACCCCCTCGCACACCCTCCCTGGAGTTTTATCCTTACACACACGATTGCGGTGTTGTTAGTCCCTGATGGACGCGCCGATACTCAATTGGATTCTCTTTCTGGGGAGAGAGGTCACGACCCAGGTGCGTCGCAGAACTGTGCTTGCTGGCCGGATTCGATCAGCTGATCAAAATCGCTTTGCTGCTCCGCCCTTTCTGGGTCCGACGTCGTTTTCGTGGCGAATGTTCGATATGGAACGATTAGGAGTACAAGTCCGCCTGGGAGCTCGTGAAGGAGTGTGTTCCTCATGCTACCGTCCCATACGACCCAACCTCTGCCGATTCACTACGTGCGCCCATCTCACTTATCAATCTAATGGGCGGTATAGGACTTGGAAAGTTGACTCACAAACAGGGCAATTATTCGCTCACATGTTACCTTTACTCATGATGCGTCATCGTCGAATTTCCCGGAGAAGATGGCATGACCACCAGACCCCAACGGGCAAGCATTGGATCGAGCAGGTTCGCACTTTGTAACTCCAGACACTCCTTGTTAATTTCCTAATTCAGCTGGAACCCACGCAGGACCTTGATCCAAATGTTCCCGTCCCACCCAATCGCGTCCGAGCAATGATAGGGTACCACCTCGCTTGGGAACATAACATCATCGCCATGTCTATGACCCAAGGGAGGCAACGAGACGTTGTCTATATCGGAATGGCCATCAAAAGGATGCAAGTCGAACCCCGAGAAGCTCCTGTTCTAACCTACGCCCAGTCGTTCTATCATAAAGTCGGTCGGAATCGTCCAGTCGAAACTTCTTTGAGGCTGACTCCCCATTTAGTTGACCGCGCTCGAGATATCATTCATTGGACCTGAAAATGCAGAAGACGTTATCCTACGGCGTCTCTGCATCCTCCTAACCCTCAAGCAGGCATACATTCGGGCAGTGGGCCAGCCCCTTGGCTTCGATTGGTCTCGTCTCGAATTCAACATACCAGACAGCACAGCCACAGGGGATCGCCGGATGCTCAATGGATGGGAGTTCCGGTTATACAAGGCCTGCGTGGGGATTGAGCGGAAGGGCCAGGTGATCAAGGAGGAGTACCAGTGCTGTTCTGCGTACTTCAGGGGCCACAACGGGGTCAAGTTTGTGTTCCACGATGAGCAGAAGGAGCTGGACAACTGGGTGCAGTTTATCACCACGGATCAGCTGGTGAATGTCATTGACAAGTTGCGAGACTGACTCCGTTTCTTTTCCTGTATCCATTTCTCTTAGCTTTTTCCCTTCTACCCTCATCCGTTGTTGCATATGTGGTTGCTATCATCCCTCTACACACTACCTAGGATCTATATCTACCTCACGATTTTACCGTTCTACTCTTGGCGCCGAGGTCGAGGACCAACGCCGTTTTGTAGCCCAAGCCTACTCCGGTATCACGAGATTGTGATAACGCCCGCGCTCTGGAAGCCGAAAGGGGCTAGCGCCCCGGTTGTTGTCTATGTCACCGCCCCTTATATATGATCAGCCACAGGCAGCGCTGCTATGAAACCAAGGAGGTCATCAGATAAGTGCTCGGGTCAGCCATCTTGGCAGACATCGATGGGCCCATGGTGAGCCGAATGAGGATCTGTCCAGATAAGTGAGTCGTGACGATCAGGGCGCAGTGCCTTCTAGCGGACCACGTGCATCGCGCTTGAAAACCCCCACTCAAACTCACCAGTGCCGCCGCCACTCCTCTTTCTCTTTCCCCTCCACTATACTTCCCGTCTATTCGCCTTTCACGCGAGCGCATTATGGTTAACTTTGGTCCTGGTTCCGTAGAGGTTGGCTCAGAGCCCAAGAAGGGCGAGGGCAAGGCCCGCAGGAACTTCCTCGTCGCCGAGGGGGAACTCGCAGAACGCCCAATGGACGGCATGGACACCGTCTACGACGTCCTCTCATACATCGATCGCACCTATGGAGACAAGAACGCTATCGGCTACCGTGACATAGTCGACACTCATGTCGAGGAGAAGGAGGTCACCAAGGTTGTCGGGGGCAAGGAGGTCAAGGAGATGAAGAAGTGGTCGTATTTCGAGCTCAGCGAGTTCAAGTATCTGACGTTCGCTGAACTTCGGAAGAACTCTGAGGCCCTTGGTCGAGGTTTGGCCCATTTCGGCGTCAAGAGGGATGACGTTTTCAACATCTACTCTGCGACAAGGTATGCGTATTCTCTCTGCTGCGCTCCCTGCCGCGTTGCTCACCTTCCCGTGTGACTCAGCGTCAACTGGCAGTTAATGTCCTTTGGCTGTACCTCCATCTCAGCGACCATCGCTACCGCATACGATACCCTTGGCGAATCTGGTCTCACGCACTCCCTAAATGAACCGGAATGCGTGGGGGTTTTCACTAACGCCGATCTCTTCCCCGTCCTCGCGAATGTTCTTCCAAGCACTCCCACCATCAAGCTCGTGGTCTACGATGGCAGTCCCAAGTCGGAACTCCTCGAGAAGATCAAGACTACTCGTCCAGATGTCACCGTCCTCTCCATCGAGGAACTCCGTAAACAGGGAGAGGGTATCACAATCACGGAAGAAGAAGCAAAGTCCCGCCTGCCCAAGTCAGATGACGTGAACTGCATCATGTACACCAGTGGATCCACTGGAAACCCCAAGGGAGTCGTCATTACCCATTCCAACCTCATGGCCGTCCTCGGAGGAGTTTACAAGCTCCTCAGGCACCAACTCAAACCCGACGATACCTTCCTCGCTTTCTTACCCCTCGCGCACATTATGGAATACGTCGTCGAACTCATCCTTTTGTCTGTTGGCATAACCTTCGGATATGGCAGGATCAAGACACTAACCGACGCGTCTGTGAGGAACTGCAAGGGTGATCTCCGCGAGTTCAGACCTTCTATCATGGTTGGCGTACCCGCTATCTGGGAAACGATCAAGAAGGGTGTCCTGGTCCAGGTCAACCAAGGGGGGGCCGTCAAGAAGGCGGTCTTCAACGGGTCCTTGAAGATCAAGAGAGGCAAGATCCCTATCTTGAGCCAAGTCGTCGACAGTGTCGTCATGAGCAAGGTCAAGGCCGCCACTGGCGGTAGACTCAGGATCGCCCTGAGTGGAGGAGCTCCCCTAAGCTCCGAGACCCACGAATTCTTGAACCTGACGATTCTCACCGTGCTCCAAGGTAAACACGCGCCGGATACGCGATATACGCGATGCTGATAACCGTGTTTCTAGGATATGGTCTTACCGAAACCTGCGGGATGTGTGCCATTCTTCCACCCGAGATGTTGTCCTACGGAAACGTCGGAATTCCCGTTCCGTGTCTCGAGGTCAAGTTGATAGACGTTGCCGAGGCCGGATATCTCTCCAATGGCACCCCACCCCGGGGAGAGATCTGCCTCCGTGGTCCCTCGGTCATCAAGGGCTACTACAAACGCCCTGACCTCAACGATGATCCCTCCATCTTCACTTCCGATGGGTGGTTCAGGACCGGTGACGTCGGTCAATGGAACCCTAACGGAACCCTCAGCGTAATCGACCGGTGCGCACTATCCTACCTATCTTTATTGACCGAGTGTTTTAAACGGGGTTGTTTTTGTATCATAGTATCAAGAACCTGGTGAAACTCTCGAGTGGCGAGTATATTGCCCTTGAACGCCTCGAAGCCATCTACAAATCTTGCAACCTCGTCGCGAACCTGTGTGTGTATGGACATCCCGATGCCAAGCAGCCCATGGCTGTGATTATCCCCCACGAGGCTCACTTGAGACACGCGTTGAGAGAGGGCGCTGTAGATGGTGCGGATGCAGATGGTTCGATGCATGTGTTGTGCGAGCACCCGGGTGTGAGGAAGTTGGTGCTGGAGAACTGTAATGCTCTCGGGAAGAAGAACGGATTCAAGCCACTCGAAATTCTGGAGGCCGTGGTTTTGACGGCTGATGAGTGGACTCCAGAGAGCGGGATGGTCACCGCCGCTCAGAAGTTGCAAAGGAAGAAGATCCACGATAAATTCCAGGACGAAATCAAGGTCAGTGTTCAGTGTTCTCTCAGGTGCGCGGTGCTGACCACATCTTCCCACGTTTACAGAAAGTCTACCCCTACTGAGCTCGGGGAAGTTGTTTTCTTGGACTTTCCGCGCATTCTTGTCTCCCAGATATCTGCCATTGATATGTACATGACCTTGTAATACTTTTCATCGAACCTTGACTGCCATCCAATATTTTTGCTCCCCAAGTGTGCACGTCGGACAACGCCGGAACAGAGGGGAGAACGGAAGTGAGATCTCAAGCGCCCACAACGAGAACCCTCCGATTTCCTTCCTCATCCATACCCTCCCTTCATCTTCCCCTCGCCCACCAATGCTGCGAGCGTCGACCACCACCCTCCGCAACTCCACGCGCCTCGCACGCTCCTTTGCTACCGTCGTTGACTCCGCCAGCGGTGCTAAGGTCGCCGCCGTTGACAATGGTCAGCCTATTTCTGCCGTCACTTTCTTGGTCAAGGCCGGAAGCAGGTTCGAGAACAAGCCCGGTGTTGCCCACGCTTTGAAGAACTTTGCCTTCAAGGTTTGGGAACATCCACGTCTACCATGTGTCTAACACCTCCCTGATTGTTCATTCATTTCGTGTAGAGCACCAGCACGCGCTCTGCTTTGGGAACCGTGAGGGAGTCTGAGCTTTATGGTGGCGTTTTGACTTCCAGTCTGTCAAGAGAACATTTGGCTCTGACCGCTGAGTTCTTGCGTGGTGACGAGTACGTGTTCTTTTTTTTTCTCTTTCTTGCGCGTATATGCGCCTTCGGGACGGGATAGGCATTTCTGACGGGTGGTTCGGAATTACAGGGAATACTTCGTCGATGTCCTTGCGTCCTTCATTACTGGTGCCCGGTTTGCCCCACACGAACTCAACGAGCTGGTTCTTCCCGTTGTGGAAGCCGATTCCGTCGCTGCCTCGGGCGACCCTGCCACCAAGGCTTTGGAAGCCGCTCACACCATTGCCTTCCGACACGGTCTCGGGGCTTCCCTCTTCGCGACCCAGCATCCCAGCTTTACCGTTGAAGACATCAAGGCTTTCGCCGCCTCCGCCTTCTCCAGTGGCAACATCGCGGTCCTCGGAACTGGGATTGAGCAAGCCAAGCTGAGCCAGCTCGTCGAGAAGTCCCTTGGAAAGATCCCCTCTTCCTCTTCCACTGCCACCTCTTCAACGAAATACTACGGTGGCGAGACTAGGGTGGAGTCGAGCGGCCCCCTCCAGACCGTATTCGTTGGGTTCGGAACGACCGGTGCTCCTTCAAGTGACCTCGCCGCTCTCGCCTCGCATATCTCCCCCGAGCCTCACGTGAAATGGTCCAAGGGAATCTCACCGATTTCCGAGGCTACCCCCACCGGAACGACCGTCCAGACCGTGTATCTCCCCTACTCTGACGCGACTCTCTTGGGTGTCCTCATCCAGGGCGAGAACGCTGCCGACGTCAAGACCGCCGCCCAAGCCACCGTCAAGGTTCTTAAATCTCAAGTGAGCGAGACGGACGCGAAGAAGGCTGTTGCAAAGGCCAAGTTCAGGGCCGCGTGTGAGGCTGATTCCAGGGATGGTGTCGTCTCGCTTTTGGGTAAAAAGATTTTCTCGGGGGCAGACGCGTCGGTCGAGACCACGCTGTCGTCTTTCGATGCCGTCTCTTCGTCCTCCATCTCTTCGGTGAGTTCATTGCACGAATGCGTGCGAGCGGACGACTAATTCAGTTGCCTTGGTTCTCCTAGGCTGCCTCGACATTGTTGAAGGCCAAGCCGACATATGTCGTCGTTGGTGACATTACCACCCTCCCTTACGCGGATGAACTCGGGCTCTAGATTTGACTTGGCTCGTTACTCACTAAAGCCATTGTTATCTTAGATAAGATGAATATCACTTGTGGTAACTCGTAAGATTCCCGGACACTCGGAAAGGGTGAAAGAATAATATTCGCTCAAGAAACATAACCAACACATAGCACTCTCGCTCAGATACTGGAAATGACGACATGAAGGAAGAGGCAAGCAACGTCTCCACGGTAAACAAAACAAAAACAAACGAGATCTGAAAAGGAGACACGTTCCGATACAACAACACATAGATCACCAACCTCAGCAACGTAACTATTTCAAACCTCGCGGAACTGACCGGATCGATCTAGGTGGCGCGGCGCGCAGTGACGACACGATAGGCGATCTGCAGTCCTGCGACGTTGGAAATCTCGCCCATGAAACCATTCACCAGCCTGTTGACCTGATCCTCGTCGTACCCGGCTCTCTTGAGGACCAGAATAGCACTTTCGGTCCAAATTTCCAGGGTCTCTCTGAAGTTGACGCCCACGTCCATTGTGCGGGGAGAAGACCAGTCCCAGTCCCCGATGGGCATCTGGTAGTCACGAGATTCGATGTCGCTGAAGTCACCCGATCGAGAGACGTACTCAATCAGATACGGGGGGATCTTTGGGATCTCGTAGACGGAGAGGAGGCTGTGATCAAGCGCTTGGCAAAATGCCGTCACTCCTGGAGGGGAAATACCGGTGGAGGAGTCGACCGGGGGATGGATCCATTCGCCGAGGAGTATTAAGCCGCCAGGGCGAAGGACTCGCGACGTTTCTGCGAGCATTGCTCCGTAGTCGATTCCCTGTTGTGTGAAATTTAGCGCAGGGTACAGTGTGAGAAGCCAGGGGAGAATGATGAATGTCGGGGAAGGTGACATACACGTAGAAGGCTACAGTGCCGAGCATGAACGAAATCGAAGGACGAGTCGGGAAACCGAGTCCTGGTCGTGACGTCGTGAACCTCAAAGATTACGTTTTCTGGCGGGGACCGGGTGGAAATCGGGGCTGCATAGAGATCTTCAGTGCACTGCGATGACGCCGTGCGCCACACCCACACACCTATATCAAGTCCATTGAAGTTGACGTGGGGGAATTCTTCTGCCATTTCAACCACCCTGCGAATATGGCATCTGCGATTAGGCCACAGAATGAAGATATAGGGCGTCACGTACCACCTGCCCGTTCCGGTGCACAGATCAAGAACCTCGATCTGGCGCTGCAACGGACGCCGAGTCAAATGGTCCCTAACGGGACCAACGTAGTTGCCGTCCAGAATTACTTTGAGTAAATCATGCTGGATATTCATTCGCTGTATATGTCCCATTCAACAGATGGTAGTATGACCCGCAAGACCGGATGAGTACACGGACCAAAGAGGAGTGTTGGAGCGAATGCGGAAATGGGGGGACTGGGGCTCAATCAGAAAAAACGCACATTCTGTTCGTGCCCGTCTACAGGAAATGGGTATGATGGGCCTCCATGACGGCCTCCATGAGAGGGGAAGAGACGGTGATCGCGCTTGACGAAGTATGTTGGGAATTCTTGCGAGCTGATTTCAATCAGAGAGGATGTATCCAGCGAGCGGTGGCCCTCATCGGACGCCAGCATACCGCCCGGCTCGTGGCGCGCATCGGGATTGGTGTTCACTACGGCCATTGGCGTGGGGAATCGGTTCGCTTCGCTTGCTTGTTCTCTGCAGCCGGCAGTATGGATCGCAATTAGAAAGAAGAGATCAGTGGGAGACTGGGGGTGTAGGTCAACGGGCGGTGAGGAAAAATGCGGGGGAAAAAGACGGATGGGACACGAAGATGATGTAAGAGGACAAGGAGGGTCGCCATCTTTTTTGCGGGAGTAAAATCGAAATATAGCTGATTGGGGCCGGACGGAGTTGTCGGAGAATGCAGCTGAGCTTGAGTGAGATCAGCAACCGGAACCAAATCTTCTTCGCGCCGACTCAAAATATTCCCATTTCCTCCTCATTTTGGGATGGGGTCTAAACTCGATGCCACCCCCAAACGGCTCTCTCAGTCACCGTAAGTACCCAGTGTATGCGTACTGGACACGGCCAACGACGGCTGACACCTCACCCGGGGTACCTTCCACAGATGGCCTGTGACCTCCCTGGCCGGTCTCTGTTCGTCTGATTCTCGTCTCCTGCCGTTCAGACACTAAACCACTGTGGCAAACAGTTTTAGCGTCAGCGTTTATCCCACCGAATGCGCATAAAGGGTTCCCACCGTTTGTGCACCGATTCGGCTTCGCTGGCATCTTTGCTGGTGCGGGCTACGTACTCTCCACAGGCGATTCGCGCAACGGGAGTGGCATATCCACAGGTCAGCCCACTCTCGTACACCCAGGTCGCCTTGGAGACCCTGACCCACGTCGACCCTAGCTTGGTCTCTGATCTACCTGTTCCTAAACACTCGAAAATCGCTCGCTGCACCCCGGCACCCCGTGGCAGTCGGCTTACTTCTCACCACCATTGGTTCTGCTGGTCTGTATGGCTCTGAATACTTCTTCCTCAGCAGCGACAGTGAAGGTGGTTCCTCCGCTGATGCTTGAAAAGGGCACATCGGTCGGCCAACTTGGCGGGAGGATTGCGCGCTTCCCCCACCGTGATATTTGAATAGTCATGCTATCTTACACCCGTTGCCAGCATGTGCCGTACTAGAGCGCTCTCGTTCAGTGTACCCTCCTCTTGGCTTACGCAACCAGTTGGCATCAATGTTGAACTTTCCCAATCAAGCGGAACAATACGTTTCCCCAACCTAGCAAGTAACGTGACCCGGTTCTTCCCATGGCCCCTTAATGTGAACCAGTCCGACGCGTCTCTTTCTCCCCTCGTACATACGCCACCACCTCCCCCTTTGTGTATATTGTACATAGCGATGGAGAAGGATTTCGAAGACTTCTTCACTCTGCAGGACAAGCTCCTAGCTCTCCCCGAGGAAGATATTGATGCTTATCACGCTCGTAGAGCGAATCCCGACAAATCGTAGGTCTCTTGGACTCTCGCACACCCGTATTACACTCTGACGACTCCTCCAGACCACCCAAGTTGGGGGATATCCAATCACTGTTTCCTGATAGCACAGTGCCGACACCTGCACTACGTGACCCCCATCCTGTGGGTGGACCATCCCGTCGCCCCCCTGTGGAGTCCCGAGCAGACGCCCCTACAGAGCTCGACACCACAAACTCTGTAGCGGCTGCGTTGCCACGGACATCCGTCAAGGGGTGCGCGATAAGCACAACTGATACGACGGTATCTGTTGCCTCGCGCTCTCGAAGGGACCCATCTCCTCGAAGAATCGCGTTAACTAGGCCAAGGCACGTTATTCCTACACTCAAGGCCTCCCAATCCTCGCCCATCGACGCGTTCAGTCCCGTCGCGTCATCCACCCCCGCCAAGCCACCTGGAGCCAAAGTCGTGGAGGAGTCTCCACTTCTCGGGAAACGACGACGCGACAAGACAGATCCGAGTCCTTCCAAACCAAAGTCAAAAGGCAAGGACAAGGCGGTGGATCCTGGTCCTGTACATACTTCACCCGTCGAATCGCCTCGATTCGATAATCCTGCCCCCATTCAGACCAAGAAGCGTCCTCGAGAAAACGATGGAAGTCCAGGCCCTCAGCCCAAGAGTAAAACACTGCGTTCCTATGCTGTTCCTACATCCCCAATTAACTCAGCTGTATTCCCACCAATCACCGAACTACCGCCTATTTTGAGCCGCCAGGGTAGCTTGACGGTCTCTTCCGACCAACTATCCAAGAAACCTCGGGACGACAGAGTAATCAAGATCAACCCTAGGCCACTTCCTCCTGCGGAGGTCGCTGTCGCCGATACCAGCGTTATAGAATCCTTCCATACGTCTCCTCCTAAACCACCGACTACTACTACCACGAAACTGCCCGGATCTGTGGGTGATGAGAGAAAACCCCAAGTACCTGGGATCGCCGCAGTCGCAGAAACGAGCTTCCTTACGTCTCCAGAGACCTCCCCCGAGAAGCGACCCACCTTGCTACCGCCGCCCCCTTTGCCCAAGGTTTCGCAGCGCCAACGGATTCAAAACACCATCGCTGATTCTACGCTCACCAATCTCACCTCTCCGGAAAACTCGCGAGAGGAACCTGCATCAAACCCTAAGGTTGTCACTGAGCCGAAGTCCCTTCTGCCTGGACAAACCGCGAAGACAATTGGTATCACGAAGTTCAGGCCGACAGTCACCACGATCTCACATGCGGAGGCTGGTCCCTCAAAAACCTCCTCTACTACAATGCCTCTTCGTAGCAGATCCACCCTTGGTCAGGTACAGACGAAGAAGAACCCGGCGAAAAAGGGGAAAGATAAACCCGCCAAGATGACACCTGTGGAGTACGCCGAGATGTTGATCGAGAAATACAGCGACCCGAATCGAAGAATCCCGAATGTCAGTCAGCACCTGCGTGGGAGGAAGATTTTCTACGTTGGTGTGGACATGCGGTATGCTGGGGACGGAACGAAGAAGAAAATGGAATATGTAAGAACATTCACGACTCCGAACTTGGCGCTCGTCGCTCACCCTCCCACCCCAGATTCTCAAGCATGGTGGCACGCTGGTCCCCAGATACGATCCAGAAGTGGTGACTGTGATTGTAACCGATGGGAGCAGATTCGCAACTACAGAGGCGTGCGGCATCAAGAAAGTCACGGATATCCCGATGACTATTCCGACTGTTCGGTGGGAGTGGGTCCTTACCGGCGACAGGCAAGTTAGGAAACGACCCACCGTACCAGGCGCTCCGATCCCAAAGCCCGCACACCCCGCCGAGAACAAGCCTCTCCCAAAGATGGGCTACTATTTCTACAACGCCGCCTTCAGCGAACGCATCGAAGCTGGGGACGATATACCCAAGCGACAATCGAAGCCGGCTGTACAGAAGGAACCCACCGTTGAAGATTTAGATAACTGGGACATGGGTATCAGGCAAGTACTGAAACGAGGTCTTTTGGATCGTGAGATTGATTTGTGCTTAGTGACAACGAGGTCACCACCGGTGGTGAATCTTCCGATGAGGATAACGAGCCGGACGCCAAACGACGGAAGGCCGGTGGAAACTACGATGCGATCATCGCTCGATACGCGGCTGTTGGGATGGAATATGGGAGACCAGCGACTAAAATGCCGACCGAGGGTATCGTGTTCAAACCCGAAGATTTCAAGACAAAGCCTGTAGTGCAGCACAGATCGAAGGCAGGAGCTCAAGAGGGATTGGTTGCTGCGTCGAGCTCCTCCAGTTCGACTTTGAAGACGACGAAAGGGAAGGAGAAGTTGAAGTCCAGAGCGGAAGATCCGCTGGCAGAATTTTACGCTGAAGCGAAAGCTCAGACGGAACACAAAGGCAGAACCGGAGTTCGTCCTTAATTCTTAGCTCCTGTATCTTGTTCTCTGATCTCTAGAATTCTGATCTGCCTTTATCAATCGATCTCTCGACAACATCATCGTTATCATCTGACTCTTCTATTCGGCGCGGTTTCCGTGCATGCAGTGGTGTTCGGAAGAGGTTTCTGAAGATTCCGGTGCGGAATCTGCTTTAACCAGCCCCGGAACCTTGCGCAAAGGCAAGATCAAAGCTACTAGCGTGAGTACCGAAATCCTCAAGTCCTTTGAGTCCCTTCGTCACATCCGTTCTTTGTGGTTCTCCCTTGCCGCTCGCCCCAACCCTGTACCCTGGTTTACGTCGCAATTCAACAATTCATACCTTTCCCATTACATTCTCTTTACATCTCACATCCACGTTCGGTGCCTTTGCGTGATCACTTCGGTCCACTTCTCGCAACCTGCATGGCCTATTCAATGCATTCAGTGACTGACTTTGAATGATTTGTATTGTAGGGCTGGACATGCGACAACAAGCAGGGCGCGGACGCTGGCCCCTGCCCGAATCAGGATGTTGTGGACAAAGTTTGTGATTCACCTTTCACGTGAGGTTGCGCGCTCGCCGCTCCAAGAGCGGGGTTGACCTTTACGAACCTCACGATGTTTACTAATACTCTTTGCTAACGACAGTTGCGGGAGCTGCAAGGGCTCTACCGAGCCAAGCCTGGAGCGGAGAATAACTGGAGAGTGTTCAGTTATAACAAATGTGAGTGATCGAGTTCGTCATGCCCATTGCCCACTCCATTTCCGGGTGAAGTAACCGTTGGTTGTGGCGCGGGATCCCGGCCTCCCGTTTCTTCACGTCATTCTATCCCCCCGGGTCTTACGATTTCACGCTCCGGGTGATGACATGCTCCTGAAGCCGCGTCTGCCGGGGGCTACAGATCTCCTTCCGAAATCTCGATCGAAGGAGATTGATCATATGATTCTCCCAACCCGGCTCCCCGGGTCCACCTCCCGTTTCCCGGGACCAATTATGCGTCCGAGCCGAAGTTCCGGACCCTCTGCCCCTGCGATGGATCTCATCCCCGGGATGACGGATCGCATGGTCCGCCAGGGTGAGACCACGCACCTTCCGTTTTGAACCTTAGCCTCTCTGAAAATGTGATAAACGTGCTGATATATTGATTCTCGCGCGCTTTGCTGTTGTGGGTCTCCGAGCAGCTATCCGAGCGTTGCTAAATTACCCGACGAGGATCAACTCGTATGCGGAAGCTCGGACCATTAGGGGAGTGGGTGAGAAAACTGCACTGAAGGTAAAGCCTCGTTTCCTTTCCAATCCAATCCCACCCCACCCCATCCACTCCAGGCTGCCGTAACAGCCTCGTGTGAACCGCGCAGTGCTCCTCCCTGTGGTGGAACGTCCTGTCCATCCCCACTGATTATCCCTCCGATAAAACCCGCGCTCGTGTGATCACAATACTGATAACATTTGTCCTTTTTCCTCTTCTGTGATGGTTAGATCATGGAAATTATAAACACTGGGAACCTGAAGAGGATCGGACATGAAAACACGGAGGATGTAAAGGTTAATAAGTTATTCCAAGGAGTCTTTGGCGTCGGTGGGTTTTACGTCTACTCCTTAATCCCCCTCTTCATCTTCATTGACGACACATCATGTGATATGCCAACCATATCTCGTACGGTTTGAGCAGGGATGAAGACGGCATATATGTGGTACAATGTCGGCGCACGTACTCTCGAAGACGTTGTTTCTGGAAAAGGTGGCATCAAATTGACTTCCCAGCAAGAGATCGGGATCCGATATTACGATGGTAAATCCACTTGCCTCCTCTAGGAGAGGCACGAGCTCAGTCGGATCTTCTTCGCCTCGTTCACTCGTCGTTTCCGACCTTCGGCTGATATGTGCTTGTTATCACCACAGATATTAACGAACGCATGCCGAGGAACGAGGCGACAGCGATATTTGAACAGATAAAGCGAATCGGTAGGTGTTTCCTCGCTCATATCGATTTCATCAGTAGGCACCATCGTAACGTCAGTGTGCCCGCCGAGCGCCGACGAACGTTCCCGTGCACGCACATCTTTCGTCACGGTACCCGACCGTAAAGGACTTCGTGGAGCAGAGACTAACCATCATCCGGAAACTAGCTATCAAGATTGATCCCAAGTTATTTGTAGAATGTATGGGAAGTTATCGGAGGTGAGCTGTTGAAGCTGAATTGCGAGAGTTTTGAATCCCTCTCGTCATCCTGTTCGTCCACTGACCTTATCCGTTTGCATTGCGCCAACGATGCTGGCACTGCTCCCCTAGAGGTTCGGAGACTTGCGGAGATATAGATGTCATCATCACTAGATCCGTTGAGGATGGGAAAACACATGCAGGTCGGTATCTTTACGTTGACGGAGCGGCCCTGGTGCTGGATATGGGTCCTGTGTTTGTGACTTAATGAGTTTGGATCCGGTTGCCTTGAACAGGTGCTGCAAAGAGATTATGGCAGGTGTGCCACGCGCGGGGAATTATCACTGACGATCTCGTCATGCCGGATGATTGGAGCGACTTGGAGCTGATTTATCGTGGGTTGTGCCGGAAGGACACAGAGAGCAAGCGTCGGAGGATAGGTACGTGAATACTTACTATTATTTTACCTCGTCTTTCTCATTTCCCATGTTCGATTGACTTTGGTTCCTGACGCGACCTGTCAGATTTTCTGTCAGTGCCATGGAAGGCGAGGGGCGCTGCGCAATTGTATTACACGGTGAGGGTCGATGACGAGATTCTCGGGAGATGTTGGGATGAACGAATACTGATTCGCGTTGCCATTTAGGGCGATGACATTGTACGTGCACCGGGAAATTGGGGAGATCGAGGGAACACACACTTATCTACTCTGCAGTTCAATCGATCGTTAAGGCTGAAGGCGAGGAAGAACGGGATGACTTTGAATCAGCGTGGTGGGTGGACAACTGCCTCGGTCCGACCGTCGGACTGGAAAAACAAAACTGACGGTATGTTTGGGACAGGGTTATATGGAGGCATTATACGGGACCTTTCAGATCCCAGTAAGAAAACCACCTCGGGTAAGTGACTAAATTCGATCAAACCGCTCTGTGCGCTTTCCGGTTCTTATTGTGTGTTTCTGGTGGCGGTCACTGGTCGCTGTCCTTATTGTTTGTAGGCCATCTACTTGCGTCTGAGACGGAGAAGGAGATTCTGGAGATCTTGGGAGTGCCGTGGCAGGAACCTCACGAGCGCGCGCGGGCGAGTTTTGTATGAGAGAACTGTAGCGTTAACATTCTGCTGTCGCCGTCCTGCTCGGGTTTGGACCTCATGGGATGAGGGAGCATTTCATTATTCCCAGTCTTTTGTCTTTTAATGCGCGAGTGATGGGCTGTGACGGATCGGACCGAGACCGGCCAATGGCAGTAGGCGCCGTTTCCTTGGTCCACCCTCTCCCCTTTCCGCTTTTTACTCTTTCCCCATAAAACTCCCACACGAGCCAACCCAGTCTACGGGGCTGCCTCTCCATTTCCTCGTCGTCGGCTTCGTTGCTACCCCATTTTCTGCCGCAAATTCCAGCTCAAGGTCGCTTCATCCCTTCAACCGCAACCTATCCCCGTCAGAAATGGACGACAACGTTCAGCAGTACGAACCACACGCGTTACCGGCCTGCAACCGAGATCGACTGTGCGTGAGCCTCCATTTATTGTCCCCCTTGAACCTTCCAACCACCTGGGAGCCATCTCTCTGCATTGCACGGAGGGCGTCAGCAGTCCAAGCCAACATACCCTGGACGGGGTCACCGGGTCTCCGCGCACGGTTTCGTGACGCTTTCCTGGGTCCTCGGTCCCAGGATTTGGGCTCCTTGTCTTGATTTCATTTCCCCCAGCCGATGGATCCTTCGTCCGCGTTGCCCCCATCCTCCGGGACCGACCTCAGACTCCCGTTTCCTTGCTGATAAACCTATCCTCGATTATCTCGGACGCGATACCGGATGCTAACCTCCTCCTTCTCCGTTTCCAGTGACTATGAGTTGATCGTCAGGCAGGAACCAAAACAGGCCCGTATGTGCGGGGTTGGAAGTGAGTGTTGTGGCCGCAGATAGGTTTACGTGGTTGAACCCGCCTTCTGTCCCATAGATGACCGCCGTCCGATCGACCCCCCACCAATCGTCCAGTTGCGTGTGATTGACCGTGGTGCGAATGACCCGGCGTCGCCTAGGTCAAACAGTCCGGATACTGGAGGTGGGCAAATTTTCGTCCACTGAAAATTTCGTTGCTGCTTACGGCACTTCTTTGACACCGCCTCCACCTAGGAAATCAATACATCTCCTCCTTTCTCCAAAATCCGTATTACTTCATGTATGCTTCCCTTGCTCAACCCGACGAAGACGTTGAGATCCATTGGTTCAATGTGAGGGTGTCCCTTTTCGGCGCGGAGTTTACCAGAGTCTCACATTGCGTCATCAGGGCGGCAAGACACGATGTACCGCCGGATCTGTGGTTTCATCCCTTTATCACCTGAAGGACTCAGAGAATCGCGGGGAAGATGCTGCCTTTTTCGTATTCCCCGATCTCAGTGTGAGAATGGAAGGAAGCTACCGCCTCAAACTTTCCTTGTTTGAGGTTGTGGGGTGCATATTTTATTGATTTACCGTCACGCGTCGGTTTGCTGAGGTCATTTCCAGGACGTCGGTTCGGCATTGTAAGTCGATCTACTCTGCTCCCTTCTACGTGTATACGGCCAAGAAGTTCCCCGGTATGGAGGGTACGTTCCTGGTGTTTGACCCACCGTGTTTGTTTTCTCACCCCACCCCCAGAGTCCACGCAACTCTCTTGTACTATGGCCGATCAGGGCATCAAGATCCGCATTCGTAAAGACATTCGTACACGAAGGCGCCCTCTGGTCCCTGCTCCTCCCCAACAAATTGGTCCGATCGAAGCATCACCTACGATCGGTCGTGCTTCTCAGAAACCTGAGGACGAACCAAAGGAGAAGAAAGGTCGTGGGATACGTCTCGTCCGGGAGATCAAGAGACAGAAGATCGAAAAGATTGGCGAGATTGTTCCCGATGCCCGTGACGGCGCTGCTGAGTCAGGAATCTCTCATCTGCTCCCTCCATGGCCAGGCACTACCTCGACTCCAACACCTGCGCCCGCCGTTCAACCTTCCCCTCCTGAACCGAGCACACCGGTGCAGGCCCAGCAACCTCAGCCACAGCAACAGGTCACCCCAACTTCCCCAACCCAACCACCCTCTGATAACACACAGTACGACCATCGTGGCAGTTACTCGTACGAGCAAACTGCGCCGCCGCCGCCGCCACCCCCTTCACACCATTATCACACGCCCCAACCTGGTCCGCCTGCAACATATGGACCTCCCCCTCCTCACTACCAATACGGAACCTACGGCCCTCCTCCATCTGGCTGGGGTCAACCTGGCGGATATGACCATTATCAGCCACCACCATCTGTACATTACCCTCCACCACAACACCAGCAAACCCATCACCAACATCCCCCTGCGCCTGCTCCTGTTCCTGCACCAGCACCGGCTCCCGGCCCACTCCCTCCTCCTGCCCACCATCCAACCCATGGTCACCCCCCTCCACCCGCTCCGTATAGACCACCTCCGACGGATTACTCATATCCTCCACCATCTAATGCTCAGACGTATGGCTCGTATGAGCACCATTATACTTACCCTCCCCCTCCGATGCCCTCTCAGCACCCCTACCCCCAACAGAACGGGTACACCGGACCCGGCCTTCCCCCTCCTCAATCTGCCCCTGCCCAGAGTCACCCAAGCCAGGACGTGAGAAACCCGCAGCCGGTCCAGACGCAGGCAAGGACACACTATCCCCAGCCTGGTCCTGGATATGGTCCCTCGCCCCCACCCGCCTCTCATCCGTATGAGTTACCACCGCCCCCTCAACACCACCAGTCACAGACCCAACATCACCCTCAGCCCCACCACCAACCACAACCTCCTCAGCAGCCGCAACCGCAGCCACAACACCACCAGGCCCAACAACAGTACAGGCATTACCCACCCCCACCTCCCACTGGGTATCCGGCGTACAATCCCGGTGATACATGGGGCGTGCCGAACTCGAGTGGCTATAGTGGCCATGGACAAGGAGGTTCCACAGCTCTTCCCTTGCCCCCGCCGAGCTCCGGGTACCAACAGCATCCGCATCAAACCCATCAAACCCACGATGGCTCAATGGGTGGACCAGGCATGAGAGGTAGCGATCGAATTCAATTGGCACCTCTGAGGGCAACTCAGGGAAGTCCTCCACCACCTGGCCCATTGAGTGCGATTTCCGTCCATTCAAACGGCTCCGGAGGTGATGGCAGTGCAGGTGGAAGAGGTCCGCATGTAGAGGGTAGGAGGAACCCCTTGAGTATCGGTAACATTATCGACGGCAGCCACTGAATTTTCCCGAGTGCAATTCCCTTTTGATCCGTTGCTCTTCTCGAACTCTTGTCCGCAAAAATCGTTCACTGATCCTAACGGACGCGGTCAAAAGCCTTGCACGCTGCCTCGTTTTTTTTCTTCTGTCCTTTTCTTCATCTCTGCGCTCTCGATCCGCCTCCCGCTTCGCCATGTTGTGTTTATTCTACTTGCAGCTCTCCGTGTTTATTCCGTCATCTCAAGTTTATGTGTTCGCTACCTCTTTGCACCACAGCCCCAATTTCTTGTCAGTCACATATTCACTCCACCTCCCTCGCTTCTCTCTCCCTCTCACTATCATCTACGCTGCTTCCGACCGGCCCCCCCTCATCCTCTCTCGCGTGGATTGGCCTTTTCTCTGTATTCTGTGCGTTATTCTTCATTTTCTCCTTCGACCCACCACCCCCGTGTTTTGGCCTCATACGGCTTCGCCAGGGGGGTTCCAGGATTATATTTCCGAAATATTGGAGCGCATAGTACGCTTTGTCTAGTACGTAGTTCAGGAAGTAATGCAATTGCCTGAAAGTAGTTCAGGGCACCCTCATTGGCAGTGAGAGCTGGGGCGATGTCGCCCTAATTATCAACACCTATCTTCCACGGGACAGTGCCGACGGCTGCGAATACTAATGGGCGTTTCCTGTCAGCCGTTTATGATCGTGTATACCATCCCAAGCAGACTTTTGACGTGCGTTCGGGGCTCTGTTAGATGTTGTGGAGAGGGGGCGATGGTGAAGAGGCGCTTTGAGAATGAACATCCCTCCACTCCGATTTGGCTCTTCGTCGAAACCGTACCCAGCCCGCCAAACGATGTTGTACCGCATCGTCTTTGTCAAATACTCGTGGATCCCAGGGGAGTCTAGGAGGTGACCGAACATCACGAGATACTCTGGCCACTCGTGCTTCCACTTCTCGCTTTCCTCCACGTGCGTCCCCTCATCACCGACAGCTGATTTCTCGGGTAGGCCGGGTGGGGAACAGGGATAGCTAGACGGTGGGAAAGTCAGATTGACATCTGGAGGAAACCGCGTCTTGAGGTATTCGAGAGGAGACTCGTAGAACACGTCCGTTTGGTCTTTGTACCCGTCAACGTCTTGGCCTTGAAGCGGAGGTTCACATCCGATCGCCCAAAGCCTTCCGGGGTGGTCCAGTTGGGGGTTATGTAGGTGGGATTGCCAAGGGGTCGAATGACATGGCATCAGGAAACCGACGGAGCGGACCTCACCGCCGTTTCGTGAGAGGGACCGCAGATGGCTCATCACGGAAACTTGAGGGGTGGAGCGGTACGCGATACAATAGAGGATAAGGGGGAGTTGAAGAAGGAGTAGCGCTAGATGGGGTTTTGGCACCGCCCGAAGGAATCTCGAGAAGCCTCCTTGAACGCTGGGCTGATTCCCTGGAACGTTCGATTTGGAAGATTCCACGAGAGCTTTCGCAGCGAAAATGTGGAGAATCGGAAGGATCGGATGGATGAACCTCCACTCTTTGTGGCCAGACGAAGAATAAACGGCGGTCGTCCATAACGCCGTCCCAGCAAGGATCTTGAGGCTCTTAGACATCAACTTCGATGGCTCTGGATTCTTGGAGCGCGGGGAGTGGGGTTCGGTGCGGAGTCCCAAATACAACCCCTTTACGACGAACGGGAGGCTCGACGCGCATAGAACCGGTATGGCTTGCGTGAAGTAGTAATGCCACACGTTTCTGCCGTATACCAGAGATATAGGTGACAGATTCGTGCGCATGAAGTTAAGCGGGGTAAACACCGGTCGTCCGTAGAAAGCGGAGTCTGCATAATAAAGCAGGGCGGTTATACTGAGGCTGTTGTTGGGTTGTTAGTGTGAGCGCCATTGTCTTGCAGGGCCAACTACGAACCCTATGTAGACCACTTGGAAGAGAACCCGCCCGACGGCGCGTAGGTCGTGACGTAGCCGCCAAAGCAGCACGCCGTAGAGAAAAACCCAGGTTATGGCTGCTGTCGGCCTTATGGTACAAGTCAAGGCAGCAAAGAGGAGGGATTTGCGAGACCGCTGTCTGATCCGTGTCAGCTCCCTACATGCCAAGGAGATGTCTCCCTGCTCACCCGTCAAAGGGCCGGCTAGTAGGCCATGGGTAATAGCTCAAGGCGATGATTGTGAGAGACGTCTCCAACGAGTTTGACATCGATCGCGTCAAGGACATCCCATGGAAGAAAGATGTTAGAGATAAAAACCCCTCATGCCCTCGTTCAGTGTTACGTTTTTTCTTTGATGTAAAAGCAAACCTACTGTGCCCATTACGTACTGCTCTCCCAAAACCTGTCGTGCCAGTTCACACACCCAAATGTCCGTCAACGCTGCGATAGCGCCACTGAGTACCTTGGGTGCGTGTACCTAACGGCACTGTCAGATGTGACGCTCGGGGTTCTGGGTGATCGGCGACCTGCGTACCAGTAGGTTAGTCGTGTCCAGACTGGTGACGCGCAGGATCCAATACACGGGTGCATACAGCATCGGGTATACAATAGACCTTATGGCGACCTCGGGTTGCCATTCCCACGTGAGTTTGCCGTAACCGAAGACGACGTTGTGGGCGACCTCCAGAGACTGGAAGAATTCGTCTGGTTGAAAGATCGAACAAGTGAGAAGCGCGAGGGCGATCCGATAGCCAAATATTCCGGCAATATGTTTCCGGTCCATATGGCGCGCTCACAGACCAAGAATACACCCGTCCTTCGTACGGGGGTTGAGGATGACGTGGGCGAGCGGGAGTAACCAAGACTTTAGTGACAGGTACAGCCACGTGGGCGGTGATGGGATGATTTTCGATAACCGGAAAGGAATGGAAGTTGCAACAAAAAGATGTCAAAAATTGTGTCAATCCTACAAATTCGAATACCGGCGATATGGTTTTCAGATCATAGGGCTAGGGTGTTGGGAGTGTGGAAACGAAAGTACTTGGGGCGCGTTTGTCCTAATTGAAATTGGTGTCCCCCTCAAGTTTCGACTCCGATCACTTTCAAAGGCGATCCAGTACTGGGCTGTGGACGGTCGGATGGCGGCAGCGCCAAGGAATCGCATCGACGGGGCTGTGGGATAGAGTACGGTGCACGAAGAATCACAAGTGCGTTTCACCCAAGATCTCGCCATCGCAAGATCGCGCACGCCGTGAAAGAGTGTCGCGGTCATTCTGTGGTACCATCGGTTTCTGAATCTGCCTACGGCTGCACGCTGATGACTCTGCTTGTCCAGGGAGGTCGGGAAATGGTGCATACCCTACACGACGCACGTCGACGGGGAAGTGACTGCAAAAAACGCAGAAGTGGGTAGGGGCCCCTGTATCGTGGTCCCTTCCTGTTGTCGATGGACTGCCCCCCTGACGGCCGTTCAGGCCACGTCTAAAAACATAAGGCGGGCAATGCTCATCGCTGCCCACCTTACCACGTCACCGGGATGTAATTGATCGTGCAGGACGTATTTTCCTATCTCTAACCTTCTTAATGGGTCGAGAATTAGGCACGCCTGGCCAAGGTTCGATGTGACAAATAGTCGAACGTGATCCGACTCCGAACGGGGACATAAGTCAAAGCGAGAGGCAATGTCGCTGATCATTGCATTTCCGGTGGAGGGTAACCCTATTTTTTACAACCTCCAGGGGGCGCCAACGTGTGGTACTGTGAGTCCTTCTGCGGTTCACATAGGTGGATTCTCCCCCCTTCACCGGGGTGGCGTTCCTAGACGGACGACCGAGGAGGCCCGGAACTCACGCCGGTAGCTTGGCTTTCCTCCTCCGCTTCCAAGCCCCGGACTTCCTCAGGACGCCCTCCTCGTGCTGTTGCACTTCAAGTTATTTCCGAACTGGTGGGTCACCTATAGGAAGAGGGAGGACACCACGCAGGATGGGATTGGCACGACACCTGACCCACTCTGGCCTGGTATCACACGAGTTATTAGCCCTCCTACACCGTTCTTTCAAGCGGGTTCCAGGACTGGCGGTTTGCCACAAGAGGACCACGCTGCCAGAACCCGTAGGACTATTGTCACGAAGACGCCGATCAAGGGCAGCAGGGTGCAAATGATTGATCAAGTTTCAATATCAATTCTGATGAATCCCAGCCGGCCACCAACCGAGCCTTTTTTCTAGACCGCGACACCAAAACCAGGTATTAAAGGACATGAAACACGATTACGTCCGATGGTATCAGTACCGTACACTGAAGTCAATATAACAGGAAGGTGAATTTACTCTTTCAGGACAGAGTGGCGAGGGCGAAAGACGTGGAGGATGCCCCAGGAGAACGCATACCATGTGTCCAATGATGGAAGGTGGAGACCGGCTTGGCGGCGTCCGGAGCATGTTACGTCACGGAGGGTGAGGTTTGACATTGGGCAACTTCAGTGACGGGATTCGGCTCAGGTGTGAAGGTCTTAACCGGTGCCGTATTCCTCTGCTCTCGTGAGGCCGAACCTCCCTTGGAGAAGAGAAACATATCCAGACATAAATAAATCCAACACAACTCTTGGCAAAGATACATAACGAGCCTATACAATATAAATCCACGGTGGTAAACGCCGAGAGCCACGTAAACACAGCAACGGGCATAGGCGTTCCGCGGCACCCTGATACGGCGAAAAATGGAACCCCAAAAATCATATCCCATGACCCATCGAAATAGAGAAAATGCAGAGAGTTCAGGTCACCTCAACTGCGTTGTCTTTTTCCCGTGCAAAAGATTCCGAACCTCTGTCGGGATGGCGATCGATAGACATATCTCATCCCTTCGTCATCACTCTCCCCATCTTCCAAGTCGGCCGCATTCCCAGCGGATACAGAGTACATCAGTGGCTCAGCCACTGATCGGACTGAAAGGCACGACGAATGGTCTGAGCGGCCCCTCGGGCGGTCCTTGGTACGGGCGATGCTCGGGAACGCGTCCGGCGCTGTCGTTCGGGAAGGGAAAGGGTCAATAAAAACCTACGACTGTGACTCCAGGAACGGTCTTACGGGGCATCAGGGACGACGCATTCTGAGTCAGATTGGCAGACGCCGACCGCCGAAGTACACGGAGGCCAGGAGGGATGACCGAGGAATTGTGGCCGGTGCAGGATACGCCAGGGCATTGGGACGAACTGCCCCCTCTGTGAATTACGAACCAAGAGTGAAGAGGAAGCAGTAATTGGCCGATGCGATCTGTGATCAATTGGAGCGGAGTGTTGGTTCAAAGGAACCCACGCTGTGAAGTTTGATACTCACGCCGAAGGTTCGGATCGTCCAGCTCATGGCGAGCTGCCTTTAGGGCTCGCAACAGATCAAAGTAGGCCTCCTTGTGTGCAGATACGCTTGGAGGGCACGAGGTGAACGTGTGTAGTTTTATACCAGCACGAGTCAACGTTCCGCGGGCAATCTGGTTGGAATGATTTGTAAGGAGGCTCATGAATCGCCTTTCCCATGCTTACCTCTATTAGTGCGATTATCTACTCGTGGTAGGCGTTACTACTCCATTCGAAACCGAGCGAGGGAATGGCCCTACCTTTCTCGCATGTCTCTGGAGTTGCGAAGGGGAAGAATTTCTTACTGTTGCACGCAGCTCGTGGGCTGAGGCGACAAACGACTGGATTGACTGCAAGCGCACGGCCACATCGGCGGCGTCTGTGCGCAGGTCCAGCTGCGGAGAGTAAGACTGTAGCATGAGGAGTAGGGAGGGCGGAGGTGAGTGGGAGGAGGAGGGAAACAGAGGGGGGACGGGATTCGGGGTGGAAAATGGAAAGGGTGGTGGTGGGAGTTATGGACACAGCACGGGTGGATTGAATTTGGGTGGCCCAACATTTTAACAATCGGTGGGCGACGGGTATTTCCGAAGCTACGAAACTCCAGAAACGGGAACGAGGAGGATCATCGCTCACTCCGATCACTCAAAACAGATGATCACATCGGTCCCGGCACCGTCCCGCTCGCCGCTCCCCCTCGTCCGTTCGGCGAGCCTGGAGTGACCGACAAGTTACAACCACTTTCGAGACAAGGAATTCGTTTTTTCCCGTCGCCAAGGCGTTGGGAAAGCTCACGACACCATCGGAATTTCAAATCGTGGCGTCTGGCCCAAGGTTCACACGTAATAATGATTTGGTCACGTGACGTCAAATTCATTGTTCACGAACCACGTGGTACCCTTCATCTGATTCCGTCCTTCGCGTCACCCAAAGGCGTCTTTGGCCACCCAAACCGCACGCGCGATATGGAGTCTCACACAACCAGGAGGGCAGAGGAGCAGCGTAGGCAGGCGGAAATTCGCCAACAGATAGCCTTGCTACAGGCACAGCTTGCTGACCCATCTGATTCCATCGCAATACCACAGCCACCGCGTTCACCTAAGAGGAAGGCTCCCGAGTCGACGACGCTCGCTCCTGCGACACCTTCTCCGAGTAAGTAAGCACCCACTTAACCCTGCCCATGTTATTTGATGCATTTGCTGTAGAGAAGAAAAGGAAGACTACGGTCGACGGTCCAACCCTTGTTGCCGCTTCCTCGAGCAAATCGGCGCCCACCAAGCCGAAAAACTCCACGGCTAAATCCGTCGCTAAGCCGATAGGACGGTCAAATGAGCCGGCGCGATCTACGGTCATTGAGAGGCTTGCATTCAATGACCCTGTTGCGGGAACCACTGAGCCTCAGGTCGCTGGCGATTACGGACATAAACGTGATGAACGGCTTGTTCTAGTTGAAAACCTAAGACCCGGCCCATATCAGCACAACAATCTTCCAGATGATCCGAACTTTGATAAGTTCGAACCCCACTCCTCAATCCGACTATCGTATGTACCTCCAATTTCAGATAACCACCCCCACCCTAATATCGGGAGCGTCTCCCCCACAGATCGCGGACCATCCCGCACGACCAATTTGTCGACTTCCTGCGGGGGAGGTACTATATCTCCCCCTCCCAGCTCTACTCCGCAATACGGATGCTCCCAGACAAGCAAGGATACGAGGTTCCAGTGGATGGCGAGTGGGTTACCATAGCTGTGGTAGCTGAACGGGGGCCGATTAACCAAACCCGACCGCCTGTCGGCCTTGAGCGTGAGGAAGATGATGCCGCGGGTCACAATGGCAAGCCTTTCCCTGGGAAATCGAACACAGGAAAGGCAAAAACCACCGGCTCCGTCCCTCAGAAACCACTTGGAAAAAAGTACGTGAACCTGAAGCTCATCGATTTTGGGTGCCGATCAGACTCTGGCGCCAATGGTGGAAAACTTGTTATCCGTGGCGATGCATTCCTTTCCTTGTTGCTCTTCGAGTCGGACGGCTTCGACACCTTGGGCACAAATAACGGTGGCTTGCCCAAGAAGATCTACAAAGGCGGAAGCAGAGGCGCCTTCGAACATATGTCTAAGCTACGGGAGGGGGCAGTGATCGCGCTCCTCACCCCTAAGATCTTGAAACCTTTTCAGGTTAGTCAATTCCAAGAGCTGCCATTGAATGCTATTGACGCCAAAAACACGACGACAGCGTTCAGGCAGCACACCTCACCCCACGACAAACATCCTCGCGGTAACACCCGAGTCGGAGGCGTCTGTTTCCGTCATCGGATATGCAAAGGACCTTGGGACCTGTCCGGCGATCAAGAAGGATGGAAAGCCCTGCGGCAGTTGGGTGGATAAGCGCGTCTCTCAAGTTTGCGAGTGGCACGTCCAGAACGCCGTGGAACGGCGGAGGGCTGGCCGCGCCGAGTTTTCTTCTACGTGAGTGTTGTTTGTTGTTTCACCGGAATTAATTAATAGGTCTGCCGCCACATTCAGGACCTCGGGGCTCGGAAACAACTCAAAGAAGAAGCCGGCTTACGACCCAGCTCGACAGTGGGGTCTAAAGCCGGAAGATTCTTCGTCAGGCTCTACCTACGTCTTCTCCGGACACGTCATCTCTGGCTCTGCGGGCGATTCGCGGTCGATGTACGTTGGCGAAACCATCGGGCGGGAGGCTCAGGCCAAGGCATCCCGCATCTCCGCAAAGGATGCTGATCGTACTCTGAAAGCGCTATTGGAGAAGGATAAAGAAGGGACTCGCGCGCTCATCAAGGCGAGACAAGCATCTGGGCTGAAGGACACCCCCAAGGATACGGACTCGTCGTCCTCGAAACAGAAGTCAGACCCCCTCCCCAGTGATAGTGAAGAGGAGGAAGGTTCATCCCAACAACGCCTCCCGAGGAAGAACGCCTACTCCGCAGACGTGATCAGGAAGCTCGGCTTTGATCCAACCTCTAAAGCTGGGAAAAAGAGCAAGCATGAAGTCGCCGAGTTGCAGAGAAAGGTGGTTGATCAGCCCCGCTTTTTTCTTTTTTTTTACCCTCACCTGGTGCTGCGGCTTTGTATGGTGCGCTGACGATTCTTTCTCCGTTTTTCCTCATAGTTGGATCTATTGACGGCTTCTCATGCCTCAAGACCCATCGAACTCGGTCCCAGACCAGGGAAGAGCCGCTCTTGTGTCACCGCCCCAGACCGAAAACCCGACGCAAAGGATGTACCGGTTTTCAAGCCAGGGCCATTACTCAGCCCAGAATCCGCACTAACCCCTAAAAGTGACGGTATGGTGGACCTAGAGAGTAGCGATGTCGAATAAATTTTCCACAATTGCATCAGATCACCGTCGTCAGAATTCTACATTACTGATGGGGGCGCCCGATATTCGCGTCTTGGTTAATCCCATGTGCCTGAGAAGTAATATACATTCCTACGATGCGGACGACTGAAGAAGCCGGGGGCATCTCCGAGTTAGCTTCCGCCAGAGAGGTGGACGGGTAACGGAGAAGTAAGCGCTCTCACTACTTCGACTCGGTATCAATAGCGACTTGACCGTGGTCTACGACGATGTCCGGCTTTGGTCTATACTTCCTGGAGATCGCAATATGGGGAGCGTGAAACTTCTACGCCGGGTGTTCGACCTTCTCCTCGGTTGGCACCTCCCCCGTGCAGGATTCCCGTTGCTTTTTTCCTCTCCGGTTTCCTACTTAATTCGCCACTTGCTCCAACCCCGGATTGACTGAGGACAAGCTGCCTGTAGCTTCGAGTCTCGGGACTTTCCAACTTAGAGTTACGCTGGTATAAAAATCGGCGCAGGACGCTGTGGTTGATTTTCCTTACCTATTTCTCCTCCCACCATCTTCGCTGCCTCGAACACACTCCACCCCTATTCTCTACGTCCGAAACCCGGCTTCATTATCTACGATTTCCATGGCTTCCATCTATTTCCGAGTCTCTCCAACCGCCGCTAGCAACCTCAGCTCCTCCGACATCAACGAGCTGGTCTCGTCGCTCTTGCAGGTCGCCAACCTCACTGTCAACTTTTTGGGAGAATCGTGGAAGGATACAACAACCTTTACGCCCACGTTATCTTCTCCCCAACCCCAAGCTGGTGCGATGGCAAGGAGCTTGACGGCAGCCTTTTCAAGCACCTTCGTAGCCGCACCACAAGGGACGACCTGCAACTTGAACATTCTCCCCACGAACTCCCCTGCCCCCACAATTGAGAACCTAGGTTCATTTTACCCCTCTCCACTGCTCTTCAGATATAGGGCTCATCTAGCGATAGGTCCACCAAGCATCTCTATACCCTCGCCCTACTTCTCAGGATTGTTCAATTCCATGACCATCTTCAACTTCGAGACCTTGTTCAATTTCTTGGTTATCGTGTGTCTATTGTACTTGTTCTTTACCCCTCCAGTAAGTGGATTGCCCTCGAGTTCGAGTTTGTTTCCTCACGAGTTTACGACAACCACCAGGTCGGGGACGCTAACACGGATCAATCGTTCGGCAACATCGATATTTCCACTCATGATTCCGAATCGAACGTTCCGAAGGTCCACCCCCTCTACCCCTCCCGCAACTCTGCAATCACCGTGGACAAGCCAAGCCGGCCTCGAAAGACCCGGTCCAGCAATAGCGCAAAGCAGCAAGTGCCTCCAACTACCCCCGGAAAATCTCTGGACCATTCTCCAATCGAGAAATCTCTAGCTCCATACACGCCCCCTCCGACTACCCCAACGGAGGGCCCCGAACGCCTAATCCAACGTACGAACACCATCAAGCCTCCAGCGCAGGTTGAGCCCAAGTTCCGCACTGAAGCCGCTGAGGACATGAAACAAACTACCTGTATCAACTCCCAAGAGCTCCAACGATTTTGGAATAGTGACGAATGTGAGTCGTCGTTTTCCGCTGACGCGAACACCGTCCTTATACGATCGAAGTTCTCCCCAAGTCCTTCCCCCAATATCCCGCTCAAAAACCCGCCTCCTCTTTGTCTGCCGCCGTCACCAATCATGCTGGTCCTTCTGGGTTGCGCAACGAGTCGCCTAACCCGGAAAACATCAACACCCAGGGTGAAGCGGATTCAAAAGTCAGTAATGAGAAAGGAAAAGAAGCCTCTGCTGTGGTTGACAAACCCCGTTGGTATCCGGGTAGGTGTCCGGTTCTCTCTTCGCTCTTGATAGTCCCTCATCACCTTCGCAGTTGCGGAGGCTGCTCCAAGCAGGAATGTGGAGCCGGTCCAGAAGATCGTCACTCCCCGAGAACGAGTACCAGTAACTGTCCTCAGCTCCCACGCGGATCCTCAGCCACAACCACAACCGCAATCACAACCACTGACGCTAAAGCCGAGTGTCTGGACCCAAGGACAAGTCCCCCTTCACGTACCTCACCAGCCGTTCACTCGGCCCGCGACCAACATCCCACTTCCCGCAATCCCTGTTGGTCCAATCCACGCCATCATACCTGTGACACAGAGACCCCCACCTACGATCTTAGTGCCCGTGCAACCTCCTACGCCAATAGTACTTCAAACAACACCCCCCAGCTGGTTTCCGCAACAAGTGGTCATCGATCCCAGCCCCTATGTCCATGCTCAGTCCGTGGCCCCCCCAGTGCCGTTTGTTCCGCTACCTCATATCGCACAACCAACGTTCGCCCCCGTCCTCATTGACCATGATAATGAGTCCGAAGCTGACCAGGGTATGGATATCGTCGATGACGATGGGGATAGCTGGATGCGTCCAGGTGAGATTAAAGAGGAAGTCACCCCCCCGGATTCCGCTCCAGTACCCCTGGCTCAAACCCTCGTGATCCCCGCCAACGATGTTCCCCAGCCCACCAACGTGATTGGACCAGAACAACAACCTACTGTCGGTCAAACCTGGGAACTGCTTGACCCAAATGCTCGTCGACTCCGCAAGAAAGCTCGCGCGTCCAGGCTGCCTTATGGACCCCACACTTCGGTTGCTCCGCTTGCACCCTCCATGAATCGGTTGGTAGTACGCCTACGTGGGAGTATTCAACTTAGGAGAAGCGGCCCCACCCCCGCCCGCCGTTACACTCGGAATAAAGATATCGCGCGGGTTGCTAGGCTGGAGAAACGGTCCACACTGCGCAAGAACCTCGCCGCTCGGCCACAAAAACCACAATGCTCGAGGGAGTCAGCTCCGCTACGCGTCGACAAACAACCCAAGGACGCGGATCCAACCCCTCTTGTGGATCCCTTGTCAACTCAGAAGAAGGCGCGCACCTATTACGATCGACTCCACGTAACCCGCGCGTCTCCGTTCTCACAACACGGCCCTTCTGAGGTCTCGCTTCTAGCTTGCAAAGCAGTTCCGAAGGCTACCTCGTTTCGGAAGGCTTTTATCTTGCAGCGCCACTTCGAAGCTAGGGATCGACGTGCTGCTGGACTGGACGGACGGACCAGCATTATCCGCCAAAATGATCCGACCGCCGACCAACAAACGGTTGCTGGGTCCCAACAACGATCTGCTCCCCTGCAGGGGAAGGCTCCGGTCAGTGACTATGTCTGCCCTCGCCGAAAGCGAAAGACTGCCGCGGATTTTATCAGAGCCGAAGATGCGGAGAAGGAAAAAGAAACCCTCGATGCTGCTGCGGATGCCCTACAATCTATGGGCTTAAACTCTGACGCTTCTGTTCCGGTGCCCTCGAGCTCTGTGTTGGTGTCTGATACCCCTGTGCCAAGCCCGACGGCCCCCTCGTCCTCTGTCACGCAAAACCCTGAATTCAACCAAGATCAAGCTCAGCTGCTCCTGGAGGATATCTTTGAGGACTGTGAAAAGAAACGGGGTGGCCTCGCGGCCGCTTTTTCCTCGCCCTCGCCTTTGTCTGGATCTGGATCTGATTCCGACTCCGACAGTGCCTAAATTCTCTGGGCCAGTTATTCCTTGGTCTTGCGCGTGTTTTCCTAGTTGCTCCCTGTTTTTTTGTGCTCTTGTTTTGCGCTCGCTCTCTGACCTTCTTGGTACTTCCCTCGTATCTGCTGCACTCCTCTCCCGCCCTCCACCTTTGTACTGCACGGCCACCTCTTGCGATGGTAAGTGCGAATACCCACGATACATTTCCCATCTCACGCATTATTCAGTGGCCAGGTTACCTCTCTACCCCTGCCTCCCTCCTCACCGCGTCTACCCCTATCACTCCTCCCCTTCCTTCCTGATCGGCTATTGAGAATAAGGTACTGTCTATATACTGCTCTCACTGGAAATACCTTCAACCCACTGAACGTCATGATTTAGGCACAATTCTCAGATGGCATCGCCAGCGCCCCTCCTCTTTGATCCTCTCCCCTAATCCTGCCATTCTCCCCTTCCCCGTTCTAACCCCGTTCTAAGGCGGCTCTCCGGTCGGTGGGCTCGTTTTGTAGCTCTGCGGATATCACTTATTTATGAGACATGCAGAACGACTCCAGGCTCACCAGAAACGTCTCCGCCTCGTTTCACTATCGACCCACTCCGTCTATACCCTTCTTCCACCGATACCCCCCATTTACCTACCCTCACACGATACACCCGCCGCATAGACGCCCGTTTCCCATCTGCTAACCACCTTTTCACCGTCTATCCGAATCGCGGCCGTCACCCCCGCGTTACATAACTGTATTTTCCAACCGCTCGCAGTTTGATCCAGCGTGCCCCTATATCTTATTATCTACGCGCCGATGTATTTTGATATGTTCACGTGGTATATTTAAGAAAATAACGTTTCACCACGAATGACATACATGTGCTACAAGGAATGCCGGTCCGGAAGGGGGTCTAAGTGTACAGAGGGTATGTTTTCTGGATCGACGCGGGAAACCTGCGCTGGATTTCGATGTCTGTCCGACGCGTTTCCAGTGGCGATTGGTGAACCAACGCAAATGACTTGACCACCTTCGATAATCTGCGATCGAGGAATTCAGGCCGTTGAGTGTTCTCTCTACAAATCACGCGGACCTCCTCCAGTTTGGTATTAGCAGATACCCTCCTTTTCGCGAAAAGGAGAAGTGCGTGAAAGACATCGTAGGTAGGATCGGGGTAATCGCAGTGTGATAGTGTTATGCTCTTGAGGCGGGTGGCCCGGTTGAGGTTGGTGAGGACGGTCTGGATGAAGGGGTTGGTGCACATGACGAAAGTGACCTTGCGAAGTCGGCTCATTGTGGGGACCATGCCATCGATCATCCTGTTCAGCTCGTTCGCGGCGACCACCGGACTTGGGGTGCCTCCGGATTCGCAGTAGAGCTCCTCTACATCTCTCAGCGGAAATGAGTCGGCGGTGAAGGCGTGGGGTTCGGACCAGGGTAGGAGGATCGAGAAACCTCCGTTCGGACCGGTCAGCTCCATGAGCGTGTCATGGACCACGGGGTACCAACAAAGTTTTTTGAGACCGATTAAGTTTGGTAGGAACGTGGTGTCTGAGGGGGAAGAGGTCTCCAGCTCCAGCTATCCCCAGGCCATAGGGAGGACCGAACACGCGGATGTGAGCACCTTTCAAGGCGAGGAATGGTAGGAGGGAGGTTGCGCCCCACGAGAGGAGGTCCGACGGTGCCGTGCCGCCACCGACAACTCTCGTCCGAAAACGTTCCGCAGAGTGTCGCACTCCTCAGCTCGGGGTTATTCGCAAACAACCTGATGACGTCCGCGAGAGTCGAATAGTCGACGGCGATGTTGATTGACGTCAGGTGGGTGAGTTGAACGATTTGTCGCCCATATGGGAAGAAGTGTGGAGTTATGCTCTTCAGGTGAGGCATGTCTCTGGAGAGGATGGGCAACGAGCAGGGCGAGAGTCCTGGCTCTGCGAGAATGGAGAGGAGGCGGAGGTTGGGCATCCACCGAAGACCGCTGATGATTTGGGAACAGTAGCCACGGGTCGCTGCCGAGAATGCCAAAGTGAAAGAGGCGATCCTTTCTCGGCGTGAGAGGAAAAGATCTATGAAAGCGGGGCTGAAGTTCTCGAGATTCGAGACCTCGACATCAATCGGCGCGGATCCGGAGAGTCGTAGTAGGAGGGGGAGCTGTTCGCCCCACTTGGGGTTTATCCATGTCCAACTACTCGGAGTGGATGCAATGGCGCTCCTCCAGTGACGGCACACATGTGTTGCATGTATCAACGGGAGGCAACGGTGGAGAATTCGAGGATGGAGGAAAGCGAAGATCTCTGTCGACTTCGGTTGGAAGTCGGTTCACGGGTCGAATAGCGTTGACGGTGAACCGCAGCTCACTATCCGCGCGGGTGAGCTGGTGTGCGGGGCGGCGGTCATTGAATTGATTGGAACGGAAATCGTGGGCGGGAATTTGCTTACCGTGGATTCGTGCTTGGTTCCGAATGCAGAGAAGTGCTGCACCTTGTCTCTCAGCAAGGTTACAAGTTGATCAACGGATAATTCCCCTCCTGACATCGCGACGACGACCACCAGAGGACTTGTTGGGGTATGATTCTCGCGCGTGTACATATATCGATTGATAAGCTGTGGGGCCGGCAAGCGGCAGTGCCCACGACCGATTAACTTCAAGTTAGCAGACCGTCTCGCCTTCTGCCTATTCGTCTCGACCCTCTCACATTCCAGATCTGCTTTCCGTTTCGTTCTCCTCTGAGGTCTCCGAAGCAATTCCCGGACTTTCCATTTAGCTTCCTCCACCTCCAGCTCACTTCCATAATTTGTAATGGTCTTCCACTCCAACAGCGTGAGGCGAGCGAACTCCGTCCTCAAATCTTCTGATCGTCGTACTACTGAATTGTCGTTTGCCAAAACCTCAAACCACTTGAGGAAGTTGCCCTGAAATATGGACCGGAAAAGGGTCGTGGTGTAATCACGATGATTACAACGACTTCGACTTCGCTCGACTTCGCGACGACTTCGCGATCGGGCTTCTTATCAACCAACTTCAGATTAGATAAATAGGGGGGGCAGATGCCGTGGTTAGACAGCTTTCGCTTTTCCCGAATTCCCATAACGTTGTCCTCTCTTTCTGTTCGATCCTCTATTCTTGAGTGTCGCTACCTTCGGGTAGCTTCCACGTGGGTAAAACCAATTTCAAAAGGACAAAAATTTAAGGTCGTTGTGCCAGGAAATGATTGG
>Ga0307511_10000586_pt1 | contig 38917 bp, 26 predicted proteins | sample 13_EM_MG_FD_200266 | JGI IMG/M metagenome (GOLD analysis project Ga0307511, IMG submission 200266) | Populus trichocarpa ectomycorrhiza microbial communities from riparian zone in the Pacific Northwest, United States - 13_EM | ecosystem: Host-associated > Plants > Roots > Unclassified | place... | reverse complement strand
CGCCCGCCTGGAACGGGAGAAGGCCCGCCGTGTCAAGGGCGGCAAGAATCGGGCCAAGACGCGCCGCAAGGTCGCCGTCCAACACGCCGAGGTGGCCCGTGCCCGGCGGGATTATCACCACAAGCAAGCCCTCATGTTGGTCCGCGAGAACCAAGCGGTCTACGTGGAGGACTTGAACGTCGCGGGCATGGTGAAAAATCGGCGGTTGGCTCGGGCGATCTGCGATGCCGGGTGGGCGCAGTTCGTGCGCCTGTTGGAGGAGAAGGCCAAACGACACGGCCGTGTGGTGCGCAAGGTCAGTCGCTGGCTGCCCCGCTCGAAGACATGCTCGGCGTGCGGGCACGTCATGGAGGCCATGCCGTTGCGGATGCGGTTGTGGACCTGCCCGGGGTGTGACGTCGCGCACGATCGGGATCACAATGCCGCGAAGAACGTCCTCGCCGCCGGGCAGGCGGAGAGGTTAAACGCCTGTGGAGCCGGTGTCAGTCCTTCCCTCGGGGAGGCGGTCGGTGATGAAGCGGGAACCACCCCAGGCGCGGCGTAGCCGCGTGGGAATCCCGAGCCATCGGGCCGGGGAGGATGTCAAAACGGTTCGCATTGTCTGTCTCGCTGTATGCTCCCGGCGCGGCTCTGCTGGGGCAGGTGGTGGAAAGGTGCACGCGGCGAACGGGGTTCCGCTGCGGGTCGAGGTGCTGGGACCGGTGCGGGCGCTGCTCGGGGATCGTGAGATCGCGCTGGGTCCCCCGATGCAACGCGCCTTGCTCGCGCTGCTGGCGCTGCGCGCGAATCGCGCCGTCGGCCGCACGGAACTGGTCGACGCCCTGTGGGGCGACGACCCGCCGACCACCGCCGGCGGCAGCGTCTCCACGTACCTGTCGGCGCTGCGTCGCGCCCTCGAACCCGACCGGCCCAGTCGCGCGCCGAGCGCCCTGTTGGTCTCGGCCGGCGCGAACTCCGGCTACATGCTGCGGCTGGACGGTGGCGCGCTGGATTGCGACCGCGCCGAGCAACTGCGTGAACGGGCAAGGATCGCCCGAACTTCAGGCGATCTTCACGGCGCCGTGGTGCAGCTCCAGTCGGCGCTGCGGCTGTGGCGGGGCCTGCCCTTCGATGGCATCTCCTGCCCCTTTGTCGCCGGCGAACGGGCCCGCGTCGACGAGCTGCGGCTGGCCACTGTGGAGTCGCTGGCCGACGCCCTGATCGCCCTGGGCCGCAACGACGACGCTGTCGCCGAGCTGTCCCCGGTGGTGCGCCAGCAGCCGCTGCGGGAACGGCCGCGGGCGCTGCTGATGACCGCCCTCTACGGCGCCGGCCGCAAGGCCGACGCGCTGGAGGTCTTCGAGGATGCCCGCCGTGTGCTCGTCGACGAGCTGGGTATCGAGCCCGGTCCGGAGCTGCGGGACCTGCACCGCGACCTGATCGCCGACAAGCCGGCCGCCCCCGCCCCGGCCGCCGCCCCGGTCAGCAGCGGCGCCGCCGCCACGCCCAAGCCGGCCCAGCTGCCGCACGACGTGCCCGGCTTCACCGGCCGGGTCCGCGAGCTGGCCCAGTTGGAGGACGTCCTGGTCGGCAGCGACCGGACGGTCGCCGTGATCTCCGCGATCGACGGCAGCGGCGGCATCGGCAAGACCGCGCTGGCCGTGCACGTCGCGCACCGCGTCGCCGGCCAGTTCCCCGACGGGCAGCTCTACGTCAACCTGCGCGGCTTCGACCCGCAGCAGCCGCCGCTGCAACCGGCCGCGGCGCTGGGGCAGCTGCTGCGCGGCCTGGGCGTGGAGGCGGGCGCGATCCCGGCCGAGACCGACGAGCAGGCCGGGCTGTACCGGAGCCTGATCGCCGGCAAGCGCATGCTGGTGCTGCTGGACAACGCGGCCAGCACCGACCAGGTGCGGCCGCTGCTGCCCGGCAGCCCCAGCTGCTCGGTGCTGGTGACCAGCCGCAGCCGGCTCGGCGGCCTGGTCGCCCGGGACGGGGCGCACCGCGTGACCTTGGACGTGCTGCACGAGCGCGAGTCGGTGCAGATGCTGGCGGCCGGCGTGGGGCAGGCGCAGATCGAGGCGCAGCCGGAGGCCGCCGCCGAGCTGGCCCGCCTGTGCGGGCATCTGCCGCTGGCCCTGCGGATCGCCGCCGCGCAGCTCAACGACCGGCCGCACCTGGACCTGGACGACCTGTGCCAGGAGCTGGCCGACGAGCGGGCCCGGCTGGACGTGCTCGCGGTGGACGACGAGAGCACCGCGGTGCGGGCGGTGTTCTCCTGGTCGTACCACGCGTTGAAGCCGGAGCCGGCCCGCATGTTCCGGATGCTCGGGCTGCACGCCGGCACCGAGATCAGCGTCGCCGCCGCGGCGGCGCTGGCCAACGTGCCGGTGGTGCGGGCGCGGCGGCTGCTCGACGTGGTGGCCAGCGGGCACCTGCTGGAGGGCGTCGGCCGCGACCGGTACCGGTTCCACGACCTGCTGCGCGTCTACTCCGCCGAGTGCGCCGCCGAGCACGACAGCCGGGCCGAGCGGATCGCCGCCGTCAGCCGGCTGCTGGACTTCTACCTGCACACCGCCAACACCGTGGACGAGATGCTCGCGCCCTACCGGCGGCGCTCCGAGCTGCCGCCGCCGGTGCCGGGCGGGCTGCCGGCCGCCTTCGCCGACAGCAGCGCGGCCCTGGCCTGGTGCGAGACTGAGCTGTCCAACCTGGTCGCCGCCACCCTGCAGGCCGCCGAGCTGGGCGACACCTACCACGCCACCGGCATTCCCGGCGCTATGTGGGCGTTCTTCGCGCTGCGCACGCCGTGGCCGGAGTGGATCTCCAGCCACCAGACGGGAATCGGCGCCGCGGTGGCCGCCGGCGACCGCTACGGCGAGGTGCGGCTGCTGATCGGGCTCGGCTACTGCTACAACGAGCTGCGCCGGCACATGCAGGTGCTGGAGTGCATGGAGCGGGCCCGGATCGTCTACGAGCCGCTGTCCGGCGGCCCGCTCGACCACGTGGTCGGCGGCGCTCTCGGGTCGGCCTACTTCTGGGCCGGGCGGGTGGACGAGGCGTTCGAGCTGACCAACGGCGCGCTGGCCACCAGCCAGCGGATCGGCGACCGGTGGAGCGAGGCCTGGGCGCTGAGCCACCTGGGCAGCTACTGCCGGGTGCTCGGGCGGTACACCGAGTCGGTGGCCAACTTCGACCGGGCGCTGCGGCTGTTCGTGGAGATGGAGGACCGGGCCGGCGCGATCAAGGTGTACCGGGAGCTGGGCGAGGCGCACCGGCACTTCGGCAAGCTGGACCGGGCGGCCGACTGCTTCCGCGGCGCGGTCAGGCTGTTCCGGGAGTCCGGCGGCCGGCCGGGGGAGGCGTGGTCGCTGCACGAGCTGGCCAGCGTGCTGCACGAGGACGGCAAGCTGGACGAGGCCAAGGAGTCCTGGGAGCAGTCGCTGGCCATCCTGGAGGAGGTCGGCGACCACCGCGTCGAGCAGGTCCGCCGCCGCCTGGCCGCCATCGACGCCGCCGCCGGCATCCGCCGCCCCCGCTGACCCCGCGAGTCCCGCTTACCGTCACGCCGAAATGTATGAATCGGTTTCGTACATTCGGTGTGACGCTGGGCGGGACTCGCGGGGGTTCACAGGGGACACTCACTGAGTAGGTCCTTGGCGGCGGCGACGTCTGTGGTGGCCAGGATGTGGTCTACGCGGGCGGCGAAGTCGGTTGGCGCACCGGCCAGTTTCGCCGCCGAGGCGACGGCGTTCTTCTCCGTCGCCAGCCAGACGCCTGCCCGTGCGTGTAGCACGTGCACGAGACAACCGATGCCGCGAAACAGGAAACCGGTCGCGGAGAACCGATCGCCGCGAGCCGCCGGCACAACGGCGTTGTCGACGCTGAACCCCGCCTCGAAGCCGTAGGTCCGCTCGATCGCCGCCGTCAGCTCGACCGGATACGGATCCAGCTCGGTTCGCACCTCGGCCAGCGCGCCGGCGGGATCGGCCAGCACCTTCGACGTCGCCAGTTCCGCGAGATAGGCGTACGAGAAGAAACCCAGCGGATGTCCGACCTGCGCCTCGCAGCGGACCACGCCCCGCCGTGCCTCGGCGAGGACGCCGACGACCCGGTCCAGGTCCCGCCAGAGCAGATCTGTCTTCGATCCGGGCGTTGTGAGCCAGGCGCCGCCGTCGACCCACGGGCCCCATTCGCCCGGCTCGGTCACGGCCGACCCGGGCCACTCGGCGGCGATTTCGCGGAGAGCGGACAGATCCATCGCACCCCGGCGGTAGACGCCGAGATCGGTGTCGGAGTGCTCGTCGGCGGTGCCGCGAGCACGGGAGCCACCGAGCACGACACCCACCACTCCGCCGACGTCGGCGATGCGGTTGGCCAGGGAATTCAGGTCGGTCACGGCCCACAGCCTGCCGTGGATCCACCCGGCGCCCCAACGCGTTTTACCCCGGCCGACCTCGTTCTGGCGTAACAGCGGCGATACCGGTGTCACCATGCCGGCCGGTGGAGTTGCTCCACGTCGACCTGCTTGCCCGCGGCTATTAGCTTCATCAGGGTGACAGTTGTTCCGACCCCACCCCACTCGCTGCCGACGACCGTGGGCCAGTTGCGCGCCGCCGGCCACGAGCCCCGCTCCGTCAAGGCCGAACTCCGGGACAACCTGCTCGACGCGCTGCGCGCCGGGCGCGACCCGTGGCCGGGCATCGTCGGCTTCGACCGCACGGTGCTGCCCCAGCTGGAGCGCGCGATCATCGCCGGCCACGACGTCGTGCTGCTCGGCGAGCGCGGCCAGGGCAAGACCCGCCTGCTGCGCACGCTCGCCGGACTGCTCGACGAGTGGACGCCGGTGATCGACGGCGCCGAACTCGCGGAGCACCCCCTCGACCCGATCACCCCGGCCTCCCGTCGTCGCGCCGCCGAGCTGGGCGACGACCTGCCGGTGTCCTGGCTGCACCGGTCCCAGCGCTACACCGAGAAGCTGGCCACCCCCGACACCTCCGTCGGCGACCTCATCGGCGACGTGGACCCGGTGAAGGTGGCCGAGGGCCGCAGCCTCGGCGACCCGGAGACCATCCACTTCGGACTGGTGCCCCGGGCGCACCGCGGCATCGTGGCCGTCAACGAGCTGCCCGACCTGGCCGAGCGGATCCAGGTCGCGCTGCTGAACGTGATGGAGGAGCGCGACATCCAGATCCGCGGCTACACGCTGCGGCTGCCGCTGGACGTGCTGCTGGTGGCCACGGCCAACCCCGAGGACTACACCAACCGCGGCCGGATCATCACCCCGCTCAAGGACCGGTTCGGCGCCGAGGTCCGCACCCACTACCCGCTGGAGGTGTCCGGCGAGGTCGACCTGATCAACCAGGAGGCCCAGCTGGTCGCCGAGGTGGGTGATCACCTGATCGAGGTGGTGGCCCGGTTCGTGCGGCACCTGCGCGAGTCGCCGTCGGTGGACCAGCGCTCCGGCGTGTCCGCCCGGTTCGCCATCGCCGCCGCCGAGACGGTCGCCGCCGCCGCGCTGCGCCGGTCGGCGCTCACCGGCGAGGCCGACGCCGTGGCCCGGCCGGTCGACCTGGAGGCCGTGCCGGCGGTGCTGCGCGGCAAGCTGGAGTTCGAGTCCGGCGAGGAGGGCCGCGAGCACGAGGTCCTGGAGCACCTGCTGCGTCGGTCCATCGCCGACACCGCCCGCGGCAAGCTGGCCGGGCTGAACCTGAAGTCGCTGGCCGAGGCCGTGACCGACGGGCACCCGGTGGCCACCGGCGAGCGGGTGCCGGCGGCCGAGGTGCTGGCCGCGCTGCCGGAGCTGCCCGTGCTGCACGAGGTGGCCGCGCGGCTGGACATCAAGGCCGACCAGCCGGCCGGCTGGATCGCCTCGGCGGTCGAGTTCGCGCTGGAGTACCTCTACCTGAGCCGCCAGCTCGGCAAGGACGCCGACGACGAGATGACGGTCTACGGCTGATGGCGACCCCGGCACGGCGTTACCGCTACCACGAGTGGCTCGGTGGCGCGGATCCGCTCGCCGCGCCGCCCGACCTGCGGGCGGCGCTGGACGAGCTGGGGCGCGAGGTGATGGAGGGCTCGTCGCCGCAGGCGGCGCTGCGGGAGCTGATGCGTCGGGGCGTGCAGGGCACCCGCGGCCTGGACGACCTGACCCGCCAGGTCTGGGAGCGGCGCTCGCAGATCCAGCGCCGCAACAACCTGGACGGCACCATGCGTGAGGTCCAGCGGCTGCTGAACGACGCCCTCACGGCCGAACGGCGTGAGCTGTTCCCGAATCCGTCCGACGACGCGCGGTTCCGGGAGGCGCAGCTCGACGCCTTGCCGCCCGGCACCGCGGCCGCCGTCACGGAGCTGGCCAACTACGACTGGCAGTCCTCGGACGCCCGCGAGTCGTACCAGAAGATCCAGGACCTGCTCGGCCGGGAGATGCTGGAACAGCGCTTCCAGGGCATGAAGCAGGCCATGCAGAACGCCACGCCGCAGGACGTGGAGCGGATCAAGGACATGCTGTCCGACCTGAATTCGCTGCTGTCCGCGCACTCGGCCGGCCAGGACACGACCGAGCAGTTCCAGGAGTTCATGCGCAAGCACGGCGAGTTCTTCCCGGAGAACCCCCAGAACACCGATGAGCTGGTCGACGCGCTGGCCCAACGGTCGGCGGCGGCCCAGCGGATGCTGAACTCGATGACCGACGAGCAGCGGGCCGAGCTGGCCCAGCTGGGCCAGCAGGCCTTCGGCGACCCCAGCCTGGGGGCGCAGCTGGACCTGCTCGACGCGCACCTGCAGGGGCTGCGGCCGGGGGAGGACTGGACCGGCTCGGCCCGCTTCCGCGGCAAGAACCCGATGGGGCTGGGCGAGGGCGCCCAGGCCATGCAGGATCTGGCCGAGCTGGACGCGTTGGCCGAGCAGCTGGCGCAGTCCTATCCGGGCGCCTCGCTGGAGGACATCGACGTCGAGGCGCTGGTCCGGCAGCTCGGCCAGGAGTCCGGTGTGGACGCTCGACGACTGTCCGAACTGGAGCGTGAGCTGCGCCAGCAGGGCCTGTTGGAGCGGGCCGCTGACGGCGGGCTTCGGTTGACGCCCAAGGCGTTGCGGCGGCTCGGCGAGACGGCGCTGCGCCAGGTCGTCGACCAGCTGCGGGGCCGCGGCGAGCGGGACAGCGACCGGGCCGGCGCGGCCGGCGAGCCGACCGGCGCCACGCGGGAATGGGAATTCGGCGACACCGAGCCGTGGGACGTGTCGCGGACCGTGCGCAATGCCGTGCTGCGCACCGCTTCCTCGGGTGGCGGCCGGGTTCGGCTCGCCGTCGAGGATGTCGAGATCGTGGAGACCGAGCAGCGGGCCCGGGCCGCGGTCGCGCTGTGCGTAGACACCTCGTGGTCGATGGTGCAGGACGGCCGGTGGCTGCCGATGAAGCGCACCGCGCTGGCCCTGCACCAGCTGATCAGCACCCGGTTCCGCACGGATGCGTTGCAGCTCATCACCTTCGGGCGGCACGCGTCCACTGTGGACATCGGCGAGCTGACGTCCCTGGAGGGCGCGTGGGAGCAGGGCACCAACCTGCACCACGCGCTGCTGCTGGCCGGTCGGCACGTGCGGCGCAATCCCGACGCGCAGCCGGTGGTGCTGGTCGTCACCGACGGCGAGCCGACCGCGCACCTGGAATCCGACGGCGAGGCCGTGTTCAACTACCCGCCGATGCAGCGGACCCTGGGCAAGACGCTGATCGAGGTCGACGCCCTGGCCAAGCTGGGCGCGTCGATCACCGTGTTCCGGCTGGGCGACGACCCGCGGCTGGCGCACTTCGTCGACACGGTCGCCCGTCGCAGCGGCGGCCGGGTGATCGCCCCCGACCTGGACGGCCTCGGGGCCGCCGTGGTCGGCGACTACCTCCGCAACCGCCGCCAGCGCTGACCGCTCGACGCCTGGCGCCCCTCCTGGGCGTCAGGCGTTGTCGGTCAGCACCTCGTCCACGAACTTGTTCAGGCTGGCCATGGTCCTGACCACCTCTTCGTCCACAGTGGACGTCACCCGGGCGCTCATTGTCGCCGACGGCTTGCGCTTGCCCCGGATGTAGAGGCTGCACGCCAGGTCCGCGCAGATGTAGGTGCCCACTGTGTTGCCCAGCTTGCCCGCGGCGCCGATCCGGCGGGCCGCGAACAGCGACACGTCGGCCGCCGCGTGCGTGGTCTGGCACAACGCGCACAGCGAGCTCTTCAACTGGCTCGCGTGCGGTGCCGCCGCTCGCATCGCCAGGCCGACCACCTTGCCGTCACGCGGCAGCACCAGGTACGCGTTGGCCGGCGCCTTCGGATCGCGCCAGCCGAGGAAGTCCAGGTCGGCCCAGTCGACGTCGGCCAGCTTGGCCGGCAGGCTCAGCCGGCGCGCCTCTCCCTTCGAGCAGTTCACGAAGGAGGCGCGGATGGTTGGTTCGTCGAGCGGTTCCACAGCTCCGAATCATGCCTCACCGCCGCAACCCGGTTTCCGCTTCACGCCGGGTCAGCGGAGGTGGGTGGTGAGGAAGGCGGTGGCCAGCTGCCAGGCCGCGGCGGCGGCCTCGGGGTGGTGGAACATCGGGGCGGCGTGGTTGTGGAAGGCGTGGCCGGCCTGCTCCTGGACGTGGATCTCGACGTTCGGCCGGCCGGCGACCGCGGCCTCGACCTGGGCGACGGCGTCGCGCGGGATGTAGGGGTCCTGGCCGCCGAAGTGGAACTGGAGCGGGCAGGTGATCCGGTCCAGCAGGTCAAGCTGGCTGGGCACCGAGGAGCCGTAGAACGACACGACGGCGTCGGGGTCGGCGGTGGCGGCCAGGCCGTAGGCCAGCGAGCCGCCGAGGCAGAAGCCCAGGGCGCCGGCCCTGCCGGTGACCTCGGGCAACGACCGCAGGTGCGCGAGGCTGGCGACCACGTCGGCCAGCCCCAGCTCGGGGTCGAACTCGCCGGACACGGCCAGCGAGGCGTTGAGGCCGGCCTCGTCGTGCGCGGAGGACCAGCCGGGGTCGGTGCGCCAGAACAGGTCGGGCACGCCGACCACAAAACCGGCGGTGGCCAGCTCACTGGCCACCGAGCGCAGGTAGTCGTCCAGACCGAAGATCTCCTGGACCAGCACGATGGCGGGGCCCTGCCCGCCGGCCGGCAGCCACACCGGCAGATCGAAGTCGCCGACGGTGTCCACACGAGTCGTCACGGTGTGCGTTCTACCAGCTGGTGCGGTCTCAGGTCGATAACGACCGGAGTCACGGGGCAACGGGCATTTCTAAAAACCGTCTTCTGACCGTAAGTCCTGTGAGATGATCCGTCGGCCGCCGTGGTCGGCGGTGAACAACTTCAGGGGGGAAATAAGATGAGCGGGACGGCCCTGGCCGTCGCGATGACGGCTGTCGTTTATCTGATGGTCGCCATCGTGCCTGGTGTGCTGGTCGGTTTTGCGTCAGGAATTCGTGGCTGGTTGTTGGCCGCGGCTTCGCCGGCGCTCACCTATGGCGTGATCGGAATCTTCGGTCCGCTGGCGCCGGCGATCGGCATTCGGTGGAACGCGCTCACCCTGCTCGGCGGCAGCGTGCTGTGCGCGGCCGTGGCGTTCGGCCTGCGCCGGCTGTTCCGCTCGCCGGACGCCCGACAGCCGTGGGCCGGCCTGGATTGGTCCAGGTCGCGACACTGGATGCTGGCCGGCGCGGTGCTGGTCGCCACCGCCGTCGGCCTGCTGGCGATGGCCCGGGCGAGCGGCTTCACCGCCATCCCGCAGTGGTGGGACGCCGAGTTCCATGCCAACGCGATCCGTGTCATCGCCGACTCCGGCAACTCGTCCCCTGCTGCTCTCGCCGCAATCGATACGACCGGTGTCACCAGTTTCTTCTACCCCAACGCCTACCACGTGTTGGATGCCACGGTAATGCAGATCGGCGGTTGGCCGATTCCGCAGGTGCTCGACGTGAGCAATGGTTTCCAGATCGGCCTGTTCGCGCTGACGATCTCGGTGCTCGTCGCCGAGGTCACCAAAATGCCGGCCCTGGCCGCCGCCACAGGCATTTTGGCCTGCGCGTTCACGCAATTCCCGTATGACACTCTCACCTGGGGCCCGCTGTTCCCCTTCACCGCTGGCGTCGCGCTCATCCCGGCCCTGCTCGCCCTGCTGTGCCGGGTGCTGGCCGCGCCCACCAGCGGCGCCATCATCGCCACCGCGATCGTCGGTGTCGGCCTGACCGCCGTGCACCCCAGCGTCACCATCGCCGCCGCCATCCCGGCCGTGTTCTTCCTGCTCCAGCGCTGGATCACCGTTCGCCGCGTGCCGCTACGCGACCTGCGCACGCTGCTGCTGGTCGCCGTGGCCGGCGGCGTCGCCGGCGTTTTCCAGGTGTTGGGCATCCTCACCGTCACCGGCGGCGGTGGCGGCTCCATAGCCTGGCCGCCGGGGCTGACCGCGCTGCAGGCCACCGAGCAGTTCGTCACCGGCAGCCGGTCGACCGGCCTGCCCGCGATCTGGCTGATCGGCCTGTGCGCCGTCGGCGTGGTCGGCGTGTTCCTGCTGCGCGGCGCCACCAAGCTGATCTGGTGGCTGGTGGCCGGCGTCGTGTTCGCCGCGCTGTTCGTGCTCGACGCGTCGTCCGACGCGCACTGGGTGCGGGTCGTGACCCAGCCGTGGTGGAACGACTCCTGGCGGCTGTACGCGATCGGTGCGATGAGCGTGGTCGTGCTCGGCGCGCTCGGCCTGGTCACCATCGCCCGCCTGCTGTCCCGGATCGTGCCCCGGCTGAACTCGGCCGCAGCCGTGGTGGTGGTGGCGCTGCTGGTGGTCATCGCCACCAAGGGGCTGTACGTCAACCGCAACACCGCCCGCCTGGCCTGGGCGTTCTCCGACGGTCCGGTGGTCACGCACACCGCCGAGGCCGGCATGCGGGAGCTGGGCAAGCTGGCGCCGGCCGGGTCCATGGTGATGAACGATCCTTATGACGGATCCCCCTGGATGTGGGCGCTGGCCGACGTGCACCCCGTGTTCGGGCACGCCCCGATCCTGCCCTCGGACGCCGGGGCCGTCGGCAAGCAGCGCATGACCCTGTTCGAGCGGTTCAACAAGCTCGACACCGACGCCGCGGTCCAGGCGGCCGTGCGGGACCTGCGCATCGACTACGTGTTCCTGTCGCAGGACTCGATCACCGGCGCCGCGCCCGGCCACCCCGAGGGCCTGACCGGCCTCGACCAGGTGCGGAGCCTGAAGCTGGTGTTCCAGAATTCCCAGACGAAGATCTACCAGGTCACGTCCCAGATCGTGGGCAGGTGATTCGGCTGGTCGGACGGGGCGTGCTGACCCGGGCGGGGGGCCGCGGTTAGGGTCGAAGCCATGCAGACCTGGTCATCAGTCCCGGTACCCCGGGTTCCCGGCACGCCTCGGCCCCTGCGGCTGTTCGACACCTCGACCGCGCAGGTCCGACCGACCGCCCCCGGCGAGACGGCGACCATCTACGTCTGCGGGATCACCCCGTACGACGCGACCCACCTCGGCCACGCCGCCACCTACCTGGCGTTCGACCTGGTGCAGCGGCAGTGGTTGGACAACGGGCACCAGGTGCACTACGTGCAGAACGTGACCGACATCGACGATCCGCTGCTGGAGCGGGCCGAGCGCGACCAGGACGACTGGGTCGTGCTCGGCATGCGGGAGACCGCCCTGTTCCGCGAGGACATGGTCGCCCTCCGAGTGCTGCCCCCGCGCGAGTTCGTGGGGGCCGTCGAGGCCATTCCCGAGATCGTCGAGTCCATCGCCAAGCTGCTGGCCAGCGGGGCCGCCTACCGGGCCGACGACCCCGAGTACCCCGACGTGTACTTCGACCGCAACGCGTCCGGGCACTTCGGCTACGAGTCCAACTACGACATCCCCACCATGACCGAGTTCTTCGCCGAACGCGGCGGGGACCCCGACCGGGTGGGCAAGCGCGACCCCCTCGACGCCCTGCTGTGGCGGATGGCCCGTCCCGGCGAGCCCTCCTGGGAGTCCGAGCTCGGCGCCGGCCGTCCCGGCTGGCACATCGAGTGCAGCGCCATCGCCCTCAACCGCCTCGGCGACGGCTTCGACGTCCAGGGCGGTGGTTCCGACCTCGTCTTCCCGCACCACGAGTTCAGCGCCGCCCACGCCGAGGCCCTCACCGGCAAGCACCCCTTCGCCCGGCACTACGCCCACGCCGGCATGATCGGCCTCGACGGCGCGAAGATGTCCAAGTCCCGCGGCAACCTCGTCTTCGTCTCCCGCCTGCGGGCCGACGAGATCGACCCCGGCGCCATCCGCCTGGCGCTGTTCGCCGGCCACTACCGCTCCGACCGGCCGTGGTCCAACGAGCTCCTCGTCACCGCCCAGTCCCGCCTCGCCCGCTGGCGCTCCGCCGTCGCCCTCGCTTCGGCCCCGCCCGCCGCCGACACCGTCGCCCGGCTGCGTGACCACCTCTCCGACGACCTCGACACCCCCAAGGCCCTCGCCGCCCTCGACGCCTGGGCCGAGCAGGCCCTCACCCACGGCGGCTCCGACCCCGAGGCCCCCGCCCTCATCCGCACCGCCGTCGACGCCCTGCTGGGGATCGACCTGTAGGTCGTCAGGACAGCGGCTGGCCGTCGAGGAAGAAGCCGCCGGTGGGGCCGTCGGCGGGGAGGGTGGCGGCCCACACGACGCCGCGGGCGCTGTCCGCGGCGGGGCGGTCGGTGTTGTCATCGCCGCGTTCGGGATGGGTGGCGGTGGAGCCGGGGTCGACGGAGTTGACGAGGATGGGAGTGTCAGCCAGCGCCCGGGCCAGGACCTCGGTCAGCACGTTGAGGGAGTGCTTGGCGAAGGAGTGGGCGGGGGCCCGCAGGCTGGCGCCGAGATCGAGGCCGGCGGAGATCTGCAGGGCGGAGCGGCTGGAGACGTTGACGATGCGGGCGGCGGGGGCGGCTCGGAGCAGGGGGAGCAGGGTCTGAACCAGCTGCCACGGCCCGAGGACGTCGGTGTCGAGGGCGGAGCGGACGGCGTCGATGTCGGCGTCGAGAGCCGACAGGGTGGCGAAGTCGACGGGGTCGCAGGCGTTGTCGACGAGCACGTCGAGGTGGCCGAAGGACCAGCCGATGTGTTCGGCGACGGCGGCCATGGTGGCGGGGTCGGTGAGGTCCAGGCGCAGGGCGGTGGCACCGAGGCCGACCCGGTTCAGCTGGGTGGCGAGGGCATCGGCGCGGGCGTGGTCGCGGGCGGTGATGATCACGTGGTATCCCTGCTCGGCCAGTTGCCGGGCGACGGCGAAGCCGATGCCGAGGGGGCGGCTGACGCCGGTGATCAGGACGGTCCTGATGGTCATGAGGGTCACTCGGTTTCTTGGTTGGCGTGCTTGGGTAGGAAGCCGACCAGCAGCAGCGCCAGGGCGTAGCCGCCGGCGCAGATGCCGAACACGAGCTCGGCGGCGGCGAAGTAGGAGGTGGGGGACGGCCCGACGCGGGCGAAGAACACGGTGCCGAGCGCGGCGACGCCGATGGCGCTGGCGAACTGCTGGGCGGCGTTGAGCACGCCGGCGCCGGTGCCGACCTCCTCGGCGGTGGCGTCGCCGAGGATGAAGTCGAACAGGGGGATGAAGAGCAGCCCGGAGCCGATGCCGATGACGAACAGGGCCGGCGCCAGCGTCCACGCCGTGAGGTCCATGCCCCAGTGGGCGGCGGACCAGCACAGCCCGAGCAGGCCGACGACGGTGATGGACAGCCCGAGATGCAGGTTGGCGCGCCCGAGTTTCGCGGCGAGCACGGCGCCGGAGGCCAGGGTGGAGGCGGCGGTGCCCACGGCCCACGGAATCAGCGCGAGGCCGGTGTCCAGCGGCGACCAGCCGAGGCCGGACTGAAGTAGCAGGTTGACGACCAGGACGAACGCGCTGAGCGAGGCGTACGACGCGGCGACGATCACCAGGCCGACCACGAAGCCGCGCCGGGCGAACAGCGACGGCGTGATGACCGGGTGCCGGCTGCGGCGCTCGGATCCGACGAACAGGCCGAAGAGCACGACGGCGGCGGCGATCATCGCGTACGTCCACGCGGGCCAGCCCAGGTCGCGGCCCTGGATGAGCGGCACGATCAGCAGCGCGGAGGCGGCGGTCAGCAGGCCGACGCCGAGCAGGTCGAGGCGGGCACCGCGGTCCTCGCCGCTGTGTCGCGGCAGGACGCGCCAGGCGAGGGCGCCGGCCAGGACGCCGAGCGGGACGTTGATCAGGAAGATCGAGCGCCACTCGCTGCCGAACAGGTTCAGGTGCAGCAGCCAGCCGGCCAGGATCGGCCCGGCCACCATGGCCAGGCCCATGATCGGGCCGATCGGGGCCATGGCCCGGCGGAAGTGCCGGGGCGGGAAGACGATCTTCAGCAGGGCCATGCCCTGCGGGATCATCACCGACCCGAACAGGCCCTGGCCCAGGCGGGCGACGATCAGGAAGCCGGCGCTGGGCGCGAGGCCGCAGGCCAGCGACGTCAGGGTGAAGCCGGCCATGCCGATCAGGAACAGCCGACGGCGGCCGAGCACGTCGCCGAGCCGGCCGGAGGTGACCAGGCCGAGGGCGAAGGCCGCGGTGTAGGCGGACAGCACCCACTGCAGGGTCATCGGGCCGCCGCCGAGGTCGGCGCGGATGGACGGGCCGGCGAGGTTGGCCACGCTGGTGTCGATGAGGTCCATGAGCTCGGCCAGGACCACGGCCACCAGGACCAGCCAGGCCTGACCGAGGGGAAGGGGCGCCGCCCGGGACTCTGACGAACTAAGTTCGATACTCACGAACTAAGTTCTACGCAACGAACTAAGTTCGTGTCAAGCTATAGTGGTGCCCATGCCCGTCGACCCCAAGCAGCGCCGCGCCGCCCGATACGCCCAGCCCGGCGCGGACATCGCGACCGCGCCGCGGAAGACGCCCATCACGACCGACCGCATCACCGACGCCGCGCTGCACGTCATCGCCACCGAGGGCTACGACGCGCTGACCATTCGCCGGGTCGCCGCCGTGCTCAACACCGGGCCGTCCTCGCTGTACGCGCACATCGTCAACAAGGACGACCTCGACGACCTGATCGTCGGCCGGCTCTACGCGGAGATCGTGCTGCCCGAACCGGATCCGGCCTCGTGGCGCGAGCAGCTCCTTGAGGTGTACGGCCAGATCCGCGACCAGTACCTGAAATACCCCGGCGTCTCCCGCGCCGCGATGGCCATGGTCCCCACCCACCTCGAAACCCTGCGGGTCGGCGAGGGACTCCTGGCGCTCCTGCTCGCCGGCGGCATCGAGCCGCAGACCGCCGCCTGGGCCCTCGACGCGCTCACCCTGTACGTCGGCGCGTACACATTGGAGCGTGCGCTTGTCCAACAGCGGCAACAACATCACGGCGACGAGTGGGTCCTCGGCCGCGACGAGCTCGTCGGTCGACTGAGTGATCTGTCCGCGGACCGCTTCCCGCACACCCGGAGCCACGCGGTCGAGCTGACCTCCGGCGCCGGACACGACCGATTCGACTTCACCCTCGGCCTGATCATCGGCAACCTGGGAAAGTGAGACTCGCTTTTAGCTAAGGCTCACCTAATCGCTTTCGTGTTGCGATCATGGGAATTCACTGGCAGCGTCCTGTTCGCCGAACATGACGCCATGAGGAGTGCTCATGACCACCACGGATATGCCCGTTGTCAGCGAGTGCACCGCCACGGGGTGTTCCTACAACCACGACGGGTGTCACGCCTTCGCGATCACGGTCAGCGGGGAGAACGGCCACGCCGACTGCGCCACCTTCATTCCGTTGGCCCGCAAGGGAGGCCTGCCGCTGGCGATCGCCAAGGTGGGCGCCTGCTCCCGCGCCGACTGCACGCACAACCGCGACCTGGAGTGCACCGCGCCGGGCGGGGTGCGCATGGCGCCGGGCGACGGGGGCAACGCCACGAACTGCATGACTTACGCTCGGATGTAGTCGCCGAATTCACGCGGCCGGGGCGCTCCCCGGCCGCGTGTGGCGGCTAATTCGACTTGGCGGTGAAGACGGCGAAGCTGGGGCTGCGGCGCAGGTCGGCCCAGAATTCCTCGCCGCGGTCGTCCACCGGCACGATCGTCGGCGCGCGCGTCACGTCGACCAGCCCGGCCCGGCCCAGAGCGGCCTCGAACGCGCCGACCGGCCAGAAGAAGGAGTCGAAGGCGAACGCCGGCTCGTCGAGCACCCGCACCGACACCGGCTGCCGGAAGGTCGGCTGGCCGACCTTGATCACGTCGTAGCCGTAGCGGCCGTAGGGGCCGGCCAGGATGTCGAAGTCGGCGTCGGGGTTGGGCACCAGCACCACCAGCGTGCCGCCGGGGGCCAGGTTCGCGGCCAGGTTGGCGGTCATCCGGTCCAGCGCGGCCGGATCCTCGGCGTAGCCGAGCAGCCACACCGCCGTCACCACGTCGAAGCTGCCCAGCACCGGCAGCTCGGCCGCGTCCAGCTGGCGGTACTCGATGCCGAGCGGCTGCTTGCCCTCAACGTAGTTCGCGTACGCCACCATCTCGGCCGCCGAGTCGACGCCGACCACCTTGGCCGCGCCCAGTTCGACGAACTCGCGCGGATAGAAACCGGTGCCGCAGGCGACGTCCAGCACCGACTTGCCGGCGAGATCCGGCAGCGCGGACAGAAACGTGGCCTGCTCGGCCAGCCCGGTGGGAATGTGCTTGGCGCGCTCGTAGGTCTGGCCGAGCGCGTCGTACTGCTCGTCGGATTCCGCCATAGGCAGCAACGGTAGTGGCAAACACCGTGCCCGATCGGGCGGATCAGCGCCGGGCGAAAGCGGGCGCGTGTTCCGGGCGGAGGCCGACGCCGATCAGGTAGGCCGGCACCACCGACGCGGCCGGGAACAGGCGCATCAGGCGGACGAACGCCTTCGGTGGCCCGCTGCGCACGCCGGACACGATCGGCACCGCGATGGCCCGGTGCATGATGCCCTGCACCGCCTGCACGGCGATCGTCGGCAGCAGCCGCCGCGCCCGCACCTTGGCCAGCTCCTTCGACGTGACCCGCCCTCGCCGCAACGGATGCGCGAGCAGCGTGGCCGCGGCGACGGCGTCCTGCACGGCCAGGTTGATGCCGACGCCGCCCATCGGCGACATGGCGTGCGCGGCGTCGCCGATGCACAGCAGGCCGTCGACGTGCCAGCGGTTGAGCCTGTTCAGCCGCACCTCGAGGAACTTGACGTCGTCCATCGACTCGACCTCGTCGACCCGGTCGGCCAGCCAGGGAATCAGCTCGGCCACGTTGCGACGGAAGTGGGTCAGGCCGTCGGCCCGCAGCTGCGGATCGCTGCCCTTGCGGCCGATGAGGCCGAGTTGCAGGTGCTGCTCGCGGGGGATGACGACCATGAAGCGGCCGGCCCCGGCATACGGCATCAGCGCCGTCGGCCGGTCGGATTCCTTGCGGGACAGGCGGAACCACCAGGCGTCGATGGGCACCGGCAGCTCCTTGGGGCGCAGTTCGGCCTGGTGGCGGGCGATCGACCAGCGGCCGTCGCACGCGACCGTGAGGTCGGCGCGGATCTCCCCGGTCTCGCCGTCGGCGGTGCGGTAGCGCACGCCGCGCACCACGCCGTTCTCGCGGATCAGGTCGGTGGCCTCGGTGCGCATCCGCAGCTTGAACGTCGGCTCCTCGGCCGCGGCCTCGGCCAGCATCGTGAGCAGGTCCCACTGCGGCACCATCGCGATGTACGGGTGGCGCACACGCAGCCGGCGCAGGTCGCCGACGCACACCTCCTCGTCGCCGCCGAGCGGGAAGACGATCCGGTCGAGCCGGCTCTGCGGCAGCTTGGCGAAGCGCTCGCCGAGGCCGAGCTCGTCCAGCAGCTGCAACGTCGTCGGATGCACCGTGTCGCCGCGGAAGTCGCGCAGGAAGTCGCCGTGCTTCTCCAGCACGGTCACGTCCACGCCGCCACGAGCCAGCAGCAGACCCAGCACCATGCCGGCGGGACCGCCGCCGATGATCACGCAGCTCATGGCCACCTCCATAATTCAGCGACTGTTGAATAGGCTGGCATCGGCCGACCCGCCCCGTCAAGCCACCTCACCCGCCCAGCCGATGCGCTCCCTGTGAACCGGCGGGCACGCTTGGCCACCATGACGGACAGGCGGCAGCGGCACGTCAACCAGGCCCTGATGCGTATCCCCCGCCGTGCCGAGAGCACCGACCGGTACACGCTCGCCACGACGTACGTGGCGGCCGGGTCGTTCTCCGCGATGCTCAACTCCGAGGATCACCAGATCCTGTACGGGCGCAGGGGAACCGGCAAGACGCACGCGCTGCTGTACCTCAGCGACCTGGTGGAGCGGACCGGTGATGTCGCGGTCTACGTGGACCTGCGGACCATCGGCTCGGCCGGCGGGCTCTACGCCGACAGCTCGCTCGCGCCGTCCATGCGCGGTACACACCTGCTGGTCGACACGTTGGAGGCGATCCACGAGGAGCTGCTGACCGCCGCCATGGAGCGCGAGTTCGGCGACCAGGACGGCCTGCTGCAAGCGATGGACGCGCTCGTCGACGCCTCGACCGCGGTGGAGGTCGTCGGCGAGGTGGAGGCGGAAACCCGGTTGGGGGAGAAGGAACACAGCGGCGTCGGCGTCGAGCTGTCCGTGTCGGGCGTGCCCCGCGGGCGGTTCTCCGGCGGCCAGCAGCGGACCGTGCGGTCCGAGAGTCGGCTGCTGCGGATGGGCGTGGAACGCCATCGCGTGCTGTTCGGGCCGCTCAGCCGCGCGCTGCGGGCCGTGACCAAAGCCATGCGCCCCAGCCGGTTGTGGCTGCTGCTGGACGAATGGAGCAGCCTGCCGCTCGATCTCCAGCCGCTGCTGGCCGACCTGCTGCGCCGCAGCGTGCTGCCGGTGCCGGGGATCACCGTCAAGATCGCGGCCATCGAGCGGCGGTCCCGCTTCTTCCTGCCCACCGGCAGCGACTACCTCGGCATCGAGGTCGGCTCGGACGCCGCGTCGGCGGTCAGCCTCGACGACTTCATGATCTTCGACCACACCCAGAACCGGGCCCAGGAGTTCTTCGGCCAGCTGTTCTACAACCACGCCGGGCCCCGGTTGGCCGCCATGGTGCGGGAACCGCCCGGCGACGCCGACTCGTTCCTCGACGAGACCTTCCGCCGCGGGGCGTTCGCCGAGCTGGTGCGGGCCGCCGAGGGCGTGCCGCGGGACGCCATCAATATCGCCGCCCTGGCCGCCCAGCACGCCAACGCCGATCCCATCGCGCTGGCCGACGTGCGCAACGCGGCCAAGGACTGGTACCTGCGGGACAAGCAGAACGCCCTCACCGTCAACGAACCGGCCCGGCGGACGCTGCAACTGCTGGTCGACGAGATCGTCGGCAACCGGCGGTCCCGGACCTTCGTGCTGGACCAGCTCGGGTACGCCGCCTTCGAGACCATCGACGAGCTCTACGACGCGCGGCTGCTGCACCTGCTGCGGCGCGGCATCGTCGATCCGCTGCACCCCGGCCGGCTCTATGACGGCTTCGCCATCGACTACGGCTGCTATGTGTCGCTGCTGTTGGTGGGGGACCAGCGCATCCGGGTGCGCGACCGCGGCGGGTGGATCAGCTCCCCGAAGGGCGTCCCGCCGGACGGCTTCATCCTCTCGCGGGTGGCGGTGGATCTGTCGAGCCTGCTGGAAGGCGTGTGAAAGCCACTGCCCTAATTCGGGACTCCATTGTCCCATAACGGAGAATGTCGGGCCCCAGTGCTGGGATGGAAATCGGGGGGCCGCTCAGGGCGGTTGATCTAGCTCGCAGGCCAGGGTGATGCCGGCGGCGGTGAGGCGGTAGAAGCGGCGGCGGGGCCCTTCGGTGCCAGGGTCGGCACAGTCCCAGCGGCTGAGCACGCAGCCGTGCCGTTCCAGCCGGGCCAGGATGGGGTAGACGGTGCCGCCGGCGAGCCGGGTGCGGTGCACGACCTCGAGGCCGTAGCACTCCTCGACGTCCAGCAGCGCCCACAACACCTTCCGGGTGGCCTTGGTCATCCGGATAACCACCGCGCCGAGGCTAGCCACAATGGCCGCCTCGGCACTGCTCCGATCCGGCTCCACCGATCCAGTCCCCGTACGGGAAATCGGCCGCCGAAACCTCTGCGCGGTAACGATTCGGGATCGCACAACGGGTCTCGCCCGCTGCGCTGCGCGTCGGCTGCCTCGCGGTGCGTGACCGGTGAGCGTCGCCGCCTGGGCCGTCGAGCGGGCGCGGGCCCGGGCTTGGTCACCGTGAAACGGCCGCTGACCTGGGCGGCGGCACGTGGCTGGACGCCTGTGGAGAAGTCGTGGAGATGCCGTTGATAGACCTTCGGCATGCTGAATGCAGACGAAAGGAGAGAGCGCTCCCAACGGATCGGTGGTAGAAGGTGCAGTCCTGCCCGGCCACACGGGCAAGATCGGGTGCCGCGCTCCCCGAGGTCGACGTCGAGGCCGTAGGACACATCTGGCGTGGCGCCGTGCTCGACCTCCGTCCACAATGGACCTGCTGTGCCCAGTCGAGGGGGTTGATGTGACGTCGCGATGGCCAGGACCTCGCATCACTCGGTCGAGTGTGAAGTGGGTCACAACGGCGAACCGGCTTTCCCGGTCGGCCGTGTTGGATGCATGCTTAATCCGAATGTGACGTAACGAAAACGGTACGACATTGTTGTGTTGAGCTTCTGCACGTCGATGTCGGTTGCCCGAAGTTACTGCCCGAAAGTTTCGCCGGTTGCCCGACTATGCCGTACACGTCAGGGAAGTGCGACAGGTTGCCCGCTATGTGACCTGGCCGACCCCAGACATTAGGGCACTCATAGGTTGCCGTAGGTGCCTGTAGTACAACAGTGCTCTAAAGCAACACATAGCATTTGACGAGCCGCCGCTAGCCCTGGAGTCAGACTGATGAGCATCGTGATCGTCAAACGATCGCAGCGCGTCGCCGGTCCTGCCCTCCCGACCGGAGAGGTGGAGCTGGCCGAGCCTCCCGTGTTGGGGGAGCCCGCGAGTCTCGACTTCAGCTCGGCGATGGTCTACCTGCCGATGGGTCTGGGCAGCGCGGCGATGGTGATGATGTTCTCCATCGCCGGCAGCACGCCGACCGTCTACATGATGTCCGGCATGATGGGCGTCTCCATGGTGTCCATGAGCGTCACCCAGTTGGGGCGCCAGGGCATGGAGCGCAAGCGCAAGATGCGCGCCGAGCGCCGCGACTACCTGCGCTACCTCACGCAGCTGCGCGGCCAGGCCCGCGCCGCTGCGGACGAGCAGCGGGCGGCGTCCCGCTGGGACAATCCCGAGCCGGCCTCGCTGTGGTCGCTGGTGTCGGGCCCCCGGCTGTGGGAACGCCGCGCCAGCCACGAGGACTTCGGCCGGGTCCGCATCGGACTGGGCGCGCAGCGGGCGTCGCTGGAGTTCGTCCCGCCCCGCACCCGCCCGGTCGAGGACCTGGAGCCGTTGACGGCGATCGCGCTGCGCCGATTCATTCGCGCCTATCGGACCGTGTCCGATTTGCCCATCGCGGTGGGGCTGCGCAGTTTCACCAGCGTGGAATTCGCCGGCGAGGCCGGGCCGGTGCTGGCCCTGGTGCGCGCGATGGTGTGCCAGCTGGCGGTGCTGCACTCGCCGGACGATCTGCGGATCTCCATCCTGACCGACGAGCCGGGCAGCGCCGAGTGGGACTGGTGCAAGTGGCTGCCGCACCTGACCCACCCGTCCGCGCGGGACGGCGCCGGCCCGCTGCGCATGATCGCCGGTGATCACGACGAGCTGATGGACCTGCTCGGCCCGTCGGTGACCGACCGGCCCGACTTCGACCGCGCGGTGCCGCCCGGCCCGAACGAGCCGTTCCACATCGTGGTGGCGCACCGGGTGCAGATCCCGGAGCACTCCCGGATGCTCGACACCGGCCTGCGCAACCTGGTGCTGCTGGACGTCACCGGCGGCATGCACGGCGGCCCGGACGTGCTGCGGCTGACGGTGACCGGCGGCGAGGTGGAGTTCCCGGCCGGCGAGTCGACCGGCACGGCCGTGGTGGACGCGCTGACCGTCACCGGCGCCGAGACCGTGTCCCGGCTGCTGGCGCCGATGCGCACCAACGGCACGGTGGAGCTGGCCGACGAGCCCTTGGAGAGCAACTTCGACCTGACCACGCTGCTGGGCATCCGCGACGCCCGCGGCTTCGACGTGCAGGGGCAGTGGCGGCCGCGGCGCAACCCGCGGGCCCGGCTGACGGTGCCGGTCGGGGTCACCGAGAACGGCGAGGTCGTCGAGCTGGACATCAAGGAGTCGGCGCAGGGCGGCATGGGCCCGCACGGTGTGCTCATCGGCGCGACCGGCTCTGGCAAGTCGGAGTTCCTGCGCACGCTGGTGGTCGGTCTGGCGGCGACGCACTCCTCGGAAGTGCTGAACATGGTGCTGGTCGACTTCAAGGGCGGCGCCACGTTCATGGGCATGGACAAGCTGCCGCACACCTCCGCGGTGATCACCAACTTGCAGGACGAGCTCCCGCTGGTCGACCGTATGCAGGACTCGCTGCAGGGCGAGATGAACCGGCGGCAGGAGTTCCTGCGCCAGCACGGCTACTCCTCCCTGTACGACTACGAGAAGGCCCGGGCGGCCGGCACCCAGCTGGCGCCGTTCCCCGTGCTGTTCGTGGTGGTCGACGAGTTCTCCGAGCTGCTGTCGTCCAAGCCCGAGTTCATGGACCTGTTCGTCCAGATCGGACGGTTGGGCCGGTCGCTGGGCGTGCACCTGCTGCTGGCCTCGCAGCGTCTGGACGAGGGCCGCATCCACCGCGTCGAGGGCCACCTGTCCTACCGGATCGCGCTGCGCACCTTCTCCGCCATGGAGTCCCGCAGCGTCATCGGCGTGGCCAGCGCCTACGAGCTGCCGTCGGCGCCGGGGCACGGCTACCTCAAGATCGACACCACCAACCTGGTGCGGTTCAAGGCGGCCTACGTCTCCGGCCCGTGCCCGCAGGGCCCGGACACCTCGCCCGCGGCACAGTCCAAAGTGGTCGGTGAGGTCGCGCCGTTCGGCCTGCTGCCGGGCCAGATCCGCCGTCCCGAGGACGACGAGCCGGCGCGGACCGAGGAGCAGGTCCGCCAGGAGTCGGCCGGCGACGGCGAGGACAGCCTGATGGACGTGCTGGTCGACCGGCTGGTCGACCAGGGCCCGCCGGCCCGCCAGGTGTGGCTGCCGCCGCTGTCCGAGTCGCCGAGCCTGGACCAGCTGCTGCCGGGCATCGTGCCGGACCCGGTGCGCGGCATGACCGCGCTGGACCACCCGGCCACCCGCTCGCTGCGCGTGCCGCTGGGCATCGTCGACCGCCCGTACGAGCAGATCCGCGAGCTGCTGGTGGCCGACCTGTCCGGCGCGAACGGCCACATCGGACTGGTCGGCGCGCCGCAGTCGGGCAAGTCGACGCTGCTGCGCACGCTGATGCTGTCGCTGTCGCTGACCCACACCGCGCAGGAGGTCCAGTTCTACTGCCTGGACCTGGCCGGCGGCGGCCTGGTCTCCACCGCGGGCCTGCCGCACGTCGGCTCGGTCGCCACCCGGCTGGAGCGCGACCGGATCCTGCGCACCGTGGAGGAACTGGCCCAGCTGCTGGAGCGCCGCGAGCAGATCTTCACCCAGATGGGCATCGACTCCATGATCGCCTACCGGCAGGGCCGCACCAGCGGGCAGATCCAGGACCCCAACGGCGACGTGTTCCTCATGGTGGACGGCTGGAACACGATCCGCCAGGACTTCCCCGACCTGGAGCCGCGGATCACCGAGCTGGCCGCCCGCGGCCTGGCCTTCGGCGTGCACGTGGTGGTCGCGACCAACCGCTGGTCGGAGATCCGGCCGGCGATGCGGGACGTGCTCGGCACGAAGCTGGAGCTGCGGCTGGGCGACCCGATGGAGTCCGAGCTGGGCGCCCGGGTCGCGGCCCGCGTGCCCGAGCAGGCCGGCCGCGGCCTGACCAGCACCAAGTTCCACTTCCTCGCCGGCCTGCCGCGCATCGACAGCTCCTCGGCCACCGACGACCTGACCACCGCGACCAAGGCCGCCGCCGAGGAGATCGCCACGTTCTGGGCCGGCCCGGCCGCGCCGGAGGTGCGGCTGCTGCCGACCCGCCTGGCGATCACCGACCTGGCGGCGCCGGCGGAGGCCCGGTTCTGCATCGGCATCGACGAGCAGCGCCTCGCCCCGGTGTGGCACGACTTCGACCAGACGCCGCACCTGTCGGTGTTCGGGGACAACGAGACCGGCAAGACCAACATGCTGCGGCTGATCGCCCGCAACGTGGTCGCCCGCTACGGCCCGCAGGAGGCCCGCATCCTGCTGGCCGACACCCGGCGCCAGCTGCACGAGGAAGTGCCGGAGGCGTACCGGATCGGCTACGCCGTCGACCCGGACGCGCTGACCGACCTGATCGGCAACGCCGGCGTGTCGATGACCCGCCGCATGCCCGGCCCGGAGATCACCCCGGACCGGCTGGCCAAGCGCGACTGGTGGACCGGGCCGCAGCTGTTCGTGCTGGTCGACGACTACGACCTGTTCATGTCCGGCGGCGGCATGGCTTCCCCGATGCAGCCGCTGATCCCGCTGCTGGCCCACGGCGCGAACATCGGGCTGCACGTGATCATCGCGCGCAGCACCTCCGGCGCGATGCGGGCGATGATGGATCCGCTGCTGCGCCGCATGTGGGAGCTGGGCAACCCGGGCGTGCTGCTGAGCTATCCCAAGGAAGAGGGCAAGTTCCTCGGCGAGGCCAAGCCGCGGCAGCTGCCGCCGGGCCGGGCCCAGCTGGTGACCCGACGTGACGTGCGTCTCCTGCAGACCGGGATGGCGTGATGTCTGGACCACGTCATGACCTGACCCCGAAACCGTCCCACAGCCACGGATCCGCGACAGGAGCTACGTCAGCATGAGGCCAACGGAAGCGATCGGCGCCGACGCGTCGTTCCCGGCCACGCCCCACGGGCAGATGGTCGCCGTGTCGGATCCCTCGCTCGACCAGATTCCCCTGGGCACGGGCGGTTCCGGCCCCGCCGACCTGTGCCGGATCACCGTGCACGGCCCCGACGGCCGGGCCGACCTGGCCATCCCCAGCGCGGCCACGTTCGGGCTGCTGGTGCCGGTGCTGGCCCGGCACGTCAACCGCGGCCAGGCCGAGGGCCGGGACTGGGTGTTGCAGCGCCTGGGCGAGTCGCCGCTGGACCTGGACGCCACCCCGGAGCAGGCCGAGATCCACGACGGCGACGTGCTCTACCTGCGGGCCGCCGAGGCCCCGATCCCGGAGCTGACCTACGACGACCTGGCCGACGGCATCGGTGACGCCATCGCCGCGCGGCCGGACCGCTGGAAGCCGGAATCCACCCGCCGCACGCTGATCGGCATCGCCACCCTCGCGGTCGTCGCGCTGGGTGTCGCCGCGGTGTTGGCCGGCGGCCCGGGCGGCCTGATCGCGATCTACTGTGGAGTGATCACGCTGGCGCTGGGCGGCGGCGCGGTCGCCATCAACGAGCTCAGCGACGACCGGGCACTGTCCTATGTGGGCGGCATCGCCGCCTGCGCGTTCGCCGCGGCCGCCGGCCTGGTCGGCGCGCAGGGCTCGGCCGACCTGTTCTCCCCGCAGCCGTCCGGGGTTCTGCTGTCGGGGATCTGCGTGGTGCTGGTCGCCGGCGCCCTGGCCGCCGCGACCCGGGGTGGCATCGCCATCTACGGAACCGCCGGGCTGCTCGGCATCTGCGCGATTCTCGGCTCGGTGCTGCGAACCGGCACCGCGGCGGACACGCCGAGCGCGATCAGCATCGTCGCGGTGGCGCTGTTCCTGTTCGCCACGCTCGGGGCGCGCGTGTCGGCCCGACTGGCCCGGCTGCGGGTGCCGACCCTGCCGCGCACCACCGAGGAACTCCAGGAGGACATCGATCCCGCGCCGGCGTCGCAGATCGCGGCCCGGTCGGCGATCGCCGACGGCTATCTCAGCGCGGTGATCGTCGCCTCCTCGGTGGTGGCCCTGGCCGACAGCGTCGTGCTGGTCGGCGTGGACAGCTGGATTGGCTGGGTGCTGCCGCTGGTGTTCGGGCTGGCCTGCCTGCTGCGCGCCAAGTCGCTGCTGTCGGTGTGGCAGCGCGGCGCCACGGTGTGGGCCGGCGCGCTGATCATCACCGTGGTGGTGCTGGCCTACGCCTTCTCCCTGGCCCCGGTCGGCCGCATCGGCCTGCTGGTCGGCGTGCTGCTGACGGCGGCGCTGCTGGTGATCGGGGCCTGGCGGCTGCCGACCTCGCGGCTGCTGCCGATCTGGGGCCAGGTGGCCGACATCGCCGAGCTGTGGACCGCGATCGCGCTGGTGCCGCTGCTGCTGGCCGTGCTGGACGCGTACCACTTCTTCCGGGCACTGGCGGGCTGAGGCAGATGCAGACTCGACGCGATCACGTTCAGGCGTACCAGTTCGTCACCTCACGCCTGGCCAGCGCCCTCACCACCGGCGACCCCGGCCGGGGCGAGCCGCCGCTGCGGCGCTCGTCGCTGGGGCTGATGTGGGGCGTGCTGGTCGGAGTGCTGCTGTGCGGCGGCTTCGCGGTCTACGGGCTGATCAACCCCGGCGGCAACACCGACTACAAGAAGCCCGGCGCGATCGTGGTGGAGAAGGAGACCGGCAACCGGTACCTCTACATCAACGGCACGCTCTACCCGACGCTGAACACCGCATCGGCGATGCTGTTCTACGCCGGCAGCAGCACCTCCGGCACGTTCACCCCGGTCTCCCGCGCCTCGCTGGCCGGCGTCCCGCACGGCCGCGCGGTCGGCATCCCCGGTGCGCCGGATTCCGTGCCGCAGGCCAAGGACATGCTGCCGCCCCAGTGGTCGCTGTGCGCCGACCCGGGCGCGGACGAGCCGACGATGCGCGTCGACGTGAACCCGGACTCGCCGACCACGGACTTCCCGGCGGACTCGAAGTTCCTTGTGCAGGGCCAGGATCACGTGAACTACGTGGTGTGGCGGAACACGATCTACCCGATCGGCTCGCACACCGCCTTGGTGGCGCTGGGTTTGGGCGACACCGCGCCCACACTGGTGCCGACCGCGTGGCTCCACCAGCTGCACGCCGGACAGACCCTGGACGTGCCGGTGATCGACGGGGCCGGCCAGAACGGGCCGGCTGTCGGCGGCCAGCCGTCCAGGATCGGCGACCTGTTCGAGTCAGTGGTGGGCGCGGAGAAGGAGACCTTCGTGCTGCGCAAGGACGGCGTGGCCCCGGTCAACGACACCGCGCTGGCGCTGCTGATGAGCCGGCCCGGCGCGCACCAGCCACGGGAGCTCAGCACGGCCGACCTGGTCGCGCTGCCGCAGTCCGCCGACCACTCCACCCTGCAGGGCATGCCGAACATGGTGACGTCCAAGACCTACAGCGCCGACGACGCCGCGGTGTGCGTGCGGCAGAAGTCCTCGGGCGACGCGGTCGGCATCGGGTCCCTGGTGATCGAGCAGATCAAGATGTCGGCCGGGCAGATCACCATGAACGTGCCGGCCGGCCGGGGCCTGATCGCGGTCAGCGAGCCCGCGCCGCAGCAGGCCGACCAACGCGTGTACTACCTGATCACCGATCTCGGCGAGAAGTTCCGGGTCGCCCAGCAGGCGTTCGGACCGCTGCAGATCGGCGGCTCCGCCGTCGGCATGCCCAAGGAGGTCCTGGACGCCATGCCGTCCGGGCCGAATCTCGTGATGGGCGCGCAGGTGCTGACGGCGAACACCCGAGGAGGGCAGTGACATGATGCTGGGCACGAGGTTGCGCACCTGGGCCGTGGGGGCGTCCGATTCCGCGACGCTGCCGCAGGTGGCGTGCGTCGAGGCGGGGCACACGCTGCTGCTGCACCTGGAGGGACATCTCAACCCGCGTGCGCTGGCCTTCGCCCGCATGATCGCGCCCGATCCCGATCACACCGTGGTGGTGGCCGATGTGCCGCCGGACGGGCCGATCGAGCTCTGGCACGCCGTCGCTGCCCTGCTGGGCCGGCGCCGCGGCGGCTACCGTCTGGTGCTGGGCAAGCATTCCCGCGACGCGGCCGTGATGACGGGCCAGTGGCTGGCCGAACGGCTCAACTGCCCCGTTCTGGTGCCCGACGGCGATGTGGTGATGGCCCCCGGCGGCGCGCTGTTCAGCTCCGCGCTGCAAGGCGTCGGCTGGGTGCTGTTCCGCCGGGGCCGTGCGCCGCAACAGGATTCGCGCCACTTCCCGATCCCGGACTGGACTTTCCCCGGCACGGAGCAGATCTGGCAGCCCGGCCCGGTCAGCGTCGTGGAGCCGCTGCCGGCCGGGGTGTGGATCCGGCCGCTGGAGTCCGCCGACGACCAGCGGGCGCTGCTGATCTCCGGCCTGGTGCCGCGGCCGGACCTGATGACCGTGGTGCTGGGCTCGCCGAACTCGCGCCCGGTGCCGATGGCCGAGATCTCCCGGTTCTGCCACGCCGTTCCGCCGGAGCACCGGGACCGTGTCCGCTTCGTCCAATACGGACCGGTCGAGGTGCTGCGCTCCTCGGTGGGGCAAGCGCTTGCGGACCAGCTCGGCGCGCCGGTCACGTTCTACGGCGGCCTGCCGTCCACCGAGGGCACCCTGCACGTCGTCTCGCCCGAGGGCCAGCTCGGCTGGCGCTCCTTCGCCCGTGAGCTGCGCTACCAGCCGCGCGCCGCGGCCGCCGGCCGGATCCTGCCGCCGCAGCTGGTGTCCTACGACGCCCCCATGTCCGGCGCCTCCGAGCTGTCGCCCGGCGTCTACTGGTACGCCAGCGACGCCGTCGTCGAGATCGTCCAGAGTGGACTGTGGCTGCGGCCGCCGGTGGCTCCGGTCAACGCCGACCACGTGCGGACCGCCCCCATCGACCCCCGGCACGCCGCCGTCGTGTTCGACACCTCCTCGCGGCACCTGACCGATCGGATGCAGGCCCTGGCCGGGGAGATCATGGCCACCATGGACCCGGCCATGCGCCGCATGTTCAGGGTGCTGCCCGCCGCCGTGCTCATCGCCAACGGCCACCACGTGCCGGCCCTGCCGGCCAAGGGCATGGTCGTCGAGTCCGTGCCCGGCCGCTGGACCGCCGAGTCCGTCGAGCTGCCCGCCGACCACGGGGTCGAGCTCATGGCCCCCCGACTCGCCCTCCCGGCCCTACCCGCCGCGTCGGTCGACGCCCCGGTCGAGGCCACGGTGGTCGTGTCCGCCGACATGATCGAGGACGCCGACGTCGTCGACGAGCTCGAATCGGCTGCCGCGGCCTCGCCTGCCGGGCCGCTGCCTGGCGTCGACAACGTTGACAAGACGGCCGGTCCTGACATCGTTGACCGGCTCGAGTCCGCGACCATCGCCGCTCCGTTCGTGGTCGAGCCCATGGCTCCCATGGCGGAGGTCGAGGTCGACTACGAGCTCGATTCCCCCACCGTGGCCGCCCGTTTCGTGGCCAAGTCCGCCGAGCGTCCCGTGGTCGGCACCGACATCGTGCTGGAGTCCTCGGTCATCGGCCTCGCCGGCGGCACCGTCGACGAGGAGCCCCCGGTCCCCGCTCCGGTGTTGGCGGCTGAGGCCCCGGTCGCACCGGTCACGGAGTCCGCCGACCCGATCGCCGTCATCGCCGAACCGCCGGCCGCTGTCGCCCAGACCCCGGTTGTCACCGAGCCGCCGGCCGCCGTTGTGGCTGGACCGCTCGCCGAGCCGCCCGTTGTCGCGGAACCGCCGGCGGCTGTCGCCGCGGTGGCCGCCCCCGAGCCCGAAGCCGCACCGAAGCCGATCGTCACCTCGGCCGTGGACGCGCCGCCGGCGGCCATGCCGACCGGGCTGCGGTTGGAGTCCTCGGTGCCGGACTTCGGCATCGACTTCGCCTCGATCGCGGTCCCGGCGCCGGTGAACCCGACGCCCGAGGCGGCCCCGATGCCCGACGTCGCCTCGATCCCCGACGCGGCGGCGATCCTGGAGCCCGAGCCGCTGCCGGAGCCGACGCCCGCCCCGGCGGCCGAGCCCGAGCCGGTCCCGGTCGCCGTGGCCGAGCCGACGGCGGCCGCCAGGGTCGTTGCGGTGCAGCCGGTTCCGGCCGCGGGAGCCTGCGCGGTCCCGCCGGCTCGCGGCCTGGCCGAGGAGCGGACCTGGCTGCGCAAGGCCTTGAGCGCGCAGTACGACGTGGCGGCCAGCACGGTTTCCCGGATGCTGTCCCAGGTTCCCGGCCTCCGGGTCGGCATGCAGGCCGACGAGGTGCTGGCCGACCTGGTCGGCGTCCGCCTGTACCTGACCGGCGACAGCGCGGGCGTGGACGAGGCGGTGCGGTCGGCGGCCCCGGGTCCGCACGTGCCGCTGGCCCGGGTCGTGACCTCCGGCCTGAAGCGCCTGCCTTCCTACCGTGGCGCCACGCAGCTGTGGGCGGCGGCCGGACCGTCCGAATTGGACTGGTACCGCGACCGCGTGCTGGTCAGCGAATGGGCCTTCCTGACCGCGACCACCGCGGGTCGGCCGGTCAAGGCCGGCGAGGTGGAGTTCCGGGTGTGGTCGATGACCGCCCGCCGGACCCAGCTGATCGACCCGTCGGTCGACGACCAGGTGATGTTCGTGCCGGGCACCAACTTCAAGGTGCTCGAGGTGCGGGACGAGCCGAACCCGGTGGTGCTGCTGCGGGAGCTGTCCACGGCCGAGATCGGCGAGGACGGCCAGGTCAACACCGGCCGCAGCATGTTCGACGATCTCGCCCTCGGCGGCCTGGACCAGGCCGTGCAGGCGTGGGCCCAGGTGACCGGGGCGGACGCCCGGCCGACCGCGAGCGCCCCACCCGGACTGCTGTCCGTCGCGATGGAGAGGACGAGCGCATGACCCGCCAGGTCCTTCAGGTGCCGGGCGCCTTCCGCACCATCGCGGAGGCGCTGTCCAAGGCCACCCAGGGCTCCGTGATCAACGTCGCCTCGGGCCGCTACGAGGAGTCGCTGGCGATCACCGGCGTCGTGACGATCAACGCCGAGGACGGCCCGGGCACGGTCCGCCTGCACTCGGTCACCGGCAGCACGCTGGTGGTGGCCGGCGGCGCGGTGCAACTGTCCGGTTTGGACATCACCGGCGACGACGCCGAGCTGCCGGTGCTGGACGTGCGCAACGGCGAGGCGGCGCTGGACAACTGCCGGGTCGGCGGCGCGGCGTGGACGGCGGTGCTGGCGCGGCAGACCGGGGTGCTGGCCATGCGGCAGTGCCGGGTGCAGAACCCGACCGGCGCCGGCGTGGTGGTCACCTCGGTCGGCAACAGCTCGGTCGAGGAGACGGTGATCGCCGAGGTCGGCTCGTCGGCGATGGTGGTGGCCGAGCAGGGCCGGGTGCAGGTGCGCGGCTGCGTGTTCGACCACGTCAAGGGCAATGGCCTGTGTGTCAACGGTTCCGGCGTCGGCCAGGTGGCGGACACGAGGATCGTCGGCAGCGGCAAGCCGGCGGTGGTGATCGAGCAGGACGGCCGCGCCGAGCTGACCCGGGTCAGCATCACCGAGAGCGCCAGCCTGGACGCCTACATCACCAGCACGGGCACGGTCACGCTGGCGGAGTGCGAATTCTCCGGCTCCGGCGGGCAATCCGTGCACGTGGCCAACGGCGCCAAGCCCACGCTGCGGGGCTGCACGTTCACCGGCGCGGCCCGGCAGGGTGTGCACGTGACCGGCGGCTCGCAGCCGATCATCGAGAGCTGCACCATCACCGAGAGCCCGATCGGCCTGCTGGTCGACGCCTCGGCCGAGCCGACGGTCCGGATGCTGACCGTCACCAAGGCCGACCAGTCGGCGGTGCTGGTCAGCGGCGGCGGCAAGGCCCGCGTCGACGGCCTGTCGGTGACCGGGGGAGTGCGGGTCGTCGACGGCGGTCTCGACCTGCGCCGGGCGATTGTGGAGCTGGCCAACGGAGTCGGGGTCGCGCTGGAGGGTTCGTCCACCGGCCGTATCGACGAGTTGCGGGTGCGCACCGAATCCGGCGCGGGTCTGCTGCTGACCGGCCAGGCGCGGGCGACGGTGAGTTCGGCGGCGGCGCAGGGCTGCCCGGTCGAGATCGGCTCCGGCACCGTGCTGACCCTGGAGGCCAGCGAAGTCTCCGAGGTGCGCGGCGCGGGCATCGTGATCGCCGACGGCGGCACGCTGCGCGCCACCCGCTGCCGGGTGCACCACAACTCCGGCCCTGGCATTGACGTTCAGGGCAGCGCGGTGTCCGAACTGGACTCCTGCGAGATCTTCGACAACGAGGCCAGCACGCCGAGCGCCCCGCCCGCGCCGCCGGCGGCCCCCGCCCCGACGCCGGCCGCGAGCGCGCAGCCGACCACGCCCGCCGCGCCGGCCGCGGCCCCGGTGCAGCAGCCGGCCCAGGAACACGCCCAGGAACAGGCTCAGCACCGCGGCGACGGCCCGTTGGCCGAGCTGCACAGCCTGGTCGGCCTCGAGTCCGTCAAGGCCGAGGTCACCGGCCTGATCAACCTGAACCGGATGGCCCAGCGGCGGGAGCAGATGGGCCTGCCGATGCCGGCGCTGAGCGGGCACCTGGTGTTCGCCGGCCCACCTGGCACCGGTAAGACCACGGTCGCCCGCCTCTACGGCTCCGTGCTGGCGGAACTGGGCATCCTGCGCCAGGGCCACATGATCGAGGTCGCCCGCCAGGACCTGGTCGCCCAGTACATCGGCGCCACCGCCATCAAGACCACCGAGGTGTTCGAGAAGGCCCTGGGCGGCGTGCTGTTCATCGACGAGGCGTACACGCTGACCAGCCAGTCCGGCGGCTCGGGTCCTGATTTCGGCCAGGAAGCCGTGGACACGGTGATGAAGCTGATGGAGGACCACCGCACCGACATCGTGGTCATCGTGGCCGGCTACACCGACCAGATGTCGCAGTTCCTCGCCTCCAACCCCGGCATGGCCTCCCGGTTCACCAAGACCGTGGAATTCCCCAACTACACGGTCGACGAGCTGCTCACGATCGTGCGCGGCATGGCGGCCAAGCACTACTACGAGCTCGACGACGACGTGCTCAACGCGCTGCACCGGTTCTTCGACAAGACGCCGAAGGGCAAGACCTTCGGCAACGGCCGTGTGGCCCGGCAGCTGTTTGAGTCGATGATCTCCACCCAGGCCTCGCGCCTGGCGATTTCCGGCGGCGCGGACAACGAGCTGTCCCGGTTCGCGGTCAGCGACGTGCCGCTGGCCGAGGGTGACGACGGCTCTGACACCCCCGCGGACAACCTGCCGCCGGGGCCGAGCGCCCACCGACTGTCCACATTGGTCGGTCAGGCGGCGGTCAAGGAGGCCCTGCTGGCCCGGTTGACCGGTCTGCTGGCGCTGAGCCGTCGCCGGCAGCCGTTGGGCGGCTTGGCCAATCTGGTGTTCGACGGCCCGCTGGGCAGCGGCCGCCGGACGGTGGCCCGGCTGTTCGCTCGCTCGCTGGCCGAGCTCGGGCTGCTGACCTCGGGCGTGCTCACCGAGCTGCCGTTGTCGGCGCTGCCGTGCAAGTTCGACGGCCAGGCCGAGGTCCGGGTGCGGGCCGCGGTCGAGGCTGCCGCGGGCGGGGCGCTGCTGGTCGACATCGACGCGCAGTTCCTTCGGCGTTCGGACACCGAGAAGGCCCACGTGGTCACCGCCGTGCGTGCGGTGCTCGCCGCGGCCCCCGCGGAACTCGTGTTGCTGCTCACCGGGCAGCAACAGCTCATCAGCGCCCTGCTCGGCGGCCGGACCGAACTGGCCGCGCGTTTCGCCGAGCACTTGCGCTTCACCGACTACTCGCCGGCCGAGATGGCCGAACTCGTCGTCCGCTGGTGGACTGAGAACGGTTGGCAGGCGGGGGAAGGCGTCGCCGCGGCGCTGACGGCCGGGGCACCGGCCGGTGGCGTGCGGGAGGCGTACCGGTTCGCCGCGATGGCCGCGGCGAACTCCACCTCCAGGACCGTGACCACGGCCGACCTCGACGGCGCGAGGCCGTCGATCGAGGAGCGAAAGGCGGTGCCCGTGCCGGCGTGAGCCGGTGGGACCGCGGCACACCTCAGCGTGGTGACCAAGCGCACCACCGAGCGAAGGAGTTGACATGACCACCTCTGGTGTTGATCTCACCGGGCTGCTCAAGACCGCGCAGGGCCAGGAACAGGCCCTACAGGACGGCATGACCCAGCTGAACACCGCTGTGCAGCACGCGGAGTCGCTGGCCTCCGGCTGGCGGGGCGACGCGTCCCAGGCCTTCCAGCAGGCGCTCAGCCAGTTCAACGACAACGGCCTGGCCGTCCTCAACGCGTTGCAGGAGATGCACAACGCGATGCAGGGGACCCACGACGTGTTCGCCGAGACCCACCAGAACACCGTCGACCTGGCCAACCGCGCCTACAACCTCACCTCCCAGCAGCCCGGCCTGCCCGGCCTGTGACCAGCCTTTCCGCGGCGCGCACGAAGGAGAGAACACGATGAGCACCTATTCCGTGCAGTTCGGCACCATGCAGGAGGCCTCGCAGGGCCTGCAGGCCGTCTACCAGCGGCTCACCCAGATCGGCGAGGACCTCCAGCAGCAGGTCCAGGCCGGCACGGTCGAGTTCGAGGGCAACACGAAGAACGACTTCATGACGGCCCAGCAGAAGTACGAGCAGGCGCACGGCCAGCTGTCCCAGTCGCTGAGCGCGGCGACCGACGTGCTCAACCACATCGACGAGAGCTACAACACGGCCGAGAACCGCGGTTCCCAGCTGTGGAGCCACTAGCCGTCAGGAGGTGACAGATGGGCGAGAACATCACCTATGGCGCCAACAACCCGAAGAACTACGCCGATCCGGGCCCACCGCAGCCGTGGGATCCGAACAGTGTCACACCGGACAACAACGGCGGGCCGCAGTTGCCCGTGGGGTCGCCGCCGATCGTGCCGCCGCATGTGCCCTCGAACAACGGCGACGGCTCGGAGACGTCGGTGGACACCGCGTCGATGAAGCTGTACGCGCAGAACATCATGCAGCTGGTGCCGTCGCTCAACAGCGCGCTGTCCATGCTGCAGAACATGCAGCCGGTGGCCGCGGGCGGGTTCTACCAGGGCAGCACCATGCGCAGCCTGCTCACCGGCAACTCCGGTGAGGGCATGATGCAGAGCGGCTTCGAGACCGTGCTGAAGAAGCTGATGAAGGCGCTCACCGACGTCCACGACGCGATGCTCAAGCTGGCGTCGGACTACGACACGACCGAGGAACAGAACAAGATCGACCTGACCACGCTGAACCGGGTGATGTCGGACGTCACCACGGACATCAACGCGGTCGGCTCGGCGGGCTCGAAGTTCGGCTCCGGCCAGTAGTCGCTGGTTGTCGCACGGTCGCGTGCACGGCCCGCGCGGGCGGCCGTGCCAACCAGTGATTCCCCTGTGACACCAAGGTTGTCGGTGAACGAGGAGGTGGGCAGAACATGGCCGACGAGGCCACGGACAACGGGAACAACCCGAATTTCGGCACCGGCAACGACGGCGCGGTCCTCAGCAAGTACCACGGCAGCGGGTCGCCCGACGACTTCGGCTCCTGGGACTGGAAGCAGATCGAGGCGGCGATCACCGGCATCGCGGCCGCGCACTCCGGTGACACGCAAGGCTTTCAGGACGCGCAGCTGGTGTCCAACCCGCAGACGCTCTACGACGCGGCGAACACGTTCGAGTACGTCAAGCAGACCCTCCAGATGGTGCACACCAGCATCTCCGACCAGACCGACGCGCTGGCCAACGGGGACCACGCGCCGTGGAAGGGGCCGGCGTCGCAGGCGTTCCGGCAGATGATGTCCACGCTGTCCCAGAACGTCAAGGCGAACGCCCAGGTCCTGATCGGCGACGTCGGCGCGGACGACATCCCGCAGCAGGTCAACCACAACGGCCAGCAGCTCGCGACGGCGATCAAGACCATCCACGACATCGACATCTGGTACGCCAACGAGGCCGTCAAACAGGGCGCGCCCGTGGTCAACGGCCTCGTCATGGTGCACGAGAAGCCGAAGATCGTGGAGATGATGACGCACGACATGCGGCAGGTCATCACCAACCTCTCCGGACACTACTCGGTGACCAACGACGGCTTCACCCCGCCGAACACCACCGACCCGAGCGGGCCCAACGACGGCACCGGCGGCGGCAACGACAACTACTCGTACGGCGACGACAACTCCGGCGGTGGCGGCGACAACTTTCCTTACGGCAACAACTACACCGGCGGCGGCAACAACAACCCCTACGGCGGCGGCAATCCGTTCGGGGCGGACAACCCATACGGCGACAACGGATCCGGTGGCGGCACCAACGCGAACATCCCGCCGCCGACCGCCTTTCCCAACGACCTGGCCCTCGGCGGTGACGGCGGCGGTGGTCCCAGCGGAGGCGCCACCGACTTCAACCCGCCCCCGGTCAGCCCGTTCCCCGGCGGCGACGGGAGCGGCCTCGGCGGTCCGGGCGGCGGTGGCGACCCCAACCGCTTCGGCGGCCCCGGCAACGTCGATCTCGCCGGCGGCGCCAACGACCTCGCGCCGTCGTCGGTCAGTCCGTTCCCCGGCAGTGACAACACGGGCGCCGGCGGCCCCAGCGCTTTTGTGCCGCCGGCGATCACACCGTTCCGGACCAGCGACAGCGGCAGCTCGCCGGACGGTCTCGGCGGTCCCGGCAGCGTGCTCAGTGACAGCAATCCGTTCAACGACACAAGCGGCCTGGACACGAGCGGCCTCGGCGGCGCGAACGACCTTGCCCCGCCCGTCGAATCCTTCCCCGGCGGCACCGGGGGCGGCGGTGCGGACGGTCTCGGCGGTCCGAACGCCGACGGCACGCTCGACAGCGGCCTGGGCCTCAACGAGCTGGAGACGTCCGCGCCGCCGGCGGCGGAGGGCCTGCCCGGCCTGCAGGACGGTGGGCCGGTCAACGGTGGTGTGACCACCAACCAGCCGACCGGGGGCATGCCGATGATGCCGCAGGGCATGGGCGGCATGGGTGGCGGAAACCCGCCAAAGGGCGACGAGAAGTCCGACACCAGCGGCCTGCTGGCGCCGACGCCGTTCCCCGACGATCTCAGCCTCGGCGACCCCGGGCCGTCCGGGGTGCTCGACAGCACCAGCGGCACGACCGGCGGTTTCGGCGGTCTCACCGGGCTGGACGGGTTCGACGGCGAGCCGGCCGCCCCGCCCGCCGTCACCGACGTCGCCGACCCCGGCGGGCCCGCCGAGGACAACGGGCTGCGGCAGGTCCCGGCCGGTCAGCCCATGCCGGGCATGCCGATGATGCCGCACGGCATGGGCGGCGGAAACCCGCCCAACCTCGTAGAGAAGTCCGACACCAGCGGTCTCCTGACGCCGGAGTCGTTTCCCGGCGGGGATCCGCTCGGTCTGCCGGCGGACGGTGTGCTGGACACCGGCGGTGTTCCCGGTGGATCACCGGTGGGGCTGGACGTCCCGCACGCCGCCATGCCCGTGCTGCCGTCCGTCCCCGGTCGCCTGGACCAGACGTCCGATGCGCCCGGTCCGCTGCCCCCGGAACACGAGCCGTCGAGGATCGCCGTGGTGCGGGACGGCGTCGAGGACTTCGGCGCTTGGGACGTCACCGGTTCGACATCCCCCGGGCTGCCGTGGGTGCTGGCCCGCGACCACGAGTCTGGCACCACCGACGTTCCGCCCCCGGCGGAGCAGCAGCTGGCCACGTGGCGGCCCGAGAAGGGCATGCCCGGCACACAGATCCCGACCGGGATGCCCGAGGTGCGCAGCTCGTTCGCCGCTCCCGACCCGGCGCCCGAGCCCGCGGCGGAGCCCGTCGAGATCGACGCCGTGGAGCCGGCCGAGCGCACCTTCGCCGACCTGCTCGACCGCCGTTCCGACCAGTGGGAGACCCGCGGCTCTGACCTGCCGGGAGTGCTCGGCTGACCGTTGCTGACCAGTGAGAGGTGCCCGACCATGTCCTCGCCGTACGACGAGTCCATCAAGGAGCTGATGGACGACTTCCACCAGCAGTTGGACCAGCTCAACGAGAACAACCGGCGGATGCAAGAGATCACCGCCACCGCGGCGTCGCCGCGCAAGTCCGTGTCGGTCACGGTGGGCGCGCAGGGCCAGGTGGTCGACCTCAAGTTCCCCTCCGACGCGTACAAGCGGATGGCGCCGATGGAGCTGGCCAACCTGATCACCGAGACCATCGCCGCCGCGCAGCGGCAGGTGCAGGCGCAGCTGCTGGAGCTGATGCGGGCCAACGTCCCCGCCGGCTTCGACCTCTCCGCCCTGTTCGGCCCCGACGCCGACATCGGCAAGGTGCTGCCCCGTGAGCCGATCATGCCCGACGCCGTCCGCACGTATATCGAGGACGGCCAGTAGTCCACCCCGGCGCCACACGGAGGTTTCCATGGCGGGCAACAATTTTGAGGTCAACCCCGACGGGCTGGCCGCTCCCGCGTCGAACATGCGGTCGCTCGGTTCCCGCCTGGACGCGCTGCTCAAGCACATGGAGTCCACTTTGGACGGGCTTGGCCAGCCGTGGGGCGAGGACAAGAACGGCAAGGAGTTCCTCAAGCAGTACAACCCCGCCCGGGAGCAGGTCCTCGAGGGTCTGCAGTCGATGGCCGAGTCCGTCTACGGCGTCGCCGACGGCCTCGACACCATGCGCAAGGGGTTCCTGAAAACTGAGCAGGACATGGTCGACGCCGCCAACCGCCTTGCCCGCGATCCCGACGGCACCGCCCTGCGCCCCCGCATAGGCACCGTGAGCTCGAACGACGTCCCGGGTGAGCCGTTGGCGTTCACGCCGCGGGAGGGTACGGCGTTGGTGCCGAGGATGCCGGCGGTTCCGGCGGATGGTTCGGATGTGCCGGGCGAGCCGTTGGCGTTCACGCCGCGGGAGGGTACGGCGTTGATGCCGACGACACCTGCGGTGCCGGCGAACAGCGATGTGCAGTGGGTGCCTGGCAATGGTTCGGATGTCCCCGGTGAACCGATGGCCTTCGTGCCGTCCGAAGGGGA
>Ga0307511_10000585_pt1 | contig 38993 bp, 31 predicted proteins | sample 13_EM_MG_FD_200266 | JGI IMG/M metagenome (GOLD analysis project Ga0307511, IMG submission 200266) | Populus trichocarpa ectomycorrhiza microbial communities from riparian zone in the Pacific Northwest, United States - 13_EM | ecosystem: Host-associated > Plants > Roots > Unclassified | place... | reverse complement strand
ACCTACCGCCTGCACCACCTCGAGGCCACCCACTACGAACTCGTAGCGGAACCCCACGTACAGGCGATCGCCGCCGCACTCGCGACAGCCCCTGCCGAGGGCGCCCTGTCCCACCCCGCCGGACGATCCTGAGGAGGCCACCGTGCAGCACCCCTACACCCGCCTGCCCGAACGGTCCTTCTGGCGCACCGCGGTCGCCGAACCCGACCCGCTCGACATCACCGACCTGTGGACGCCGAAGTTCGCCATCGGTCAGGACGATCCCGTCGTCACCGCCGGATCCTGCTTCGCCGCCCACATCGGACGGGCCCTCCTGGAGGAGGGCATGCACTGGTACGACGCCGAACCGCCGCCGCCAGGCCTCACCCGCGCGGAGCGGTCGGTGCGCGGCTACCGCCGCTTCTCCTTCCGGACCGGCAACATCTACACCGCCGCAGCGCTGCGCCAGTGGATCGCCTGGGCGCTCGAGGAGGAGAAACCGCCCGAGGAGGTCTGGGCGGAGGACGGCGCCTTCCACGACCCGTACCGGCCCACCGTCGAACCGGACGGCTTCGTCTCGCCCACCGACCTGCTGCGCTCCCGCGACACCACCCTCGCCGCCGTCCGCACCGCCCTCACCAAGGCCGACGTCCTGGTCTTCACCCTCGGCCTCACCGAGGCCTGGCACGACACCCTTACCGGCACGGTGCTGCCGATGTGCCCCGGAACCGTACGCGGCACCTTCGACCCCGCCCGCCACGTCCTGCGCAACCACACGGTGGCCCAGGTGCACGACGACCTGACGGCCCTGCTCGCCCTGGCCCGCACCGTCAACTCCCGGCTGCGCATGGTCCTCACCGTCTCCCCGGTGCCCCTGACGGCCACCGCCACCGGCCGCCACGCCCTCGTCGCCACCACCCACTCCAAGTCCGTCCTGCGTGCGGCGGCCGGTCAACTCGCCGACGAGAGCGCCGACGTCGACTACTTCCCGTCGTACGAGATCGTCACCGGCCACCCCTACCGGGCGGCCTTCTACGAACCCAACCTCCGCACGGTCAGCCCGGACGGGGTGGCCTTCGTGATGCGGCACTTCTTCGAGGCCGTCCAGGGCCGGACCACCACGGCCATCACCCCCACCACCCCCAACACCGTCGACGGCGGAGAGGACAACCGGTGTGACGACGCAGTGCTCGACTACTACAACCCCCGCCCGCTTCCTTCTGCTCGGTGACTCCCACGCCGGTTGCATCGGCCGCGCCGCCCAGGCGGCCGATCTGCCCTTCGCCGGCGGCCCGGTCGGCTCCGGGCGCGAGTTCCTGGGCCCCTTCTTCGACACCGACGCCACCGACCTCACCTTCCGGCAGGCCGAGACACAGCGGCTGTACGGCGAGTTCCTGGACACCCTCGACGTGCCCACGCTCGCCGGACTACGGATACCGCTGGTGTGCACCTTCGGCCTGAGCGCCCACACCGTCGCCACCCGGCAGAACTGGGACCTCTACCGCGACCGACACGGCACCGTCCCGGCCTCCTTCCTGCGCAGCGGCCTCTTCGCCGACCTGATCCGCGCGACCGCCCGGGGCGCGCTCGCCTTCTACGACCACACCGCCGCCCTGGGACTACGCGTACTGGCGCCCCTGCCGCCCCAGCGCGTCCCCGGCATGTCCGACCCGGACGTCTTCTTCGCCGCGCAGGACATCCTCGTAGGCGAACTCACCGCGAGGGGCGCCGAGTTGGTCGACCTGCGGAGCCGCGTCACCGACGGGACCGGCCTGCAGCGCCCGGCCTTCTGCCAGCCGGACGACACCATCCACGGCAACCTCGCCTTCGGCCGCCTCGTCGTGTCCGAACTCCTCGACCGAGGCCTGTGAGCCTCCCCCTTCCGCACCCCCACCGACACCCAAGGAGGTCCCTCATGGAGGACTACGAGCTCAAGGCCGTCGAACGGCTCACCACCCACCCCGCCGAGCCCTACGACACCCTGTCCCTCACCCCGATCACCCCGCTGCTGGGCGCGGAGGTCACCGGCCTCGACCTGTCCCAGGAGCTGACACCCCGGCAGGAGAAGGAACTCAAGCACGCGTTCCAGTCCCACCACGTCCTGGTCTTCCGCGACCAGGACATCACTCCCGAGGAACACAAGCGGTTCGCGGGCGTCTTCGGCGAACTGCACCCCGTCGCCCTCGCGCCCGAGGGATCCGACCCGTACATCCTGGAGATCAAGGCGACCAAGGAGTCCCGGGCCGTGGCCGGCAACGGCTGGCACGCCGACGGCACCGCCGACCCCGAGCCCTCCCTCGGCTCACTGCTCTACATCACGACCATCCCCGAGGGCGGCAGCGGCGGCGACACCGTCTTCGCCAACATGCACCTCGCCTACGACCTGCTCTCACCCGCGATGCGCGGCTTCCTCGACGGCCTCACCGCCCTCCACGACGGAGCCCTCCCCTGGACCGCCGCCGGACAGACCCCGCCGCCCGAGTACGAGGTACCGCGCACCGAACAGCCGGTCGTCGTCCGGCACCCGGAGACCGGCCGCAAGCTGCTCTTCGTCAACGCCCCCTACACCTCCCACATCACCCAGCTGTCCCGCGCCGAGAGCGACGCCCTCCTCGACCTGCTGTACGCGCACATAGCCCGCACCCCGCTGCTGCACTGCCGGGTCCGCTGGCAGGAGCGCACCCTCGTGCTCTGGGACAACCGCAGCGTCCAGCACCACGCCGTCTGGGACTACTTCCCGCACACCCGGGAGGGCCGCCGCGTGGCCGTCAACGGCAGTTCCCTGCAGGCCTGAGCGATGCCCACGACCGACATCGCTCCGGCGTGGCTGCGGCACGTCGCCACGGACCTCGAATTGCAGCTGCCGACGGACGTCCGGGACGAGTGGACGGCCCGTCTGCGCGACCTGTTCGAGGAACTCCCGGACACGGGAGGCCTGTTCGCCGTCCATGTCTGGCAGGCCGAGACGGTCCTGCCGCTCCTCGCGGAGGCGGCGCAGGAGAGGGAGGCCGCCGTGTTCGAGGCTCCGGGAGACCTGCACCGTGCGGCGGCGCGCGGCAGGACGCCGGACCAGGACACCTGGCGAACGGCGCTCACCCCGATGCTCCTGCACCTCTACGACGCGGCCTACGACCGGGCCGGCGCGTACAGCGAGGCCCACGCGGGCGCCCGCGACTACGCGCTGGCCAACGGCTTCCCCGCGGCCGAGGCGGACGGCTACGGCCACGAGTACGCACAGTTGAGCAGCGACGCGAACGCGCGGGCCTGCGCCGAGGCCCATGCACAGGCACTCGGTCCGGCACTGGCACGGGCGTACGCGAGTGACGGGTGCGAGGCGTATGCCGAGACGTTTCCCGCCGCCCAACTCCGGGCCGTCGTCCGGGTTATGACAGAGCGGGGCGATCCGGTTCCCGCCACCCGCCTGGCCGAGGGGCTCATCTCGGCGTTGGCGACATCGAGGCCGTAGACACTCGGGCCGGAGATCGCGGAAAGTGTTGATTCGCATGCGAGATCGGCGGCGCGCCACGACGGGAAGAGGCCATACCTCATGACACAGCTTCGGGTCGGTGTGATGTACAACCGCGACTGGGTCCCGGAGGAGTTGCCCGGATTCGCGCGGCAGATCGAGGCCCTCGGCGTGGACGATCTCTGGGTGGTCGAGGACCTGGGGTGGAACGCGGGGATATCGGCCGCCTCCATCGCGCTGGGAGCGACACGGCGGCTGCGGGTGGGCATCGGGATCATGCCGGCCCCGTTGCGCAGTCCGGCACTGTTGGCGATGGAGGTGGCCACGGTGGCGCGGGTGTTCCCCGGTCGGCTCGTGGCCGGGATAGGGCACGGGGTGACCGAGTGGATGGCCGACGTCGACGCGGTCGCGAGGTCACCGCTCGCTCTGTTGGAGGAGACGATCCGCGCCGTGCGCGCCCTGCTCCGTGGGGAGCGCGTCGTCATGGAAGGGCAGGAAGTGCGGTTGGCCGGCGTCCAGTTGGTCCATCCACCGACGGAGCCGCCACCAGTGGTCGCGGGTGTGGTGCGGCCCCGCTCGCTGGAGCTGTCCGGGCGAGTCGCGGACGGAACGGTGATCGCCGAGGGGCACGGGCCGTCCGATGTCAGGAGCGCTCGGGCGTCGGTCGACAAGGGTGGTGCCTCCGCGGACCACACCATGACGGTGTTCGCGTTCTGCTGCGTGGGGGACAGCGCCGACCAGGTGCAGCACGACCTGCAGCCGCATGTCGACGGCCATGGCGCCTGGCTCGGCCGCCCGGCGGAGCAGGTGTACACCGTCTCCGGCACGGCGGAACAGGCCGCCGAACGGGTCCGCGCGCTGGAAGCGGCCGGAGCGGACACGGTGGTGCTGCGCATGATCGGCCCTGAGCCGGTGGAACGCCTGGGGGATCTGCTCAAAGCCCTTGGCCGCTGACTCTGGTGGCGGTGAGTCCCTGACAGCACATGCGATGTCATGAGGCCACAGCTTTCGACCTCGGCGACCGCGGTGAGATCCTGCTGGCCCTGCCGGGTGAGAAGACGCGCAGTCTCGAAGTGGCACGACGCGGGTGCTTTCTCGCGGGACCGGCCGCTACTACGTCGTCGGCACGGCGTGGAGAGCGGCTGCACCACGATCGGCGGAAACATCGTCAACGCGCCCAACACCTCATGGGCCTATGCCGGCAGCGGCTACTTCGCCGGCGATATCAGTGCCGTCTTCGTCTGAGTGACCACCATGTCCGAGTGACCACCATGCTCGGATCGTGAAATCGGCGCCCCTCCTTCTTCAAGGGGGGCGCCTTTCGGGCGTCTTCTCTGGACACGGCGGCCGGGCCCGTACACGATCCCGTGCATGACAGTCGAGGACGCCATCACCGCCACCGCCGACCGGATCGCCGCGCTGCTCCCGGCGGGGACCGACCCGCGGACACCGCTGCCGGGTGCCGAGTGGACGGTGGGGGAGGCGGCGGCGCATCTCGCGCTGGCGGGAAAGCTGATGCGGGACATCGGGGCGGGCAAGATACGGCCGTACGGCGACGGGACGCCCGGTGGGCTCGCGGCGGCCAACAGCGCGTCCCTGGCCGCCTTTCCGGAGCGGGATCCGGTGGTCCTCGGCACGGTGATAGCGGACCAGGCCCGGGCGTTCGTCACGGACAGCGCCGGCCGCTCTCCGCAGGAGCAGGTGCTGACACCGATGGGACCGATGGATCTGGCCACCCTGGGCTCGTACCTGCTCACGCATCTGCTGGGGCACGGCTACGACATCGCGGTCGCGGTGGGCCGGCCGCACATGGTGAGCCGGGACGTCGTCCCGTTCACGATGCCCTTCATGCGGCTGGCCATGCCGCGCGTGGTGAGCGCAGCCGCGGCCGGTCACCACGCGTGCTACGTGGTACGGACCGGCCGCGACCGCTTCGCCGTCACCTTCGCCGACGGCGTCCCCACGGTCAGCGACGAGCCGCCGCGGCGCCCCGACTGCACGATCGGCATCGACCCCGTCGCCTTCCTCCTCCTCGCCCTCGGCCGCTGGAGTGCCCCCGCCACCATGGCTCGCGCCAAGGTCATCGTCTGGGGCCGCAAGCCGTGGCTCGGTCCGCGCTTCCCGGGGCTCTTCGCGGCGCCGTAGCCGACGGCCTGAACGCCCCTACGCCCAGCAGCCGTTGACGGTGGCGGCGAGGCCGTCGAGGGCGTCCTTCGTGGCGGCGGGGTCGGCCGTGGAGTTGTTCTCGATGAAGGAGAAGATCTTCCAGGCGCCGTCCGCCGCCTTCGTCAGTCCGCTCAGCGCGATCGCACCGGTGAGCGTGCCCGTCTTGGCCATCACCTTGCCGACGGCGCACTGCGAGTCGGCGGTGTCGAACCGGCCCCACTCGGGTCCCAGCGTCGAACCCGCCTCGCCCGCGACGGGCAGTCCGTCGATGATGTACTTGAGCGTCGGGGCGTTGGCCGGGTCGTCGGCCAGGTCGAGGATGTCGGCGATGGTCTGGGCCGGGATGCGGTTGGAGCGGGACAGCCCGCTGCCGTCGTGGATCTCGAAGTTGGTCAGCGAGATGCCGTACTGCGTGAGGATCTGGCGGACGACCGCCGTGCCGTCCTCGAAGGTGGCCGGGCGGTCGGACGCGAGCGCGGTCATCCGGAGCAGAGTCTCGGCGATATCGTTGTCACTCACCTTGAGCATGTGCTCCACGATGGTGGACAACGCTGCGGACTGGTGCTCCGCCACGGGGACGGCCCCGGTGCCCGCGACGCCGTGCGTGACGCTGCCGGTGACCGTGACACCCTGCGCGGCGAGGAGCTTCGCGAAGGTCTGTCCGGCGTCCAGGGACGTGTCCGTGACGTGGTGGCCGTCGACCACCAACGCCCGTACGGGAGCGATGGAGTCGGGGTAGTAGCCGTCGTTCCAGCCGATGGCGAGGGAGGGTTCGGGGAAGAGGCTGTCGTCGACCTGGACCTTCACCGAGGTCAGGCCCGCGTTCTTCAGGCCCGCGACGACGGTCGTGACCATCGCGTTCAGATCGGCGGAGGTCAGGGTGCGGTCCCCGCCACCGACGAGGGTGACCGTGCCGGCGTCGTAGACGACCTTCGTGGTGAAGCGGTGATCGGGGCCGAGGACCGTGAGCGCGGCGGTCGAGGTGGCGAGCTTGGTGTTGGACGCCGGCATCAGCGCGGTGGTCGCGTCATGGCCCCACACGACGTTGTTGGACTGCGCGTCGATGACCACACCGCTGAGCGTCGTGCCCAGCCGGGTGTCCTGGATGCGGGTGTCGAGGTTGGTCGCGATCTGCTGTTCGGAGGGGTCCAGCGTGGCGGCGGTCTGCCCGGCGGCGAACGCGGACGTGCCGAACAGGATCGTCCCGGCGACGGGGGCGGTCACCGCGATGACGGCGACCCGGCGGAACACCGGACCGACCGTTCTGCTCTTGCGGTGGCGTCCGCTCGCGTGGTCGGTGGCGGGGGAGTTGGGCATGGCGGCCTCGGTACAGGGGAGTGCGAGTGGGGACGTACGAAAGATCCGGGGATCTTGAAAGGGGAAAGTAACAGTTCCAACTCGCGTTACCCGTGGGTACATTGTGAAGAGCGGGAGCCTGGCTGATTTGCGACGGTGCCGTCAGTCCTCGTCGTCCCCGAAGGGCAGCGAGTCGAGGTCCCCGGTGAAGTCCTCCACGCTCGGGAACATCAACTCCAGTGCGTCGCCCGGGAGTTCCTGCCGGGCACCCGAGGCGGTCAGCGCCTGCTCCGTCCAGATGCACTTGCCCGTCGACGTGTACCGCGTGCCCCAGCGCTGGGTGAGGGCGGTGATCAGCTGCAGGCCGCGGCCGCCCTCGTCCGTGTCCGTGGCGCGCCGGATGCGCGGCATCGTCAGACTGCCGTCGAAGACCTCGCAGATCAGCTCGGCGCCGTGCAGGAGGCGCAGACTGACCGGGCCCTTGGCATGCCGCACCACATTGCCCACCAGCTCGCTGGCCAGGAGCTCCGTGGTCGGGGTCAGATCCTCCAGACCCCAGGTGCTCAGCTGCTCCCGCACATGACGGCGGGCCTGGCCGGCCGCTCGCGGGTCGTCGGGGAGCGACCAGGAGGCGATCTTGTCAGGGGTCAGGGCGTGCAGCCGGACGACGAGGAGGGCGGCGTCGTCGGCCGTCGGCTGCTCGGCGGGCAGCAGCCCCGCCGTGAGCGTGTCGCACAGCCGCTCCAGCTCCAGCCGCTCCGAGCCCGCCTCCGCGCCGGCGCCGGACCAGTGCGCCGCGCTCAGCAGCCGCGCCAGATCCGACATGCCCTCGTCCATCTCACGCTTCGACGACTCCACCAGGCCGTCGGTGTAGAGGACCAGCAGACTGCCCTCCGGCACCTTCAACTCGACCGTCTCGAACGGCGGTTCAGCCGCACCGAGCGGCGGGTCGGCCGACAGTTCCGGGAAGTGCACCGTGCCGTCCGGGTGGACCACGGCCGGTGGCGGATGACCGGCCCCGGCGATGGAACAGATCTGGGTCGTCGAGTCGTAGAGCGCGTACAGACAGGTCACGTACGACTCCTCGCCCATCCCGGCGACGAGTTCGTTCAAGTGGCTCATGATCTCGTCGGGCGGCAGCTCCAGGTCGGCGAGAGTGTGCAGCGCGGTGCGCAGCCGGCCCATCGTCGCCGCCTCCGGCAGACCGTGGCCCATGACGTCGCCCACCACCAGGGCCACCTGGCCGCCGGACAGCGGGATGATGTCGTACCAGTCGCCGCCCACGTCCATGCCCTGGCCCGCCGGGAGGTAGCGGGCGGCGGCGGTGCACGCCGGCAGCTCGGGGAGGGCCCGGGGGAGCAGGCTGCGCTGGAGCTCGCGGGACCGGTCGTGCTCGGCGTCGTAGAGCCGGGCCCGTTCCAGGGCCTGGGCGACGAGGGCGCAGATCGTGGCGAGGAGGGTGCGCTCCTCGTCGGTGAGCCGGCGGGGGTGGTCGAAGGCCACGACGCAGACGCCGAAGGTGTGCCCGGACGCAGTCAGCGGCAGGAACGCCCACGCCTGCTTCTGGGCCCTGGCCGGTCTGGCGGCCAGCTCGGGGTAGCGGGCCGCGTACTCCCCGACCGAGGAGAGGAACAGCGGCACGCCGGACGCGATCACGTCCCAGGACGGCTCGCCGGGGGTCCGGGCGCGGCCGTCGACGACGCTGAGGAACTCCTCCGGGTAGCCGTCCGCTCCCACGGTGTGCAGCCGGTCGCCCTCGATGGCCTGCACCAGAAGTCCGGTGGCGGCGAACGGCGGCAGCACCCGGCGGGCGACCGCTGCCACCACGTCCTGCGAGGTGGTCGCCTTGGCGAGGGCGGCCGTCAGCTCCCCGATCCGGGCCGCGCGCCGGGCCACCGCCAGCTCGGACGCCCTGCGCTCCTCCTCGTGCTGGCGCTTCTCGGTGACGTCGGTGAGATAGAGGGTGACTCCGTCGGGTCCCGGGACCAGCCGCAGGTGGTGACGGCGGCCGGTGCCCTCCAACTGGGCGTCGAAGCCGACGGGTGTCTCCTCGGCTGCGGCCTTGCGGCAGCGGTCCTCCAGGCCGGGGACGTTCCGTACCGTGGGCAGCTCCCACAGGAGGCGCGCGAACAGCTCCTCCTCGGACAGACCCAGTGTGCGCTCCGCCTCCAGGTTGGCGAAGGTGATCCGCCACTCGTCGTCCACCGCGAGGAAACCGTCGCTCATGTGGCGCAGGGCACGGCTGAGCGAGTCCCGGGCGGTCCGGGACTCGTTGCTCTCCCAGCCCACGCCGATCATCCGGAGGGGCTCGCCGTGCTCGTCGTAGGTGGCCCGGCCGCGGGCCTGGGTCCAGCCGTACGTGCCGTCCAGGCGCCGTACCCGGTACTCGGCCTCGAACACGCCGTGTTCGCGGATCGCCCGGTCCACCGCGTCCAGCGTCGGCGCCAGGTCGTCGGGATGGACGCACGCCATCCAGTTCTCGACCCTGGCGGTGTAGTCCTCCGGCCTGGTGCCGTAGAGCTCCAGGGCCGCTTCGTCCCAGAGCAGCTCGCCACCTTGGATGTCCCAGTCCCACGAGCCGACGCTGACCTTCTTCAGAGCCTGCCGAAGCCGGTCACGATCGCTGCTCAGCTTCGCCTGGGAGGGTCCGGAGGGTGGTGGCGCCTGACTCATACGCTCTTCGGTCCAGGCGACCAGGTCCCGGAGGAAGCCCCACTGCCGGGGGGTCGGCTCGCCCTGCTCGCCCATCAGAACCGTGAGCGCGCCGATACTGCGGTGCCCACCGGACACCGGCACGGAGGCCAGCCCGGCACCGGGCCAGGCAAGCTCCTGACCTGCGGCATCGGGTTGGACCGGCACCCACACACCGCTGCCCGTGCGCACGGCCCGGGCCGGGGCCGTCGGGCCCTCCTGGTCGATGATCTCCCACGGGCGGGTCAGGGCGGGAGGCAGACCGGTCGACGACACCAGCCGCAGCGCGGACATCGGGCCGCGCAGATGAATCGCTCCACCGAGGGCTCCCAGCTCGCCCACCGCGTGCTGCAGTGCCAGCCGGAAGACTTCGCTCTCGGTGACGCCGGGGTCCACAGTGCCGAGCAGAGCCAGACGTGCGTTCATACCGTAAATTTTACCGTTCCCGCCTCACATGACACTGTCTCCGCAGGACTCCCACCCTTGGCTCAAGCTGTCGCGCAAGGCTCTCAACAGCCAGCTTTCCAGGCCGAGTTGCATCGGAGTTCCGCCGACGTTCCCTCGGGTGACAATACTCGGCATCCGGGGTACCCGCGCCCTGTGCGACAGCAGGGACCGCGGACCGCGTGCAGTTCACGGAAGGAGTGGGGAGCGGTAACGACCTACGACTACCTTTGTGGTCGTCCCGGAAACCCTTGATCATGCCCGCACGTTGTCACCCCGTCAGGCTCACCGCCCACCCGCCAACGAGGAGCGGCATGGACATCGGCGTATTCATCCCCATCGGCAACAACGGCTGGCTCATATCGAAGAGCGCACCCCAGTACCGACCGAGCTTCGAGCTGAACAAGGCCATCGTGCAGAAGGCCGAGGAGCACGGGCTCGACTTCGCGCTGTCGATGATCAAGCTCAAGGGATTCGGCGGCGAGACGGAGTTCTGGGACCACAACCTGGAGTCGTTCACCCTGATGGCGGGCCTGGCCGCCGTCACGGAGCGGATCAAGCTGTACGCCTCCACCCCCATCCTGGTGCTGCCGCCGGCGATCGTCGCCCGCATGGCCACGACCATCGACTCCATCGCCCCCGGCCGCTTCGGCATCAACATCGTCACCGGCTGGGCCCCCGGCGAGTACTCCCAGATGGACCTGTGGCCCGGCGACGAACACTTCGGCAACCGCTACGCCCGCGCCGCCGAGTACGTCACCGTGATGAAGGAGCTGTGGAGCGAGGGCGTCAGCAACTTCAAGGGCGAGTTCTACGAGATGGACGACTGCGTGCTGTCCCCGCGCCCGGCGGACGGCCACATCGACATCGTCGCCGCCGGACAGAGCAACACCGGGATCCGGTTCGCCGCCGAGCACGCCGAGTACAACTTCATCCTCGGCAGCGGGGTCAACACCCCCCTCGCGCTGTCGGGCACCACGGCCACGCTCGTGGAAGCGGCCGAGGAGACCGGCCGTGACGTCGGCGCGCTCTCCCTCTTCATGGTCATCGCCGACGAGACCGACGAAGCCGCCCACGCCAAGTGGCAGGACTACCACGACAACGCCGACCACGCGGCGCTGGCGTACATGGCGGGGGAGACGGCCACCGACACGACCTCCGACGGCACCTCGACCGCCCGGACCATCGCGCTGCCCGAGGGCGCGGTGAACTTCAACATGGGCACCCTGGTCGGGTCGTACGAGACCGTCGCGAAACTGCTCGACGAGGTCGCCGAGGTCGAGGGCACCAAGGGCATCATGCTCGTCTTCGACGACTTCCTCGAAGGCCTGGAGAACTTCGGTACCCGCATCCAGCCGCTGATGAAGTCCCGCGCCCAGTCCAGCTGATCCCCTTCCCCGCGAGCGCGGCCCCGGAGCCGGACACCCGCTGTCCGACCGCTCCGGGCGTCGCTCCGGACCCGCCAGGACAGGAAGGACGCCCGCCATGACCCGTCGTGCCCAGGAGGAGGACTACGAGCGCGCCGGGCTCGACGGGCGGCTCAGCCCCGGCACCTCCCCGGCATTGATCCTGGTGGATCCCGCCCGTGCCTACGTCGACCCGGACTGCCCGCTCTACGCCGGCGTCGAACCGGCCGCCGACGCGATGAGGACCCTGCTGGCCGACGCGCGCCGCGCCGGGATTCCGGTCGTCGTCACGCGGGTGCTGCTGAGAGCGGACGGCAGTGACGGCGGGGTCTTCCTGCGCAAGGTGCCGAGCCTCCGAGTGTTCGTCGAAGGCAGCCCCTTCGGCGAGTTCATCGACGGACTCGCCCCGACGGCAGGCGAACCGACCGTGACGAAGCAGTGCCCGAGCGCCTTCTTCGGCACCGGGCTGGCCGATCACCTCACCGCCGCCCGTATCGACACGGTCCTCATCGGCGGACTCTCGACGAGCGGCTGCGTCCGCGCCACCGCCCTCGACGCCATGCAGTACGGATTCGTCCCGATCGTGGTCGAGGAGGCGGTCGGCGACCGGGATCCCGACATCCACGCGGCGAATCTCTTCGACATCGCGCACAAGATCGGTGAGGTCTGGCCGATCGGGCGCGTCCAGGAGTACCTGGAGTCGTTCGGCTGACCGTGGCGCCGGATGCTACGCCGCCCGGTGCCGCCCCATGACGGGCTCGGCCAGCACTCTCGCCACCGGGCACAGAGTCTGACCGTGCCGCGCGAAGAGTTCGTCGCGGGAGTCGAAGCGGCCCAGATCCGCCACGACGTAGGCCGAGAGGTCGCACCCGGCACCGGCTGTCGGGCAGAGCGTCGCGCCGTCCCAGTCGATCGCCGTTCTGGCCAGCGCCTCGAAGAGCGTCTCCGAGCCGGAATTGGTGAAACCTGCCTCGCCGCCGTCGCTCAACTCCCCAAGACTGCCGAAGAGTTCGGACACCGCCAACCAGGAGGCGGACGGTGCGTCGTCAAGACGGAATTCCGGCCAGGCAAGCAGAACCCGGTCCGGGACGATCCGGCGCAACCGGGGAAAACGCGGATACCAGAACGTCCCGTCCACCAGCAGACCGCGCACCCGGGTCGCCACCCCGGCGGCCCGCGCCACGGCTTCGAGTACGGCGAGCCGCTGACTGCACGAGCCACGGCCGCGGCGCAGCACTTCGGACACCGGCCGCGCGTCCTGCACCGAATACACCGGCCGTACCGCTGCGGTGATCCGGCTGTGGGCCTGGCGCAGGGTCTCGATCCGGCGGACGGTCTCCGACTCCGCTGTCACCTCGATCCCGTCGAGCAGTGAGGCCACGAGCGGATCCCGCCAGTCGAGGATCCGCGTCGGGGCCGTGCTCCCCGTCGCCGCCACACCGCCGGTCGTGCCGACACGGGAACGCCTTCGCGGTGTGAGCAGCGAACTGGTCATGATCGTGGTCCTCTCGTCGGACAGCCCCGACGGTCAGGGGTGTCCTTCAGTGGTGACCATCATGATGGAGAAATTGAACGTGTTCAACTCCGAATGTGCTGCCCGTCTCCGTCAGCCGATGCGCAGGTCGTCGACGTAGCCGCGGTAACCACCCGTGGCGCCCGACCGGTCGAAGCCCAGGAGCACCTTGCTGATCGACTGCCCCGCCCTGACCGTTCCGAGCTTCACGGTCACCTGGTTCCAGGTGTCCGGCGTGAGGTGGCCGCACTGCCGGGCCGGATGGATACCGTTGCCGGACTGGTCGGTGGCGCCCGAGTCCCTCAGGTTGCTGCCGTCGGTGAAGACCAGGTCGACGGCGACGCAGGTGCTGTTGTCCGAACCGGCGTCCACCCAGGGGGTGGTGGCGTTGGACTGCGGGAAGATCCAGTAGCTGAGCGTGGTGTCGCCGCGGACGGTGAGCGGCGCGCCGTTGAAGCCGTAGACCTGCATGTACGCGTGGTCGTACGGACCGCCGTCGGCGCGGCCCGAGTACATCAACGACGTGTCCCCGGTGTGGGCCTGTTCACCGGTGCGCAGGGTGGCCTGGGGACCGGTGAGTCCGCAGCACAGGCCGGTGATGCCGTAGTTGCCGTCTCCGTGGGTGTCGACGTTGTCGACGGTGTCGGTCCAGGTCGGCTGGGGCTGCCCGGTCTCGAAGCCCGTGGTGAGCGCGGAGGACGTCGCGGACTCGGCCGGCTGGGACAGTTGGTGCTGGATGGTGGCCTCGGTGGTACTTGCCGGCGCGAAGTCGATCGTCTCGCCAACGGACGTGCGCAGCTTGACGGTTGTGCCCGAGAGGGTCCCCTTGTGGACGCCGTTCGCGTAGTACTCCAGGGACTTGCCGGGCCAGGGGTTGGTGAAGGTGAGGTTGCCGCCGGACCTGCTGGTGATCCGGGCGTACTCGACCGCGTTGTTCCGGATGCTGCTGGACACCTCGAAGTTGCCGTAGGCGAGCAGGCCGCCGAACTTGGCGTTGGAGTCGGTGGGCCAGTTCGGGAAGACCTTGATGTCGTGCTGGGCGGACTGCAGGAGCATCTCGTCGAGACCCGAGGTGGTGACGTTGAGGTTCTCGATGCCGCCGCCGTAGTGGTGCACCGCCATGTTCGGGTACGAGTAGGCGGTGGCCTCGGAGCGCAACTCCTCCATCAGGGTGCTGGGGTTGTAGCCGACCATCGCCGCCGCCGCGTACAGGGTGGCCGGGGAGTTGTCGCTGTGCCAGTTGTTCAGCTGCTCGACGGTGTTGCGCGCGGTCGCGAGCAGGTCGGCGGAGCTGTTCAACCCCACTTGCAGGCCCGGGTAGACGGCCTGAACGGCGACGTCGTTGCCGTCGGTGACCCAGCCGGAGCCCTCGGAGGTCTGCCGGAAGACGGTCTGGCCGTTCCTCGTCATCGTGGGCAGCGGCGCGAGGTGGCTGTCGATGTGCTGCCAGGTGGGCACGAGCGAGGCGTTGACGTGCAGGTCCTGGCTCATGTCGATCAGGCCCTGGAACAGCAGGTGGACCAGGCCGAGGGACAGGATGCTGTTGGTCTGGGGGTAGACGCCGCCTTCCTGCGGGGCGTCGTTCTCGATGTTGTACGTGCCCGTGGCCGCGTCCCAGGTCAGGTAGTCCTGCCAGAACAGTCCGACCTGCTGGAGATAGGGGAGAACCTTGCGGGCGTACGAGGCGCTGCGGGTGTACTCGTACTTCATGACCATGTCGCTGGCGAAGTTCACGGCGTCGGACTTCTGGTTGTAGAGGTCGTCGGCGGCGCTGGTGCCGTTGGGTGAGATGCCCACGGGGTAGAGGACGCCCTTGTAACCGGCTGCCGCGGCCTTCGCCTTGCCTCTCGGCATCCAGTCCAGGATCGGGTCGTCGTAATTGCCCATCTGGGCAACGTGGTTGGTGGACAGCGCCGGGTAGAACGCCGCCTCGTAGTTGTAGTTGGCGTGGTAGTCGCCGTACCAATTCATGGGCCCGGTGGTCCAGTTGCCCCACAGGCCCGGGGCGTACTTCCCGGCGCGCGAGACCGAGCCGAGGAGATAGAGGGAGCCGTACCAGCTCTTCTCCACCGCCTGGTCCGGGATCTGCACGAACGACCGGGACCAGTACGCGCGCCACCAGGACTCGTGGGCCGTGTACAGCTTGGCCAGCTCGGTTCGGGTGAGCGCGGCTGCCGTCGCGTGGGCGACGGACTGGTAGCGGGGCGTGTCGTGACTGCTCTGTATCGCCGCCGCGAGAGTGTAGGTCACGCCGGGCTCGAGCGTGAGGCTGATCCGGTTGCCCGCCGGTCTCACGGTCGTGCCGCGCACGCTCGTCGCGATGCGGGCGTGCGGGTTGCCGGGCGCGTCGGTGGTGCCGGCCTGGACGTCGGCGTCAAGTACCCCCTTGCTGCTGGAAGTTGGCGGAGTCTTCCCGAGGCCGTCCTGCACGGTGACGGTCGCGTCCTGTGCGTGCGAGCCGGACAGCCGCAGGGTGGTGACGAACAGGTTCTCGGTGGCGGAGACCCAACTCCTGGACGAGAGCGTCTGGTTGCCGAGTGTGTAGGTGCCCTCGACCTGCGCCCGGGCGATGTTCTGTACGACGTGATGGCCGGCGCCGGCCAGCCCCGGGACGGCGAGCACGATCCGGCCCAGCGGCTCGATGCCGTTGGTGGCGGTGGAGAAGAAGTCGTTCTTGCCGAGATAGAAGGTCTGGTCGTCGATGGAGCCGCCTACCGCGACACCGACGTCACCGTTGCCCATGAGCGGGGCGTCGACGGTCTCGCCGTTCGACAGGACGGTGGGCGGAGAGTCCCACTCGCCCTTGAACTGCGCGACGGTGCGCAGGGCTTGGGCCGCCGTGGGATCGCCGACGGTCTGCACGGCGGCCGTGGCGGACGGGCCGCCTTGGAGGGTGGTCAGGCCGACGGCGACGAGGGCCGAGGCCAGCAGGGTGCTGATGCGTCTCCGGTAGCGAAGTGAGGATGCCACTACGGTGTGACCTTTCTGCTCATCTTTCACGAGGTTCCTCACCGCACGCCGTGGCCAGGTAGGCCGCGCCGAGCAGGGGGGCTTGAGTCGGTTGCTGTGCCGGGGCGATGACGATGTGCCGGGTGCGGGTGGGATCGGCCTCGTCGAGGCCCGCCCGCAGCGGTTCGGCCACGAGATCCCAGGCGCCCGCGATGGCACCCCCGACCACGAGAACGGTCGGTTCGAAGGCCGCGAGCGACGGGCCCAGCACCCTGCCCAGAGCACTGAACGTCTCGGCGAACACATCGGCCGCCGCTTCGTCGCCCTCCCGAGCCCGCCGGGCGATCTCCCGGACGTCTGGCGGCGAGGCGCCGGTGGCCCGCGCGTAGGCCCGCCGCAGGGCACGCCTGGACACCGTCTCCTCGACCGGCCCGCCCGCGTACCGCAAGGTGTGGACCCGACCGTCGGGCGGGATCCCGGGCCCCTGCCGCACGATGCGCCCGTCCCGCAGGAAGCAGGAGCCCACGCCGGTGCCGAGGGTGATTCCGACGACGGACCGGTGCCCGCGCGCCGCCCCGGCCCACCACTCGCCGAGCACGAACGCGTCCGCGTCGTTCCAGAAACTGACCGCGGTGGCGCCGGGAAGTGCGGCCGTCAGGGCGGTGCGGAGATCGAAGTCCCGCAGGGCGTCGAACTTGCCCACCCCTTCGTACCGCCCGAACCCGCGCTCGTAGTCGAAGGGACCGGGCAGCGCCACGGCCCACGGCCCCGAGCCGTCGGTGGCCAGGCGCCTCGCGCACCGGACGAGGGCGGACAGTATCTCCTCGGCACTTCCGTCCCCGTCCATCCGCTCACGGAACGACCGGCCGGACCGCAGACCGCGCGTTCCGATGTCCACACACGCCGAGGTCACATGCGTACCGCCGACCTCCAGCACCGGAACGACACCCTGGTCGCCGGGACTCATCGCACCAGCGCCTTCACACAGCGCACCGGTCCCGCACCGAGGGCCCGCACCCGGTAGGCGCCGACCGAGGCGGGCACGGTCAGCGTCTCGGCGTAGGCCAGCTCGTAGGAGTGGCCGCCGCTCGTCTCCAGGAGGATTCCCTCACCCTCCACGACATTGAGGACGTGGAAGCGGTCGTCCGTGTCGTCGTTCACGACGGAGTCCGGGGCCAGTTCGAGGCGCCGGACCTCGAAGAACATCTCCGGGAGCCGGCCGATGACGTCCTCGCGCCAGCCCGCGCCCGAGCGCAGGGTGCGCGGCTGCTGGACCAGGTCCCTCGCCACCGCTTCGCCCGACCGGTCGGGATCGAGGTTCTCGAAGGCGTGGTCCACGTGCACCGGCCGCCGCTTCCCCGCGCGGTCGGTGCGCAGCCAGTCGTAGAAGCGAAGGCTGTAGAGGTAGGGCGTCGCGCTGATTTCGAGTACGACATTGCCCTCGCCGCTGCCGTGCGGGGTGCCGCCCGGGATGAGGAAGAGCTGATGCGGGTCGGCGGGGAAGGTCTGGACGTGGCGCTCGATGTCGAACGGGACGCCGTCGTGGAACGCCCGGTCGGCCTCGCGTCGGAAGGCCGCCAGGTCGGCGCCCTCGCGCAGGCCGAGGAAGACCTTGCGGCCGGGTCCGCCGAGCATCATGTAGTACGTCTCGTGCTGGGTGTACGGCCACCCGAACACCCGCCGCATGTAGTCGGATTGAGGGTGGCAGTGGACGGACAGATTGCCGCCGCCGACGGTGTCGAGATAGTCGAAGCGGATCGGGAACGAGGTGCCGAACATCGCGTGCACGCCTTCACCGAGGATCTCCTCGGGATGCAGTGCGACCAGTGCCTGGAGCGGGACCTCGACGCGCGGGCCGTCAGGTGCGCCGACGAGAATTCCGCTCTCCGGCGCGATCAGCTCGTAGCCGAGCGCGGTGTTGGCCGCCTCGCGGTTGAAGCCGAGCTGTTCCTGGGCCCAATGCCCGCCCCAGGACGTGGTGTTGAAGGTGGGCCGGGTACGGAACGGCTGCCCCGCCAGGCCGTCGAGGGCCTCGCGCAGCGCGGGGCCCGCCAACCAGGCCGGATCCTGCGGCTGTTGGGTGTCCAGCCACAGGTCCACACCACCGACGAGCGTGTCGCGATGCCGGTCCAGGACGGGCCAGTCGATGTAGAACAGCCGCCGGGTCGTACCCGCTCCGGTCCCGGCCGGCTGCCCCAGATTGCGGCCGCGTCCACGGGTGATCCCGGCCTCGGCATGGCGTTTGGGCAGGTCCGCGTACCAGAGCAGGTCGTACGGCGCCAGGGCCGCGCCCGGTCCGAAGACGACGGTGACGGAGTCGGCGCGGGCCTCGGGCGCGGGCAGCTCGGCGAAGAACTCGGCGAGGCCCGCCCGGGACAAAGGGGCGAAGTCCGGGTCGTCCGCCAGCACCGCGGACGCGGTGAGGGCGAGGATGTCCGGCCAGGGGGCGAAGTGCTCGCGCATGTCGATCTGCTTGGCCGTGATGTCGCGGGCGGCCAGCGCGTCGCGGATACCGGCGGCGACCGTCTCCCAGTCGACGGCCCCCGGGCCGTCGACGGCGAGGACCAGCCCGGGCGGGAGGGCGGCGACCGCCTCCCGGTATCCGAGGCCGACCTCTCCTGTGATGGTGTGGCACGGCTCGGCTTCGTAGCCGCGAACTGCCGGCATGGCGGTCTCAGCCCTTCTGTGAGTACGGTCCTGGTCGCTCAAGAGACCGGTCCGAGCTGTGTGAGCCTGCCGACGCCCGCTACGGACAGGTCGGCCGGCAGTGCGGTGGTGCCGGCGGTCGCGAAGGTCGGGTTGATGCCGAACAGTGCCGAGAGCACCGCCTCGGCTCCGGCCGCGCCCGCGATGTTGTCGCGCACGGCGGTGCCGCGCTCGGCCACCCGGGCCCGGTGGCGCCCGTCCGGACCGGTGACGATCTCCATGGCCTGGCCCCACAGCCCGCCCGACGCGGCGGAGGAGAGGTCGCGCAGGAGAGCAATCGCCCGGTCGGGGAAACCGAGCCGTGCCAGGCCGTGGGCGGTGACGCCGGGCCAGGCGGCGAAGGCGCCCGCCGCGCCGTGGTCGGGACGGTCGGAGGCGACGGCGATCGGATCGTCGGGACTCAGTGCCCGCATCCAACCGCCCACCAGCAGACGGTCGTTGACGAAGTCGGCCATCTCCCGCCGTGTCCCGTCCGGGAGTTCGCGGTGGAGGGCCGCCGCGACCAGACCGAAGTCCAGACAGTGCCCGATCGTGTCCGTCCCGTCCGGCCGGAGTATTCGCCAGCGGCCCGATCCGGCGTACAAGTCCAGGAGTGCGGCGGCCAGTCGACCGGCCTCGGCCTCGGTCCGCTCCGCCTCCTCCGTGCGGCCGAGCCGTCGGTACAGCCCGGCGAGCGAGCGCGTGGTGGCGACGTAGGCACCGTTGAAGGAGGCGACGACACCGGTGTAGGTGGGTACGCACTCCAGCAACTGCCATGGATCGTCACCGAAGTCGGCGAGCACGCCTCCGGTGGCCGGGTTGCGGCGCTCGCGCCAGCCCAGTCCGAGCCGTTCCAAGTGGGCGAGAACAGTGGTCCCGCCGGTCGTCTCGTCGAGGAAGGCGAAGTCGCCGGTGACGCAGACGTAGTGCTCGATCAGCCGGAACAGGGCGTAGTCGGTGGAGCTGTAGGCATTGCCCAGAGGCCCGCCGCTGAGGTTCTCGACGCCGAAGGAATCGCGGTAGGGCCCGGCCAGGACCCGCAGGAGCCACGCGCGAAGTCCGGCCGGTTCCAGCAGGGCGTACAGGCGGCTCCACTCGCAGTGGTCCCAGAAGTAGGTGGTGGTCGGGCCGAGCCGGGGGCCACCGGTGAGGAACACCGGCTCGCCCGTGCGGATGCGGGTGTTGCGCAGGTACAGCGCCTGCAGGGCGCCCATGTAGTAGGTGCGCGCGAGTCCGGCGTCCTCGGTGGTGAACGTCGGCAGGTGCCCGGAGAAGTCGGGGTTGCCCGGGGTGAACATGTTGGCCCACAGCCGCCGCCAGCCGTCCTCCCCGGCCCGCGCCGTCGCCTCGAAGTCCGCGGCGGCGGCACGGGCTTGGGCCGAGACGGCGCCGGCGTCGGTTCCGTAGGCGCAGACGATGCCGACGGTCACGCGCCCGCCGGGTTCGATCCGGTGGGTCCAGGTCGCTCGGCCGCCGGCGTCCGTGGCCCGGAGTTCGGCGGGCGGCCCGGCGAAGGCGTGGACGGCGCGCGCCGGTGACCGCGAGTCTGCGAAAGCGACCGTGCCGTCCTCGACACGGGACGTCCAGCGCTGGGACTCCGTCCAGTGCCGGGTGCGGGCGATCTCGGCGCCCGCGAGCCGCAGTACGACGTGGTCGGCCTCCACCTGTATACGCATCCGGCGCCAGGCTCCGACAGGGAGTTCGGCGTCGGTGAACTCCCGCTCTCCCGTGATGCCGAGCCACAGCCGGCCGTCCTCGACACCGATCTGCAGCGAGTCGGGGTGGTTGCCATGGGTGAGCACGGTCCCGGACTGGCCCGCTGTATCGAGCCGCAGCTCGAAGCCGATCGTCAGGCCGGGGGAGAGGGCGAAGGGGGCGAGGGTCGTCTCGCCGTCGGGTGTCAACGCGATAGGCTCGTCGGCCGTCCGCAGGATCGCCTCGCCGTCGGCCCCCGCCACCCGCAGCCCGCGTACGGCTCCTGCGACACCGGCGCGAGGTTCCGGGGCCCTGTCGTGGCTGACGTGTGCGGGGAGCGCGTCGTCCAGGAGCATCGGGCCGTGGTCCTCGTCGCGCTGGATCCCGGGAATGCGGGGCTTGCCCAGGCGGAGGCGCCGTGACGCGGGCGACAGCAGGTAGTGCGGCTCGGCTCCTCCCGTCGTGGCCCGGATGCGCTCAAGTGCCATGAAATCGTGGTGCATTCCGTGGTTCCACGGGCCGTCGTAGAGCCAGCCGTAGCCGACCTCCGAGTGGGCGGCCATCGCGACGAGGTCCTGGGTCAACTCGACGGTCCGGGCCTCGGCGCTGTCGTTGGTGACCTCGATCCGCCACAGGAGCAGATCCCGGTTGAGGGCCATGCGGGTGTCGGTGGTCACCAACAGGCCGTCCGCGCGGCGGTGTTCGCGCAGTACGCCCCACGGCTTCCACAAGAACCGCTGGGCGGCCGGGACTTGGCCGTCGACGCGCAGTTCGCCGGTGTGGTAGCCGAAGGTGAAGGGCGGGGCGGCCAGCCAGGACAGCGAGGTCAGGTCGTGGTTGACGTGGGCCTGGCCCTGCTGGTTGCGCAGGGAGGGCAGATGCGCGATCTCGTCGGCGCCGACCCAGTGCCCGGCGACGTCGGCGAGGTCCGGGACGCCCTTCCTGCCGATGCCCACGGTCAACTCGTGGGTCTTGGTGGTCACTTGGTGGCTCCCGAGGTCAGTCCGGCGATGAACTGCTTCTGCAGCGCGAGGTAGCCGGCGACCGGGATGACCGCCGCCAGGAACATCACGCCGAACAACTGGGCGTAGTTGGTGGAGTACTGACCTACCGACAGATAGAGCCCTGTCGTGATCGTCTGGCCGTGCAGCGGGCCGAGGATGAACTGCGGATTCATGAAGTCGTTCCAGATCCACAGCGACAGGAAGATCGTCACGGTCGCGGTGGCCGGGCGCAGCAGCGGCATGACGATCGTCCGCCAGATCCGCAGGCTGCCGGCACCGTCCACGGTCGCGGCCTCGATGATCTCGCCGGGGATCGACCGCAGGAACCCGGAGTAGACGAACACCGCGAACGAGAGATAGCCGCCGCCGACGTTGGCCAGGACGAGCCCCGGATAGGTGTGGTCCAGGTGCAGGAAGGTCAGGACGCGGATCGTGGGCAGCAGCACCACCGCGGGCGGGATCATCAGGCCGGCGGCGAAGCCCGCCAGTACGATCCTGCGCAGCCGGGCCGAGCGGCGGGACAGCCAGAAGCTGAGGGCCGCGCCCAGCGGGATGATCAGCAGCACCGAAACGACCACGGTGACCGCCGAGTTGGTGAGCCCGATCTGGACGATCCGGTCGGGCCGGGCGAGCGCGTCCGACAGGTTGTGGGTGGTCGGCGGGGCCGGGGGAGCGGCCGGATCGCGGACGATCTGGTCCTGCGTCTTGAAGGCGTTGACGATCGTCAGATAGACCGGGCTGACGAAGGCCAGGGTGAGGAGGGCGGCTGCCACGAGGTGTCCGCGCCCGGCCCAGGGACGGCGGCTCCCGCGCTGCACCGGTAGGGCAGAAGGTGTCGTGGCCCGCCCGTGTGTCATGGGCCGGTGCGAGGTCGACGTGCTCACAGGTCCACCTCCCGGCGGCGCAGCAGGGCGGTGACGGACAGCGCGATCACGATCGAGACGACGAGCAGGAGCATCGCGACGGCCGAGGCATAGCCGTAGCGGTCGTCCGTGAAGGCGAGCTGGATGATGTAAAGGGCGGTGGACTGGGTGGAGTTGGCCGGTCCGCCCGAGGTGAGCACGGTGATGATGTCGTAGAGCTTCAGCATCGTGATCAGCGAGATCGTGACGCTGATGGTGGTGCCCGGGGCCAGCATCGGGAACGTGATCCGGCGGAACCGCTGCCAGCGGCCGGCTCCGTCGACCATCGCGGCCTGGTACAGCTCGACCGGGATCGACTGGAGCGCGGCGAGGTGGACGACGGTGGTGAACCCGGTCAGCACCCAGGCCGAGACGATCCCCACGGACAAGGCGGCCAGGTGCGGACTGCCCAGCCAGGTGACCGGCTTGTCGATGATCCCCAGCGAGACGAGGACGTGGTCGAGGATGCCGTCCCGGGCCAGGATGTAGCGCCAGACGAAGCCGACGATGACCCCGGACAGCACCTGCGGCAGAAACGCGAGGGTGCGCATCATCCGGAAGCTCAGTGAGGTCCGGTTGAGCAGCATCGCGAAGCCGATACCGGCGGCGTTGGCGACGACCGTCACCGCGCCGGCCAGCAGGAGGGTGAAGCCGAGGCTGTCGGCCAGGGCGCTGTCGTGCGCCATCTCCCGGTAGTTGGAGAGACCGACGAAGCCGGCGCGGGCCAGCAGCGGGTTCTCGTTGGTGAGGCTCTTCCAGGCGCTCATCAGCACGGGCACGACGATGAACAGGGCGTACAGGCCCACGGCGAGGAGCGCGATCGCGCCCAGGGCGGGGTCGCCCCGGCGGGCGCGGACTCGGGTGGTCATGGCGGCTTCCTTACTTCGTCGCCGAGTCCCAGGCGGCGTCCAGCTTGGCCAGCTGCCCGTCGACGTCGTCGGAGGAGTACAGCGCCTGACTGGCCGCGTAGAAGGCGTTGTTGAGCCCCGAGGGCATGGAGTCGTCGTTGGTCGCCCAGCCGAACGACGAGACCTTCGTGTTCTGTTGGGTGACGTAGGAGTAGGAGTCCTTGAAGACCTTGGTGACGTTGACGCCGTAGTCGTCCAGGGTCTTGCCCTTGAGCATCGGGAACGCGCCGTCGCCCTCGATCAGGGCCTTGTAGTTGGCCGGGTCCAGCGACCAGGCCTCGGCGAACGCGGTCGCCTTCGCGGGGTCCTTCGTCTTGGCGCTGATCGCCATCGAGCCGCCCACCGAGAACGGCACCACGAGCGACCCGTCCTCGGTCGGGGTGAGGAAGGCGCCGAAGTCGTCGGCGTGGTCCTTGGGCACCGCACCGAGGAACCAGCTGCCCATCATGTACATCGCGGTCTTGCCGGACGTGAAGTTCGTGATGGAGTCGGCGTACTTGACGCCCAGGGCGCCGTCCTCGAAGTAGCCGTTCTTCACCATCGTCCGGTACTTGCCCACCGCCGCCTTGACGTCGGGATCGGTGAACTTGACCTTGCCCTCGTAGCGTTCCTTCAGCCAGTTGGGGTTCTTGCCCAGCACGTCGGCCGAGAGGATGCCGGTCAGCGGCATCGACGCCGAGAACGGATCGCCGCCGCCCAGCTCGACCGGGGTGACACCGGCCGCCTTGAGCTTGGCGCACACGGACATGAACTCCGCCCAGGTCTTGGGCGGTTGGGCGATGTGGGCCTTGGCGAACAGCTTCTTGTCGTAGAAGACCTCGGGGATGATCTGAGAGTTGGTCGGCGGGATGTAGACCTTGCCCTTGTACGCGTTGCCCAGCGGTAGCAGGAAGTTGGCGTTCACCCACTTCTGGTCGTACGGCTTGAGCAGCCCGGCCGTCGCGAACGTCGACGGGGTGATCGACTGGAGCAGGTCCGGGAACTGCCCGGAGGCCTGCAACTGCTTGGCGTAGGCGTCCCGGTCGGTGCTCGGCGCGACGATCTTCTTCACCGTGACGCCCGGGACCTTCTTCTCGGCGCTCGCGATCGAGGTGTTCCAGAACGTCGCGGTCAGGCTGGGGGTCTCGAAAGTGAGGTAGGTCAGGGCGCTGCCGCCCTTCGCGCCACCGGTCGACGCGGCAGAGCATCCGGTCAGGGCGAGCGCTGCGGCGAGGCAGACAACGGTCGGACGTTTGCGCCTCATGGAAGTCTCCTGAAGGGACGATGCGGCCCGACGGGCGGGGGTGGACCCAACAGGATCGACACCTCGCGGCTCCTCGGGATAACGTTATCGCGAGGATAGAAGCGCGTTGCGGGAATGTGTCAAGGGCCGGTCTGATATCGGTCCGATGTTTCGAGGGATTCACGTTCAGGGATCCGAGGAGGAGCTGCCGGATGACGCAAGCACGGCGCGAGAGCGGGGGCCGGCCCCGGCGCCCGACGATGGTCGACGTCGCACGCGAGGCCGGGGTGGCCCTGCGCACGGTCTCCCGGGTGGTCAACCAGGACCCCACGGTGGGACCGGAGTACGTCACCAAGGTCGAGGCCGCGATCGCCGCGCTGAACTACCGCCCCGACGACCGCGCCCGCCAGCTCCGCACCGGCGTCACCGGCACCATCGGCGCCGCCGTCCGCCGGATCGCCGAGGTCAACCCCGAACTGGCCGCCATCGAACGGACCGCCAGGGACGCCGGCCTGACCCTCTTCGCCGCCTCCACGGACTTCGACGAGACCCGGGAGCACGACCTCCTGATCTCCATGTGCCGGCAGCGCCTCGACGGCATCATCGTCGAGCCGTTCGGCGAGAACCACGCCTACCTCCAGTCCGAACTGGACGCGGGCGTCCCGCTGGTGGCCATGGACCGCCCGATGAGCGGCGTCTCCGTGGACTGCGTGATGTCCGACAACGCCTCCGGCATCGGCATGGCCTTCCACCACCTCCACCGGCACGGACACCGCCGCATCGCCTACATCGGCGACAGCGAACGCGTCTTCTCCGGCCGCGAGCGCGCCGCCGCCTTCCGCGCGGCCCTGGGCGCCCACGGTGAGCCGGTCGAGGGCCTGGTGCACCCCGGCGAGATCACACCGGAACGCGTGGCCGCCGCCCTGTCCACCGCCCTCCACGGCCCGGCCCCGGCAACCGCCCTGGTCACCGGCAACATGGACACCACCCTCGCGGTCCTACGACACCTCGGCCCGCAGTCGGCCTCCCGCCTGGCCTTGGTCGCCTTCGACGAGGTCCCGCTGGCCGACCTCCTGCAACCCGCCCTCACCGTCATCGCCCAACAGACCACCGAGATCGGCCGAACGGCCGTCGAACTCCTCCGTGCCCGCATCGCCGATCCGGCTCGTCCCGTGCAGTCGGTGGTCGTGCCGGTCACGCTGAAGGTTCGGGGGTCGGGCGAGGTACCGGTCTGACGTCCGGGCGGTGTGTCGCGTGGGGGAACGATGGTGACATCGTTCGCGATAACGTTATACGAAAGGGAGATCGACTCGCAGGGCGGACCCTCTCAGGGCTGATCTAGGGTCGTCCCCATGGTTGCCATCAAGCTCTCCGAATCCGGTCGCCGTGTCGTCGTGGCGGCGAAACGACTCGCCGCCACGCTCGGGAACGACCCGAACCACACCGTGGCCGCAGCGGCGATGGACACGGCCGGCCGGATCCATGAGGCGGTGAACGTCTACCACTTCACCGGCGGACCGTGCGCCGAGCTGGTCGCACTCGGTGTCGCCGCGACCGCGGGAGCGGGCCCGCTCGTCACCATCGCCGCCGCGGGGGATCGGGGACGCGGTCTCATCCCGCCGTGCGGTCGCTGCCGTCAAGCGCTTCTCGATCTGCATCCCGATGTCCAGGTCGCCGTACCGACCGACGACGGGCCGACACTGCGCCCGATCCGGAAGCTGCTGCCGGACACCTACTTCTTCCCCGACGCGGACGCGCGTCGCATCGTCCGGTTCGACAAGCACGACTACGAGGCCGTCGCCACCGCGCGGAAGACCTCCACCGTCCGTCGCGACGAAACGATCGGGCCCGGTCCCGCGATCTTCTTCTTCGAGGACGACGAAGCCCACCGCACGCTGGACGGCACCGTGACCGGCGTCGAAAGCCGGCGCCTCGACGACGGTTCGACTGTCGACCAGTTGACGTTCACCGTCGAAGCACCTGAGTGAAGTCGGCGGTCAGGAAGGCCGCGGCCCCTGCATCACGAGGGCGAGGCCCTGTTCGGCGTCGTCGTTGAGGGCGGTGTGGAAGGCGCTGTCGTAGGCGTCGTCCCCGACCGCTTTGCGGGCCTGGAGCTCCCATTCCTCGCGGACGGCGGAGAGTTCGGGGGTGCCGTGGTTCGGGTGGCCGAGCATGCGCCAGAAGGTGTTCCCGGTGCCGGACGTCCGCGCGGCCGCGATGCCGTTGCCCTGTACCGCGTTCGCCCCGGTGAGGAGGTCGAGGGCGAGGGCGATGCCGAGATTGTCGTGGAGGTTGTGCTTGCTGGTGAGCATGGCCCGGGCATGGAGCTCGGCGTCGTGCGCCCGCCCCTGGAGGAGGTCTATGAAGGCGAGTTGGTGGAACGCGTATGACCGCGCCCAGTGCTCGCCGTACCGCACGCTGAGGCGGCGCAGGGCGACGGCCGCCTCGTAGGCCTCGGTGAGTCGGCCCAGCGCGGAGTGGGCGAAGGTGCGGATCACCATGCAGCAGAGCTGCGGCGCGCCCGACGGCGGCGACTGGCCGTGGGTGATCAGGGCGTGATCGCAGACCTCGTACGCGTCCTGTGGGCGGCCGGCCATGAGGTGGGTGAGGCCGACCGTGTGGGCGGCGAAGAGTTCGGACTGCGGGTCGCCGTCCTGGTGTGCGGCGGTGGTGCATTCCTCCCCGACGCGCAGGGCGCTGCGGTGGTCGCCCTGGAGGGCGAGGGTGATGCCCAGGGCCCACAGGGCGCGGGTGCGGGAGGGGTCTTTGGGTGTGTCGAGGGCCAGGGCGCGTTCGAGGTAGTCGCGGGATTCGTGGAGGTGTCCGCAGCAGGGCCAGAACAGGCCGGTGCGGCCGGCCATTTCCACGGCGGTCTCGGGGTCGGTCTCGATGAGGTGGTCGAGTGCCGCGCGTACGTCGCTGTGGTTCGCCGAGATCCGCGCGTACCAGGCGACCTGCTGTTCACTGAGCCAGCCGGCCTCGGCCTCGGCCAGCATGGTGGCGAAGTGCGCGGCGTGGAGGCCGACGAGCGTCTCCCCCTCGCCGAGTTCCGCGAGCCACATGGCGCCGTACTCGCACAGCGTGTCGAGCATGCGGTAGCGGACGCCCACCCGTTGCAGCACGGACTGGTCGGCCAGCCGGTCGAGGAGCCGGGGGACGGCGTCGGCGTCGAGCGGGCCGCCGGCGCACACGGACTGCGCGTCGGCCGCGTCGAAGGGGCCGCGGAAGACGGAGAGCCTGGCCCACAGCAGGCGTTCGAGCGGAGAACAGAGTTCGTGGCTCCAGCCGATCGCCGTGCGAAGGGCCCGGTGGCGCCGGGGCCACGCGGTCTCGTCGACGAGCGTGTCGAGGCGTGAGGCGAGGCGCTCGGCGATCTCGCCGAGGCTGTTCTCCCGCAGCCGCGCGCAGGCCAGTTCGACGGCGAGCGGGATCCCCTCCAGGCGGTGGCAGATGGCGGAGACGGTTTCGGCGGAGCCGGGGGAGTCGAGGGACACGTCCGGGGCGGCCGTTCCACACCGCTCGCGGAACAGGCGTACGGCGTCGCTCGCACCGCCGTCGTCCATCGACAGCGGCTTCACCTCGACGAGCTGCTCGCCCCGGACACCGATGGCCTGTCTGCTGGTGGCCATGACCGTCAACCCCGGTGCGGAGGCGAGCAGTTCGCTCACCAGGAGGAGGCAGGCGGGCAGTACGCGCTCGCAGCAGTCGAAGACGAGCAGGACATGCCGGCCGGCCAGCCACTCGCACAGCGCCTCGACGGGAGCGCGCGGATTGTGGTCCAGGAGATCGACGGCGTCGCAGACCGTGGCGGTGAAGAGCCGGTCGTCGTAGAGGTTCGACAGGTCGACCCACCAGACCCCGTCGGCGTACCGGTCCCGAACCTGCTCCGCGACGCGCAGTGCCAGGCGGCTCTTGCCCACACCTCCGCCACCCGTGAGAGTGACCGACCGATGCTGCGTCAACGCTGTTCTGACTGCGTCGAGTTCGCTTGCGCGGCCGACGAAGCTGGTCGTCACGACGGGGAGGTTGCCTACCACGGTCCCATCCTGCACGGCCCGAGCACGGCGCCAAACCCTCTCGCGGGAAACGGTCACAGGTGGTCGGGCTTGGCAACTGTTCGGTCGTCCCGTTCGTCGCGGCCGGTCCGCCGTGAAGCCGTCGGTTCAGAGGCTCCCGGGGCGGACGAGACCGGTCCGCTTGACCCGCTCAGGAGGAGGTTGGTCGCGCCGGTGGCGGCGGAGGCGAAGCGGACCTGTGGGTGGCGGCTGAGCCGGTGGCCCGCCCGTCCTCGATCAGAGACGCGACCAGCGCCTGGTCGACAGGCTGGAGACCCGGTCGGACGGCCGGGGTGGAGTGCTCAGACCGCAGGCTGGTCAACTCGGCCTCGGTCAGCAGGCCGCCACTCCAGTCGAAGGCCGCCGGGAAGACCCGCAGGAGGAGGTCGCCGGATTCCTGGATCTGCTGTCTTTCACCCGTCGTTCCAACCTCTCCTTCCGGCCCAGGGTACGAATCAATCCACTTTGTTGCGGCTGGCACTGTCCTCGCCGCGCACGCGCACGCTGGGATGGACCCGTTTCCCGCCGTCCGCCGACGGGCGGGACGCGCAGAAACCGACGCAGCCGCTCGAAAGGCCTTCGATGACCATGCCGCGCACCCGCTCGTTCGTGCAGGTCGACGTGTTCTGCACGAGCCCCTATTCCGGCAACCCGGTCGCGGTCGTCCTGGACGGGACGGACCTGACCGACGAGGAGATGCAGCGCCTGGCGCGCTGGACGAACCTGTCCGAGACCACGTTCGTACTGCCGCCCACCGCCCCGGAGGCGGACTACCGGCTGCGGATCTTCACGCCCCGGGGCGAGCTGCCGTTCGCCGGTCACCCCACCCTCGGCTCCGCGCGCGCCTGGCTGGACGGCGGCGGCACACCGCGCGACGCCGACCGCATCGTCCAGGAGTGCGCCGCGGGCCTGGTCACGGTGCGCCGCGGCGGGGACACCCTGGCCTTCGCCGCCCCGCCCCGGGTGCGAGAGGGCGCGCTCGACGACGAGTACCTGCACCGGATCACGGCCGCGTTCGGCATCACGCGCGACCGGGTCGTGGCCCACCAGTGGGTCGACAACGGTCCCGGCTGGGCCGTGCTCCAACTCCCCACGGCCGGGGAGGTCCTCGCTCTCGAACCCGACCTCTCCCTCATCCCGGACGCGATGGTCGGCGCGTTCGGCGCCCACCCCGACGGGCATCCGCACCGTTTCGAAATGCGCACTTTCGCCCCCGCCGCCGACGTACCCGAGGACCCGGCCTGCGGCAGCATGAACGCCGCCGTCGGCCAGTGGCTCACCTCCACCGGCGCCGCGCCCTCCTCCTACCGTGTTTCCCAGGGCGCGAGACTGGGACGGGCCGCGAGCATCGAGATCACCGCAGACCCGGACGGCACGGTGTGGGTCAGCGGCGCCGCCACGATCTGCATCCGCGGCACCATCACCCTCTGACCGCGATCCTCACGCGCTGTCGGCCGAGAGCGTTTTCATGCTGACGTAGCTGGTCACCGTGGCCACGCCGGGCAGGCTCGCCAACTGGTTGGCGTGGAAGTCCTCGTAGGCCGGAAGATCGGCCACCTCGACCTGGAGCAGATAGTCGAAGTTGCCGGTGATGTGGTGGGCGTGGACCACCTCGGGCAGCCCGGTCACGGCACTCTCGAACGCGACCACGTCGGCGCGGGTGTGCCGCATCAGCCGTACCCCCGCGAACACCCGCAGACCACGGCCGACGGCGGCGGGATCGATCAGCGCCCGGTAGCCGCGAATCACCCCGGCCTCCTCCAGCTGACGCACGCGCCGCAGGCAGGGGGACGGGGACAGCCCGACCCGGGCCGCGAGCTCGTTGTTGCTGATCCGGCCGTGCTGTTCGAGTACGGCCAGGATCGACCGGTCCACCTCATCCATGGTGGCAGATTATTGCTCCTAGAGATTGCCTAGCACAATCGTGCGCCCTCACTGAGCGCAATTTGCTGCCAAAGTTGCCGAGATCCGGATACATCGGAGCTCCGGTCGGCCACGCTTCATGGAGTCACACCGACGGTCCACGGAGGGCAGCCATGCCGGGCAACAGCACCATCACCGTTCACGCCGATCGCAAGGTCCACCCCAGCCGCGCCGTGGCACCGCCCATCTACCAGACGGCGGCGTTCTCGGCCGAGGACGCCGAGACCTTCGCACAGGGCGCCGTCGCCCCACGGGGCACAGACTTCTACACCCGGTTCGGCAACCCGAACCACGCACAGGTCGCGGCCGTCGTCGCCGAGCTGGAGCACACCGAGGCGGCCATGGTCACCGCGTCCGGAATGGCCGCGCTCACCACGGCCGTCCTGGCCCTGGTGTCCGCCGGCGACCACGTCATCGGGCAGAAGTCCACCTACGGCGGCACGGCGTCGGTGCTGCTGAACCTGCTGCCGCGCCTCGGCGTCTCGACCACCCTGGTGGACCAGACCGACCCCGAGGCCTTCGCGCGGGCACTGACCCCGGGGACCCGCCTGATCCTGGTGGAGACCCCGAGCAACCCACTGCTGCAGATCACCGACCTGCGCGCCGTGGCGGACCTGGCCCGCGCGCACGACGTGCTGACCGTCGCCGACAACACCTTCGCCACCCCGCTCAACCAGCGCCCGACGGACTACGGCATCGACCTGGTCTGGCACAGCGCGACCAAGTACCTCAACGGCCACTCGGACGTCTCCGCCGGAGTGCTCGCCGGGTCGGCGGAGATCCTGGACCGCGTCTGGGACGTAGGCCTGCTCACCGGTGCCACGCTCGGCCCGATCGACGCCTGGCTCCTGCTGCGGGGCATACGCACCCTGCCGCTGCGGGTGCCCCGGCACAACGCCAACGGACTGGCGCTCGCGGAGGCGCTGAGCGCGCATCCGGCGGTGGCGAAGGTGCACTACCCCGGTCTGGCGACCCACCCCCAACACAAGCTGGCAGTCGACCAGATGAGCGGATTCGGCGGGGTGCTCGGCATCGAGTTCACCGGCGGTTTCGAGGTGGCCGACGCCTTTCTCGGTCACCTGCGTTACCCCCGCCGGTCAGCCAGCCTCGGCGGCGTCGAATCGCTGGCAGTCCATCCGGCGTCCATGTGGCGCGGAATGCTCAGCGAGGAACAGCTGGCGGAGTCGGTCCCGCTCGGCCTCGTCCGGCTCGCCGCGGGCACGGAGGACACGGCCGACCTGGTCGCCGACGCGCTCGAAGCGGCGGACGCGGTGCTCGCCGCTTGAGCAGTCCGCACCCCAACAATCCCCACTTGCGCCAGCCCCACTTGAACAACCCGCAAGCGTCCGTGAAGGAGATCCCCCGATGAAGACCAAGACCCTGCTCACCGGCGGCACCGTGGTCAGCATGGACCCGGCCGTCGGCGACCTCGAACACGGTGACGTACTGATCGAGGCCGGCGTGATCGTCCAGGTCGCCGAGCGCATCGACGCGCCCGACGCCCAGGTGATCGACGCGACCGACCGGATCGTCATGCCCGGCTTCGTGGACAACCACCGCCACTCCTGGCAGACCGCGTTCCGAGGCGTCGGCGCGGACTGGACGTTCCCCGAGTGGGCGGTGGCCATGCACGGCACGGTCAAGCCCCACTACCAGCCCGAGGACGTCTACGTCGGCACCCTGCTCGGCCGCCTGGAGGCACTGCACTCCGGGGTGACCACGATGCTGGACTGGTACCACGTCGCACAGAGCCACGCACACGAGGACGCCGCCGTCGCCGCACTGCGGGACGCGCCGGGCCGGTCGATCTTCTGCCTCGGCGCCGGCTGGGGCACCGCCGACTCCGTCGACGCCGACATCCGCCGCGTCCACGCCGGCCTCGCCGGGGACGGGCTGGTCACCATGGCGCTGGGGCTGCGCGGCGCCGACGACACCAGCATGGACACCGTTGCCCGCGAACTGAAGCTCGCGGCCGAACTCGGCCTGCGCACCAGCCTGCACGTCGACGGCGACGGTGCGAGCGGCGGCGACGGTACACGCCGCCCGGTCGCCGATCTGCACGAGCACGGCCTGCTGCGGGACACCACCACCTTCGTGCACGCCAACGGGCTCGGCGACGAAGAGCTGCGCATGCTCGCCGACGCGGGCAGCTCGGTGTCGATCAGCCCGGACGTGGAACTGAAGATGGGCTTCGGCTGGCCGATGACCGGCCGGGTGCTGGCCGCGGGCCTGCGCCCGACGCTGTCCGTCGACGACGTCCCGTCGGTCGGCGGCGACATGTTCTCCACCCTCCGCACCGCATTCGCCGTACAGCGCGGCCTGGACGGCGGCCTGCGCTCCCGAGACCTGCTGGAGTTCACCACCGTCGACGCCGCCCGGTCCTGCGGGCTCGAAGCCCGGGTCGGCAGCATCACGCCCGGCAAGGACGCCGACATCATCCTGCTCCGCACCGACGACCTGACCGTCTTCCCGGTCACCGACCCGGCCGCCACGATCGTCAGCGCCGGCCACCCCGGCCTCGTCGACACAGTCCTCGTCGCGGGCCGCGTGGTGAAGCGCGACGGGGCGCTCGTGGGAGTCGACCTGCCCGCCCTGCGTTCCCGTCTCCTCGCCTCACGCAACCGGATCGCCGAGGCCGCCGGCATCCCGCTCGACGGCAGTTGGCGCCCGCGCCCGGAGGCGAAGTAGGAGCACTCGGGGGTGGCCGCGCTCCACAGCCGTACGCTGCCCCCAAGCGTGGAAACAGCCCGGGCCCCGGGGACGGACATCGTCCCCGGGGCCCGGTCGTGTACGTACCGAGTGGGGCTCAGCCCTCGACGACGCCGGAAGCGGCGATCTCGATCTTCGCCTTGGTGGCGCCCGACTGCGAGCCCAGGGACTCGATCTTGTCGATGATCTCCTGGCCCTCGACGGCCTCGCCGAAGACGACGTGCTTGCCGTCGAGCCACGAGGTGACGACGGTGGTGACGAAGAACTGCGAGCCGTTGGTGTTGCGGCCGGCGTTCGCCATCGACAGCAGGTAGGGGCGGTCGTGCTTCAGGTCGAAGTTCTCGTCCGCGAACTTCTCGCCGTAGATGCTCTTGCCACCGGTGCCGTTGTGGTTGGTGAAGTCACCGCCCTGCAGCATGAACTGCGGGATGACGCGGTGGAAGCCGGAGCCCGCGTAGCCGAAGCCGTTCTGCCCCGTGGCCAGCTCGCGGAAGTTGCGGGCGGTCTTCGGGACGACATCGTCGAAGAGGTTGAAGACGATGCGGCCTGCGGGGGCGCCGTCGATGGTGATGTCGAAGTAGACGTTGCTCATAATAAATTCTGTCACTTTCGGTGTGATGCACACTGCCCGGCGCAGCCGTGTGCCGAACGCCGGACCGTTACCTCAGATAGCCCTGATAGCAGAACTCTATCCACAGACCCGACGTCCTCACTGTCGGTACCGACAGCGCGTACTGCGCGAGGCCGACGGAGCGGCGGGTGCCGTGGGTTGCCGCTGATAAAGTGGACGAACGCTTCGAGATCGCCGGGGCCCGTACCAAGGGGTGCGGGCCCCGGCGCGTTGCGGGCAACAGACCGAGGAAGGTTCCCCATGAACGCGAAGCCGCCGACTGCTTCCTTCGCCACGCTCGGACTGCCGCCCGAGCTGGTCGGGACGATGACGGACCTCGGGGTGACGGAACCCTTCCCGATCCAGGCGGCGACGCTGCCCGACGCACTGGCCGGCCACGATGTGCTGGGCCGGGCACGGACCGGCTCCGGCAAGACACTCGCTTTCGGGCTCCCGCTGCTCGTACGGACCGCGGGTCGGCGGGCGGAGCCGAAGAGGCCGCTCGCGCTGGTCCTGGTGCCGACCCGGGAACTCGCACAGCAGGTGGACGACGCGCTCACCCCGTACGCGCGGACAGTCGGCGTGCGGCTGGCGACGGTGGTCGGCGGCCTGTCGATCAACCGGCAGACGGCGCTGCTGCGCACCGGTGTCGAGGTGCTCATCGCGACGCCCGGGCGCCTGACCGACCTGGTGTCGCGCCGCGACTGCCACCTGAACCACGTACGGATCACGGTGCTGGACGAGGCGGACCAGATGTGCGACCTGGGGTTCCTGCCGCAGGTCTCGGACCTTCTGGACCAGGTCCCCTCCGACGGGCAGCGGCTCCTGTTCTCGGCCACGCTCGACGGCGACGTCGACCGGCTGGTCCAGGACTACCTCCACGACCCTGTTCTCGCATCGGTCGACGAGGTGGCGGGCTCGGTCGCGACGATGGAACACCATGTGCTGAACATCCACGGCGCCGACAAGTACGCCACGGCGACCGAGATCGCCGCGCGGGACGGCCGCGTGCTGATGTTCCTGGACACCAAGGCCGGGGTGGACCAGTTCACCCGTCACCTGCGGGCCGGCGGGGTACGGGCGGCGGCCCTGCACAGCGGGAAGTCGCAGCCCCAACGCACGCACACACTCGCCCAGTTCAAGAACGGCGAGGTCACCGTACTGGTGGCCACCAACGTCGCCGCTCGCGGCATCCACATCGACGCGCTCGACCTCGTCGTCAACGTCGACCCGCCGGCCGACGCCAAGGACTACCTGCACCGGGGCGGGCGTACGGCGCGCGCGGGGGAGTCCGGGAAGGTGGTCACCCTGGTCACGCCCGGCCAGCGGCGCGATGTGAACCGCATGATGTCCGAGGCCGGCATCCGGCCGACCGTCACACAGGTGCGCTCCGGCGAGGAGAAACTGACCGCCATCACCGGGGCCAAACGCCCCCCGGCGGGGACGAAGCCCAGCGGCAACGCCCCCTTCCGCGGCATGGGCACCCGTCCGGGCCGCCCGGCCAAGGAGTCCCGCAAGGCCGCCGAGGCCCGCAAGACCGCGGAAGCCCGCGCGGCGGCCCGGGTACGCAAGGGCCGCTGACCCCACGGACGACGGTGCCGAGCCCGAGAGGCCCGGCACCGGGTTCATGCGCCGCCGACGACTCCGGGCGGCACGAAGCGGCGATGCAGTGGCAGGAATTCACTCTCGGGCCGACCGCTGATGCCGGCCTTCTCGACGGCGGGAGCCAGCCGTTCGGCGAAGAAGGTCTGGAAGGCATCCTCGGAGTCCCAGACGTCGGTCACATTGAGCGCCTCGTCGTCGAACCAGGCAACGTGCACCTGTGAACCCGCGGGGGCCGTCTCTTCCCAGCCCACGGTGTCCCGAACGGTGTCGTACTGCTCGGGGGTGACACCCGTCCAGCGCATGAACATCACCACAGCCAATGTCCGCTCCTCGCTCGTGTCGTGTACGACCGGCCACCGGTGTCCGTGTCCTTCGTTCACCGGTGGTGGTGGCCCGGCCATCGTCCTGCGCGACAGGGACGGGGCGAAGAGCGTACGGAGGCGCGGCACCGCTGCGGTTCACTTTTCGCGCCCGGTAGGCAGGAGTCCGCATGTCCGTGCGGAGGTCTCCCGTCCTGGAAGCAGGACGGCGAGCTGGTCCGTCTGGCGCACCTCGTCCTTCCGCCCTCGCTCGGCCGGCACCGACGGGTACTCGTGGCGCACGCCCTCGTCCAACGGGCGCTGCGCCGCGCGGGCACGGCACCTACTGCGCCCGCCGTCCCTTCGCCGCGCGGGGAAACCCGTGCCCGGGACTCCGTGGAGCGCCGTCTCCTGGCCGAGGTGCTGCGCGCCGTGTTTGCCTATGGGCGGCGCCCGCGCATGGTTCGCGCACCCGGGCGCGCTACGGCTCCGGCTGCCCCTGGTCCTGGGGCTGCGGCTGTTCCCGCGTTCGGTCGGCGCGGACGAACTCGCCCTGGCGCAACGGCTGTCCGCCGACCCGGCTGCGGCCCGCGCCGCCTTCCTGCTGCGTACCGTCCACGGCCTGCCCCTCGACGCCGTCCACGACCTGCTGGAATCGGCGGACGCACCGGACCCGGCCGCCGCCCTGCGCAGTGCGGGCATCCTGGAGGAGAGCTCGCGCAGATCGCCCGCCGCGCTGCTCCCGTCGCAGGAGTTCGACGACTGCGCCCTTCAGGCCGGTCCCACCGACCTGCTGCGCCGCATCCGGCGGACCCGGCTGCTCCTGGCGGCCGCCGCGATCGGACTGGTGACGGTGGTGACCCTGGCCGTGGCCGGTGACGGCACGGCACGCCGGATACGCGCCCGCCGCACCAGCCCGGACGGTCGCCCGCGCGACCGCGGCCTGCAGCCGGTTCGGTCAGCACGTCGTGGCCGCGAGCGGCCGGCGGTCCCCGAACGGCCACTGGTACGCGCCGAGCGCCGGCAGCCGCGCCGTCACAAGCCTGTCCGTGAGCGGAGACATCACGGCCACGAAGCAGTCCCGCACCCTCGCCGTACCCGCTCCCCGCGCATCACCGCGGGGGCGCGCCTTGCCACCGGCGGGGGACCGGACGCCGTCGGCACTCCCGGGACCTGAATCCTCGGCGGGCCGTGGTCCTACCGGCGTGCGGTCCTCGGCGGCGCCACCGAACCGCGTGGCTTCGCCGCCGGAGGCAGGACTTTGCGGCGGCTGAGTTTGTTCTCGTCGATCGCTCTGACCGTGCGTTTGACCACCAGGTCCACCAGCAGGTCGGCCGGCCACCGGTAGCTGGACAGCGGCGGCGTCAACAGCCGCGACAGCGGGTGGTCGTCGAAGCCCATGACCGAGACGTCGTCGGGTACTTCGAGTCCCAGCTCCCGGGCGCCGGCGTAGACGCCGTAGGCCATCGAGTCGGCCAGGCACAGAAACGCGGTCGGCGGATTCGCCGAGCCGAGTACGGTGCGCGCCACGGCGGTGGCGCCGTCCAGGTCATGCGGTGAGGGGTGGAGTGTGACGTCCAGCCCGAGACTCCGGGCGACCCGATGGGCGATCACCTCGGCGGGGCGGTCGGGGGTGGTGGGCCGGCTCGGGGTCATGACGGCGATCCTCCGGTGACCGCAGTCGACGAGTCGGTGGAAGGCGTCGGTGACCCCGGCCTCGTTGTCGAAAACGACCTCCGCCGCGGTGGCCGCCCCTGGCAGCCCGTCGCCGATGGACGTCAGCACCGTCCGCCGGGCGACCTCCTTCCAGTGTGCGGCGGCCGGATCGACCGGCAGCACGATGAGCGCGTCCACCCGCTGGTCGGCGAGTTGGGAGGCGAGCGTGGCCTCGAGTTCGGGGTCGTTGGAGGCGTCGACGATCAGCGCGTGCCGACCGACGCCGAGAAACCTGCGGCCCAGGGCGGCGGCGAGGTCCTGCTGCCAGACATCGGCGAGTGACCCGCACAGCACCCCGACATACCCCGTACGGCCGGAGGCCAGGGCGCGGGCGATCGGGTCCGCCTGGTAGCCCAGCCGATCGGCCACCTCGCGGACGCGTCGTTGGGTCTCGGGCGGTACTTGAAGTCCGCGGAGCGCGTACGACACCGCGGCGGTGGAGAGCCCGGTCTCCTCCGCGATGTCGCGCAGGGTGATCCGCCGCGGCTGTTTTGGCACGTCGTCAGTGTAACGACTCGATGAACTGGCGAGCCGCCCCCGTCGCCCGGAGCGGAACAGCCCTCGGCACACATTGACACCGGCTCAACTTAAGCGCTTCACTGGAACGCATCACTGAAGCGCTTAACCATGAGACGGCATGAGTGGGAGCACGGTGCGACCGCCATTCACCAACACCCGTGTCCGGAAGGCCGCGTCGAGCAGTTGAGGCTCCGCACACGGTTGTCCCGGCTCGCCGGAGGGACGCTGCGCCTGGCCCCGCGAACGATCCTCCGTCGTACGACCGCCGGGCCCGCCGTACGCGTCGGCAATCCACGCCCCCTATTCGAAGGAGTACGACCATGACCGCACCGCTGCCGTCCTACGACCTCGACACCGCAGCCGCCCGCGATGCCGAGCCGTGGCACCGGGTGCGGGCTGCTGTCACTCTCGACGCGCTCCCGGGCCGCGACCTGGACAAGCGGGAACTGCTGGAGCTGGCCGCGTCGATCGCCGCGGACCCCGACAGCTGGCGTGAGCACGTGGCCTTCGACGACGACAACCGGCACTACGTCTCGCTGTACCGGGACGCCCATGTCGATGTCTGGGTGCTGTGCTGGACGCCGCGGAACGACACCGGCTGGCACGATCACGATGTTTCGTCCGGCGCCGTGGCGGTGGCCGAGGGAGCGCTCGTCGAACACAATCTGGCCGTCGGCGTGCCGAGTCTGGCGACCGAGGTGCCGACCGGTCAGGTCTTCTGCTTCGGCCCGGACCACATCCACCGGCTCACCGGACGCGATGCCGGCAGCGTGTCGATCCACACCTACTCGCCGCCGCTGTGGCGGATGGGCCAGTACACGGTCGCCCGCAACGGGATCCTCCGTCGTACCTCGGTCTCCTACGCCGACGAGTTGCGTCCGCTGGACGACATGGCCTGACCCGGCTGACGCAGTGCGCAAGTGCTGTAGCGGGCCCGGCAGTTCACGGCATGTTTCACCTGTGGGTGGAAGGGCTGACTCACTGGCACGGCCCCGCCGATCGACTGTTGCCACCCCGTTCGTCTCGTCCGGGCTGTCCGGCAGAGCCCTGAGGCTGTTCAGGACTACGGCAGCGTGCGGGGCCAAACCGTCGGCCAAGGAGGGCGACACGAATCTGCGCGGGCAGTTGGACGCCCGGGGAGCAGTGCGCGACGTGGCCCGGCGATGTCGAACCTGACTCCCCGCGACGAGACGCAGCGGCGAACCTTCGCTGGATTCGACGCCTTTGCGTG
>Ga0307511_10000584_pt1 | contig 39032 bp, 38 predicted proteins | sample 13_EM_MG_FD_200266 | JGI IMG/M metagenome (GOLD analysis project Ga0307511, IMG submission 200266) | Populus trichocarpa ectomycorrhiza microbial communities from riparian zone in the Pacific Northwest, United States - 13_EM | ecosystem: Host-associated > Plants > Roots > Unclassified | place... | reverse complement strand
CGGTGGTGCTGTTGACGCCGGGGAAGTGCGCCGCCAGATGGATCTCTTTACGTGAGGTGCGCGGGCGTACGGTCATGACGCTCCCCCGGTCACGGCGTACCGGTTGGCGGGCCGGGCCAGGCCCAGGTGCTCGCGGAGCGTGCTGCCCGGGTAGAACGTGCGGAACAGGCCCCGGTGTTGGAGCAGCGCGACCGTGCCGTTGACCAGTCGCTCCAGGTCGCGGCGGGGTTCGACGGGCGTGAGGTGGAAGCCGTCGACGGTACGGTCGCCGTGCCAGGCCGCGATCAGTTCGGCGAGGTCGACCGGGCCGCCCCGGTACAGCGGGCCGTGCGCGGTCTGCCGGGGGCCGCCCCCGCCGTGGCCCGGCTCGGCCGCGTGCTCGCCGTCGCCGAGGTCGACGACCAGGCTCACCAGGACCCGCAGGGTGTCGGGATCGCGGCCGAACTTCTCGGCGGACGCGCGCAGTTCGGCCCGTACGGCGCCGGCCTGCGCGGAACTCGCCGCGCGGACGAGGGCCACATCGGCGTACCGGGCGGCCGTCCGCCGGGCCTGGCCCTCGGTGGCGTCGACCACGCGGACCGGGTGGCCCTGCGGGGGCCTGGGCACGATCGAGGGGCCCTTGACGGAGAATTCCGAGCCCTGGAAGTCGACGTGGTGCAGCTTGTCGCGGTCGACGAAGCGGCCGGTCGCGGCGTCCCGGATCTCGGCGTCGTCCTCCCAGCTGTCCCACAACTCGGCGGCCACCTCGGCGACTTCGCCCGCCTCCTGCCACAGCGCGTCGGCGGGCGCGGCATGGCGGCGCCCGAAGAGCCGGGCCTCGCCCTCGGTGGTCGACACGTCGATCCGCCAGCCGGCCCGGCCCCGGCTGACCCAGTCGAGGGTCGCGACCGCCGCCTGGACGTGGAAGGGCTCGGTGTGGGTGACGGTCACGGTGGGCACCAGCCCGATCCGGTTGGTGACCGGGGCGACCCGGGACAGCACGGCGAGGGCGTCGGGGCCGGGGCGCGCGAAGGTGTCGTCGAGCGTCACGAAGTCGAGGCCGCCGCTCTCGGCGAGCCGCGCCAACTCGACGTAGGAGCCGGCGTCATAGGCCGACCGCTGGTCGACGGCGGCGGCCAGATGCAGGCCCCGGCCGTGCGAGGAGGTCATGGGAGGGAAGCCTTCCTGTCGTTCGGGAACACCTCGGAGAGGGCCAAGTCCTCGATGAAGCCCGGGACTTCACCGATCGGCTGGGGTTACGCCGCAGCCCGACACGCGAGGTCCCGAAGAAACGCCAGTACGGCCCGGGCGGTGGCGTCGTTCTGCCGGAAGGCGGGGCCGCCGGTGCGCGGCCGGGTGAAGGCGCCCGGGGTCCGTACGTCGGTGTAGGGGCCGAGCGCGAAGCGCCGGGGGTGCGGGCGTCCGGCCGCGTCGAGGATCCGGCCGTCGGTGCGGTCCACCCGCAGCAGCCCCTCCGGGGTCTCCACGGCTCCGTCGGCGTGCAGTTCGCGCAGCAGCGGGTCGAGGGCGCGCCCGACGGTGGGCTCGGGCAGCCGTGCCTCGACGAGTGCCCGCGCCTCGACGGTGGCGCCCGGCACGGTCGGGCTGGACGCCCGGAACACCCCGTCCTCGGCGGTCACGGCCATGTCCGAGCCGACGAACCGCACGATGCCGGCCCGGGACAGCGCGAGCAGCTGGCGCAGCCGGGGTCCGGGCGGCCCGGAGGCGAGATAGCTGAAGAAGCCGTGCCACCAGGGCCCTATGTCACCGAGCCGGATCAACTGCCCGTAGACGGAGAGCAGTCCGAGGAAGACCGCCAGGTCCGGGCTGTGGGAGGGATTGTGACGGCGGCTCAGATCAGCCTCGACATAAGCCCGCAGGCCCTCCTGGAACGCCTCCGGCGACGGATACCGCACCCCGTCCAGCGGGCGGTCCAGCGCCGCGAGGTCGAGCCGGTCGGCGGGGGCGGGCACGGCGGACGCCACGAGGGCCTCGCGCTCCGCCGCCTCCCCGGCCGCGTACTTCTCCTCGAAGTCGGTCCAGGCGATCGCCGTCCGCTCGGGGTGCACACCGAACAGCCGGTGGTAGTGCGCGAACCCCAACTCCTTCTCGACCAGCGGCCATACGTCCCGCCGGAAGTCGAAGCCCCCCGGCCGCGCGAGCAGTGCGTCGACCTCGGCGGGCCCGAAGAACCGTGGCAGCGGGGGCCGTTCACCGGTCCACTCGTAACCGATCTTCGAGTGGTACGGCACCCCGCGCCGCGAGCCGACGTACAGCACCGGCTCCTGCCCCGAGGGGATGTAGGTGTCGCCTTCGTGGCGCCCGCCCCGCCCCTCGGTGAGCAGCACCATCAGGTCGACGAAGGCGAGCCCGAAGCCTCGGACGATGACGCTCTCGCCGGGCGCGAGGGAGGTCAGATCGCTGTCGGCGGTGAAGTCGGGCGGCAGGTGGACCAGGTCGTGGGCGCGGGCGTAGGCCGCCAACTCGCGCTGCTCGTCGTCGAGTTCGGCGTCGAGGTGGCCGATCGCGAGGACGACGAGGTCGGCGAGGAGCGGACGTGGGCGGCCTTCGAGCCACACCTGCTGGCGCCCCTCGCGCGGGCCGCTCACCCGCAGGGCGCGCTGCGGGTGGTGGTGGACGGTGACGCCCGGCGGCAGCGCGGCCACGGCCTCCTCGTGCACCCAGCGCAGATAGGCGCCCTGGAGCTGCCGGTCGGCGAAGGTGGAGCCCTCGATGTCCGCCCATTCGTGCAGCGTGGGGCCGGGGCGTACCGGGCCGTCCATGACCACCGTCTCGTCGGTGAACATGGTGACGTCCTCGGCGTGCGAGTTCATCCACAGCAGCGGCGACTGGGCCGCGCGCCAGATGCGTCCGGCGCCCGGCTGATGGGGGTCGACGAGGTGGATGTCGAAACCCTCGACGCCCACGGCACCCTCTGCGCCCGAACCGGCGTACAGCTCCGGCGCGTTGGCGGCGATGCGCTCGATGAGACCGGTCCCCCGCGGCCCGGCGCCGACGATCACGAGTGAGGGCTTTGTGCCCGGGACGGCGGATATGGGGGTGGGAATGTCGGAAGACATGCGAAGACTCCGTGACGTGAGCAACACGGGCGAATGCCTTCACACAGGGCGCCTCGCGGCACCGTACGGCCGAGCCCCTCAGCAGGGCCGTCCACCGACTGTACGGCGCCGTTTCCCCTCACTGTCAAGGACGTCCACACTGTGAGCAGTACGTCTCATCTCGGTTGACGCCCCACCGAATGCCTGTTCCACTTGGCCCATGCATCGGCAGCAGTGGCTGGTCAAGCGCTCCCACATCGACCTCGGTCGAGTGTGGTCCTCTTCCTGTTGAGCTGACCCACTGCGCGTCCCGGTCGCCGGAATCTCCCTCTGACCGTGCGCTTCACGCGTTCTCCCGCTCCACCCGTTCCGCCTTCACACGCACCCCTCCCCTCGGGTTTCGTCCGCACTTCCTCCACCGCACCTACCGCGTCAGCGCGGCCGTACGCCGTCGTGGTGTCGCCCGGACCCCGATCACCCGGTCCATCAGCGCACCGAGCACATCACGTACGGAGTCCCGGCTCCGCGCGTCGCACTCCAGTACGGGCACGTCCGGGCTCAGCCCGAGCGCCTCCCGGACCTCCTCCACGTCGAACCGGTCGGCGCCGTCGAAGCGGTTCACGGCGAGGACGAAGGGCGCGCCCTGCGACTCGAAGTAGTCGACCGCCGGGAAGCAGTCCTCGATCCGCCGGGTGTCCACGAGGACCACCGTGCCGAGCGCGCCCTCCACCAGGTCGTCCCAGAGGAACGAGAAGCGGTCCTGTCCGGGTGTCCCGAACAGATACAGCGTCATCGTCGGATCGAGCGTGATCCGCCCGAAGTCGAGGGCGACGGTCGTGGTGGTCTTCGCCTCGACCCCCACCAACGAGTCGACACCGACGGAGACTTGGGTCATCGCCGCCTCGGTGTCGAGGGGTTCGATCTCCGAAATGGCCCCGATGAACGTGGTCTTGCCGACCCCGAGGCCGCCGCTGACCACGATCTTCACGGCCAGCGGCACGATCTTGTCAGAGCGCCCGGACATGGTCCCTGATCCTTTCGAGCATCGGGAGCGGCAGCTCCGCGGGTTGCCGGCAGGCGAGTTGCCCGGCGACGACGAGGTCGGAGATCAGCACCTTCGCCACTCCGAGCGGCACACCGACCCGGTGCGCCACCTCGGCGACGGTCGTCGGCCGCTCGCACACCGCGACGATGTGGCGCCGCTCGAAAGCGAGCGACGGATCCGGCACGCCGACGGCGACGATCAGCGTCTCCAGCCGCAGATCGGCCTGGAGGGGCTCGGACCGGCCGCCGGTGATGATGAACGGCCGGACGAACGTCGCGTCCTCGTCAGGTTCTACGTCCCTGGACTGTTCACCGTTCACCGTGGCAACGCCTGCCGCAGATCGGCGATGAGCGTCGGGGTGAGCAGATCACCCGCCCGCTCCGCGAGCACCGCCATCTCGTAGCCGACGAGGCCCAGTTCACCGCTGCTGTCGGCGAGGACACCGAGACAGCTGCCGTCCCGGATCGCCGAGACGAGCAGGAAACCCCGGCCCATCTCGATCATGATGAGTTTGACCCCGTCGAAGCTGTACCGCTTGGACGCGCTGCGGGCCAGGCTGCTCAACCCCGAGACGATCGCGGCGAGATGGTCGGCCTCGGTCCGCCCGAGCCCGTCCGACACCGCGATCAGCAGCCCGTCGGAGGAGACGGCGACCGCGTCCCGTACGCCGTCGGTGCTCTTGACGAAGTTGGCGAGCAGCCAGTTGAAGGTCTGCGAGTCGTGCTGGGTGTCGACGGCGGTCACTTGGCGGCACCCTCGTTCGTCTCGGCGTTCTGCTGCTTCTCCTTCTCTACGCTGATCCCGCCCCGCATGTGGGCGCTGCGCAGGGTGGAGAGCATCCCGGAGACCTGTTCGGGGGTCCGTTCCGGGTTGGGCGGTGCGGTGGGGGTGGTCCGGTCGGTGCGGTCGGTCTCGCTCACCGCTGCCGCGATACCGCTCCGCTGCGGCCGCTTGACCAGGCCGTTGCGGGTGCGTGCGGCGGACGAACCGCCCTTGGCGGCCACCTGGGCGACCGCCGGTTCGGGCTTCGGCTCCATGTCCGTCTCCGCCTTCCTCGGTGCCGGGACCGAGGGCTTCGCCTCGACCGCCTTCTCCGTCAGCAGCGCCGCGGGGATCAGCACGCGCGCGACCACACCGGCCGCCGGCGCCTCCCCGAGCCGTACCTCGATACCGCACTTGCGGGCGAGCGCGCCGACCACGAAGTGACCCAGGAACCGGGTGGGTTCGGCCATGAAGCTGGCGGTTCCGGAGAGCCGTACGTTGGCCTCGGCGATGGCCTGGTTGTCCATACCGAGCCCGTGGTCGACGATCGCGATCAGATAACCGGCGCTGGTGCGCCGTCCCTCGATCTCCACGTCGGAGTCCGGCGGCGAGAAGCTCAGCGCGTTCTCCACCAACTCGGCGAGCAGGTGGGCGATTTCGACGACGACGGAGCCGGTGACGAACGCGGGCTCGATCCGACGCAGGGTGACCCGGCGGTACTCCTCGACCTCGGACAGCGCGGCGCGCAGCACGTCGTTGACGGCCAGCGGGGTGGACCAGGGGCGGGGGCTGGACTCTCCGGCGAGCACGAGGAGGCTTTCGGCGTTGCGGCGCATACGGGTGGCCAGGTGGTCGAGTTCGAAGAGGTTGGCGAGGGTCGCCGGGTCGGCGTCCTCGTGCTCCAGCTTGTTGATGAAGCTGATCTGCCGGCGCACCAGGTTCTGGTTGCGACGGCCCAGGCTCACCAGCGAGTCGGTGGCGTTGCGCCGCAACACGGCCTGCTCGGTGGCGAGATCGAAGGCGGACCGCTGCACCCGGTCGAACGCCTCGGCCACCTCCCGGACTTCGGCCCCGGCCCGGTCGGCGACGACCAGCCGGGCGGGCGGCTGCGGCGCCGCCCCGGACGAGCCGTCCTGTACGGCGGCCACGGCCTGCGGCAGCCGGCTCCCGGCCACCTCCCGTGCCTGCTGGGCGAGTTCGACCAGCGGCGAGGAGACGGACCGTACGCAGTCGAGGGCCAGCGCGCCGAGCGCGGCGACCGTGCCGAGCGCGAGCAGCAGGAACAGCAGCAGGTCGCGCTGGGCCGAACTCTCCAGCTGCGCGGCCCGGTTCTCGACATCGGTGCCGAGGCCGATCTGTACGCCTCGCATTCCGTTGATGGTGGAGGTCATCGAGTCCCACCAGGCCATGGGCGGAATGGCGCTCGACTTCAGCTTCCCGGTGCCGTGCACCGCCTTGCTCTCGTACGTCAGCGCGCGCTCGGCGTCGGGCGTGGTCAGGGCGGTGTCCAGCCGCCGTTCCTGCACGGCGGTGGCCGACCGCGGGAAGGCGTCGAGGGCGGCGAGGCGTCCGGCGCGGATCTCCATGAACCGGCCGTAGTCGTCGCCGCGGAACTTCCCGGCGCGTACCGAGCCGAGCACGATGGCCCGCTCCTCACCGGTGAACTCCTTGGCGTTGCCGAGGACTTGGAGTGCCTGGTAGGCGTCGCGCAGGGTAGCGTCGTGGACGTCTTCGAGGCCGAGGTCGAGCCGGTCGAGGACGGTGATGGTGGTGGTGAAGTAGTCGAAGGTGTCCTTCACCACGCCGGTGCCGTCGTCGGCGTCCTTGCGGATGCCGGCCAGGCCGTCGAGCCGACCGAGGGACTCACGCACGGAACCGGCGGCCGAGTCCTCGCGCCCCTTCAGGGCCACGTCCAGCTGCAGGCGCGCGGCGTCGGTCGCCTTGCGCTGCGCGGGCAGTTTGGCGCTGAACTGCTGTACGCCGCCGACGTATCCGGTGGTGAGCCCGCGCTCCTTCTGCAGCTCGTGCACGAGTCCTTGGAGGGTGATCTCCAGGCGGGCGTTGTCGGCGGTCGCGGAGGCGTTGCGGTAGGCGGAGATCTGCTCGGTGGCCGCGATGCCGAGCAGGGCGAGCAGGACCGCGAGGGCGAGGACCAGAATCCTCAGCAGCCTGGCGCGGATGCTGGTGGTCGCTTTTGTTGTGACGTCCACTGAAGTGCCTTAAGTGGGTGGCGAGTTGATCAAGAGTCGAACCTGAGGCAGAAATGGTTCTGCTCCCGCCCAACGACCTTCACGGCACGCCGGTCACCGGATCATGTTTTTGTTTTACCGTGCCGAAACACGGGCCGCCCGGCCTCGCAGTTCGGCATTGGCCCCCGAGGCGGTCGTATACAACGATGGTGACTGCCCGTCACGGTCACGGTCAGCAGTCGCAGCACGACAGGCATTCACAGCACTCGCAGCATTCACAGGCGTCGCAGCACGAGCAGTCGCAGCTCGAACAGCATCCCTCGCGTCGCTGTCGCGACCACGGCCCCTCGAACTCGTCGGCACAGCACACCTTGCAGGTGCAGCACAGCCCGAGTGCGGCGGCACACCCGGCCCAGAAGCCGCGCTTGTCGGGCCGCGGCGGCTCACCGCCGAAGGGGTTGCCGCCGTAGGGATTGCCGCCGTGGCGCGGATCGCCCGGCAGGTAGGGGGTCTGCGGCGGCCCGAAGGCGGCCTCGGGTCCGTGCCCGCACGACTGGGTCCCGAAGGCCCGGTCCACCGAGCGTCCCAGTTCGTGCGCGAGCAGCAGATGCGCCAACCTGCCGTCGGTGAAGGACGTCTCCCGCAGCGCGAGCCGTATCCCGTGCAGCGCGTCGTCGGCCAGTCGCCGGGCCTCGGTGAGCGGGGTGCCGGTCGCGGTGAGGGGGTTCCAGGCGCCCGCCGCGGCGTCGGACTCCCGGTCCTCCACGGCGTCCAGGAGATGCGCGAGCCGCCCGAAGAGGCGCCCGGCCTCGGCGAGCGGTACCGCGTTGCCGGGCCGTCCGGCCAGGAGCGCGGTGTGGGCGAAGGCGGCCGCGGTGGCGGTCTCGGTCGGTTCGGTGACGGTGAGGATCGGCGTGCCCGGCCCGGCGAGCGCCTCGATGCCGAACTGCCGCTCCACGGCCTCGACAAGAACACCGGCGTCGAACCCGACACCCGCGCCGGTCCGCGCCCCGGCCCTCCCCCAGCTCCCGGCGACGCGCCGCGCGGCCAGCGCCACCGGTCGGCGGGCCAGCAGCCCGTCCCCGTCGGCGACATGGTCACGCACCTTGGCCGAGGCGAGCACCAGCGAGACGGCCGCCGCGAGGCGCGCCCCCTCGCCCTGCGCGACGGACGCGGTCCGCATCCCGCGCAACGGGCAGGGCCCGGCGGTACGCCGCCATCCACCACCCTCCCGCTCGACCTGCGCCTCCGTCAGGACCGAGAGCAGCAGCCCGTCGTAGTTGGTGACCACCCGCGCGAGCTGCCCGTGGTCTCCGCGCAGCGCGAGGCACAACCCGCACAAGTGCGCCATCCACTGGGCCTTGAGGCTCTCTCCGAGCCGATGACTGCAGGGCCTGACCATTCCGAACACGACGATCCCCCGTGGCGTGTACGACATCTGACGTGGCGTTCGCTACGACACCCGGAGGGCCGCCGAGCGGCCGCATCGTATCGGCCATCTGTTCACCCGTACGCACCAGCCATCACCCGGACGCCGGGAAGAATCATATTTCACTCTCAGTCAGCAGCAGTATGCGGCAACACCCTTGATACACGGGGGCCCTCGACGTATTGGCTGTGCACCAGTAGCGTCACAAACCCCCCGCGCGGCGTCTATCCACTTGGCGCGCGATCCGCATCATGGATGACCATAGGGATGTGGAAAGCAAGTAAGACCGCTGTGAGAGGAGGCGTCCATGGGATCGGTACGCAAGGCGAGTGCCTGGCTTGGGCTCGTTGACGACAACGATGACGAGCGCTATTACGACGACGACTACTCCGAAGGGACCGAGCAGCCCGGGGATGCCTGGGTCACGGATCCGCGAGTGAAGGTGGCCTCGGACGTAGCCGAGGTGAAGGGCCGCCGTATCGGCACGGTGACTCCGGACAGCTTCCGGGACGCCCGTGCCATCGGCGAGCTGTTCCGGGAAGGGGTTCCGGTGATCGTGAACCTCACGGCGATGGAGGCGACCGACGCCAAGCGCGTGGTCGACTTCGCGGCCGGCCTGACCTTCGGCCTGCGCGGCACGATCGAGCGGGTCGCGAACCGTGTCTTCCTGCTGACCCCCGCCAACACCGAGATCGTGAGCGGCGATCCGGTCGCGCGCCGCGAGGACGGTTTCTTCAACCAGAGCTGAGGCAGGGCCGCTTACCGGCCCTGCCTCCCGCAGGGTTGATCAGCGTTGATCAGGGGTCTTCGGGTCTTCCTACCGGAAGGCGTCGAGTCCGGTGAGCGCCTTGCCCAGCACGAGCTGGTGCATCTCGACGGTGCCCTCGTACGTGAGCACCGACTCCAGGTTCGTCGCGTGCCGCATCACCGGGTACTCCAGCGAGATCCCGTTGGCACCGAGGATCGTCCGCGCCGTACGACAGATCTCGATGGCCTCTCGTACGTTGTTCAGCTTGCCGAAGCTGACCTGCTCGGGACGCAGGCGCCCGGCGTCCATGCGCCGCCCCAGGTGATGGGCGAGCAGAATCCCCTTGTGCAGCTCGACCGCCATGTCGGCGAGCTTGGCCTGGGTGAGCTGGAAGCCGCCGATGGGCCGCCCGAACTGCTCCCGGGTCTTCGCGTATTCGACGGCGGACTCGAAGGAAGCGCGCGCCGCGCCCATCGCACCCCACACGATTCCGTAACGGGCGTGCGACAGACAGCTGAGTGGCCCCTTCAGTCCCACGACCTCGGGCAGCACCGCATCGGCGGGCAATCGCACATCATCGAGGACGAGTTCACTGGTGACGGACGCACGCAGTGACCACTTGTGCTTGATCTCGGGCGCGGAGAAACCGGAGACATCGGTGGGCACGACGAACCCCCGGATCCCGTCGTCGGTCTGCGCCCACACGACGGCGACCCCGGCCACCGACCCGTTGGTGATCCACATCTTCCGCCCGTTGAGCACCCAGTCGACGCCGTCGCGCTTGGCGTACGTCCGCATCGCGCCCGGGTCGGAGCCGTGGTCGGGCTCGGTCAGCCCGAAACAGCCGATGACCTCACCGGAGGCCATGCGCGGCAGCCAGGCCTGCTTCTGCTCCTCGCTCCCGAAGCGGTGGATGGCGTACATGGCGAGCGATCCCTGCACCGACACGAGCGACCGGATACCTGAGTCGGCGGCCTCCAACTCCAGGCAGGCGAGTCCGTATTGGACAGCGGAGGCACCGGCGCACCCGTACCCGTCGAGCGACATCCCTAGCGCCCCGATACCGCCCAACTCCCGCGCGAGCTCCCGGATCCCGGGCAGCTCCCCCTTCTCGTACCACTCGGCGACGTACGGCAGCACCTTGTCGGCGGCCCACGCGCGAACGGTGTCGCGGATCGCCAGGTCCTCGGGGTCGAGCAGGTCGTCGATGCCGAGGGGGTCGGCGGGGTCGAAGGGGGGCAACTTCGAGGACGAGGTCATGGCACAGCCTCCGGCACCTAAAAACTATCACCGCTAGTTACGACAACGAGGTCGACGTTACGACGACGAGTCAGGCACGTCCAGCACACCCCAAACCTTCTGCCACCCGCCCACCCGTTTACGGGCGTCCGAGGGGTGAACGTCTGCCGCGGGGGCTGAGCGCCGTTGGCGGCTGCGGCTACGATCATCACCTCCGCCTCCGGCTCTCCCCCTCCCCGACCCGCAGCCGCAGCCGCAGCCGCCAACGGCGTCGCACCCCCACGGGAGACGGCCACCTCTTCGATGCCCGTAAACGGGTGGTGCGTGGGTGGGAGAGTGGTGGTCAGGCTGAGATGCGGGACTCTGCTACTTCGCGAGGGGCAGGCACCGCTACAGCCGCCGCAGGCAGCTCGCAGTGCATGATGCGGGGCAACCGCAACGCCATCACCGCGCCCAGCAGCAGCAAGCCCGCGCTGACGAGGAGCGTGACGTGCAGACCGTGCACGAAGGCGTGCCGAGCCGCGTCGCGCAGGGCGGCACCACGCACTCCACCGAGACGCGACGCGACGTCGTAGGCCTCGCCCAGTGAATGGCCCGCCGAGGCCGACGCGGAGGTCGGTACCCCGGGTACGGACCGCAGCCCGGGCGCGTACGCCGCGTTCATGACGCTGCCGAGGAGCGCGATGCCGATGCCGGCGCCGAGCTGGTAGGAGGTCTCGCCGATCGCCGCCGCGCCGCCCGCCTGGGCCGGCGGTGCCTCGCTGAGCATCGACTCGTACGCCCCGAAGAGCGTCATCTCCAGGCCGAACCCGAGCAGCAGGAACCCGAAGAGCAGCAGCCCGGTGTTGTCCCGGCCGCCCATCGCGGTGAGCGTCAGCACCGAGACCGCGGTCAGGCAGAAGCCGAAGCACACCATCCGGCGCGGGCCGAAACGCCGGAGCATCCGCGCCCCGAACAGCCCCGCCGCCATCGCCGCGAACGTCAGCGGCAGCAGCCGTAGACCCGTCTGGAGGGGCGACAACCCCAACACCAGTTGCAGGTACTGGGCCGCGATCAGTTCCAGGCCCACCAGGGCCAGCATCGCCAGGACGATGCAGCCGACGGAGGTGCTGAACGCCGGCCTGCGGAACATGCTCAGGTCCACCAGTGGATGCGTACGGCGCCGTTGCCGTCGTACGAAGAGAACCATCAGGACCGCGCCCACGAGCAGCGGGGCCACGGTCCAGGCGCTCTCGACCGGCTCTCCGCCGCCGAGCCGCTTGACGCCCAGGACGACTCCGAAGAGGCCGCCGGCGGCCATCAGCGCGCCGACGACGTCCCACGGGCCGTTGCGGTCGCCGCGGGACTCGGGGAGCAGGAGGCGGCCGATCGGCAGGCTGATCAGCATCAGGGGGATGTTGACCAGGAAGACCGAGCCCCACCAGAAGTGTTCGAGGAGGAAGCCACCGAGCAGCGGGCCCACCGCCGCGCCCACCGCCGCCACCGCGCTCCACACGCCGATCGCCACCGCGCGCTCGCGCCGGTCGGGGAAGACCTGGCGGAGGATCGACAGCGTGGCCGGCATGATCATCGCGCCGCCGACGCCGAGCAGCGCCCGCGCGAGGATCAGGACCTGGGCGGAATGGGCGCAGGCGGCCAGGCCGGAGGCGATGCCGAAGAGGCCGTAGCCGAGGAGAAGGATGCGCCTACGGCCCACCCGGTCGCCGAGCGTGCCGAAGAGGATGAGGAGCGAGGCGCAGACCAGCGGATAGACGTCGACGATCCAGAGCAGCTCTATCGCGCCGGGTTTGAGGTCCTCGGTGACGGCGGGCACCGCGACATGGAGCACGGTGGCGTCGAGCGCGACGAGGAGCAGGCTCACGCAGAGGACGACGAGGACGACCCAGCGGTTGGCACCGGCCCCGGCCGCCCGACGGCGCAGCGCTGCGGCGGCCGTGGTCGTCCCGGACATGTACTACCTCCCAGATGTTCCCTCGCGTTCGGCGGGGCTCACGGGGTGGGGACTCCCCGTGACTGCGGCCGGAGAGGAGCGGTGTCTCCGACCCGCGCAACGAAGGCGAGTGAGCCGTCAGCGTACGCGAGTACACGCCAATGCCACGTGGCGGACCTCTCACACTCCCCGGACAACACGTGTGGCGTACACCACTCCCCCTCCTGTGGACCACGCCCCGGCGGGCCTGCCGGTTCCGCACCCCGTCGATAATCGAGCCCGTGACCGATCTTGAAGCACCCCTGCGCCGGGCGGCCCCGGCCCTCCTCGGGTACGCCGCCGTCCGCGCCCTGGGCCTGGTGGTGCTCGCGGTGTGGAGCGCGGCGCGCGGCAAGAGCGCCCACACCTTGCTGACAGCGCGGTGGGACGCCCTCTGGTACACCCGGGTCGCCGACCTCGGTTACGGCTACGAGGTGCGGCTCCCGAACGGCGACGTCCACTCGAACCTCGCCTTCTTCCCGCTGCTGCCCTGGCTGGAACGGTTCATGCACGCGGTCTCTCCGCTGTCGTACGCCGACGGCGGCCTCGCGGTGAGCCTGCTCGCGTCCCTCGCGGCGGCCTGGGGGATCTTCGCGGTCGCGGAGCATGTCTACGGCCGTAGGAATCAAGAAGGGCGCGAAGCGCGGCCTTGGAAGGGTGGTGGCGGGAGACGGGTGGGCGTGTACGCCGTGCTGCTGTGGGCCGTGCTGCCGGTGGGGATCGTGCAGTCGATGGCGTACAGCGAGTCGCTGTTCACGGCGCTGGCCGCCTGGTCGCTGTACGCCGCGTTGACCGGCCGCTGGCTGACGGCGGGCACTCTGGCGCTGCTGGCCGGGCTGACCCGGCCCGTGGGGCTCGCGGTGGTCGCCGCGGTGTGGGTGGCGGGCATCGTGTCGTTCATGGGGGCCACGTCACTCGCGGGTCGCTCCTCTTTCGTGCGGGACCGCAGCACGGCGCCCGCACCCGGCGCGCGGAAATGGCGATGCGCCCTCGGTCTGGTGCTCGCGCCCCTCGGCGCCGCCGGATACGTCCTGTGGGTCGGCCACCGCACCGGCAAGGGTCCGCTGGGCTATCTCGACGTGCAGGCGGGCTGGCGCAACGGTTTCGACGGCGGCGCCGCCTTCGCCCGCTTCGTCGGCGACAAGTTCACCTCGTTCCCCTCGGCCCTGGCCGGGGTCGGGCTGATCGTCGGGGTCGGGCTGGTCGTCTGGCTTTACCTCGTGGGCGTCCGGCAGGGCCAGCCGCTGCCGCTCCTGGTGTACACCGGGGTCGTCACCGCGCTCGCGCTGTGCGCGTCGAGCTACTTCGGCTCGAAACCGCGCCTGCTGATGCCCGCATTCCCCCTGTTGTTTCCCCTCGCGCTCGCCCTGGCACGGCTGCGTACCTCCAGGTCAGCGTGGGTGGTGGGCGGTGTCGCGGTGGCGTCGGCCGTGTACGGGGCGTTCTGGCTGAACGGCACCGGTCCGCCATGATCCACTCCGGGAACCGGTGAGCGCCCGGCTAATTTCACCCCAGGGTTTGGTGAACTAATTCATAAGTGCCATAAAACTGAGACCCGGCATGATCAAAGGAATTGAAGGACGGAGGCGTCGGGGATTGCGGAATCCTCGGAAATAAACCTGCCCCTGAGAGCTTTCCCACATCACATCGTCATCACAAAGCCGCTGATTCGACGGGCATCCACACTCACTCGCTGTAACGTCGATTGGGTGCGTACCGAACGAAACCTCACCCGTCTGGACCGGGTGTTCGCGAGGCTGGACCGGGAACCGGAACGGCCGGCCAACATCGATGTGCCGAAGATGAGCCGGCACAGGGTCGTGCTGTTCGCGGCGACCCTGGCCTTCTATCTGGCGATCGTGTGGCTTGTCGTGACCACCTCCTGGCTGGTCCGGTTCGACTGGCAGGTCATGTTCTTCCGGCCGTACCAGCAGTGGGCCGGCATCCACTGGTTCGTCGACTACTACGTGGTGCTGGGCCAGCGCGGCCCCACCGCGGTGATGGTCGCGGCCTGGCTGGGCTGGCGCTCGTGGCGGCAGCACACGCTGCGCCCGCTGCTGACCCTGGGCACCCTGCTGCTGCTCCTGAACATCACGGTCGGCGCCGCCAAGCTCGGCATGGGCCGCCTCGGCCCGCACTACGCCACCGTCATCGGCTCGAACGAGATGGGTCTCGGCGGCGATATATTTCCCAGCGGCCACACCGCCAACGCGGTCGTGACCTGGGGGATTCTGGCGTATCTGGCCTCCACTCCGAGAGCCCGCCGCTGGTTGTCCGCCGCGTCCGCCGTGACCTCGCTCGGCGTCGGTCTCGCCACGGTCTACCTCGGTACGCACTGGCTGAGCGACGTGCTGCTCGGCTGGGCCGCCGGTCTGCTGGTCCTGCTCGCCCTCCCGTGGTGCGAGCCGCTGATCGCGCTGGCCGAGACCCGCATCTTCGACTACCGCGACCGCTGGCGCGCCCGCCGCGGCGGTACGGCGCCGGCCCCCGTGCCGACGTCCCCGGTCCCCGCGCCCGTACTGCTCAAGCCACGCGCCTCCGCCTCGGGCGACGAGGTCCCGGCGGCCCGCGAGACGGTCACCGCCAGCCGTGCGGCGCGGCCTCCCGCCCATCTCGCGCCGAGCCCGCACACGACCCGCTCGGAGCGCACCCCGGTCACCCCGATCGGCAGCCGCCGCCCGCCGCATCCGGACCGGGTGGCACGTGGCACCACCGCGGCGACGGCCCGTCCGGCGGCGGGCGGCTGATCCCACCGAACCGCGGGGCCGGTACGCACAACCCATCCCCGCACGACGAAGGCCCCGGTTCCTCCTGCGGAACCGGGGCCTTCGTGACATGCGCGTTCAGCCCTTCCAGGCGCGCGCCACCGTGCCGTCCTTCACCTCGAAGTTGAGCCGGCCCTCGCGGTACTCCATCGTGATGATCGCCCCCGGCGGCAGCGACCGCACGGTCGACCACCCCCGTTCCCGCGCGAGCCGCTCGGCCTCCGGCGCGCCGAGGCCGACGTAGGTGTTGGGGTTGTCCTGGGGCTCCGCCGGTGGAGTCGGAATGGGTGCCATGCCCGCCACGCTAGCCGCTCTCCCGCTCTCCATGACCCTCTCCGGTCACACTTCTGTCACAGGATCAGGACGTGTGTTTTGTTCTGCCTACCTCACACGTATGAGCGGTTCCGTACGCCTTACGCGGGCATTCGAACGTAATTCCCGCCTGTCGGTCCGGCCCGTCGAATAGCCCGGCGGAAAGTTCCGCGAGAACCGGCCGGGCGCCCCATTCCATTCCGATTCCGTGCCGTACGGCGGAGCTGACGCCGCATAAGAGTTTCACCGTTCCGGCACAGAATCGCCGTGCCGCACCGGGCCGTCCCGCTCCAGCGCACGGGACAGCCGGTCCCGGGCCCTCCTGATCGCCTCGGTCATCTCGACCGGCTCCAGGACCTCGAACTCGAAGCCCATCATCACCACATGGATCACCATCACATCGAGGTTCGGCGCCCCGGTCCGCAGCAGACAGGCGTCCGGCCCGTCCGCCTCCAGCGCCCCGGCGGACGGTGAGATCCGCTCGGCGGCCCGCTCCAGGGGCACGAGCAGCCGGACGACGGCCTGCGAGGCGTACGCGCGCGTGGAGACCCCTTTCGAGACGTACGCGGCGAGATCCTCCGCCGGTGGCTCGCGCGGGGTGAAGCGCGGCCCGTGCGGCGGGCTGGGCGTGACGCGGTCGACGCGGAAGGTGCGCCAGTCCTCACGGTCCAGGTCCCAGGCGACCAGGTACCAGCGGCGCTCGGTGCACACCAGGCGGTGCGGTTCGACAGTACGGCGGGTGGGGGCGCCGTCGTGGCTCTCGTACTCGAAGCGCAGCCGCTCGGCGTCCCGGCACAGGGCGGCCAGCTCGGTCAGTACGGCGGGGTCCACGGCGGACGGCAGGGTGTTGTGCAGCATCGGCACGGTGAAGGCGTTGAGGGCGCCCACCCGGCGGCGCAGCCGGTTCGGCAGAACCTGTTCCAGCTTGGTGAGGGCGCGTACGGAGGTCTCGCCGATGCCCTCGATGCCCTGCCCGGCGGCGGTGCGCAGACCGACCGCCACGGCGACAGCCTCGTCGTCGTCCAGGAGCAGGGGCGGCAACTCGGCGCCCGCGCCCAGCTGGTAGCCGCCGCCTGTGCCGGGGCTGGCGTTGACGGGGTAGCCCAGCTCGCGCAGCCGGTCGACGTCCCGCCGCACGGTGCGCGGGGTGACCCCGAGCCGGTCGGCCAGGTCGGCGCCGGACCACTCCCGGTGGGCCTGGAGCAGCGAGAGCAGCCGCAGGAGTCGTGCCGAGGTCTCCAACATGGTCGAAGTCTGTATCAAGGGCCGTAGGGCAGTTATCAAGGGCTGTACGGGAGTTGCGGCACCTCGAAACAGGTGCTGTTCATGTCCCCCTGCGAGACCCACCCTTTGCCGTCCTGCCAGCGGGCCACCGACAGACACGTCCTGCGCGTCGTCGGCGGTTCGGCGAGCCGCTCGAAGGTGACGGGAACCAGCAGACCGTCGGCGGTGTAGTTCTCGCTCCGGTTCATGAACCCGTCGACGCACGCGCGCGTGACGCCCGTTTTCGCGCATGCCTTCGCCGCGTCCGTGAACCACATCGCAGCCGCCCACCCCTCCAACTGCCACTGGGAATGCGTCTTCAGCCCCTTGGTGGCGTCCCGGAACTCCCGTACGGCAGGCTGCGACACCTCGTCGAAGTCCCGGCTGGACCCGGTCGCCCACAAGGCGTTGCGGCAGCGCGGGGAGTTCTTGTAGTCCCCCGGGACGGTGGATGTCCAGTTCTGTACGTTCGTCACCTTGGCGACGACATGCGCGCCGACCTGGTCCATCGCCGCGCACAACTGGGCGTTCCCGTGCGTGTCGAGGGCGTCGAAGACGAGATCGGCGCCCTGCTGCTTCAGGTCGGCCGCCGCCGCCCGGAAGTTGGGCAGCGCGAAGTCGACCTGCTCGGGGACGACCTTGTAGCCCTCGGCCTTCAGCCCCTGCTCGACGAGCCGGGCGTACGCGGCGGACGCGGCCTGGTTGTACGACACGACGGCGGCGGTACGGGCGCCCTGCTCGCGCTTGAAGTACCGGTAGACCTCCGTGCCGCCGTACAGCTTCCCGCCCCAGCCCGGGGTGCCCGCACGGGGCGCGAGGCTGCCGTAGATGCCGTACAGGTGCGGCCAGGTGTCGTAGGCGGCGCCGATGGGCTGGCCGCCGATGTCGGGCACGCGCGCGTGGGAGACGCGGGAGGCGCCCGCGTAGTCGAGGGCGGTGGTGGCGACCAGGGCGACGACAGCGTCCCCATCGGCCCCGTCGATCAGCTTGTGCACACACTCGTTGTTGCCGACCCCGCTGCCGCCGTCGTCGCACAGACGTACCTCGACCCGGCGTCCGGCGATGCCCCCGCGCGCGTTGACGCGGTCGAAGTACGCCTCGGCGCCGTCGCGGGGGCCGGTGAAGGTGTCGCCGCCGACCGGGCTGGTCGCGCTGGTGATGATGCCGACCCGGATCGGCGTGCCGGTGCTCGGCGCGGGCGTACGGGTGTCGCCGTGCTCGAAGTCGCTCTCCGGGAGACGGCTGCCGCAGGCCGTGCCCCCGAGGAGGAGCAGCAGCACCGCGACAGCGGCCTCAGCAGCCCGACCCGGGCGACGGCGAGGCATCGCCGCTCAACGCCACCAGCGCGCACAGGGTGTTGACGGACACTTTCCAGGTGCCGCCCTGCTCGACGGAGGTCCCGGAGGCGTCCGGCAGGGCGGTGGCGCCGTTGAGGGTCAGCGTGTAGGTCACGGTCGCCTTGTCCGCCTTGGTGAACACGACCTTGGTGACCTCCGCCTGTACCTGCCCGCCGCGTTTGTCGCCGTTGAACGCCTTCAGGACCGGGCCCATCTTGCCGCCGTTCTCCAGGACGGCCTGTTTGTCCTGGGTGGAAGAGGCCGGGTCGAAGAACTTCTTCCAGTTGGCCTTGATCTGGGTGGTGGCGGCGGCCGGGTCTGCGGGCGCGGTCGCCGGTGCGCTCGTCGTCCGCTCGACGGACGGGGTGGGCGGTGGCGCGCCGCTGCCGCCCCCGCTGTCGTCGCTGCAGGCCGCCAGGGCGGGGCCGAGCGCGAGCACCAGGGCGGCGGCCCCAACTGCCGCGCCCCGTCCGCGCCTTGTGTTCCTTCGCCTGAGGTCGCTCCCGAGAACCATCTGGCTCACCGCCGGGTGTCGGTCCGGGCCGTGCGCGCCCGGTGTTTTCAGGTCGGGTGTCAGAAGGCATAGTGCAAGCCATTGGCCGGCATGGACAGACACATGACATGTGGGAGCCGTAAATGCGGACAGCCCGACTGCGGACCGTGCGTCCCGTCCTGTGGGCCGGCTGGGCCGCGCTCGCCGCGGGTGCGGTGCTGTGCGTGCTCGGCTGGTACGGCGTCTCCGGCGAGCGCTACGCAGAACGGCAACTCCCCTACCTGGCCTCCTGCACGATCCCCGGCGCCGCGCTGATCGTCGCCGGCGTGATCCTGCTCACCCATGGTCGCGGCGCCCTCGCCACCGCGCGCGTGGAGGAGCTGTACGCCCTTCTCGTGGCCTCCGAACCCGACGACGCCGAGGAGTCGGCGGAGGTCGCCGCCGCGCCCCTGGCGGTCAGCGGGGACCTGTTGATGGTGCCTGGCGGCACGTTGTGGCACCGCGCGGACTGCCCGTTGGTCGCCGGGAAGGCCGAAGCGGTGCCGGTGGACTCGAAGCTCGTGGCGAACGGCGAGTTGAGCCCCTGCCCGATCTGCGAGCCCGCCGAAGCCGACGACTGATGTCCTCGCTGAGCTACGACCTCACCCTCGCCGGCCTGTCCGTCGGCAGCGCCGCCGCGCTCACCGGGATCGGCCTGATCGTGACGTACCGGGCGACCGGCGTCCTCAACTTCGCGCACGGCGCGGTCGCGATGGTGTGCGCGTACGCGCTGCGGCAGTGCGTGGTGGGGTGGGGCTGGCCGTTGTGGCTGGGTGCGGTGGTGACGTTGTTGTTCCTGGCGCCCGCCGTCGGAGTCGTGCTGGAACGGTTCGTCTTCCGGCCGCTGTCGGTTGTGGGCGGCGATCCGGCGCAGACCCTGGTCGCGTCCATCGGGGTGTTCGTGCTGCTGGTCGGCGGGGCCGCGCTGCTGTGGGGGCAGGGCGCGCGGGATGACGCGCCGGTGCTGGTGTCGGCCGATCCCTGGGGGCAGTTGGCGGTGGTGCTCGTGCTCGCGGCGGGCGTCGGGACGGTGATCCGCTGGACGCGTTTCGGACGGGAGCTGCGGGCCGTGGTGGACGACCGGCAGCTCGCGGTGCTCGCCGGCGTGGACGCGGACCGGGTCGCGGCGGCGGGCTGGGCGTTCGGGTCCTTCACGGCGGGACTGACGGGCGTGCTCCTCGCTCCGTTCGTGCGCCTGGACCCGTACGGCCTGCCCCTGCTCGTCATGGAGGTGGTGGCGGTCGCGGTCGCCGCGCGGATGCGGAGTCTGCCGGTCGCCGTGGTGGTGGCGCTGGGGATCGGGGTCGGCCAGAGCCAGTTGACGAGGGTTCATCTGTCCGGCTGGGGTGAGCAGTTGGTGCAGGCGGTGGGCGCGAACCTGTTCGTGGTCGCCCTGTTGGTCGTGGCGCTGGTGCTACCGGGTGTCGGTGCGAGGGACGCCCTCCCCCGTACGGCTTCCGCGCGCGTCGCGACGCCTCCCGGGGCCTGGATCGTGGCGGCGGTGCTGTTCCTGCTCCCCCTCGGCTTCGCGGGCTCGGATCTGCACACCTCGGTCCAAGTCCCGGCGCTGGGCGTGGTGTTGCTGTCCCTGGTGGTGGTCACCGGGCGCGGCGGGCAGCTCTCGCTGGGGCAGGCGGCGTACGCGGGCCTGGGTGCCCTGTTCACGGCGCTGCTGGCGGCGGGCCGCTTCCCGGGACTGCCCCGCCTGCCCGAACTGGCCGCGCTCGCGGTCGCCGTCCTCCTCGTCGCTCCCCTGGGCCTGCTGACGGGCTGGCCCGCGATCGGCCGCCACGGCCTGTCCCTGGCCCTCGCCACCTTCGCGGTCGGCGTCGGGGTCAGCCGCTTCGTCTTCGCCCAGCCGTACGCCACGTCGGGCCTGTCGCTGGGGCGCCCGTCCGGCTTCGACGGGGACCGTGCCTACTACGTCCTCGAACTCGCCCTCCTGACGGGCGCGTTGCTGGCGACCCACGTCCTGCGCCGGGGCCGCACGGGCCGCGCCCTCGCCGCGATGCGCGACCACGAGGCGGGCGCGTCGGCTGCGGGCGTCCAGGTCCCCTCCCTCAAGCTCCTGGCCTTCGTCGCGGGCGCCGCCCTGGCCGCCCTCGGCGGCGCCATGCTCGCCATGGGGCTGCGCGCCTTCGACCCGTCGGCCTACGACCCCGTCCGGGGCCTGCTGTGGTTCGCCGCGGTGGTCGTCCTGGGCGCCGACAGCACACTGGGCGCGCTGACGGCCGCGGCCCTACTGGTGGGCCTCGACGCGGGCGCGCGCGGCGGGGTGGCGGCGGCGCTGATCGGGGTGCTGGCGGTGTGCGTGGGGCGGTTCCCCGGGGGCCCGTACGAGGCGCTGCGGACGGCGATCGAGCGCCTGCGGCCCCAACGCCGGGCGCGGCTCACGCCGTTGGGGTCGGGCGTGCGGCGGAGGTTGCGGGTGGTGGCTGTACCGGTGCGGACAGGCTCAACGACTGCTGAGCACGCGGGGGTTGCGCGTCGCGCGCAACTCGGTGCCGGGCGGGTGTCTGACGGCGCCCGGGACCCGCTGGGGCGCGCCGCCGGGCTCGGGCAGCGAGGCGAGACGGACTCAACGGCGGCTACTCGCAGGATTGAGATCGGCCCAACAGCAGCCGCCCACAGGGGTGCTGCGCGCTCAGCGGAGACCGATGCCGGGCAGCCATCAGGGGCCCGGGACCCGCGAGGACACGCCGCCGGATCCGGGCAGCGGGGCGAGGCGAGCTCAACGGCAGCCACCCGCGGGGGCGCTGCGCGTCCAGCAGAGGCCGACTCCGAGCAGACGTCAAGGGCCCGGGACCCGCGAGGACACACCTCCGAGCCGGGGCAGCAGGGCGAGGCGGACTCCATGACAGCCACCCACAGAAGCGAGACCGACCCAACAGCACCCACCCACAAGGACGTTACCCACCCGGCGGAGGCCAACCCCGAGCGGACATCAGGGGACCAGGACCCGCGAGGACACACCTCCGAGCCGGGGCAGCAGGGCGAGGCGGACTCCATGACAGCCACCCACAGAAGCAAGTCCGACCCAACAGCACCCACCCACAAGGACGTTGCCCACCCGGCGGAGGCCAACTCCGGGCGGGCCTCCAGGGCGCGGGACCTGCGGGGACGCGCCGCCCCGACACGAACCCCGCCCGCCCTCACCGCCCATGCCCTGTACGCCCGTTACGGCAGCTTCATCGCCCTCGGCGGAGTCGATCTCGTCGTGCGGGCGGGTCAGGTGACCGCTGTCGTCGGGCCCAACGGGGCTGGAAAGAGCACCCTGTTCCACTGTCTGGCCGGAACCGTGCGGCCCGTGCGCGGGCGGGTCCGGCTCGGCGGGCGGGACATTACCCGGTTGCCCGCGCATGCCCGGACCCGGCTAGGGGTCGGCCGGACCTTTCAACAGCTCGCCGTCTTCCCCTCGTTGACCGTCGCCGAGAACGTGCGGGTGGGCGCCGAGCAGGGGCGGGTTGCCGAACCCGGTTCGGTGGAGCGGGCGTTGCGGCTCTTCGGGCTCGACGGGGAGCTTCGGTCGCTGCCCGCCGCCGGGCTGCCCACCGGGACGCTGCGCCGGGTCGAACTGGCGCGGGCATTCGCCGGAAGTCCGCGCGTGCTGCTGCTCGACGAGCCCGCCGCCGGACTCGACACCGCCGAAGTGGCCGCGCTGGCCCTGGTGTTGCGGGCGCTGGCCGCCGAGGGCACCGCGCTGCTCGTCGTGGAACACGACCTCGATCTGGTCGCCGATCTCGCCGACGTGGTCCATGTGATGACGGCGGGCCGTATCGTCGCCTCCGGGCCACCGGACCGCGTCCTCGACACGCCCAGCGCCTGGGAGAGCCCCGCATGACCATCTCCCTGCGCCACGCGCGCGTCCGCTACGGCCCCCTCGAAGCCCTGCACGGCGTCACCCTCGCCGCCCCCGCCCACGGGCTCACCGTCCTGCTCGGCCGCAACGGCTCCGGCCGTACGACCGCGCTGCGCGCCCTCGCCGGAACGGTCGCGCTGTCGGGCGGCGCGGTGGTGTGGGACGGCGCCGACGTGAGCCGTATGCCGGCCTACGAACGAGCCCGCCGGGGACTGTGTCTGGTGCCGGAGCGGCGGGCCGTGTTCGGGTCCCTCACCGTCCAAGAGAACCTCGAACTCGCGGCGCGGGACTACTCCGTGGCCCTCGACGCGTACCCGCAGCTGCGCCCGCTGCTCCCCCGCCGGGCCGGCACCCTCTCCGGGGGCGAGCAGCGCATGCTGGCCCTCTCCCGTGCCGTGCTGGCACGCGCGCGCGTGGTGCTCGTCGACGAGCCGGCGCAGGGCATGTCACCGGCGGTCGCGGACCGCACGTACCAACTGCTGGGCGGGCTGGACGCGTGCGTGGTCGTCGCCGAGCAGCGATTCCCGCCCGTACTGCGCGGCCGGGCCGCCCTCGTGTACGAACTGCGGCGCGGAGCGGTCGTGTTCGGCGGCGAGGCGGCCGAACTGCGTTAAGGCCCGCAACGGTGGACCCCCGCCCGGTCGGAGGACCGGGCGGGGGCGGCGCGGGAGCGGTTCGGCTCAGAGGTCGAGCTGCTGCCCGGGCACGATCAGATCGGGGTCGCCGCCGATGACGGCCTTGTTGGCGGCATAGATCTTCCGCCAGTTGGTCCCGTGCTCGGCGGCGATGCCGCTGAGGGTGTCGCCCTTGCGGACGGTGTAGTCGCCGCGGGACGTGCCGCGCGAGGCGTTGTTCGTGCCGCGGTCCGGCGTCTTCGCCGCGGGCTTCGAAGGGGCCGCCTTCTTGGTCGACTCGACCGTCGACTCGGTGGACGACTTCTTCGTCGTCTTCGGCGTCTTCGCCTTGGTCGACTGCTCGGTGACCTTGCCGGAGGAGGCCGCGGGTGCGCTGCCGCTCGCTCCGGCCCGTACCGAGCAGACCGGCCAGGCGCCCCAGCCCTGGGCGTGCTGGACCTTGGTGGCCACGGTGATCTGCGCGGACCGGGAGGCCTGGTCGGCGGTGGCCGCGTAGGCCGAACCGCCGTAGGCGCGCCAGGTGCCGGCGGAGAACTGGAGTCCTCCGTAGTAGCCGTTGCCGGTGTTGATGTGCCAGTTGCCGCCGCTCTCGCACTGGGCGATGCGGTCCCACACTCCGCTGTCGGCCGCCGCGGCGTTGCCGGTGGCCGCCAGCACGCCCAGGGGGGCGAGCAGGGCCGCTCCGGCGAGGACCGCCGTCGTCCGCGCCTGACCCTTGCGGTGGGTCTCAGGCGTGTTGTCGCGAGTGGTATCGGCACATTCGGACATGTAGTTCCCTCTCCAACAACTCGGGGTCCCCCAAGGCGGTTCGCGGCTCCCACGCATCGACGTGGTCCTCGCGCTCCACCCCGTCCGCCGGAAGTGGTGCTGCTTGCTGGCTTGTTCGGCCGGCGGACGTGTCCCGAGCGGTGCTCGTTGCACACGGCGGAGGAATGTACGGAGGTGGACGAGCCGATGTCGACCAACTGCCCTTCGCCGCAGGCCAGTTCACTGTTACCGCGGGTATCGGCATTTTTCGGCCACCCACTACATTCGCTGATTTCACGATTTTTCGACCAGTTGCCGACAAACGCTGTGACTCGGTTCACGCAACCAACTCCCTTGACCTTTCAAAGAGTTGACAGGGAGTGTCCGATTCCGTACCAGTCGTGACCGTCCGCGTCGGTCGGTTCGATTCGGTTCGCTCCGGAGCGTGACTCCCGCCACAGATCCTCCGTTGTCATCTTCATGAGCCCGGGACCCACCGGGCACCGCATTCCGAGGGAGCCACCCGTGCCGCGCATGCTCGACGTCAGCGACGACGTACGCGCCGAGATCGGCGACGAAGAAGCCGACCGGCTGCTCGCCGGAGACAACGCCCCGGGCAGTTACGACTGCACGTCGTGCCGCACCCAGGGCGACTCCGATCAGGAGCGCACCAGCACCGTCCTGTTCATCGGCGACGAGACCGCCGTCCTCGCCTTCGCCCACGCCACCTGCCTGCCCTCCCAGATCGTCCAGGTCACCGAGGAACAGCTGCAGGGCGCCGTCCGCTCCATCAGCGGCAACGCGCACGCCCCGGCCGGCGAACCGGAGAAGGCCGTACCCGAGCAGGCCGTGCTCGGTGTGACCAGCGGACTCGTCCTGATCTCAGGGGAGTTGCACCCCGCCCTGGTGGTGGAGCCGACCGCAGCCATCGTGCGGCCCGGCTCGACCGATGCCGGCGACGACTTCCTGCCGCTGCTGATCGAGCAGGGCTTCATGCCGCTCAGCGAGATCACCACCGTGCCGCCGGTGCTGCACGGCTGGTCGGTGCTCCTCGCCGCGGGCCAGCTGCACGCCGTGCTCCAGCCGAGCAGCAACGGCGGTTCCCCGGTGGCCTGGTGGCAGGCGCACCAGCCGCTCCAGGTCACCGACAGCTGGCGCGCCGCCGCCAACAAGCACCAGCAGGTGCTGATGTTCGCGGCCCCGGTGGGCTCGATCGGCCGCCAGCCCCGCGAGGACCTGCTGCGCAGCGCGCTCGACAAGGCGGCGGCGAACGGCAAGCTGGTCGGCTCCGCGCTCCCGCTCGCGGGCACCTGAGCCGCATCCCTTCAGGTCACGCGTCGTTTGGACATACGTGCACGCATACGATGTTCCCCGCAGCCGGCCCTACCAGCCGATCCCGTCCTCGCGATCGGACCGGGACAGCCCCGGCGGCCCATCGGCCACGCCGATCTACGACCGGCTCTACTCGGAGTGGGTCAAGACCTTCCGCTCGCTGCCGGGCGACCGCAGCGGCGAGGAGGAGTTGGGCTTCACGGCCTTCGGGCACAGCCCGCACAGCACGGGCTCGTTCGGCGGCTCGTTCGGCGGCGGTTCGATCGGCGGCGGTTCGATCGGCGGGAGTTCGTACAGCGCATACAGCGCGGGGGCCTACAGCGCCCGGCAGCAGTCGCAGTGGCAGCGCGTGGGACAGCTCGGTCATGTCGGCCAGCAGCACGCCCACACCGGGATGCACCACATCCCGGCGCTGCCGCCCGGCCCACGCCGAGGCAGCTGACGCGGCACGCACACGAGGAGGGCGGTCCCTGTTCCAACAGGGGCCGCCCTCCTCGTCGTACAACCGCTACTTCTTCTTGTTGCCGCGCTTCTCGCGCACCCGTACCGAGATGTGGATCGGGGTGCCGTCGAAGCTGAACTCCTCGCGCAGGCGGCGTTCGATGAAGCGGCGGTAGCCCGCCTCGATGAAGCCGGAGGCGAAGAGCACGAAGCGCGGGGGCTTGGTGCCGGCCTGGGTGCCGAAGAGGATGCGGGGCTGCTTGCCGCCGCGGACCGGGTGCGGGTGGGCGGCGACCAGTTCGCCGAGGAAGGCGTTCAGGCGGCCCGTCGGGACGCGGGTCTCCCAGCCGGCGAGGGCGGTCTCGATGCCCGGGACCAGCTTCTCCATGTGGCGGCCGGTGCGCGCCGAGATGTTCACCCGGGGTGCCCAGGCGACCTGGGCGAGCTCGGTCTCGATCTCGCGCTCCAGGTAGTAGCGGCGCTCCTCGTCGAGGGTGTCCCACTTGTTGAAGGCGAGGACGATCGCGCGGCCCGCCTCGACGGCCATGGTGACGATGCGCTGGTCCTGCACCGAGATGGACTCGGAGGCGTCGATCAGGATGACCGCGACCTCCGCCTTCTCCACGGCGGCGGCGGTGCGCAGCGAGGCGTAGTAGTCGGCGCCCTGCTGGAGGTGGACGCGCTTGCGGATGCCCGCGGTGTCGACGAACTTCCAGGTGACGCCGCCGAGTTCGATGAGCTCGTCGACCGGGTCGCGGGTGGTGCCCGCGATCTCGTTGACGACGACGCGCTCCTCGCCCGCCACCTTGTTCAGCAGCGAGGACTTGCCGACGTTCGGGCGGCCGATCAGGGCGATCCGCCGGGGGCCGCCGACCGCGGTGCCGAAGGTCTGCTCGGGCGCCTCCGGCAGGGCCTCCAGGACGGCGTCCAGCATGTCGCCGGTGCCGCGGCCGTGCAGCGCGGAGACGGGGTGCGGCTCGCCGAGACCCAGGGACCACAGGTAGGCCGCGTCGGACTCGCCGCTGAGGCCGTCGACCTTGTTGGCGGCCAGCACGACGGGCTTGCCGGCCTTGCGCAGCAGCCGTACGACCGCCTCGTCGGTGTCGGTGGCGCCGACCTTGGCGTCGACGACGAAGACGACCGCGTCGGCGGCCTCGATCGCGTATTCGGCCTGGGCGGCCACGGAGGCGTCGATGCCGAGGACGTCCTGTTCCCAGCCGCCGGTGTCGACGACCTTGAAGCGACGCCCGGCCCACTCGGCCTCGTACGTCACCCGGTCCCGGGTGACACCGGGCTTGTCCTCTACGACGGCCTCGCGCCGCCCGATGATGCGGTTGACGAGAGTCGACTTGCCGACATTCGGCCGACCGACGACGGCGAGCACGGGCAGCGGCCCGTGACCGGCCTCCTCAATGGCGCCCTCGACGTCCTCGATGTCGAAGCCCTCTACGGCGGCGAGCTCCATGAACTCCGCGTACTCGGCGTCGCCGAGCGCCCCGTGCTCGTGCTCCTCGCCGGAGCCGTCGGGCTGGATCTGGTCGTTCATGAAGTCGGTACCTCGTTCATCGTGGTGATCGGTGGAGCCCCCGGATTTCGGGTGATCCACTACTCAAGTGTCTCTTAGCGCCCGGTGAGGCGCCTGGCATCGTCCAGGTGGGCGGCCAGCTGCTTCTGGATCCGCTCGGTCGCCTCGTCCAGTGCCTTGCGCGTACGGCGGCCGGAGCCGTCGCCCGCGTCGAACGGGTCGCCGAAGACGACGTCGACGCGGGAGCGCAGCGGAGGCAGCGCCTTTATCAGTCGTCCGCTCTTCTCGGCGGTGCCCAGTACGGCCACCGGCACGATCGGGGCGCCGCTGCGGACCGCGAAGTAGGCGAGCCCCGCGCGCAGCGAGGCGAAGTCGCCCTCGCCGCGGGTGCCCTCGGGGAAGATCCCGAGGACGCCGCCGGCCGCCAGGACGTCCAGCGCCCCGGTGATCGCCGTGCGGTCGGCGACCGAACGGTCCACCTTCAGCTGGCCGATGCGCAGCAGGAAGGGGTCCAGCGGGCCGACGAACGCCTCCTTCTTGATCAGGAAGTGTGTCGGCCGGGGTGCCACGCCCATGACCATGGGTCCGTCGACGCCGTGGGAGTGGTTGACGGCGAGGATCACCGGGCCGGTCGCGGGGACCTTCCAGGAGCCCAGCACGCGCGGCTTCCACAGCCCGTACATCAGGCCGACGCCGATGCGCCGCCCGACCTCGGCGCCCCGCTCCGATGCGGCGGTTGGAGCTTTTGGAGCTGTCACTTGGCGGCCCGCTTCTCCCCGACCAGGGTGACCACGCACTCGATGACCTGCTGGAGCGTGAGGTCGGAGGTGTCCACCTCGACCGCGTCGTCCGCCTTCGCGAGCGGCGAGGTCTTGCGCGAGGAGTCGGCCGCGTCCCGCTTCAGCAGCGCCTCACGGGTGGCCTGCACGTCGGCGCCCTTCAGCTCACCGCTGCGCCGGGCGGCCCGCGCCTCCGGAGAGGCGGTGAGGAAGATCTTCAGGTCGGCGTCGGGCAGCACGGTCGTACCGATGTCCCGCCCCTCGACGACTATCCCCCGCTCCGCGTCGGCGGCCAGCGACCGCTGCAGCTCGGTGATCCGGGCCCGCACCTCGGGCACCGCGCTGACCGCGCTGACCTTGGAGGTGACCTCCTGGGTACGGATCGGGCCCGCCACGTCCACGCCGTCGACGCTGATCGTCGGGTGCGCCGGGTCGGTGCCCGAGACGATCTCCGCCTTGCCCGCCGCGTCGGCGATCGCGGTGGGGTCGGTCAGATCGATCCCGTTGTTCACCATCCACCACGTGATCGCCCGGTACTGGGCGCCGGTGTCCAGATAGCTCAGCCCGAGCTGCGCGGCCACGGCCTTCGACGTGCTCGACTTGCCCGTGCCGGAGGGGCCGTCGATGGCGACAATCACTGCCGGGGCGGTCCGGGCGGCGCCGTTTTCCACGGGAGGACACCTTCCTGGTGAAGGGTGGTGAGCGGGGTGGGGACGCGAGTGCGCCCCGCACAAGGTTACTGGGTGCGCGTCACTCGTCCGGCCGCGCCTTGTCGACGCCGACCCGGCATGATCAACCCGTCCGGTGCCTTTCAACGCAGGCCCGCAAAATCAGCCCGTCCGGCGTTTGAGGACGAGGCCCCTTCAGGGCCGAAGCGGGGGTCCGGGGGCGCAGCCCCCGGGAGACGCCCGCACCGACACCGCACACCCCCTACTGCCGGATGGCCCATCCCCGCTCCCGCAATCCAGCGATCAGCGCCCCCGCCGCCTTCGGCTCCACCATCAGCTGCACGTAACCCGCCTGCTGCCCGGTCGCGTGCTCGATGCGGACGTCCTCGATGTTGACCCCGGCCATCCCCGCGTCCGCGAAGATCCGGGCCAGCTGGCCCGGCTGGTCGTCGATCAGTACGGCCACGACCTCGTACACCCGCGGAGCGGACCCGTGCTTGCCGGGGACGCGGACCTGCCCCGCGTTGCCGCGCCGCAGCACGTCCTCGATGCCGCCGACGCCCTCGCGGCGCTTGTCCTCGTCGGCGGACTGCAGCGAGCGCAGCGCCCGCACCGTCTCCTCCAGGTCCCCGGCGACATCGGTGAGCAGGTCGGCGACCGGCCCCGGGTTCGCGGAGAGGATGTCGATCCACATCCGGGGGTCGGACGCGGCGATCCGGGTCACGTCCCGGATGCCCTGCCCGCACAGCCGTACGGCGGCCTCCTCGGCGTTCTCCAGCCGCGCGGCGACCATGCTGGACACGAGATGCGGCATGTGGGACACGAGAGCCACCGCCCGATCGTGCGCATCCGCATCCATGACGACCGGTACGGCGCGGCAGTGCGAGACCAGTTCCAGGGCGAGGTTCAGCACCTCGGTGTCGGTGTCGCGGGTGGGCGTCAGCACCCAGGGGCGGCCCTCGAAGAGGTCGGCGGTCGCGGCCAGCGGGCCGGACTTCTCGCGGCCGGACATGGGGTGCGAGCCGATGTACGAGGAGAGGTCCAGGCCGAGCGCCTCCAGCTCGCGGCGCGGACCGCCCTTGACGCTGGCCACGTCGAGGTAGCCGCGGGCCACGCCCCGGCGCATCGCGTCGGCGAGCACCCCGGCCACCAGCGCGGGCGGCGCGGCGATGATCGCGAGGTCGACGGGACCCTCCGGCGCCTCGTCGGTGCCGGCGCCGAGCGCGGCGGCCGTACGGGCCTGCTCGGGGTCGTGGTCGGCGAGGTGGACGACGACGCCCCGGGAGGCGAGGGCGAGCGCGGCGGAGGTGCCGATGAGGCCGGTGCCGATGACGAGCGCGGTTCTCACTGGGCGATGTCCTTGCGGAGGGCGGCGGCGGCACCGAGGTAGACGTGCGCGATGTCGGCGCGGGGCTTGTCGGACTCGATGTGCGCGAGTACGCGGACCACGCGGGGCATGGCACCCGCGATGTCGAGTTCCTGCGCGCAGATCAGCGGTACGTCGGCGAAGGCGCTGCCGAGCTTGCGGGCGGCGGCGGCCGGGAAGTCGCTGTGCAGGTCGGGTGTGGCCGTGAACCAGACGCTGATCAGGTCGTCGGCGGTGAGGCCGTTGCGCTCCAGGACGGCGGTGAGCAGCTCGCCGACCCGCTCGTCCATGTGGCCGGCCTCGTCCCTGTCCAGTTGGACGGCGCCCCGGACCGCTCGTACCGCCACTGCTCTGCTCCTCGCTGATGTACCTCACGGCTCTGTGCACATCCAGCCTAGTCAGCCCGTCCGGTACGGGTGCCGGGCGCCCGCCCCCTGAGACGGGCCGGAGCGGGCCCCGCGAACCCTGCCAATGTCACCTGAATCACTCTGTTCCGCTACTGGTCCGCTACAGGTGGTGAGATCATCCCGGTATGCCTCTTTACCCACGGCCCCGAGTCCGCTCTCATGGGCTGGTAGCTCGCCTCGGGGGAGGACAGTAATGAAGCGTCCTGGACCACTGCTCACACTTCTGGCGGGCCTGGTGCTGGGCCTGTTCATGCTGACGCTCAATGTGACGTCGGGGACGAAGACCGCGTCGTCCTCGTACAGCGAGGCATCGCCGGCGGCGTCGCCGTCCCCGAAGAAGTCGGCGCCCGCTTCGCCGACGCCGACCGTCACGCCCAGTCCGACACCGTCGAAGTCGGCCGTGCCGAACGCCAGTTACGCCGGCCGCACCGACGACGACACCGCCTCGGTCGCCGTGACGATCCGCGACGGCAAGGCGGTCGCGTACTTCTGCGACGGCCGCTACAAGGAGGCCTGGCTGCGCGGCCCGGTCGCGGACGACGGCACGATGAAGCTCACCGCACCGAACGGCGCCGTACTCGACGGAAAGCTCCAGCAGGGGACGAAGATCCGCGGCACCGTCAAGGACGAGGGCCGGAAGTACGCGTTCACTGCCGACAAGGCCGTCAAGCCGTCCGGACTGTGGCGTGCCACGGCCAAGGTGCGCGGCGCCAAGATCGACGGCGGTTGGATCGTGCTGCCGAACGGCCGCCAGACCGGCATCGTCACCCGCGACGGCAAGGCCGCCGCCGCACCCCGTATCGACCCGGAGACCGGCGCGGTCACGGTCGACGGACAGCAGCTCACGGCACAGCCCGTCACCCCCTGACCCACCATCCGCCTCAGGGAGCCGATCATGACCGCCGACCCGAACGCCGCCACCCAGGCCTTCCCACCGCCACCGCACCGCCGCGACAGCCCCGCCCGCTATCTGGTCCCGGCCCTGGTGGCCGCGGCCGTGGCCGTCGGACTCGGCGTCTACGGCAAGGTCCACGACCCGACCGGCACCGCCTTCAACCTCGCCGGCTTCAGCAGCACGGGCGCGGTGAAGTCCTGGCTGGCGACGACCGCGTTCTTCTTCGCCCTCGTCCAGGTCGTCTCGGCCTTCATGGTCTACGGCAAGCTGCCGGGACCGAGCTGGTCGGCGACCCTGCACCGCTGGTCGGGGCGGATCGCGTTCCTGGTGGCGGTGCCGGTCGCGGTGCACTGCCTCTACGCGTTCGGGTACCAGACGTACTCGACACGCGTGATGTGGCACTCTGCCCTGGGGTGCCTGTTCTTCGGCGCCTTCAGTGCCAAGATGCTGCTGCTCCGCTCGGAGCGCCTCCCCGGCTGGCTGCTGCCGCTCGTCGGCGGGCTGGTCTTCACCGGCCTCACCCTGCTCTGGCTGACTTCCGCCCTCTGGTTCTTCCGCACCTTCGGAGTGAGTACATGACCGACAGCTCGACGCGCCGCACGGTTCTCGCGACGGGTGCGGCCGCCGCGCTCGCCGCCGGTTGCAGCAAGTACGGCGACGGCAACGACTCCTCGGGCTCGTCGTCCGTAAAAGCCTCCGGTGGCCAGGAGTTGGCGACGACCGCCGACATCCCGGTCGGCGGCGGCAAGATCCTCAAGGCCCAGAAGGTCGTGGTGACCCAGCCGAAGAAGGACGAGTTCAAGGCCTTCTCGGCGGTCTGCACCCACCAGGGCTGCACGGTGAGCGCCATCGCGAACGGCACGATCAACTGCCCGTGCCACGGCAGCAAGTTCAACATCGCGGACGGTACGGTCGCGGGCGGCCCGGCGCCGAAGCCGCTTCCGGCGGAGCAGATCACGGTGGAGGGAAATTCGATCCGCCTGGCGTGAGCTGCCGCGTACGCTCCCGGAATGCACCCCGAGTCCCTGGTCCGCGACCACACGATCTACGCCTGCGTGATGGGGTCGCGCGCCTTCGGCCTGGCGACGGAGGGCAGCGACACCGACCGCCGGGGCGTGTTCCTCGCCCCCACTCCCCTGTTCTGGCGCTTCGAGAAGCCGCCGACGCATGTGGAGGGCCCGGCCCAGGAGCAGTTCAGCTGGGAGCTGGAGCGCTTCTGCGAACTGGCCCTGCGCGCCAACCCCAACGTCCTGGAGTGCCTCCACTCCCCGCACGTCGAGCACGTCGACGACACCGGCCGTGAACTCCTCGCCCTGCGCGGTGCGTTCCTCTCCCGCCAGGTCCACGAGACGTTCACGCGCTACGCGTTGGGCCAGCGCAAGAAGCTGGAGGCCGATATCCGCCTGCACGGAGCGCCCCGCTGGAAGCACGCGATGCACCTGCTCCGCCTGCTGATGAGCGCCCGCGACGTACTCCGCACGGGCACCCTGACGATCGACGTGGGCGACCGGCGCGACCCCCTGCTGTCCGTCAAACGCGGCGAAGTCCCGTGGCCGGAGGTCGAGTCGTGGATGACCCGCCTGGCGACGGAGACGGACGAGGCGGCGTCCCGCACCCCGCTCCCGGCGGAGCCGGACCGGCGCCGGGTGGAGGACTTCCTGATCCGGGTCCGCCGCGCCTCAGCCCTCCAGCCGGATCCGTACGACGAACTCGTGCAGGGCGTCGTACGTACTCGGGGCGTCCGGCAGGGCTGACGCCTCCTGCGCCGCGTCCAGTTCGCCGTGCAGGCGCTCGATGTCGCCCTGCACGCGCGCGTGGTCGATGTCGGCGGCCCCGTGCTCCCGCTCGGCCTTGGCCGCGATCAGCTCCGTCACATACGACGGAGCCCCGACCTCCCCGACGAGCGTGGGCAGATGGGCCTGCAACTCACCGCTGCGCATTAGATGGATACCGGTGAGCAGCACCCGGAACGTGTAGAGCAGCGGCTTGAGTTCGCCGGTCTTCTCGAACAGCCGCCACTGCGTCGTGCCGAACCCCCGGTAGTGGTGGGCGTGATGACTGGTGAGGACACCCGGCGCGAGCGTCGCCAGCTCCCGGTGGGCGTCGGTGGTGTGCACGACGAGCGGGGACAGCAGCTGCTCCAGCACATAGCCGTTGCGCCGCAGCATCAGCCGTACGAACTTGCGCAGATCGTGGGTGACGAGGTCCAGCTCGACGCCGTCCCGCAGCCACATCTTCGACCGGGTCTCGTCCGGCTCGCGCAGGCCGACGAGTTCGGCGGTCGGCAGCAGGTGCACGCCCCTGAGGTCCACGTCCGAGTCGCGGGACGGGAAGCCGTAGAGGTGTGCGCCGGAGACGGTGGCGAAGAGCAGCCTGTCGGGCTGCTCCGCCACCACGGGCTTGAGGTCGATGTCCAGAACGTCGATCATCCGTCAAGCGTCCCAGAGCGCTCCGAGCGTCAGCAGCTCCCCCCGGTACTCGATCCGCTCCGCCCACTCCCCGGGCCAGGCGTCCGCGCCGAGGTGCGCGCCCGCGAAGGCGCCGGTGAGGCAGGCGATCGAGTCCGAGTCACCGGAGGTGCAGGCGGCCCGGCGCAGGGCGGTGACGGGTTCCTCGACGAAGAGGAGGAAGCACAACAGGCCGGTCGCCAGGGCCTCTTCGGCGATCCAGCCCGCACCGGTGGCCAGACAGGGGTCGGTCTCCGGGGAGTTGGCGCGTACCGCGTCCTGGAGCCGGTCCAGGATCTCCAGGCAGTCGTCCCAGCCGCGCGCGATGAAGTGCTCGGGCGTGGGGTCCTGGCTCCGGGTCCACAGGTCGCCGAGCCAGCGGTGGTGGTAGCGGGTGCGGCTCTCCACGGCGTACGACCGCAGCAGCCCGACCAGGCCGGTCGGCTCGGCGCCCTGCGCGAGCAGCCGTACGGCGTGCGCGGTGAGGTCGGACGCGGCGAGCGCGGTCGGATGGCCATGGGTGAGCGCGGACTGCAACTGGGCGGCGCCGGACCGCTGTTCGTCGCTCAGACCGGGGACGAGCCCGATGGGCGCGACGCGCATATTGGCCCCGCATCCCTTCGAACCGATCTGGCTGGCGTCCTGCCAGAACCGGCCCTCGGCCTTCAACAGGTTGCAGGCGACGAGGCAGGTCCGGCCGGGGGCACGGTTGTTGTCCGGCGACAGGTACCAGTCCACGAACTCCTCGCGCACCGGCCGCTCCATCCGCTTCGGACCAAGTAGCCCCCGGTCCATGGCAGTTCGCAGCCCGCGCCCCAACGCCAGTGTCATCTGGGTGTCGTCGGTGACGATCGCGGGCCTCGGCAGCTCCATCTCCCGCCAGGGACCGCACTTGGCGAGGATGGAGGGCACGTCGTTGAACTCGGTCGGGAAGCCCAGCGCGTCCCCGAGGGCGAGGCCCGTCAGGGCTCCGGTGGCGGCGCGCTTGCGGATACCGGTCGTGGTCATGCGGGGCTTCCTTCCCGGGTCGGGCGGAGCAGCGGCGGATACAGGGCGGTGGCGGTGCCGGCGCGGTACAGCGCGGCCGGTTTGCCGCGACCGCCGGTCAGCTTGGCGCCGCCGGGCACCGGTTCGACGAACCCTGGTGTGGCGAGCACCTTGCGGCGGAAGTTGGGGCGGTCCAACTCGGCACCCCACACGGTTTCGTAGACCTGTTGCAGCTCCCCGAGCGTGAACTCGGGCGGGCAGAAGGCGGTGGCGAGGGAGCTGTACTCCAGCTTGGCGCCCACCCGTTCATGCGCGTCGGCCAGGATCCGGTCGTGGTCGAAGGCGAGCGGCCCGAGTCCGTCGTACGGCAGCCAGCGGGCCTGCGCCGCGTCGCTGCCCGCACGCGGTTCGGGCGGGTCGGGCAGCAGTGCGGCGAAGGCGACGGTGACGACCCGCATGCGGGGGTCGCGGTCGGGCTCGCTGTAGGTGCGCAGTTGCTCCAGGTGCAGCCCGGAGACGTCCGACAGGCCGGTCTCCTCGGCGAGTTCACGCCGGGCGGCCGTCTCCGCGGACTCGTCGGGCGCCACGAAGCCACCGGGCAGCGCCCAGTGTCCGGCGTACGGCTCCTGTCCGCGCTCGACGAGCAGCACGTGCAGGGCGCCCGCGCGGATCGTGAGGACGGCGAGGTCGGCGGTGACGGCGAAAGGTTCGAAGGCGTACTTGTCGTAGGCCGGTGTTGCGGTCATGGTGATCCACCCCGTTAATAGTCACATTGACTATAAAGAGCGATCGCGGTCTCGCGCAACCCCCACGACAGACGGAAACGAAACGGCCGGCCCCGGAGAACCCGGAACCGGCCGCACCCAAACCGTGTGCTCAGAGATCGACTTCCTGCATCAGCATGCCGACCTCGGTGTTCGACAACCGTCGCAGCCAGCCCGACTTCTGGTCGCCCAGGGTGATCGGACCGAAGGAGACCCGCACCAGCTTGTCGACCGGGAAGCCGGCCTCCGCGAGCATGCGGCGGACGATGTGCTTGCGGCCCTCGTGGAGGGTCACCTCGACCAGGTAGTTCTTGCCGGTCTGCTCGACGACCCGGAAGTGGTCCGCACGCGCGTACCCGTCCTCCAGCTGGATGCCGTCCTTGAGCTGCTTGCCCAGGTCGCGCGGGATCGGGCCCACGATGTGCGCGAGGTAGGTCTTCTTCACGCCGTACTTGGGGTGGGTCAGCCGGTGCGCCAGCTCGCCGTGGTTGGTGAGCAGGATCACACCCTCGGTCTCGGTGTCGAGCCGCCCGACGTGGAAAAGACGCGTCTCGCGGTTGGTGACGTAGTCGCCGAGGCACTGCCGGCCCTCGGGGTCCTCCATCGTCGCGACGACACCGGCGGGCTTGTTCAGCGAGAAGAACTGGTACGACTGCGTCGCCACCGTCAGCCCGTCGACCTTGATCTCGTCGTGCTCGGGGTCGACCCGCAGCCCCTGCTCGACCACGATCTCGCCGTTGACCTCGACGCGGGACTGCTCGATCAGCTCCTCACAGGAGCGCCTGGAGCCGTAGCCCGCGCGCGCGAGGACCTTCTGCAGCCGCTCGCCCTCCTGCTCGGCGCCCGGGAAGGTCTTGGGCAGCTTCACGTCCTTCTTGCCCGCGTACCGCTCCCGGTTGCGCTCCTCGGCCCGCGCGTCGTACTCACGCGAGGTCGCCGGCGCCCAGCGCCCGCGTCCGGTGCCCTGGCCCTGCTTGGGGCCGCCCTTGGCACCGCCGCGCGCGGCGGCACCCCGCCCTGACTTGGGACCTTCGTGGGATCCCGTGGGGCCTACGTCGTAGCGCCGCTCCTCGGGACGCGGCTTGCCGGCGCGCTTCGGCTTGTCGTCGCGGCCTCCCGCGCCCCTCGGCTGGGAGCCGCCCCCGCCGGCGCCCCGGGAGTTGCCCGCGCCGGAACCACGGCCGCCGCCGCCCCCACCGGAACCCCGGGGACTGCCGCCCCCTCCGGTCCCGCGGGGGTTGCCTCGCCCGCCGCTCCTACCGCCGCCACCACTGCTGCCACTGCCACTGCTTCGCATCAAAGTTCCGTCGTCGTCGTTTCGTCTGCATCTGCATCCGGTGCATCCGGATCGAACGACGGGACCCCTTCCAGCGTCTCCGCCTCGATCGCCTCAGCCTCAGGGAGGAAGGGCGCGAGCTCCGGGAGCTCGTCCAGGCCTCGCAGGCCCATCCGCTCCAGAAAGTAGTTCGTCGTCACGTACAGGATCGCACCTGTTTCGGGTTCCGTGCCCGCCTCCTCGACCAGACCCCGCTGCAACAGGGTGCGCATCACACCGTCGCAGTTGACTCCGCGGACCATCGAGACCCTGCTGCGGCTGACCGGCTGGCGGTACGCGACGACCGCCAGGGTCTCCAGCGCCGCCTGCGTGAGCCGGGCCTGCTGCCCGTCCAGGACGAAGCCCTCGACGGCCGGCGCGTACTCGGGCCGGGAGTAGAACCGCCACCCGCCCGCGATGAGCCGCAGCTCGAAACCACGCCCCTGCACGGTGTACTCGTCGGCCAGCTCGCGCAACGCGTCCGCGATCCGCCGTTTGGGCCGCTGGAGTATTTTCGCGAGGTGTTCCACGGTCGCGGGCTCGTCCACGACCATGAGGACGGCCTCCAGGGCGGGCTTGAGGTCGAGTTCCGCGACGGCGGACGGACTCGCCGGTACTCCCGTGGTCTCCTCGCTCACGCCGACTCCTCCTTGGTCTCCTTGGGCACCTCGGGCGGCCGGTCGAACTCGTCCGTGACCACGGGTTCGGCCTCGCCCTCCCCGCCCGTCCAGCGCACGATCAGATCACCGAGCGCGGTCTCCTGGTCGAGGGCGACGGCCTTCTCGCGGTACAGCTCCAGCAGCGCCAGGAACCTCGCCACGACGGTCAGGGTGTCGTCGGTGTCGTCGACGAGCACGCTGAAGCTGGCCTCGCCGAGCTCCCGCAGCCGCGCCACCACGATCCCGGCCTGCTCCTGCACGCTGACCAGCGGCGCGTGGATGTGGTCGATGTAGACCTGCGGCTTGGGCTTGGGCTGCATCGCCTTCACGGCGAGCCTGGCGAAGCCCTCCGGGCCGATCCTGATGACCACCTCGGGCAGCAGCTCGGCGTGGTGCGGCTCGAGTCCGACGGTACGGGGGTAGCGCCGGGCCTCCTCGTCGAGGCGCCGGTTGAAGATCTCGGCGATCTGCTTGTACGCCCGGTACTGCAGCAGCCGCGCGAAGAGCAGGTCCCGGGCCTCCAGCAGCGCGAGGTCGGCCTCGTCCTCGACCTCGGCGGCGGGCAGCAGCCGGGCCGCCTTCAGGTCCAGCAGGGTGGCCGCGACGACAAGGAACTCAGTCGTCTGATCGAGATCCCAATCAGGCCCCATCGCCCTGATGTGCGCCATGAACTCGTCGGTGACCTTGGACAGCGCCACCTCGGTGACATCGAGCTTGTGCTTCGAGATCAGCTGAAGCAGCAGATCGAAGGGCCCTTCAAAGTTGGCGAGCCGCACCTTGAAGACCCCGTCGTCGGGTTCTTCGGCGACTTCGTCCGCGACTTCGTCGACAACCGCTTCTTCTACGACGACCTCGGGCTCCGGCTCCGGAGCCGCACCCGGCCCTTTCCCGAGCGCACGCCGACGTCCGGCGGGTGCGCCGGCGGCGGGAGCGTCGTTCGAGGTCATGGCCCCCGCAGGCTACCGCTACCGCCCGCGAAGCCGGCGGACGAGAATGCTCGCGTCCCCCCGGGACTCCAGATCGGCCAGGACCACGGCGACCGCCTCACGGACGATCCGGCCGCGGTCGATCGCGAGGCCGTGCTCGCCCCGGAGCACCAGACGGGCGTGCTCCAGGTCCATCAGTTCCTCGGCGGAGACGTACACGGTGATTTTCTCGTCGTGCCGCTCCCGCCCGCTGGGACGCCGCTGGGCGGGCTGTCGGCCGCGTTTGCGGGGCTGCGGGGCGGCAGAACCTTCCTGCGCCTCCTGGCGTCGTACGGAGCCGTCTGCGGCCCGGCTGCGGGACTCGCCCGCGTCCGCGTCGGCCGCTACGTGCTCCGCGCCCTCGCCGTCACCGCCCTGTGCGGGTACGGACTGCGGGGCGTCCTCCCCGGCGGCGGCACCGTCGCTCTCCCCCGCCGGAGCCGGCACCCGTGCCTCTCCGTTGGACTGGCGCCTGGGGGTGGACGCCTGGAGCGCCATCCCCCCTGTCGTACGGAACAGTTCGTCGGCCCCCGGCAGACTCACTCGGCGTGACACCGGGCGAGCACCTCCCTGGCGAGCTGGCGATAGGCGGCGGCACCGACGGAGTTGGAGG
>Ga0307511_10000583_pt1 | contig 39039 bp, 26 predicted proteins | sample 13_EM_MG_FD_200266 | JGI IMG/M metagenome (GOLD analysis project Ga0307511, IMG submission 200266) | Populus trichocarpa ectomycorrhiza microbial communities from riparian zone in the Pacific Northwest, United States - 13_EM | ecosystem: Host-associated > Plants > Roots > Unclassified | place... | reverse complement strand
GGTCTTTCGCCAGTGCATAAACGGTTCCTACGCCCGGACCGAGATCGACCAGTCGTTGCCAGTAAATCTTGGCCTGGACCGAGTCGTTCAATAAATAGGCGGTCTCGGCCAGATTTTTCAAGGTGTTGGGGTTGCGCGGATCGAGGTCCTCTGCCTTGACGAGAGTATCCATGGCCGATTTGAGATCGTTCTGACGTTGAAAGACCTTGGCCTGGTCGTTCAGGCTGCTGACCTGCTCAAGTTTATCGGAGACGTTGGGTACACTTAGTAGGGCCGGACGCGCCATCGCCATCGTCAGGCTGGGCAGGTTGGGCGCATTGGGTGGCACAGGGGCGGTCAAGCCGGGATTAATTCGCGTGGGGACAACGGAGGTCTGTTGTGTGGCGGGAGTCCCGGGCTTTGGGGCCACAGCCACCGGGGGCTTAAAATTAACCGGCACGACCATGGCGCGGAGCCAAAATACCGATATGACCATGGCAACCTGAAGCAGGACGACTGCTCCGACGAGATAAACCGCCACCGAATAAGTCTTGGGTCTCAGCCGTCTGGCGTGCTGAGGAACCTGTGTACGTCGTTGGGGTGGAGGTAGTTGAGTCACGGTTTATTCGGGGAACCCGCTCAGGCGAAAAGGGTGCGCCGTAAGGGATTAGACCTTATCTGGAGATTCAAAGAATGCCTCAATTGGAGGACTGACGCAATCCCTATGCACACAGCAGCAGCCGTGCCGGTGGAAAAGACATTTCGGGTATTTGACATCGAAGGCAGTCGGGTTACTTTCAGAGTCTCGCCTATAAGACTGACTCCGCATGTCCTCTTCTCCCCTAAGCCCCTTGGTTTAGCGCGGCTTGCCTCCACCCCTCCCTTTTAATGAACATCATCGATCTCGATAACCGTCAATTCACTTCACCCGGCCAGGGTTACTGGCCCGACGTCACGGCAGAGCAGTGGAACGACTGGCAGTGGCAGATGCGCAACAGCATCAAGTCGCTCGACCAGCTTAAGGGAAAAATCGATTTGACCGGTGAAGAGCATGCCGGGGTTCTTTTGGCCAACACCAAGCTGGCCATGGGCATCACGCCCTACTTTTTTAACCTGATCGATCCGTTTGATCCCGATTGTCCGATTCGTCGCCAGGTCATTCCCCGGATTGAAGAAATGACTTATGCGCCGACCGACATGGCCGATCCTTGCGGCGAAGACCACGACATGCCGGTGCCCGGTCTTGTCCACCGCTATCCCGACCGTGTGCTCTTTTTGGTCACCGACCGGTGTGCTTCCTATTGCCGCTATTGCACCCGCAGTCGCGTGGTCAGTGGTGTGGGCGAACAGGAACTCGAACTCGATTTCGACCGCGCGATCGATTACCTGAAGAAACACACTGAAATTCGCGATGTGCTCCTTTCCGGTGGAGATGCGCTGCTTCTTTCCGATGGCCGCTTGAAGAATCTTTTGGGCCGGTTGCGGACCATCGAGCATATCGAATTTCTCCGCATCGGCAGTCGCGTGCCTATTTTCCTGCCGCAGCGGATCACGCCGGAACTGTGCGCCATGCTCAAGGAATTTCATCCGCTCTGGATGAGCGTGCATGTGAATCATCCGCGCGAATTGACGACGGAGGTGCGCGAAGCCCTGGGGCGTCTGGCCGATGCGGGTATTCCGCTAGGCAATCAGTCCGTTCTGTTGCGTGGCGTCAACGATAGTCCCGAGGTGATGAAGGTCCTGGTGCAAAAGCTCCTGCGTTGCCGCGTGCGGCCCTACTACCTTTACCAATGCGACTTGATTCAGGGTTCCTCTCACTTGCGTACCTCGGTCGCCAAGGGCTTGGAGATCATGGACAACCTGCGCGGACACACCACGGGTTATGCCATTCCCCAATACGTGGTCGATGGTCCCGGTGGTGGCGGCAAGATTCCGCTCAATCCCAATTACGTTGTGGCGCAAACGCCCGAAAGCATCGTGTTGCGCAACTACAAAGGCGATATTTACGAATATCCCGAGGTTGCGCCTGTGGATGCCCCCGAGTCGACTCCGTCTTACCGTCGTCTCGAGTTTCTTGATCCCATCGAGGAGCGCGAGGAGATCACCTCACGTTCCTGGCGCGCCGGTCGCCGGGACTGAATTCCGTCCGGTCCGCTGTAGCGGCGGTCTATGACCGTCGAGGCGAAAAAAAGTGTGTGGATGATACGTTCGTCGGTCATAGACCGCCGCTACAGACTGAACTGATCCCTCGACAAGCTCGGGATGACCGATTCTGTGGGTGCCGTACGGTAAGTTACAGCTTAGTTGCTGGAACGAGCAGCGATGCATTCCCGATCCAAAGGGCGAAATAGGGATGATCGGAATGGGTTTGCTTCATCAGGATGAGGAAAGGTTTATCGAAAATCATGAGGTGCGGTTTGTTTGGAGAGGGGGCCATCGCGAGTGTCCTCATGACAATCACCGCCTCCGATTTTAAAATCGCCCCCTTTTCGTTGAGTTGAAAGCGGACAAGTTGTTCGGCTTTGCTGATTCGTAGTTTGTTTTTGATGCGAGCGGCGGGGCTCGGTTGCAGGATGAGGCCTTCCAGTTCGCCAAAGTCTTTTCTCAAATCGAAGTTAAACTTGGGGATGGCGAGTTGATCTTCCTTGTTCGCCAGTACCGGCTTATTTCCCACGATGCGATGGAGGGCTTCGTCCATAGTCGCTTGTAACGTTTTTCCGGGTGCTATTTTTGCCAGGATCAATTCATCGTCCGGCGATTTGGTTTTCAACTTGATGATGAAATCGTCCTCGGACTTGTAATCGTAAATCTGGACCTGGCCGAAGGCATCGGACGAAAGAGCGTCCTTGTGATTGATGAAGCCAAAATCCTGCACGGGTTGATCGCCGAACGTGAGGGGATCGTTATCCAGAAAGGGATTCGCAAAAGAGAGATTTTTGTAGAGATAAGCATAAGCGACAAAATCATCGGGCCCTGGATTAGGAGGCTTTGGAGGAATCAGCTCCGGTGAGGCTGCGCCAAGAAAAGTTTTCTCCAGGGCCGCGCGAATCTCGTCCTCGACATTGTTACGCTCGAAATCGGCCAGTGCGACATAGCTGGCCGGGTCCAGATCGGTTCCGGTAAAAGTCTGTTGGTTGAGGAGATCGGCTACGGGGGATTGGCTTGTAAAATGGAGTTTTTCCCCCACCAGATCGATCGCCTTGTTCCATGCGAGTTGCAGCGTGCCGCACCAGAGCACGTTTCGACTTTTAATGAGTGGCATCTCCGGGTGGGCGACCAGGAGCGTGTCCTTCAGGTCAGTCACATTGGCTTTAAATAATCCTTCCTTGGAAAAGGAATCAGCGTGGGATGTGACCGGCGGCTCGGCCCAGGCTCTGCCCATGATAACTGCGGTTAGCAAGCCTGCCGTGAGCCATCGGGATAGGTTCATAAATGAAGGTGGTGAATTGGAGTGCCTCCAACAAGTTTACCCGCGTCCACCATTCGTGCCAGTCATTCCGAAGATCAAGTGATGACGAAAGCGCGGCGGACTGCTAATCTTGCTTGCTCATGCCTCCCTTGGCCCTATCGACCTGCTGGAATTCTTACCGGCATCAGGATGGCTACGAAATGCTCCAGGAAATCCGGAAGCTGGGATTTCCCTGCGTGGAGTTGGGGCACGGGATCCGTTTTTCCCTCTGGCCGGGTGTGGTCAAGGCCTGGGAAAAGGACCTCATCAAGATCAATTCGCTCCATAATTTTTGCCCAGTGCCCACTAGCGTGCTTCGGCCCAATCCGAATTGTTACGAGTTTTCCGACCCGCAACCCGAGGTCCGCGCCATGGCCCGCAAGGCCAGCGAGGAAACCATTCGTCAGGCGGCCAGGTTTGGCGCGCGCGCGGTTGTCTTTCACCTGGGGCGTGCGGGCCCTCGCGGCGTCTCGGCCAAGCTGGAAGATATCTACCAGAAGGGCGGCTACCTCAATCGCGGTTACACGGAATTAAAAGTCGAAGCGGTGCGGCAGCGCAAAAACAATTTTGGACCGGTATGGGCCCGGGTCAAGGGATGCCTGGATCCTCTGGTGGAGTTGGCGGGAGAATTGAAAGTGCGTCTCGGTTTTGAAATTCGCGAGGTCTTCGAAGAATTTCCCCATGAAGAGGAAATGCCGCTGGTCCTCGATACTTACTCTCCCGAAGTGGTCGGCTACTGGCACGATTTTGGGCACGCCGCCCGCAAGGAATTCCTGGGCTGGCACTCGCACGCAGAAACGTTAAGGCTGCGTGCGCCGCGACTGATTGGCTGTCATATTCATGATTGCCGCCGTCCCTCGGACGACCATCTGCCGCTTAGCCACGGCGAAATTGAGTTCTCCTCGCTCTTGCCCGTTTTGCCGCGAGACGCTATCGCTGTTCTTGAGCTTGCCCCCAATACGCCGGAGGAGCAGGTCATAGCCAGTCGTCATTTATGGAATTCATACGTCGCCGCCTTGGGTTGATCTTTCGCGCTCTGGTCTCTGTTTTGCTGATCGCCTTTCTGGTCAGGAAAATCGACTGGCCTCATCTTTGGTCCATCCTTCGCACGGTCGATGTCTCGTGGCTGTTTGTGGGTTTCCTTTGTTTTGCTCCCGTGATCCTGATCGTTTCATGGCGCTGGCGATTGTTATTGCGGGTACACGGAGTGCATTTGACTTTTTGGCGGGTGCTTGAGCTCACCATGATCGGTCAGTTTTTCAGCGCCTTCCTGCTCGGCACCACGGGTGGGGACGTGATCAAAATTTTCTATGTCACCCGTGCCGTGCCACACCACAAGGCGGCGGTCGCTTTTACCGTTATTGTCGACCGTGTGATTGGACTCATTGCCCTGCTTATATTCGGCGTGGCACTTTCCTTCACGAAATTGCCGCTGCTGTTTTCGCAACCCGGTACCAAAGCAGCCACGGGTACTTTCTATCTCTTTGCCTTGGGGGGCGTGGTGGGCTCCATTGCCGCCTGTTTTGGCCCGTTCCTATTGGAGCACCAATCCATCCGTTCACTGATGAAGAGGCTCCCCTACGCGCACAAGGGAACGTCCATCTTTGCCGCGTATGAACGGACGGCCCGTGCCCTGAGTGTCAATTTTATCGCCTTGATCGGTTCTTTCCCGTCTCACGTTTGCTCAGTCATGATGGGCTACGGTGTTTTTCGCGCCATGCACCTGCATGGATCGCTGCTCGCCTTCTTTTCCATCGTCGCCATCGTCAATATGCTCATCGCGCTTCCGACCAGCATCTCGGGTATTGGCGTGCGCGAAGGCCTGTTCGTCATGTTCTACGGGCTTCTCGGGGTTGATATGGAGCATGCCATCGCTTTTTCCCTGACATATTTTGCGCTCAATCTGTTGTGGAGCGTGGTAGGCGGTCCCTTTTATTTTCTCTATCGGCATGAGACCCATACGCCTGCGCCGAATGCCTCCGAGATTGAGCCGATTTTTTCCAAGGGATGAATCCGAAAGCGCGTGAAATCGTAGCCCAACTGCAACGGGCAGGACATACCGCCTACTTTGCGGGCGGTTGCGTGCGCGACCAGCTTCTCGGCCAGGAAGCGACGGACTTTGATATTGCCAGCAGCGCCAAACCCGAGGAAGTGCAGCAGCTTTTTCCGCGGGTCACCGATTTGACCGGTAAAAGTTTTGGCGTTGTACGCATACTTGTGGGGGAGGAGTCTTATGAGGTGGCGACATTTCGCCAGGACGGCCCCTACAAGGATGGCCGTCGGCCCGAGTCGGTCCGCTTTGTCACGGCGGAAGAGGACGCGCAACGGCGGGACTTCACCGTCAATGGGCTTTTCTATGATCCGGTGGCTGAGCGCCTGATCGATTACGTCGGTGGCGAAGCCGATCTCCGGGCCAAGATTATTCGCGCCATTGGAGAGCCGAAAGACCGCTTTGCCGAAGACCAGCTTCGGCTCCTCAGGGCCATTCGTTTCGCCACGCGTTTGGACTTTACGATTGAGCCGAAAACTTGGGAGGCGATTCAAGCCCAGGCCTCTTCCATTCGCACGATCAGCGCCGAACGCATCCGCGAGGAATTGAATAAGATTTTTACCGCCATCAAACCCGAGCGCGGTCTCGATCTGCTCGACCAAAGTGGTTTACTCAAGGAAGTGCTGCCCGATGTTGCCGCCCTGCACGGAGTCGAACAACCGCCTCAGTTTCATCCCGAGGGCGATGTTTACGAGCATGTCCGGCTGATGCTGACCAAGATCGAGAAACCCGATTTGGAATTGGCCCTCAGCGTTCTCTTTCACGATGTTGGCAAAAAACCGACTGCCAAGGTGGATGAAAATGGGCGTATTCGCTTCAACGAGCACGAAAGCGTCGGGGCCGCGATGACGGAAGAGATCATGACCGGTTTGCGTTATGATAATAAGACGATCCAGACGGTGCGCGAATTGGTGCAGTATCACATGCAGTTCAAGGATGTGCCGCACATGCGGCCCAGCACGCTGAAGCGGATGATGGCTCGTCCGACTTTTCCGCTCGAACTGGAATTGCACCGCATCGATTGCGCCAGTTCACATGGTGATCTAAAGCACTTCGTTTTTTTGAAGCAGCAACTTGAAACCATGAGTCCCGAGGAGATCAATCCGCCTTCGCTCATCAACGGACACGACCTGAAAGCGATGGGGCTTCCGCCGGGCAAAACCATCGGCAAAATTCTGGATGCCGTACAGGTGGCCCAACTCGAAGGCGCTGTGCAAACCCGCGCCGAGGCTCTGGCCATGGCGCACAAGCTGGCCAACGTGGGAGCGGATACGGGGCCTCTTCCGCCTGCTCCCGGGGCGCACAAATAAGCGTAATTGCTGCCCTCTGCAGGAGCTAAAACTCCGAGCAGTTGAAGACAATCCGGTACGTGCACTGCGGACTGCGGCAGACGACCTTGCACTTTTCCTGGAAGAGTGTTGCTCCGCAGACCGGGCAATGCTGGTCGGTCGATTCCGGGTTCTCCGCTTCGTTTGAGGCCGGTTGATCTGGAGGTGGCGCGTCGTTCATGGGGATTGGAAGTAATATCGTGTGGTTAAGATCTTTTTTCAATCCGTGGGTAGCTGGCGCAGGCCCAGCGCCGGGCCGTCGCGGAGCCCGCGACGGCTACCTCTTCAGTTCCACCAACTCGGCTTCCTCGCGGGCATCGGCGGCGTCCAGTTCCAGCCGGATGTGATGCGAACTGTCTTCGATGGGGGCCATCAGATGATAGAGGCACGGAACAACCAGGAGAGAAAAGAACGTGGAAACGATCACGCCGCCGATGATGACCACCGCCATCGAAACGCGGACCTCCGCGCCGGGGCCGATGCCCAGGGCCGGAACGATCGATGCCGCGATGGTGGCGGCTGAAGTCATGACGATGGGGCGCAGGCGAATCGGTCCTCCCGCCAGGATGGCTTCGTGCAGCGAGAGGTTGTGATCGCGGCGTTGCTTGTTGAAAAATTCAACCAGGAGAATGGAGTTTTTCAGAGTGATGCCCATCAGCACGATGATGCCAATCAGGCTGTAAAGGTTGAGTGAATTATTGGTGAGTAAAAGCGAAAGGAAAGCTCCCGTGAGCGAGAATGGTAACGCGATCATGACCGGGATGGGATGGATGAAGCTGTTGAATTGTACGGCCAGGACCATGTAGGAAATGAAAAGACCCAGCGCCAGCGTGAAGATGAATCCCATGAAGGCTTCGACGACATCCTTGGAAGCGCCGACTTCCACCATTTTGTAGCCGGGCGGGAGAACTTCGCTCGCGGCTTGTCGCGAGAAGGCCATGGCCTTGTCGAGGGAAGTGCCCGTGGTCGTGTTGGCGTAGATGTTAATGGCGCGTTGGCGCATTTCCCGCGTGATGGTGAGCAGGCTTTTTTCTTCCGTTACTTGGGTGACTGAGGAAAGCGGGATCAATTCGCCATAATTGGTGCGGATGAGAAGCTTGTTGATGTCCGCGCTGGTCCGCCATTGTTCCGGCAGCAAGCGCACGCGCACATCATAACGCCGGATGCCGTTGGTGAAGTAGCCCTGGCGTACGCCGCCGATGGCCGTGTTGATCGTATCGGCGATGTCCTGCATGCTGACGCCACTGGCCGCCGCTTTCACGCGGTCCGGTTCCACGTGCACTTCGGTCACGCCGTCCCGGAAATCGGTGTCGATGTCAGTGAGCATACCGCTGGCGGCAAATCGCTTGGTCAGTTCGGCGGCCTTGTCCTTGAGCATGGCGTAATCGCCGCCACGTACACTGAGTTCGATGCTTGTGCCTCGTTTTGCTCCGCCAAAATTTCCGGAAGGATTGATGATGAAGGCCGTGAAGTCCTTGGGAATACGCTTTTTGATTTCGTCGCGAACGAAGTCCATCACCTGTTGCTGGCTTTCCTGGCGTTCACCTCGCTCTTTGAGTGAAATGAAGGAGATGCCCTTATTGGTTTCGCCGCCGCCAAACCCACCGATGTTCACGAAGTAGTGATGAATGGAAGGTTCGCCTTTCAGGATTTTTTCCATCTCGGCGGCCTTGCTGCTGGTGAAGGCCAGCGACGATCCGACCGGCGTTTGGTACTGGATGATAAAGACCCCGATGTCCTGCATCGGCAGGAATTCCTTTTTGATCAGCATGATCGAGGAGAGGGAAAGCGCGAACAATCCCAGCGCGCCGGAGACGACTTTCCACCGATGTTTCAGGCTGAGTTCAAGCAGGCGACGGTAGGTTTTGGCAAAGGTCGTGAAGACGCGGTTGACGAAGTTGGCGAAGCGGGACTCGTCCTCCTTCGCGGTCATGAACTGGGAGCAGCGCATCGGCGTGAGAGTGATGGCTTCGAGCAGGGAAAGGCCGACGGCGACGGAAATCGTCATGCCGAATTGGAAGAGAAAAATACCGACCATGCCGCCCACCAGCAGCACGGGAATAAAAACGGCGATGACCGAGATGGTCGCTGCCGTGGCCGCAAAAGTGATTTCCCGCGCGCCATCGAGCGCCGCCTGGCGGGCCGTTTTGCCCATGTGAAAATGGCGCACGATATTTTCCAGCACCATGATGGCGTCGTCCACCACGATGCCGATGGCGAGCGACATCCCGAGCAGTGTGAAAAAGTTGAGCGTGAACCCGAGCCAGTTCATCACGATGAATGTGCCGAGGGCCGAGGTGGGAATGGAAAGCAGGACGTTGAAGGTGGAAGTCCATGAGCCGAGAAAGGCCCAGCAGACAAGGCCGGTGACCACGACGGAGAGGAGAACGGTCAATTCCGTTTCGCTGATGGCCTGCGACGTAAACCGGGTGCCGTCGAAGTTGACGAAGATGCGCAGGTCAGGGTCTGTTGTGTCCAGGTCCCGGTTGACCTGGTCCACGAAGTTCCGAACCGCCTGGCCGACTTTCACATCGTTTTGGCCGTGTTGTTTTTGGATGCCGACGCCCAGGGTTATTTTCCCGTCGCTTCGTGCCATGCTGCGGGTGTCCGCCAGACCGTCTTCCACTGTGGCCACGTCGCGGATGTGGATGTCGGAATGATAAATCCGCTGGCCGCCGCGCTGGGTGATGAGCATGTTACCCAACTGCTCGGGCGTGATCGCTTCGCCCATGGTGCGCACATTGAGTTGCTCCTGCGCGTTTTCCAGATAGCCGGAGGCCGTCTCGTTGTTTTCGAGCTTGAGGGTGTTGCGGACGTCGAGAATGGTCAGTTGGTGTGCGACCAGTTTGTCGTTGTCGACCCAGACCCGTAAATTGCGGTCCGCCCAGCCGCCGAGGATGATGTTGCCGACGCCGGGAATAACGAGAAAGCGGTCGCGCAGATGCAAATCAACATAGGTGAGGATGTCCTTGAACGAGCGTTTGGTGGACGTGACCGCAAGCCACATGATCGGGTTGTCGTCCGTGTTGATTTTCTGGATGGTCGGCGGCAGGACATCAGCAGGAAGCTTGACCGAGCGCAGCTTGGAGTTGGTTTCCTGGAGGGCCGCATCGATATCTTTGGACGTGGCAAAAGAGAGCTTAATCGTGGCCGTGCCCTGGCGCATGTTGGCTTCGATGTCCTGCAGGTCCTCCACGGAAATGACCGCCTGTTCGATCGCGTTGACGATCTCGGTTTCCATCACTTCCGGCGGAGCGCCCGTCCAGGCGACCGAAATGGTCAGTACCGGTTGGGTCGCTTCCGGTAGCTGGCTGACGCCAAGATGCGTAAAACAAATCGCGCCGAAGAACATCAGCCCGACCATCAACATCCAGGCAAAGACCGGACGCCTAATGGAAAGGTCGGAGAGGGTCATGTTGGTTATGGCAAGGTTGGGCCTGAGTCTTCTGTCACCCCGAGTTTGTCGAGGGATCCCAAAATTTTTAACAGGAAATCATGAAGCCAATGAAATCAGGAAATGATGAAGGTGGGAGCTTAGGGCTTTATGATTCTTTTTTACCTCTGTCTTTTTCATGATTTCCTGTTAAAATTTGGAGTGACGGTCTTCGGCTTGTTCTTGACCGACCCATACAGGAGGTAGGGCGGAGGCTGACTCTTTACCATGCCCCGGCCGCATCACCGGTTTGGCGGTCTCGCCGTAAAGCTCGGCTTCGGGATGCGTTTTGCTTTCGAAGTGGGCCAGCAGGCTGTAGGCGCAGGGCACGACCAGTAACGTAAAGAAGGTCGAGACGATCACACCGCCAATCACGGTGACGGCCATGGGAATCCGGCTTTCTGCTCCGGGTCCGAGGGCGAGAGCAGGAGGGACAGCTGCGGCCAGTGTCGCCAGTGAAGTCATCAGGATCGGGCGCAACCGCACCGGACCGGCAAAGAGGATCGCATCGCGCACGGAAAATCCATCGATAAAACGTTTCTGATTGGCGAACTCAACGAGCAGGATCGAGTTTTTTTTCACGATGCCCATGAGCAGTACGAGGCCGATGAGGCTGTAAAGGTTGATCGATTGTCCGGTGAGCAGGAGACCAAAAAATGCGCCACTGATGCTGAACGGCAGCGAGAGTAGAACAGCTAGTGGATGAATGAAACTGTTGAACTGCGAGGCCAGTACCATGTAGGAAACGATGATGCCAAGCCAAAGCGCAAAAAAGAGGCTAGCGAACGTTTCCCGGAACGTTTGCGCGCCACCGCCGAGAAAAACGCGGTAACCGGTCGGCATGATTTGTTTGGCGATGGCTTCGGCGCGGTCGAGCGATTCGGACTGTGATTTACCCGGCGCGATGTTCGCGTAAATGGAAATGGAACGCTCGCGCAGCCGCCGCGAGATGGTCTGGTAGGTGCTGACCGTCTCGGTCTTGATCACGCTGGAAATGGGGATCAACTCGCCGTAATCGGTGCGAACATCGAGTTTCAGGATGTCGTCCGGGCTGATGCGCTCGCCGCCTTCCAGCCTCAGTCGCACGTCGTAGCGCCGGTCTTTATTTGTGAATTTTCCCTGGACGGTTCCGCCAATGGCGGCCTCGACGGTACCGGCAATCGTATCGACCGTCACGCCCGACTGGGTCGCGAGGTCGCGATCAGGATGAATGCGCACTTCGGGCATGCCGGTGCGAAAATCGGTGTCGATGTCCATGAAATCGCCCATTTGCTTCAGCGCTGCGATGACCTCCTGCGATTTTTGTTCCAGTACTTGGTAGTCAGGCCCGCGCAAACTCAGCTCGATGGGAAAACCGCGTCCGGCGATGAAGTCGTGCGAGGCGAGGTCCTGGGGAACAGCGGTGACGTCGGGTATCCGGTTAAGCTCCTGGCGCAATTCATCCATCACTGCGAATTGGCCGAGTGTGCGTTTTGATTTCGGCTTCATCGTCACATAAATAAGTGCGCTGTTGACCTGGCCGTCGGTCACGGCTCCGTCCGCGGCGCCCGTATCGGTGGTGAAGCCGCCAATGGCCGAGAAAAAGTGATCGATTTCGGAATGCTTGTTCAGGATTTTCTCCGCCTCGACCAGCTTACTTTCCGTGAAGGCCAGAGAAGAGTGGACCGGGGTCTGCACGCGGACGAGAAAGGCGCTTTGGTCCTGCTTGGGCAGGAATTCCTTGGGCAGCAACCACGCCAGTAGCAGAGAAAGGAAGAAAATGACCAGCGAGACAAAAATCACCAGCCAGCGGTTGTCCAGGCAAACACTCAGCACGCCATGGTAAGCCTGGCCGAATTTATCGAATTGGCGCGCGGCCCAGTATGAGTAGCCGCTGCGTGCCTGCCCCATGAATTGAGAGCAGCGCATCGGCGTGACGGTCAGTGCTTCGATGAGCGAGAGCAGCACGGCGGCGGAAATGGTGATGCCGAATTGAAAGAAGAACCGCCCGATGATGCCGCTCATGAACGCAACCGGCAAAAAGATTGCGACCACTGCTATTGTGGCGGCCAGCGCGGCGAAAGTGATTTCACGCGCGCCGTCCCGCGCGGCCAGCACCTTGCTCTTGCCCATTTCAAAATGGCGCACGATGTTTTCCAGCACCATGATGGCATCGTCCACCACGATGCCGATGGCCAGCGACAAGCCGAGCAGGGTGAAAAAATTGAGAGTGAAGCCCATGAAGTAGAGGATGAGGAACGTGCCCATCACCGAGGTGGGAATCGAGAGCAGGATGTTGAAGGTTGAACTCCACGAGCCTAGGAAGAGAAAGCAGACGAGGCTGGTGATGATGGCCGAAAGTATCAACGTGAACTCGGTTTCGTGGATGGCATCCTTGATAAAAATGCTGCTGTCGAAATTAACCTCGATCTTGATATCGGAGGGCAGAGTCTTGCGCAGTTCTTCCAGGCGTGTTTTCACGCCTTGGGTCACGGTTACCGAATTTGCGCCGTGCTGTTTCTTGATGCCAATGCCGATACCGGGATGGCCATTGACGATGGCCATGTGCCGGATGTCGTCCAGTCCGTCCTCGACGCGCGCTACGTCGCGGATACGAATGTTGGAATTGTAAATCGATTCACCGCCCCGTTTTTTGATCTGGATGTCGCCGACTGCTTCCGGGGTGATGCCTTCGCCCATGGTGCGGACGTTGAATTCATTGGTGGAGTTTTCCAAGTACCCGGCGGCTTCCTCGACTTGCTCGTTTTGCAGTGCAGTTTTGACATCGAGGACAGTCAATTGCAGGGGCCTGAGCTTTTTGTTGTCGATCCAGACCCGCAGGTTGCGTTGTTGGAAACCTGCCAACGTGACTTCACCCACGCCGGGTAAAATCTTTAACTGGTCAGTGACGTTCAATTCCAGGTACTCGGTCAGTGCATGCAGATCGCGCGTGGCGGAAGACGCGGCTAGCAGCACGATGGGTTGATCTTCCGGATTGGTTTTGACGATGGTGGGTTGGTCAGCCCCGATGGGCAGGACCACCCCGCTGAGTTTCGACTGCACTTCGGTCAAGGCCGCATCGACATTGCGGTCGATTTCAAATTCGAGAGTGATCGAGGCCTGGCCTTGTTGAATTTGGGATGTCACATCGCGTAGGCCCTGCGTGGAAATGACTTGCTCTTCGATCTTGTCCACGATTTCCGTTTCCATGACTTCGGGGGCCGAACCGCTCCAGGTGGCGTTGATGGTGAGGACAGGGAAATCGACATCAGGTTGTTCACTGACGCCGAGTCGCGAAAGTCCGATGGCACCGAAGATGATCAACGCCGCCATGAGCATCCAGGCGAAAACGGGACGCCGGATCGAAAGATCAGCCAGCGAGGCGATCGGCGAACTTTTGCGGGTCGGGACAACCTGATGAGAGGAAGACGACGAGGAATCCATCGGATTAATGCGCGCTGCCTGTCGTTGTACTCGAAACCGGCAAGGCCTGATTGTTCGCATTCGGTCCGGTGGCGGCCATACCTGCCGCGACGTGCAAATTAATCAGGTCTAGCCGCGCTTTCATGTTCAGGTCGTGCAGTTGCTGCCGGGCGTTCTGGTAGTCCTGCAAGGCGGTGAGAACGGCGAGATTGTCCACCACACCCTTGAGATAATCATCCACTTGCGCCTCGAAATTTTTCGCTGCGAGCACCGCTGCTTCGCGAAGAACCACCACCTGAGCCACGCTCGAGGAGAAATTCACGTAGGCAGTCCGCGTGTCCTGGTCCGCGGTGCGCTGCAGTTGTTCGACGTTGAGCCGGCTTTGCCGGACCAATTCCTTGTTCTGGTTGATTTGGCCGATGATCAACCCGCCGTCAAAAATCGGCAGCGAGGCTTCCAGCGTCATTGACGCATCGATTTGATTGGAGGCGGGGTCCTGAGAGGCGAGAAAATCACCCTGGGCCGAGATCGTGGGCCAGAGTTGGCCGATGGCCACGGAAAGATTCCGTTCCGATTGGCGGAGGCCTTCCAACTGGGCCAGGACGTCCGGTCGGGTTCCGCTGTGCTGAAGGTAAGCTTCCACTTGCGCGGTGGTCGGGAATTTTTGCGTGTCCTTCAGCTTGATCTGGCTTGAGGGAATGCCGAGGTAAAAGGCCAGCGTTTCCTTGGCCGCGTTCATCGATCCTCGTTGTTGTTCCACCGTTACCCGGGCATTGGCCAGATCGGTCTGGGCCTGGAGTAACTCGGAGGGACGCGAACGCCCCAGCTTCACGCGGTCTTGCAAATCGTCCACCCGGGCCTGCAGGGCTTCGATCAGATCATGCTGGATGACGAGGTCGCCTTCGAATTGGAGCACATTATAAAAAGCCTGGGCCACTGCCTGATAGATCGTTTCGTAATCCCGCGCGAGGGTCTGGCGCTTGGCGGCAATCCCGGCATCGGCTGCTCCGACGTTATTCCAGTTTTGTCCGCCGTTGAAGAGCGTGTAATTCATCGTCACATGGGATTGTGACGTGTAATTGCGATTTCCGTTGATCGTTGAGTTGCCCAAAATGCTGGAGGTATTGACGGAGGAATTTCGATAGTGAAGGAATTCCTGTTGGTTGGTGGCCGTGAATGTGGGCCATAAGGCGGCGATAGCCTGGCTTAGTTGGGCCTGGGCAACGTAAATGTCCTGCATGCTGATCTTCAGCGAGTCATCGCGAACGGCGGTCATCTGAAAGCAGGTCTGCAAATCAAGCGCGTGAGGGTCCTTGGTGTTTTGTGCTGTGGGCGAGACGGTGGCCAACTCGGGATGACTGGCACGAACGGCCAGCGGTTCCGGGCGAACATCCGCGAGACTGGACGAGGAGGCATTGGTGATCGCGGGAAGGGTGACCATGGGCACGGCATTGGGGTCGGGAGCGGCATTGGTCGTTGGAGATGTCGTCGGCGCGTTGGTGGAAGTCGGAGTGACGGGGGGTACGTTGGTCGATTGGCCGTGAACGCCGGCGAGTGACAGGTTGAATCCGACGACGATTGACAGGATGATCTTACCCGGTTTCAAGGCCCGTGACGGATGGAGGCCATTGGGCGAAGGCTTGCGGGATTGAGCCGCTCCGTGAAGAAAAAGTTCCACCATTCGCTTCGGTTCCATTCGGGATGATAGCAAGACGGGAGGTTTGATTTTTTTCATTCTCGATTCAAAGATGCTCAGCACGGTCGAATGCTGCACGAGATGAAAATAAGCCTGGGTAAGTTCGTCAATGTTGAAGGAGGCATTCAAGACGCCGCGAACCAAGCCTGCTTCGATGATTTCCCGCACGAACTGATACGACTCGTGCATCTTGTGGTGCTTCTTGAAGCCGGTAGGCATTTCGTCGGGAGCGGCAAAGGCGATGGAAAAGCAGAGCCGCAAAAGATCGGGCTGACGCCGGGCGAAATCGGTCACGGCCACGATGATGTCGGTGAGTTGATCGACGGTTTTTTTCTCCATGGGAGCCGCTTGGCGCATGAGCCGCAGGCGCTCATCCATGGCCTGGTCAACCAGCGCCTGGAACAGGCCTTCCTTATTTTCAAAATAGTAATAGAGCGTCGGCTTGGTCACCTTCGCCTCCTGCGTGATGTCCTGCACGGACGTGCCGGCATAGCCGCGATTGGCAAAGAGTTTCAGTCCGGCGTCGAGTAGCCGTTGACGTGGATCATGTGCAAGTTTCCCCATGGAATCAGGCTGGGGGAGGGGTTCGGAGCCCGTCAACTCAAAAGATACTTACCGTTCGGTAGATTCCTGCGGAGGGGCGGGCTTCGTCCGGTTCGCCGGACCACACAGAGGCGGTCCCTCCGACTGCCTGAGATGCCGCTAAAAGTGTCACCCCCGAAATCCCTGGGCAATCGGCACGCGACGGCCCATGCCAAAGGCGCGGGGTGAGACCTTCAATCCGGGCGCGGCCTGACGACGTTTGTATTCACTGAAGACGATTTTATTGAGCACGTCGCGGACGGTCTCTGGTGAGATGCCTTCGCTTACCAACATCTTCGGATCGGCATCATCCACGACATAATGGCGCAAGATGCGATCGAGCACATCGTAGGGTGGCAGGCTGTCCTGATCGGTCTGGTTGGGGCGTAACTCGGCGCTGGGCGGCTTCTCGATGGTATTCCAGGGAATGATTTCCTCGTTCCGGTTAATCCACTTGGCCAGCGCACAAATCTCGGTTTTCAAAACGTCGGCAATCACGGCGAGTGCCCCGCACATATCGCCGTAAAGCGTGCAAAAACCGACCGCGAGTTCCGACTTGTTGCCGGTGGTGAGAACGAGCGGGCCGAATTTATTGGAAAGCGCCATGAGCAACAGCCCGCGCATGCGCGACTGGATATTTTCTTCGGTCAGGTCAGGCGTGCGTCCGGCGAAGATTTCGGTCAGCGTCGTTTCCGCTTCGAGTACCGGGCCTTCAATAGGCACGACGTTGTATTTAATGCCGAGTTTTTTGGCCAGGTGGGCCGCATCGCTCAGGCTGCCCTCGCTCGAATAGCGGGAGGGAAGCGACACGCCCCAGACTCGCGCGGGGCCCAGCGCTTCGGCTGCGATCACGGCCACCAGCGCGGAGTCGATTCCTCCGGATAGGCCGAGCACTACGGATTTAAACGCGCACTTGTGGACGTAGTCCCGCACGCCCAGCACCAGCGCGCGAAAGAGTTGTTCCTCCTGATTGGCAGACAGCGTGATTGCGGGTGAGGGGGATTTCGCATTCGTATCGACCACGAGAATGTCCTCGGTAAAACTCGCGCCCAGGGCCAGGACTTCGCCCTGCGCATTCAGTGCCACGCTGTGGCCATCAAAAATCAGCTCGTCATTGGCGCCGACGGAGTTGACCTGCACCAGTGGCACTTTTTCGTCGCGGGTGATCCGTTGCAGCATGGCCAGTCGCGTTGTTTCCTTGCCGCGTTCCCAGGGCGAGGCGGAGAGATTCACGATGAGTGTCGCGCCCGCATCGACCAGTTCGCGGATGGGATCGCGCCGGTAGCGCCGCTCGGGCCAGAAATCGGCATCATTCCAGATGTCTTCGCAAATCGTCACCGCGATTTTTTGTCCGGCGATTTCGATCGGGGCGATTTTTTCCGCTGGTTCAAAATAACGGTCTTCATCGAAAACATCGTAGGTCGGCAGCAGCGATTTCATCACGCGATGAGCGATCTTGCCGTTTTGGATGACGGCAACAGCGTTATGCAAGGCGCGCCCCGGACGCTTCAAATTGCGCTCCACATATCCGGTAATGAGCGGTACCTCGCCCACGGAACCGGCCAGGGTGTTTAAACAATCCAGGCCTCGTTGGATGAAATCTTCGCGCAGGAGCAAATCGCGTGGCGGATAACCGCAGAGAAAGAGTTCCGGGGCCAAGACCAACTCGGCGCCTTGGGAAACCGCCTTGCTGTAGGCTTCCTCCAGCCGCGCGCGATTACCGTCGAACGCGCCGATGGTGGCATTGAGTTGTAGCAGGCCGATACGCATGGGGAGTTTTTTTAGACGGAATTAACGGAATTGAGACAGGAGGAACATGAAGGACATGAGATAAAGGCAGGGGGAATTTTTTGGACAGGATTAACAAGATTAATGGGATTTTTAAGGAAGGCTTTTTCAAGGAAATTCAAATTTTCTCCCTTTTATATCCTTCGGGTTTCTCTGATCTAAAGTCGGTCTGCCTTCAATCCTGTAAATCTTGTTAATCCTGTCTAAAGTCAGTCAAAGATGTTTCCTGATCGCCGCGTAGACAGACAAAAGATCAGCAGGATGCACCCGGGTTTCGGCGGTCGTGGTCATGAAATTGGAATCGCCGCGCCAGCGGGGCACGAGATGCAGATGGAGATGTTGCTCGACGCCTGCTCCGGCTGCCGCGCCGATGTTGAGGCCGACATTGAAGCCCTGGGGCTGAAAGGCCGCCGTTACGGCCGCTTTCATTTTTTTGAGCATCGTCATTAATTCGAGCAGTTCATCTTCGCTGAGCTCGTCGATGTCGCCAGTCATGCGATAGGGGACGATCATCAAATGCGCGGTGTTGTACGGGTAAAGATTCAGAATGGCAAAGCAGCTCTTGCCCCGCGCCAAGACGAGATTAGTTTCATCGTCGGAACTCTGGGCAATTTGGGCGAAGACATTTCCCGTGGTATTTTGGGGATGTTTCACGTAAAGATTGCGCCAGGGCGCCCAGAGATGTTCCATAGCATAATCATAGTGTAATCCCATGGCCGCCACCGCAAGCAATACGAAAGCAGTCCCGATCCACTTCCTTTGCGGGTCCGATGAGGACGCGGTCAAGAAAGCCGCCGCCGATCTCGCCCGGAAGCTGGCTCCCGAGGACGCGATGAATTTTGAAACCATCGATGGCCGGGCCGATACGGCGGATGCCGCCATTCAATCGATCCGGCAGGTGCGCGAGGCAATCCTGACCCTTCCCTTTTTTGGCGGAGGTAAACTGGTCTGGTGGAAAGCGGTCAACTTTTTCGACGAAACCGGTGTGGGCCGCCACGCATCGGTCAAGGAGGCGCTTGAAACGTTGCAGCCCGATTTGGAACATGTCGATGGCTCCTCGGTCACTCTGCTCATCAGTGCGCTGGGTATTCATAAGGGCCGGACTTTCGGCAAGGCGCTGCTCAAGCTGGCCCAGGCCAAATATTTTGACCTGCCCGACCTGCGAAAAACCAGCGAGGATGAAATTATTTTTCAGATCGAACGCCGCATGACCGCCGCCGGTATTCGGCCCGGTCCCGGTGCAGCCGAACGTTTCTTCCAAGCAACCGGCATTGATACCTCCGTTTGGTCTCAGGAGTTGGAGAAGCTCAGTTGTTTCGTTGGGGAAGGGGGAGTGGAGCTGACGCGTGATGACGTCAATCGCATCATTAGCGGAAGTCGCGAGGTATTGGTCTGGGATTTTTGTCATGCTGTTTTGGGTGGGGATGCAAAGCAGGCACTTGCGCAACTTTCGGCCCTGCTGGCGCAGGATGAATCGGAAGTTGGCATTCTCATTTTACTGGCGGGCCAAGTACGACTGGCGGCTTTGGCGGCGGTGTTACGCGAAAATAAAATGTTGAAGGTCATCAGCCGCGGATCATTTTCCTCGGCGGAAATTTCTTCCGCAGGAGAGGTCTACCTACCGCGTAAAAAAGACGGCGAACCGATCAGTACCTATGCCTTGGGACAGGCGGCCCAGCGCAGTCAGCATCGTTCGGCTCAATTTTGGTTCCAAGCCCTGGCCTCCATCTACCAAGCGCAAAAAGAAATGTTGGCCGGTCAAAGTGACAAGCGCCGCACTCTGGAATTGGTTGTTTTGGAGATTGTTGCCGCCTAAAATTGAGGTAAGATTATTCGAGTATATCGATAAGATTGCACATCAATCAGCGTAAAATGTTTGACGTGAGATGCTGTTTGAAACTACATACAACTATGTCATTTCGCGCAACGACACTTAAGCGGAGTCAGCTTGTCGGCTTTTTTCTGGTTTTGACCGGTCTTACCGCCTGGTCTCAAGTAGCCAATACACCACTTAAATTTGCGGATGTAGGGGCAATTACTTCGACGTTGGTTCAGGCCTCTTCGCTGGGCGAAAGCAGTGGCGGTTCCAGCGATGACAGCAAATGGCTGAAAGTAGAATTTCATTTTAGCATCACTAAGGATGCAGGTCCTTATGTGGACGAGGCTGATTTTAAGATATGGATTGAGGGCCGCGATCTGCTCGATCCTCAGGGTAAGCCCAATGAAGGTGTTGCTGTCGCGCTGACAGGCTCGGTTGCGTATATTAATATCGCCCAAGGCAAGGATGTTTACGGCGTTTTTTATGTCCATCCTTCGACGCTTAAGCGGTACTGCAAACAGGGCTCTACTGATTTTGAGCGTACATTCAACGTTCATATGGAAGCCAGTGTCGGGGGCAAAGTCGTGGATGTTTACGATAAAAAGAAAGAACAGGATCCCAACTGGTATCAGCCGCTTAAACCTGTGCCTGGGCTTGTTTATCGCCAAAACCAGTGTGTTTTCGTGGTTACCGATCCAAGCCGGTATCCGGCCATTAAGTTACCCGCCGATAGCAACAACTAGCCTCGGTAACTGGATCGAATATAAGATAAGAGTCTGTTCTATCCTTTTATCCTTTAGAATTTCGTTTCATCATGGCATCTGCCCAAAAAGTCGTTACGGTTGACCTCGGTACCAGCACACTCAAGTTTGGTGAGTTTGGCATCGGCCGCGGTGGTGCGCTTACGCTGCTTCGCTTTGGTGAGGCAGAATTGGGCCTTGATCCCAATAAAGAGGAAGATCGGGCCAAGTTTATTACGCCCACGCTGACCAAACTTTTCAAAAGTCACGGCATTCGGACGAAGGAAGTGTTTCTTTCCATCTCGGGGCAGAGCGTCTTTATGCGCTTCGTCAAGTTGCCGGTGGTTGATGCCGCGCAAATCGAGCAGATGGTCACTTTTGAAGCGCAGCAAAATGTGCCATTCCCTATCCAGGAAGTTACCTGGGATTACCAGATGATGCCCAATCGGGCGGCGGGTGGTGAGGCGGAGGCTGTTATTGTCGCCATTAAGAAAGATGTGCTGGAGGCCGAAGTTGAAGCGGTCGAACGCGTGGGGGTCAAGATCAAGAGGGTTGATGTCGCCCCCTTTGCCCTGCTTAATGCGTTTCGCTATAGTGAGCCAGCCAGTGATGATTGCGCCCTGATTATCGACATGGGCGCACGCTCGACCAATCTGGTCTTTGTCGAAAAATCATGTTTCTGGATTAGGAACGTACCTATCGCCGGAAATCAAATTTCCCAAAGTATTTGCAACGAGTTGCAGGAGCCATTTATCGCGGCGGAAACCCTGAAGAAGGGCAAAGGCTTCGTCTCTCTCGGTGGGGTTTATGCCGATCCGGATGATGCCGATGCGGCTCGCATCTCCAAGCTTATCCGCTCCACCATGACGCGGCTTCACGTCGATATCAATCGCTCTATCGCCTACTACCGGACGACGCTCAATGGTTCATCCCCCAAACGCGTTTACCTGACCGGTGGAAGTTCCCAATTGCCTTATCTCGATCTCTTCATCGCGGATAAACTCAATCTGCCTGTCGTCTATTTCAATCCGCTGCGTAATGTCAATCTTGGCTCCGCGCTCAATACCGCCCAGCTTCAGCAAAACAATTGTTATACTTCGGAAATTGTCGGTCTGGCCCTGCGGGAAACAGGTAGCTGCCCAGCGGAAATCACGCTGGATGCTCCGACTCTGGCTGAGCGTGCGGACAAGAAGCGCAAGCAACCCTACTTCTTTGCCGCACTCATGGCGTGGATACTTCTCTTCGTCTGCCTGGGGCTTTCCTATTATCAACAGATCAACCTGGCGACCGCGACGGCAAAAAAGCTGCGCGATGAAACCCAGAATCTTCAAACGGTGGCTCCCAGTGTGGAAAAATCAGCCAAGGAAATGAATACCTTGCAGGCTACGGTTGATCAGGCGGTTCGGCTGGGCCAGCAGCGCAATGCGTGGTCGCAGATTCTTTCCGCTTTGAACGATAAAATTCCCGAAGGCGTGTGGATCACAACGCTTACTCCCTCCTATGAACAGTCTGGAGGACATGGCGGTGGTCCTGCGGGGGCTGCGGGAGGTCAAGCTGCTGCTAACCAGCCAGCTGGAGCGCAAGCATCGACGTCCGAAGTTAATGTCCTTCTCATCAATGGCCTCTACCACGCCCAGGCCAAGACTGAGATGGTTGATTCCGCCCGGTTGGGAGATTTCGTTACGGCCCTGGCGTCATTGCCCTATTTCGACATCGATACGAAGAAAACCAGCGAAACGCTCACTTCTTTTACGACGCCAGAAACGGATCCGGGTTCGTTTGCTCATAAATTCTCCATGCATCTCAAGCTTAAGCAACCCATCAGTCTCAGACCCTGACGTGCGCCGGCCATGAAAAAACTTTCTACATTCGATCTTACCATGATCATTGTCTTTGTGGTCGTGGGCTTGGTGGGTGGTGGCGTCTGGTTATACTTATCGGGACAACTCCAGACCGTTCAGCAGGATGTCAATGCGGCCGCGCAGGATTTCGATAAATATTCAAGCAAGGAAGTCTGCCTGCCCACCGCATCCAATCTCAAAACCCTGCAGGCCGATATCGAGATTTTAAAGGCGCAACTCGATCCCCTCATTCATTCCAGGCTGCAGCCTGAAAAAAGTGAACTCTCTTCCAAAACAAGTGAAGATACGGTGGCATGGAAACACGATTTGGACGCCGAGGCGTCGAGTCTTAACAGTGCGGCAAAACTGCGCACCATTTTTGTACCGGACAATTTTTATTACGGCTTTTCCCGTTACCTTAGCCAGGCGCCAAGAGAGGAAAAAACGGCCGTATTGAGCAAACAGCTTTTGGCAGTCAAAGAAATCGCCACCACCCTTATCAATGCGCCGGTGAAAAGTATTCGGGGTATCCGGCGTACCTACGAAGAGGATGCATCTTCTTCTGGGGCATCTCCTACAGTAACTAATGCGAGAACGACGGATAATAATATTCTCGTGGGTTATGCAGTGGATGCTCTGGGAGGCGTTTATACGGCCTACCCTTTTGAAATCGAGTTCGATACGACCACCGATAGCCTTCGTAAAATCGTCAATGATCTGGCTCAATCCCCCTACATCTTTGTTATTCGCAACATGATCATTCAGAATTCACAACCCAACTCGCCTCAGGTCACCGATCTCGATAAGATGGCGGCACCACCAGCGGGGGCTGCTCCTGTTGGTGATTCCTCTCCCGGATCTGTAGCTGCAAGTACCCCCGAAAAAGGGCCGCAATTTCTTTTTGGCAACGAAATCCTGCGCATTAAAATGCGAGTTGATTTGATCGAGTGGAAGGGCCTCTTTTCCGAGACGGCTGCGACTCCTGGCCAGAACAGACCGCGCGCCAGAACTCCCGCCGCCGGAGGGAACGAATGAACAAATCTCCCGAAGTAATTGTTTTGGCCGTTGTGCTTGGACTACTTGCCCTTGGGGCGGCCGGATTGGCCTACATATTCCCCACCGTGCAGGACATCACGGGCGTAAACAGCACCGATCCGACGGGGCATACACCGAAAAAACTGAAATCGGAAGAAGTGGCATCAAGTCTTGCCGTCTGGAATTCGCCCACTCTATGGAATGCACCGGAAAACAAGCATCCGCTCTTTATTTCCGACGGATTTCTTTTCTATGCTTCGGTTTATCCCAATGGGGATTATCTCAAGAAATTTGACCCCCAAACCCGCACCCCCAGCGGGGTTCTCATCAGTTGGTATCAAAAGTATGGACTCGATTTCACGGACTCGAACATCGATCGCGAAGATAGCGATGGTGACGGCTTTTCCAATAAAGTTGAGTTTATGAATGAAGCCGCGAAAGCGGAGCTTGCGGATGGTACCAAGTCAACCAATCCTCTCGATGCCCAGAGCCACCCTTCTTATCTTTCGCGTCTCCGGCTGGATAAGTATGATAGCCGCCCCTTCCACATTCAGTTCCGCGGCTATCAACAGCTTGGCAGTGATACCTTGTTCCAGATTTATCTTAAGGATGTCCCAAGTGCCCAACAGCCAAAATTTAAAAAAACCGGCGAGGATCTTGGTTTTGAAGGTTATAAAATCGGTGCGTTCCGGCAAAAGATGGTGAACGAAAAAGTGGGAGGGGTTGATATCCCCACGGACGAATCGGAGCTTGATCTGGAAAAGCCGGAAATCGATTTCAAGATCACGCTTATTTTCCGCAAGGAAATTGACTCACCCGAATCGACCGCCAATTTCGTCATGCTCATGCCTGCCGACTTGGATAAAGTATTTAAGGTTCCTGTTGGCAAGATATTGATTCTTCCTGAATTGCCCGATACGCAATTTCGAATTAGGGAAATCAAGGAGACTGGGGCAGTTATCCGCGATATCAAAACAAACCAAGACTATACCATCCCAAGACTTCAGCCGGATGAAATGAACGACGTTCCATTACCGCCTCAGCCTGTTGTTCCAAAATCGCCCTAACCTATTTAGATGCTTGACTCCAAATTCTTTTTTACATAAAAATCTTTAAATCGGAGCATTACGAATGAAACTTAACCAAGCTTGGGTATTAGCCGCGATCTCGCTTTTGCCATTCTCGACACTTTGGCTTCGAGCTGAGGATTCCACTGCAGCCCAAGCAGCGCAGATGGAATTGGTTAAGCGCCAGCAACTCACTTTTAGCGCCAATCAGGCTATTACGGATGGACAGCGCTTTTTAGGAAGCGGCAACTACGATGACGCTGCGACTAGGTTTCAATACGCGGTCGATGCTTTGGCTGATGACGGAGCTTCCTCGCCTCGCTATCGCGTTGCGGCTTCCGGATTGGCAGCGGCCAAGGCAGGGCAGGCTCAAGCTTTTGCCAAAGATGCCAAATTCGCCCAAGCGGCGACATTGCTTCAGGAAGCCATCAATCTCCAGCCTAATAATTCCGAATACCGGCTGGCCCTCGAGAATTTAAAAAAACAACAAGTTGCTTATGAGGCGCAATCTCGCGATCCGGAAGGCACTGTCAATAACCCTGCGGTTACGGACGATTTTAAAGCGAAAGTGGCCACGGTTCAAAAACTCCTTTTTCAAGGAGATGCCTATTTTCGCACCGGTCAGTACGATAGGGCTGAGGACACTTACTCCAAGATACTGATCCTTGACCCCTATAACAAAGCGGCTCGTACAAAAATGGATCATGTCGAGCGCTACAAAACACGCGCTGCTGGTTTTCGTCATGAGGAGTATGAGCAGGAACGCATGACCGAAGTTAATCAAAAGTGGAGCGAAGCCATCTCGCCGGACATTGTTGTGCCGCCGACGGCTGTCAACGGCAATATAACGGCACCGTCAAATCGGGCTTCCATTACCCACAAGTTACAATCAATCGTCCTCGATAAAGTTAACTTTGATCGCCTCGACATCGCGACTGTCGTCCAATTTCTCACCCAAAAAAGCAAGGAACTTGATCCACAACATGAGGGTATCAATTTTGTTTTGCGCCTGACTTCCGCCACTGCATCTGATACCGGAACCACTCCTCCGGCAGGAGCGACAGCTACGCCCGATGCCGGAGGCGCTCCTGCAACTGGGCCTGGTACTCCGCCTGCCACGGGGGCAGCACCTGCTGCAGCGCCGGATACGCAGCCCCGAGCCATTCGTCGCGAGGTCAGTATTACACTAGAGAATGTTCCGCTGGACAGCGTCCTGCGCTACATTGTGGATCAGACTGGCCTGCAATTCACCATCGAAGATTACGCTGTCTACTTAAGGCCATCCATCGATGAAGGGGAAACGCTGACGGTTCGGACTTTTCTTGCGCCTCCCAATTTCTTCCAAGGATCTGCTTTAAAAGTTACGCCAAGCTCGGCTGGGGACAATACTCCGACAACAGTGGAAGCCGTCAGTTCCGACGTGCAAAAAGAACTGCAAAACCGGGGAATTCGTTTTCCAGCTGGGGCCACCGCCACTTTTTTACCCGGCTCCAGTAAACTTGTCGTACGCAACACACCGGAACAGCTGGATCTCATTGCCAACCTAATCGATCAGCTCAGCAAGGAAACCCCTCAGGTTGAAATTGAAGCCAAATTGGCTGAGTTTACTCACGATGCCATCAAGGGGCTTTCCTTTAACTATAGCGTTGGCACGACTCCACTTGGAACGACCCCTGCCTTTGGTGCTCAGTCGGCTTTAAGAACTCCTTTCTATTCGACGGATACAACGACAGGTGGGCTTCAACCCGGTAGTATTGACACCTTGATTTTGCAGAATACCAGCAATAATAGTGGCACTATTGGGGCTACCTTTCCCGGGACGTCGACTCCATTTGCTCCTAATGTCCCAACTTCTCTTACGGTAGGGGCGATTCTGGATGGCACAGGTATGGCGGCGATCGTCAATGCGATCAATAACATGAAGGGGGTCTCGCTTCTTTCCGCTCCGAGTGTCACCACGCAGAACGGCCTAAAGGCCAGTATCGATATTGTGCGTGAATTTCCCTATCCCACCAGCTTTGAAAAGCCCAAGCTAAGCAACAGTGACTTGGAGTATATCGCTGGGCCTGCCCAATTTCAGCCGGTGACACTGGCGATTCCTCCCACGCCGCGTGAGTTTACGACGGCAGATATCGGCGTCAGCCTTGAAGTGATGCCGACCACCTATCCCGATCAGCGGATTGATCTCGATATAACCAAGGCCCAGGTTCTCGATTTTGACGGTTTTATCGACTATGGGCAGGGCATTGTGTCTCTTCCGGCCGCCACCAACATCAACTCATCCGGTACGGTTACGTCATCGACAGTACTTACGCCTGGTACCATCAATCAACCGGTTTTCAATAAGCGATCCATCATAACCCGACTTCAGGTTATTGATGGGCAAACTGCCGTGTTGGGTGGACTTACCCGTGAAGATACTCAGGAAATCAATGACAAGGTACCTGTCTTGGGCGATTTACCTTTGGTCGGGCGCCTTTTCCAGAGCAAAGTCTCCGAACGGACTAAAAAAGATCTTCTCCTTTTTGTCACTGCACGACTGATTCGATCCAATGGCAAACCGCAATACATCAAAACACTTGATGCCGAACCTGAGGAAGAAAAATTACCCGAGCCAACTCCGCTAGGCCCCGGCATCACCCTGCCTCCTTTACAGGAGGGCGGCTCATGATAACCAACAAAATTCATAGCGGGATTCAATCCATGAAACGTCACTCCTTTGTCTTGATTCTCCTGGCCGCGTTCCTTTCGAGAGGAGTGCTTTCAGCCCAAGAATCGGCAGCGGGTGGTCAAGCGGGGAGTTCCACGCCAACCGGCTCCATTCCTCATCCCGGTCTTCTTTCTCCTTCAGCAGGTGCTGCTTCTTCAACTACGCCTACGACGAAGACAACTTCGTCACAAATGAGTCAACGGGAAATCCAGCGCGTTGAACAGCAGGCCATTATCCGTCGTCAGGAGCTTCTTTTTCAGGCTAATCAAGCCTTGGTGTTGGGACAAAAGGCCGAGTTGGCTACGCAATATCCAGAAGCACGGAAAAACTATTTATTTGCAGCGGATGCATACGGATCAATCTCACGCTCTTCCATTTCTTACGCCAAAGCGGCTGAAGGCCTCACTCGCGTTGATTTTAAGATATACGATAACGCCCTCAAGATTGGTGATATGGCCCGTGCCAAGATGATCATCGACGAGGTGGTCAAATATAATCCCAATAACAAATTTGCCCTTGAAAAACAGGATGCGATTAACCGGGCTATCGCCAATCCCAATGATACCACTCTCTTGGGCAATCCTGCGATTACTCCTAGATTTGTCAATAAGGTCAATGAAGTACAACAGTTATTTGCGGAGGCTGAGCAATTTCGTCGCACAGGGCAGTGGGATGAAGCTGTTGCCCGGCTCAAACGCATCCTGGGCATGGATCCTTATAATATTGCCGCTACGAAGGAATTGGCACGCATTGACAAGGAAAAGAACGACTACGCTGAAAAAGCTCGGCTGGAAACTCGCGATGAGCGGCTGCGTGAGGTCGAAGAGAAATGGTACGAACCAATCAATAATAAAGATATAAACGCCACGGCCCAAGAATCCCAACCAAGCATTGTTCGGGCGACGAATTTCGATCTAGACCAAAAGCTTAAAAGCATTTTTGTCTCAGTTGACTTCAGCGGTAACACGATAGAAGAGGCAACCAATATCCTCAGCGTCGATAGCAAGCGGCTCGACACCCAAGATCACAAGGGAGTTAATTTCATCATCGATCCCAATGCTTCAACCTCGGCCAAACCAATCACTCTGTCTCTGAATAATGTACCACTGGGCGAAGCTTTGCGTTACGTTTGCCAGATTGCCAGTGTCAAATACAAGGTTCAGGACTACGCCATTTCCATTGTTCCGTTTAATGCCAGCTTGGACGATCTCATTAGTCGGACTTTTATTGTTCAGCCTAATTTTGTTGCCCTTGCATCCACAGCAAATGCAGATAGTGGTGGCGTAGATCTTGGAGGGGGACGTCGGCCTGTTCCGGCAGCCACTCCCGCTGCAGCTTCGCAGTCCAATGGTGGAGCTGGTGATACCGTTCGTGCGGCTTTGGAAGCTAAAGGCGTTAAATTTCCTCCGGGTGGTAGTGCCGTCTATAATTCCACTACCGGACAACTGGCGGTTATTAATACGGCTGATCAGATGGAACTCATCGAGGAGCTGGTTAATGCAGGGCAAGCCCCCACACTCATGGTTCGCATTGCAGCCAAGTTTGTGGAAATCAATCAGCAGGATATTAATGATCTTACGGTTAATTTAGCGGCTGGCTTCCTCGCTTCAGGATTACCTAATAACAAGTTTCTTACTACGTCTTCCTTTAATACGGCATTGCCTGGATCGGCAGGTTTTTCCCCAGATAGCATCGATCAATTAATTAGCCCGAAAACCCTCACGCCAGGGTTTCTCTCCATGCGCGGGTTTATCAGTTCCGTTCAGTATAATCTGATTCTGACGGCTCTTTCTCAAAAGAGGAGTTTTGATCTGTTATCGGAATCGGCTGTCTTAACCAAAAGTGGTGAGCAGGGTACAATGGAAGCTGTTCGCGTTTTCCCTTATCCCGTAGCTTTTGATCCGCCAGAAGTAGTTCAGCTTACCAATACCGGTACGGGCGTTACGGTCATCACTCCGAATCCTCCAACCATTATCCCCACGACTCCCACTGAATTTAAGACGCGCAATGTGGGGGTACGACTCGCGATTCATCCTCAGGTGACAGCAGACAATAAAACTATTGATCTTTCCCTCTTCCCGGAGGTGACCGACTTCGAAGGATTTATTAATTATGGCAGCCAGATTTTCGTCGCTAATCCCACTACGGCCTCCTTTATCAATGGTGGAGGAGATATTACTGGAGAAATTGATGCAAGAAGCTTGTTGTCCAACAATGACATCAATCAGCCCGTCTTTAACACGCGACGCATTGTTACCAAGATTCAAATTCGGGATGGGGCTACTGTGGTGCTGGGTGGTTTGATCCGTGAAGACTTGCAAACTATCAATGACAAGGTGCCAGTCTTGGGTGATTTGCCCTTGATCGGTCGCCTCTTTCAATCCAAGGCGGTTCAGAGCATTAAACGCAATCTTATCGTATTTGTTACCGCCAATATTTATCGTAATGATGGAGAGCTTCTCAATCCGCCGGAGTTAGCTAATGCCGTCGGCGTTTTGACCAAGCAATCTGTCTATCCTGCCGAAGCTAAGCCTTAGTTACCTACAGGGCAAGGAAGCTTGCCTGCTTGATGGCAGATATAAGCTTCATTTTGGAACATCCATAGCATGGATGAGCGATTGCCCTGTTGAAGTGGCTTCCGGTTGCTCAAGGATAGTCAATTATCTTCTCAACTTCATTTTGACATTCCGCATAGTTGAGTGATTCTTACCTGGGTATGGAATCAGCTACCACTGGAGCCTTCAAAGTGGACGATATGATGCTGCTTATCGTTATTGTCACCGTGGCAATGGCAACTTCCCTGATTGTTTTTATCGGCTGCTTTTACTGGTTTCGCCGGGAGCAGCGTCGCATGCAGAAGAGAATTCTTCATGCCATTGCCCATGCTGGTTCGGATGCCGAGGATCTTTTTTTCAGTGGCGCCGACGTGGCGGCCTGTGGCGAACTGGTCGCGCAATTCAAAGTCAATCAGGGCAAACAGGTGATATCGCTTTTGGAAGCTGATGGTAAACGATTTATCCATGTCGATGGAGATCTGTCCGCACCGGAACGAGCTCGGATGGTTCGCTATCTCAAGTCGGAAGGCTTCATGTCTTGAGGATTGGATGAGTTGCGGTCAATCCGAATGCTTGCCGCTTTGTAATCAGTCCACCACTTGCCAAGATAGAAGCGAAACGTCATATTAAGGCGTTTTCGAGGATAAATTTATGTTGTGGTTATTCATTTTGATATTAACGGCACTCCTCTCTTTTGGAGCCATGGCTTATCTCAAAAGTGTCTTTGCTCGCGCTTCCCAAGTCCCAGTCGCTTCTGGTCTTACGGGTGCGCAAACGGCAGCCCGGATTCTTCAGTCTGCAGGTATCTCGGATGTTGAAATTGTTGAGGGTGAGAGTTTTTTGGGTGATCATTACGACCCGATGAACAAGCGACTTGTTCTGTCACCTGAGAATTATGAAGGTGCTTCCGCTGCCAATGTCGGCGTAGCGGCTCACGAATGCGGTCATGCCTTGCAACATCAGCAGCATTACGCACCGCTGCAAATTCGGATGGGTTCGGTTTATGCAACGAGTTTTGCCAGTAACGCGATTTTTTACGTCATGATGGCTTCCATGTTTTTTCATCTGCTCAGTCCTTACATTGCCATCTGGATTATTACGCTTTGCTTTGGGATTATCATGCTTTTCAATCTCGTCACGCTTCCGGTTGAGTTTGATGCCAGTGCGCGCGCCAAGGTAGTTCTTCAGCAGTTGGGCATCGTGAGGGCTGGACCCGAGGCCGAGGCGGTCAACTCCACATTGAATGCAGCGGGATTGACCTATGTGGCGGCTTTTATTGGTTCGCTCCTGCAATTTCTTTATTACGTCATGTTGCTGACCGGACGCTCGCGGGATTAAACGGGATTTATTTTTTTGCAGATAGGGTAGGAGAGCAGGATCTCCAGTGGTGCCCCCCCTGATGCAAAGCTTTGGGGCTGCGCCTTTGTTGCTCGTCAGTTAAAGACTGCGGAGGGTATTCTCCTTCCATGTGTCCGGGTGCAGACAAAATCGATCTGCGGCACAGACATGCTCAATTTTAAAGAGATGCCTCTAGTTTAGAACATGAAGTCATACCGCCCTCTCATTCAACGTCTCCTGGCGCGGTTAAGTCTTGTCTTGTTAGTCACAATTGCCGTGCCGCTTTGCGTGGCGATTTTGTGGTTGCGGTTTCTTGGGCTGCCGACTTCAGCCAAAGTTTATCTCCTGAATGAGGTTCAGCAGAGACATATTCTCCCCTTTCCGATTTCCGTCGATCAGCTTTTGCTCGATCCTACGGGTGCGGTGTTGGCGGAACGCTTGACGGTTTTTCGCGATGCAAGTCGTCAGAGTGTCTTGCTTCAGGTTGATCGTGTGCGCATCACTTTTGCGTGGTTGAGCTGGTGGCGTGGACGTGGATTTATTGACGGGGCTGGCATATCGAATGCGGATGTCCGGTTGCCAGTTGGGCCGCAGGAGACGGCCGATTTTCACGAAGTGAATGCCGATGTGGCTTTCGACGGCCACGACATCAAAATCGAGAACGCCCGGGCCCGTTTTCTCAACATGGAGCTTTCCGTTCGTGGGACAATCCATAATAACGGATTTCCCGCCAACCAGCCTCCGACCGAGGAGCAACTCATGGCGCGACAGGAAATGTGGCGGGCAGTTGTGCGAGCGATGGATGATGTCGGTACGGAGAGGCCGATTAACGTGGCCCTGGAGTTTGAAAGCGCCACCAGTAATCTTATCGGCGGACGTGCCAACTTTGTCCTGAATGGCAGGCAACTCACCTGGAGATCAGCGCCAGTCGATGAATTTTCCGTTCACGGTAGTCTGAGCGATGGCATCATCACACTGAGCGATTTTAAAATCGGCTTGGGTCGAGGTGATCTTACGGCCTACGGCGAATGGAAACTGGCCGAGCGATCCGGTCAGCTGCAATTCATCTCTTCGATGGATTTCACCGCGTTATCGCCCGCTTTTCCGGGCCCGACTGGACAGATGTTGAGCAAGCTCGATTTTCCCTATGCGTCACCCACCATGACGGGGCGCATTCTCTTTGATTTACAGCAGGGTTTTCACACGGATGTCCAGGCCGACCTCAATTGGCGTGACTTCAAATTCAACGGCGTTCCCTTTGAGCGATTGAGCTTTCCCGTGGCCTACGATGGACATCGGTTGCTTATTCCGAGTCTTAAGCTCACCGGGCGGGCGGGTCATGTTGATCTCGAATTCTTTTTCGATGGAGACAAGACGCCGCCGAGTCTCAACGCCAAGATCACCTCCAATCTTGATCCGACTATTTTCAAGGGTGTATTCGGGGAGGGGATGGACAATTTCTTGAATAGTTGTTCTTTCCCGAACGGTGGGCCGAGTATTGCGGCAACGGCCACGGGTACTGCTCTCAAGATGGAAGCCTGGACCGTGGCCGGTAAACTCAATGCTGCAAAATTTGTTTATAAAAATGCGAGCTTCGATACGGCCGCCTCTGATTTTACCTTTGCCGATTCCAAGTTGAACCTGCCCAATCTCGAGGTCCACCGACCTGAAGGTATGGGCACGGGTGCGATCAACTACGATTTTCAGAATCGTCTGGTCGAGTTGCACAATCTCGCCACACAACTCAACATTCAGGAAGTTGCGCCTGTCATGGGGCCCAAGTTCACGCAATACACACAACCATACCATTTCAGCAAACCCCCGTTGGTGAAGGCGAATGGCAAGGTCGATCTCGCCAGCGAAAAGACCGATCTCGATACCGATCTTACCGTGCAGGTGGAGGGCAAATCGAACATGGACTGGACCTTGTTCGGCGTTCCCTTTACCTACGGCAATCCCACCGGAGTGCTCACGTTCAAGAATCGCCACATGACCGTCAACATGAAGCAGTCTGGATTTTACGAGGGTGGGCTCAACGGTATAATCGATATGGATTTACGCGGAACTCCGGCGACTTACAATCTCGACCTCAATCTCACGAAGGTGAACTTCAAGAAATTTCTGGCCCGTGCTTTCAACTATGATAAATCAACCGGCTCCATGACAGCGCAGGGACATTTTGCGGGCAAGATCGGTGAGATGGAAACGATGACCGGTAAAGGATGGGTGAGCGTGGAAGACGGCGACATCACGTATATTCCCTTTCTTGGCACCCTGACACCGATTTTACCTCTCTTTACTGCGGCTGATGCCGCGCACGGCAATTACACGGTCTCCAAGGGAGCGGTCCACACGGAGGACATGAACATCCACAGTGAGCTTTTTGCGCTGATCGGCAACGGCAGTTACAATTTCATCAAGGACCAGATGGACCTCGATATGCGCGTGAACGCCAACCTGCTTTTTGGCATTCCACTTTATCCTCTCAGCAAAATTTTCGAGTACCACGGTTCCGGTCCGATGAAGAACACGAAATGGGTGCCAAAGAATTTTTAGTTTTCCGTCATCCTGAGCTTGTCGAAGGATCAGCTCCCAATGAGTTGCGAACCAGCTAAACTTAAATCTTAAATGGAAGACCTTCTGATCCTCATTCTTCAGGGTTTGGTTCAGGTCATTCTTGAATTGTTTGCCTATTGGCCATGGGATTGTTGGTGGGATGACAGACCATATACAGGTGCGGATGATGAAAAGATGCCGTTGTTTGGATGGATGTTGTTTTCAATAATTTTAGGGGGCATAATGGGTTCCCTGTCGCTCTGTATTTTTCCCGACGTGTTGATCAGATTGGGCTGGGTGAGGGTGGCTCTTTTAATTATTTCTCCTCTTAGTTCAGCGTTTTTGGCATATGCGATGGCGAAAATTCGGAGTGAGAAAAACGAACTGGTAAATCCAAAGTCTCATTTTTGGATCAGTCTTTGTTTTTCAGTGGGATTTGTCTGGGTGCGCTTTGCTTTTGCTCATCGTCCGGGATAGGTGATAGAGAAATAAAACCAGCCTTGGCAAAAGGCCCGGACTCGGCGATTTTAGTCCTCCCTCAAAAATGACCGACCTCGAACGTATCCGCCATTCCGCCGCCCATGTGCTGGCGACCGCTCTGCTTAAACTCTGGCCCGAAGCCCAGCTTGCTGCCGGTCCGCCGGTCGAGAACGGTTTCTATTACGACGTCGACCTGCCTCATCGCATCAGTCCGAACGATTTCGAGAAGATCGAAGCCGAGATGAAAGCGGTCACCAAGGCCAACCAGACTTTTACCCGTTCCACCGTTTCGCGCGATGAGGCGATCAAGATGGGGCAGTCCGGTCGTCTGGCGGCATTGGGCGATCGTCCGACGCCGAGCAAGTTCAAACTCGATATCCTTTCCCGCATTCCCGAAGGCGAAGAAATTTCGCTCTACACCAACGGCGATTTTGTCGACCTCTGTGCCGGACCCCACGTCATGCGCACGGGCAATGTCGGCGCGTTCAAGCTTACCCACGTTTCGAGCACTTACTACCTGGGCGACGAAAAGAATCCCCAGCTTCAACGCATTTACGGCACCGCCTTCAAGAACAAGACCGAGATGGAGGCCCATTTCAACATGATCGAGGAAGCGAAGAAGCGCGATCACCGCAAGCTGGGCCGTGACCTGCAACTCTTCCACATCGACGATGAAGTCGGGCAGGGGCTCGTGCTCTGGACGCCCAACGGCGCGATCATCCGCCAGGAATTGCAAAACTTCATCAGCCGCGAACTCACCCGGCAGGGCTACAGCCAGGTCTTCACACCTCACATTGGCAAGCTCGGTCTTTACCGCACCAGCGGCCATTTCCCCTATTACAAGGAATCGCAGTACCCGCCCATCGTGGAGCGCGAGACGCTCGACCTGCTGGCCAAGGAAGGCTGCACCTGTGGCGAACTTTCCAACAAGCTCGATGCGGGGGAAATCAATGGCTACCTGCTCAAGCCGATGAACTGCCCGCATCACATCAAGATTTTCGCCAGCCAGAAGCACTCTTATCGCGACTTGCCGATCCGTCTGGCCGAGTTCGGCACGGTCTATCGCTGGGAACAGTCGGGCGAACTTGGGGGCATGACCCGTGTTCGCGCCTTTACCCAGGACGACGCCCATCTTTTTTGTACCGAAGAGCAGCTCCCGGCGGAAGTTCTGGGCTGTTTAAACCTGGTTAAGACCGTATTTAACCTATTGGGCATGAAGGACTATCGCGTCCGGGTTGGGCTCCGCGATCCTGACAGCGCCAAGTACACCGGCGATCCCGCCAATTGGGACAAAGCCGAGAAAGCCTGCCGTGATGCCGCTGCCAGCCTTGGCGTGGCTTTCTCGGAAGAACCGGGCGAAGCCGCATTCTACGGCCCCAAGATCGATTTCGTGGTCAAGGATGTCCTGGGACGTGAGTGGCAGCTCGGCACGGTGCAGGTCGATTACAATTTGCCGATTCGCTTCGATCTCAATTACACCGGTTCTGACGGCAAGGAGCACCGCCCCGTCATGATCCATCGCGCGCCCTTCGGCAGCATGGAACGCTTCATCGGCTGCCTGATCGAGCACTTCGCCGGTTCCTTTCCGGTCTGGCTCGCACCGGAGCAGGTACGGCTCCTCACCGTCACGGAAGCGCAGAACGACTACGCCCGCAGATTAGAAAAGGAACTTAAGGATAAGGACGTTCGGGTGACCCTGGACGATTCCCGCGAAAAACTCGGGGCCAAGATTCGGCTTGCGGAACTGGCCAAAGTCCCCTACATACTTACTCTTGGTGAAAGAGAATCCAGTAGTGAACATGTATCTGTGCGCAGCCGAAAATTAACCGCCCCCGAGGCCAAGCCGTGGCCCGAATTCTTTCATCAGCTGCTCGACGAAATCGCAACCCGTTCGCTGTGATTTCCTGTGTCCATGCCACGGCTTTTGAATCCCTAACCTGAGAGGCGTTATCGCTATCCATAAATCCTTCATCCGCGCCAATAACAAAATTCGCGCTCGCGAAGTCCTCGTCATCGTCGATGAGGACAGCAAATCACTTGGCGTCATGGGTCTGGCCGAAGCCATGACCGAAGCCCGCAAACGCGGATTCGATCTCGTGGAGGTCAATCCCGCCGCCAACCCGCCTGTTTGTAAAATTCTCGATTTTGGGAAGTTCAAATACAACCTGGAAAAAAAGGAAAAGGAAACGCGCAAGAATTCTTCCGCGACCAAGCTCAAGGAGCTTAATTTCCACATGAACATCGACGAGCACGACTACGGCGTGAAGATGCGCCATGCCGAGGAATTCATGTGGAAGGGCATGAAAGTGAAGCTCCAACTGAAGTTCCGGGGCCGCGAAATGATGCACCAGGACATCGGCATGAACCTCATCCGCCGGATGCGGGCCGACCTGTCCCATATTGGCGTGGCCGATACCGAACCAAAATTAATTGGCAAAAGCATTAATTTGATGCTATCACCACTCCCCGCTCGTAAAAGGGTGCGCAAGTTCTCCGTCGATAACGACGAGGCTGCCGAGGATGAGGTATCTCAGGATACCGCGCCCGCCACGGCTCCAACTGAGCCAGCGCCTGCTTTGAACGGTAAGAAATAATTGTATGCCCAGATCCATTGCCCGTCGTAAAACCAAGAAGGCCGTTGCCAAACGCTTTAAAATCACTGGCACCGGCAAAGTCCTCGCCTCCCAATCGGGGCGCCGTCACCTTGCCGGCAGCAAGAACCGCAAACGCAAACGCCACTTGGCCAAAATGAAACAGGTCGATAAGACCGATACCTATCGGATCAAGGCCAACCTGCCTTTCGCTTAAGAATTTTTAGGAGACAACGACCATGCCACGAGCCACCAACGCCCCCGCCTCACGCGAACGCCGCAAACGCGTCATCCAGAAAGCCAAAGGATACCGCGGCCGCCGCAGCAAACTTTTCCGCTACGCCAAAGATGCGACCATGAAAGGCCAATATTGGTCCTATCGCGATCGCAAGGTCCGCAAGCGCAATTTCCGCAACCTCTGGGTTGCGCGCATCAATGCCGCCGTTCGTACCTTCGACCTGACCTACAGCCGCTTCATCGAAGCCCTGGCCAAGGCGAAGATCGAAATCGATCGCAAGATCCTGGCCGACCTCGCTGTGAACGAGCCTCAGGCTTTCGCCGCGATCGTTCAGAGCGTCAAGAAGGCGTAGTCGGTCTGTCATCCCGAGCTTGTCGAGGGATCAGTTCTGCCGATAGTGAATGGTCAAACTATGACCGTTCCCATCGGCATCGCTCTCGGCTCCAATCTGGGGGATCGCTCCGCCGAACTCGACGCGGCCATTTCATTCCTGCGCTTGCTCTCGCAGAATAACCAGGTGCGCGAATCGCCTCGCATCGAAACCGTTCCTGTCGATTGTCCGCCCGGTTCACCTTCTTTTCTCAATGCGGTGGCGGAGATCGAAGTTGATCGCCATAAGCTCCCGCCGCGCGACCTGATGAATCATCTGCGTGATTTTGAACTAGCCTGCGGACGTTTGCCCGTTCGTGATATCAATGCACCTCGTCCGCTCGATTTGGATATCATCTACTATGGCGATGAGATAGTGCACGAAGCCGATTTGATCATTCCCCATCCCCGCGCCACCACGCGACGTTTTGTGTTGGAACCGCTGGCGTACCTGCATCCCGATTTGGTTTTGCCGGGACAGACGAAGACGATTGCTGAATTTTTGACGGAATTACGGAATTAACGGAATTTTATTTTCCGTCGTTATTCGACAAGCTCAGGATGGCAGACTTTTATTAGATGCTTTCACGAGTGATGTGATAATTTATACCTGTGGAGCAAAATTTCAAAATTACGCCCGATTGGCTTCGCGGAGCCAAAGCGCGAGGGGAACGAGTCGCAGCTCTGACGGCTTACGATTATCCGACCGCGCGCCTGCTGGATGAAGCGGGAGTGCCGTTGATCCTAGTGGGCGATTCTGTCGGTATGGTGGTGCTCGGTTATCCTGACACGACCCAGGTGACCCTGGCCGATATGCGGCATCATGTGGCCGCAGTGGCGCGGGCGAAGACGAAGGCGCTCATCGTGGGCGATCTCCCTTATCACACCTACCAGACGGCGCAAAATGCAGTTGCCAATGCCCATCTCCTGATCGAAGCGGGAGCGGAGGCGATCAAGTTGGAGGGCGGAGTATCGGTGTTGCCCGAAATCAATGCGCTCCGGGAGGCTGGCATCGCCGTTTTGGGCCACATTGGCATGTTACCTCAGCACGTGAAGGAGGAGGGCGGCTACAAGATCAAGGGCCGCTCTGAAACCGAACGGGAACGTCTGTTCGCCGATGCTGTGGCGATTGAGAAAGCCGGGGCGTTTGGCCTGGTCATGGAATTAGTTGAACCGGAGTTGGCCCGCGAAATCACGGCAAAGCTGAGCATCCCGACCATCGGTATCGGTTCAGGCCCTCATTGTTTCGGTCAGATTCTCGTTACATCCGATCTCATCGGAGCTTTCCCATGGTTCCGACCCAAGTTCGTCGTGGCCAAAGCTGATGTGGCTACCGCGATTCGTGATGCGGCGAAAGCATATGTAGGTGAAATTACCTCGCGAGATTAATTCCCGACCGCATTGGCCTTTTCTTCCACCTTTGCTGCCTCCTTGTGGATAAAGGGCAGGAGATAGAATTTGGCCAGGTAGTAGTCGGTGGCGATCACTTCACGTGCGAGGTTAAAGCCGTCTTCCTTCTGTACCACGCCCACGTGCGCCTGCTCGACGTAGACAATGCCCGCATGCTTCAAGGCCAACTTGGTGCGGGTGATGTGATAATAATGAGTGACGATCATGACGGTGTGAAGATTGCGCTCCTGCATGATCCTGGCCATGTCGACCGCCGTGGCCGCAGTGGTGGCGCCGTTCTGGTCTTCAATAATCGCATCGGCGGGAACGCCATGGGCCTGGAGATAACGCGACATGCTTCCTGCTTCGTCATAGCCGCCGAGCTTGGTGGCGCCGCTGACGACAATCAGGGGAAATTCACCCTTTTTATAAAGCTCAATCGAGCGATCCAGCCGGGCGCGTAAAATCGGCCCCGGAATCCCATCCTTGCGCACCGCGTGGCCCAGCACCACCGCAACATCGGCGTGTTCTCCCTGGTCATTGAGGCCGTCGTAAACAATGCAGACCGCCGCACCGACACAAAAAAGCAAAGCCATCGCCAGGAG
>Ga0307511_10000582_pt1 | contig 39111 bp, 43 predicted proteins | sample 13_EM_MG_FD_200266 | JGI IMG/M metagenome (GOLD analysis project Ga0307511, IMG submission 200266) | Populus trichocarpa ectomycorrhiza microbial communities from riparian zone in the Pacific Northwest, United States - 13_EM | ecosystem: Host-associated > Plants > Roots > Unclassified | place... | reverse complement strand
GCAGGTTGGGGGGCTTTACCTGCACTCAACGCAGGTAAAGCCCCCCAACCTGCATCGGGTCACCCTGGCGATGGCGTCAGGTCACTTGTCGATGTCGCCGACCACGACGGCGAACGAGCCCAGCACCGCGGGCAGGTCGGCGATGGGAGTGCCGGGCAGCAGGGCTGACAGCGCCTGCACGTTGTTGAACGACGGCGTGCGCAGCTTGAGCCGCCACGGGGTCTTCTCGCCGCGTGAGGCCAGGTGCACGCCGGAGATGCCGAGCGGGGCCTCGGTCCACACGTAGACGGAGCCCTCGGGGGCCTTGACGGCCTTGGGCAGCCGCAGGTTGACCGGCCCGGACGGCAGGTCGTCGAGCACCCCGGCGATCAGCCGCGGCGACAGCTCGATCTCGCCGACGACGCATTCGACGCGGGCCAGGGCGTCACCGGCGGTGCCCAGGACCGGCTGGAAGTCCTGGTACGCAAGGTGTTCGCCGTCGCGGCGGAGGTCGACGTCGACACCGCTGGCCCGGCCGGTGGGGCCGGTGACGCCCAGCGCCAGCGCGTCGTCCCGAGAAAGCACGCCGAGACCGGTGTGCCGGGAGCGGAAGGCGTCGTCGTCCACAGTGGACGAGCGGATCGCCGGCAGCAGCTCCGACAGCGAGATCAGCAGGGCCCGAACGTTCGGGATCCAGGTGGCGGGCATGTCCTCGCGCAGGCCGCCGATCCGGTTGGCCATGAAGTGGATCCGGCCGCCGGAGGCCTGTTCCATCACCGCCTGCACGGCTTCGCGCCCGCGCAGCGCGGCCGTGGTGCCGGCGGTCGGCTCGCCGGTGAGCTCTCGGGTCAGCGGTGCGAGGAACACCAGATGCGCCAGCAACCGGTTCAGCTCGCACAGGATCATTCGCAGCCGAACGGCTCGCGGCGGCACGTCCATGCCGGTCATTCGCTCGACCGCCAGCGCGACGGTGAGCTCGTTGCAGAACGCGGCGAGCCAGTCGTGCCGGTTGGCCAGGGTGAGGACCTGCCGGTAGTCGCGGACCTCGAACAGCTTCTCCGCGCCGCGGTGCAGGTGTCCGACCAGTGGCTCGGCCTCGGTGACGACGTTGTCCTCGACGACCAGCCGCAGCCGGTACGCGCCGTGGGCCGACGGGTGCAGCGGGCCGAGGTCGATGACGTGGTCGACGCCCAGGTACTTGGCGCCCGCGCCGACGCCGACGGTGATCTGCACGGGTGTCATGCTCGCACGAGGCTGATCGGCGCCGACCGGGGACAGAGCAGCCAGTGGAAGCCGCCGAGGCCGGTGGGATCGCGCAGCTCGGCGACCCGGCCGGCGCGGCCGACTCCGGCGAGCCAGCCCAGCGGATCCTGCGCGGCGAGCCCGGCGGCCGGTGGGGCGTCGGCGATTCCCAGCGCTGCCAAGGCTTCCCGCTGCGTCAACAGCTCGCAGGGACCGGCCGCGGCGGCGACGGCGTCGAATGCGACGTGGGCGGTGATGTCGCAGCTGCCATCTGGCACGGGCGGGACCTGCCGGCCGGCGCGATATCCGGTCAACGACCCGGCGAACGGCCGGGCCCCGGCGAAGTGGCCGTAGTCGACGGCCAAGGCGGCTCCCGCTACGACCCGTGCGACCAAGTCCGCCCATGCGGCATCCCGCGTGGCGCCGATCTCCGCGCGCTGACCGTCAACCGACATCGGCCACCACGCGTCTAGCCACCGCGAGGACACCGCCGCGCCCAACGATTCCGTGCCATCGGGCGACACGTGCACCTCGCGAACGCGGCTCCCGTGCATCTGCACAACCCGGCAGGGCAGGGAGTCCAGCCACTCGTGGGCGATGACCAAGCCCGTCACCTGATCGGGCAGTTCCGGCGACCATTCGACCCCGGCCGGCAGCGGCGGCCGGACCAGCTCCACCGCCCGCACCCGCAGCCGGCCACGCAAGTGCTTGCCCAGCGCGAAAACCTGGGCGGCCAGCTCCCCGCCGCCGGCGCCTACGTCGACGAAATCCAGTGGATTCGGCCGGTCCAGGGCCATATCCACCCGGTCCAGCAGCTCGAGGACGGCCTCGGCCAGTTCCGGGCCGACCAACGGGGAAGTGCGGAAGTGGTCGGCCGGCCGCGAGCCGCGGGCGAAGAAGCCCATAGGTCCGTAGAGGGCTGCCCGCCAGGCCTCGTGCCAGCCGGGGTGTGCCATCACGTCAACTCCATGGCCCTATGGTTCATCCCCGTGACGACAGCAGCGCCACGGACCCGGACCGTGTTGGCCCCGGTGGTCGGACTGGTCGCCCTCGGTCTGGCCGCACTTGTCCTGCTGGGACTGGGAGTGGGCAAGGTGGGCCCGCTGGGGGTGGGGGTCGGCGCGGCCGCCGCGCTCCTGCCGGTCGGCCCGGTGGTGGCCGCGTTCCTGTGGATCGACAGATGGGAGCCCGAGCCGGCGAAGCTGCTGTGGCTGGCCTTCGCCTGGGGCGCCTGCGGAGCGACGATCTGCTCGCTGGTGATCAACAGCACCGCGGAGGCGCTCGGCGACCTGGCGTTCGGGCACGGCGGCGGCAACACCGTGGCCGCCACCATCTCCGCGCCGATCGCCGAGGAGGCGGCCAAGGGCATCTTCCTGGTGGGCCTGCTGGTCTGGCGGCGGCAGGAGTTCGACGGCCTGGTCGACGGCATCGTCTACGCGGGTTTCGTCGCGATTGGCTTCGCCTTCACCGAGAACATCGAGTACTTCGGGCTGGCCTTCGTGAAGTACGGCTTCGGCGGCGCGACCGGCGGGGTGATCGGCGCCTTCGTGCTGCGCGGCGTGCTCGCGCCGTTCACGCATCCGCTGTTCACCTCGATGACCGGCATCGGGATCGGCATCGCCGCGCGCACCAGCAGCTCCCGGGTGCGGGTGCTCGCGCCGCTGATCGGCTACCTGTGTGCGGTGCTGCTGCACTCGCTGTGGAACTCCTCGGCCACGCTCGGCGGCGCGGACACGTTCCTGATCGTGTACTTCCTGGTGATCCTGCCGATCCTGGGCGCGATGGCGTCGCTGGTGGTCTGGCAGCGGCGGCGGGAGCAGCGGGTGGTGGCCGCGCAGCTGCCGGGCATGGCGGCGGCCGGCTGGATCGCCGACAGCGAGGTGTCGCTGCTGTCCAGCCTCACCGGCCGGCGGGGCTGGCGGGCGGCCGTGCGCAAGCGGGCCGGCAGCCACGCGGCCAAGGCCGTGCACTCGTACCAGACGGCCGCGACGGAACTGGCGTTCCTGCGCGACGCCGTCGAGCGCGGCGCGGCGGGGGCGGATGCCGAGGCGCGGCAGCGAAACCTGTTGGCGACGATGCTCAACGCGCGGCGGGTCGCGGTGAACGCCCCCGACGCGCTGCGGGCGACCCGGCACCACCTGGACCGACGCCAGCAGTGACACCCGGTCTCGACCGGGCCGGCGGCACCCGTGAAACTTGTCACGGGCCGTCGGGCTGAATCGAAGAGTCCGGTTAGCCTCGTCCCGTCCGGTACCCGGCGTCCGATCGGGCCTGGAACAGCCACAAGGGAGCTTCAACCACCATGACTCGCCCTGCCCGACTCGCCGTGGGCGTGGTGTCCGCCGGTCGGGTCGGTGCGGTGCTCGGCGCCGCGCTGGCCCGGGCGGGCCACGTCGTCGTCGCGGCCTCCGGCGTGTCCAAGTCCTCGGTGCGGCGCGCCGAGGAGCTGCTGCCGGACGTGCCGCTGCTGCCGCCGGACGAGGTGGCGTCGCTGGCGGACCTGGTGGTGCTGGCAGTGCCGGACGACACCCTCGGCGGCCTGGTCCGCGGCCTGGTGGCGACTCAGTCGTTGCGCCCCGGCCAGATCGTGGTGCACACCTCGGGGGCGCACGGCGTGGGCGTGCTGGCGCCCGCGGCGGAGATCGGGGTGCTGCCGCTGGCGCTGCACCCGGCGATGACGTTCACCGGCCGCGCCGAGGACCTGCACCGGGTCGTCGCCTGCTGCGTCGGGGTCACGGCCGGCGAGGGCGACGAGGCCGGTTGGAGTGTGGGCGAGGCGCTGGTGGTGGAGATGGGCGCGGAGCCGGTGCGGGTGCCGGAGGCGGTCCGCCCGCTCTACCACGCCGCCCTCACCCACGGCGCCAACCACCTGGCCACCCTGGTCACCGAATGCGTCGACCTGCTGCGCAACGCCGGCATCGAGCCGGCGGAGCGGGTGATCAGCCCGCTGCTGTCGGCGGCGCTGGACAACGCGTTGCGGCACGGCGACCGCGCGCTCACCGGGCCGGTCGCCCGCGGCGACGTCGGCACCGTCCGCAAGCACATCACCGTGCTGCGCGAGGCGTCGGCCGACGCCCTGCCGGCCTACCTGGCGCTGGCCCGCCGCGCCGCGCACCGGGCGGCCGACGCCGGCGTGCTGCGCGCGGACGCCGTGCCTGAGATCCTTTCCGTGCTCGACGAGGAGACCGACCGATGAACCTGACCCGGACCGACTACGCGCCCGGGCAGCTGACCGTGCACTCCGACCCGGACAAGCTGGGCCGGGTCACCCGGGCGCTGCGCACCGCCGGCCGCAAGGTCGTGCTGGTGCCGACCATGGGCGCGCTGCACGAGGGCCACCTCCAGCTGATCCGCCGGGCCAAGCGGCTGGCCGGCACCGTCGTGGTGGTGTCGATCTTCGTGAACCCGCTGCAGTTCGGCGCGAACGAGGACATCGACCGCTACCCGCGGCCGCTGGAGGCCGACCTGGACAAGCTGCGGGCCGAGGGCGTGGACCTGGCGTTCACGCCGGGCGTCGAGGACATGTACCCGGAATCGCCGCAGATCACCGTGCAGGCCGGGCCGCTCGGCGACGAGCTGGAGGGCGCGGTGCGCAAGGGCCACTTCGCCGGCGTGCTGACCGTGGTGGCCAAGCTGTTCAACATCGTCCGGCCGGACATGGCGTTCTTCGGCGAGAAGGACTACCAGCAGCTGACGCTGATCCGCCGGATGGTCCGCGAGCTGCGCTTCGACGTGCAGGTCGTGGGCGTGCCGACGATCAGGGAGGCCGACGGGCTGGCCCTGTCCTCGCGCAACGTCTACCTGTCCCCGCCGCAGCGGGAGGCCGCGGTGGCGCTGTCCGCCGCGCTGGCCGCGGGCCGGCACGCCGGCTTCGACGGCGCCGAGGCCGCGCTCAAGGCGGCCGGCGAGGTGCTGGCCGCCCAGGACGGCGTGGACGTGTTCTACCTGGAGCTGCGGGCTCCCGACCTCGGCCCGGCGCCGGCCAGCGGGGACGCGCGGCTGCTGGTCGCCGCCAAGGTCGGGGACACCCGGCTGATCGACAACGCCGCGGTGCAGCTCGGCGCCGTGGTCGCGAACCAGTAGAAGGGGGACGGACATGTTCCGCACGATGCTCAAGTCCAAGATCCACAGAGCCACCGTCACCCAGGCCGACCTGGACTACGTCGGCTCCGTCACCATCGACGAGGACCTGATGCAGGCGGCCGACCTGCTGCCCGGCGAGCAGGTTGCCATCGTCGACGTCACCAACGGCGCGCGGCTGGAGACCTACGTGATCCCCGGCGAGCGGGGCAGCGGGGTCATCGGCATCAACGGCGCCGCCGCGCACCTGGTGCACCCGGGCGACCTGGTCATCCTGATCTCCTACGGGGTGATGGACGAGATCGAGTCCATCGCCTACCGGCCGAAGATCGTGTTCGTCGACGCCGACAACCGGATCCTGGACCGGGGCGAGGACCCGGCGCACGCGCCGGCCGGCTCCGGCCTGTCCTCGGGCGCTGAGCCGCACGCGGAGACCTCGGACGCCGCGCGCCTGGACGCTCTGCTGCAGGCCGAGGCGTAGCCCGCCGTGCTGCTGTGTGTCGACATCGGCAACACCAACATCGCCCTGGGCCTGTACCGGGGCGATGAGCTGGTGCACGACTGGCGGATGCGCACCGACGCCGGGATGACCGCCGACGAGCTGGCGCTGGGCATGCGAGGCATGCTCGGCCCGCTCGCCGACCAGGTGACCGGGGTGTCGGCGCTGTCCAACGTGCCGGCGGTGCTTCAGGAACTGCGCGTGATGCTCGGCCGCTACTACGGGAACGTGCCGCGGGTCCTGGTGCAGCCGGGCGTGCGCACCGGCGTGCCGCTGCTGGTGGACAACCCGAAGGAGGTGGGCGGCGACCGGCTGGTCAACACCATGGCCGCGCACCACCTGTTCGGCACCGCCTGCGTGGTCGTCGACTTCGGCACGGTCACCAACATCGACGTGTCCACGGCCAAGGGGGAGTTCCTCGGCGGGGCCTTCCTGCCTGGCGTCTCGGTCTCCATCGACGCGCTGGCCGCCAGCGGGGCCCAGCTGCGCCGGGTGGACGTGCGGCGGCCGCGCTCGGTGATCGGCAAGAACACCGTGGAGTGCTTGCAGTCCGGCATCCTCTACGGCTACTCCGGCCAGGTCGACGCCCTGGTCCGGCGGATGATCGCCGCGATGGATCCGCCCGGGCCGGTCAACGTGATCGCCACCGGCTGGCTGGCCCCGCTGGTGGTCGACGAGGCGGAGCTGGTCGAGCACCACATCCCCGACCTCACCCTGCTCGGCCTGCGCCTGGTCTACGAGCGCAACGCCACCCTCTGAGCTTTCGTCACATGCGCTTCCTATGTGGCTCCTGATGCCACATAGGAAGCGCATGTGGCATCAGGTGCGGAGGGTGCGCAGGACGATGGTGCGCAGGGGGAAGTCGAACTCGCCCTCGGCGGTCTCCGGGCGTGACTTCAGATAGGCCAGCATCCGGTCCAGGGTCTGGGTCCGCTCCGGCTCGGGCATGGTGAGGAACAGCGAGTGCGTGGCCGCCGTGGCCACCAGCGACTCGGCGGTCCGCCGCTGGCGGTGCGGGAATTCCACCCGCTCCTGCTCGCCGAACGGCCCGAGCTCGACCGGCAGGACGACGCCGCGGGACTCGTCGCCGGGAGTGTTGGCGGTGTGCATCCGGTCCAGGCCGGCGACCCATTCCACGCTGAAGTCGTCGTCGTTCCACAGGCCGGCCAGCACGCCGCCGGGCCGCAGCACGCGGCCGATCTCCGGCAGCGAATGCTCGTGGTCGAACCAGTGCAGGGCCTGCCCGACCAGCACCGCGTCCACGGAGGCGTCCGGCAGCGGGATCTTCTCAGCGGTGCCGGCCAGGGCCGTGACCTCGGGCATCAGCGCGGACAGCTCCGACCGCATCGCGTCGTCCGGCTCCACGGCCACCACCCCGAACCCGAGGGCGGTGATCACCGCGGTCAGCTTGCCGGTGCCGGCGGCCAGATCCAGCACCCGCGGCCGTTCGGCGGCGACCGGCGCCAGGGCCCAGTCCACGGCCGCCGCGGGGTAGTCGGGACGGTGTTCCGCGTAGTCCGCCGCTCGACTGCCGAACGACGACGCCCGCCTGGAGATCAACTCGTCGCGTGCCATGTTCCGAAGTTAACCGGTTCGTGGTGACGGGCGGTGAGTCCGTAACCTTGTGAGCCGTGACCGAACACAACCCTTCCCATTCCGCCACGGACGACGACCTTCCCGAGCAGCTCCGCATCCGCCGGGAGAAGCGTGAGCGGATGCTGGAACGGGGCGTGTCGCCCTATCCGGTCGAGCTGCCGCGCACGCACTCCCTGAGCGAGGTCCGCGAATCGCATCGGGATCTGCCGCCGGACACCGCGACCGGCGACATCGTCGGCGTCACCGGCCGGGTGATGTTCATCCGCAACACCGGCAAGCTGTGCTTCGCCACGTTGCGTGAGGGCGACGGAACCGAACTGCAGGCGATGCTGAGCCTGGCCCAGGTCGGCGAGGAAGCCCTTTCCGACTGGAAGACGACCGTCGACCTGGGCGATCACGTATTTGTGCGCGGCGAGGTCATCACCTCCCGCCGTGGTGAACTCTCGGTGATGGCCGACGAGTGGCGGATGGCGGCCAAGTCGCTTCGCCCGCTGCCGGTCGCGCACAAGGAGCTGGCCGAGGAAACGCGCATTCGGCAGCGCTACGTCGACCTGATCCTGCGGCCGCAGGCCATGCAGACCGTGCGCACCAGGGCCGGCGTTGTTCGGTCGCTGCGCGATTCGTTCCACCAGCGGGGTTTCCTCGAAGTCGAGACGCCGATGCTGCAAACGTTGCAGGGGGGCGCCACCGCGCGTCCGTTCGTCACGCACTCGAACGCGCTGGGCATTGACCTGTTCCTGCGGATCGCGCCGGAACTGTACCTGAAGCGCTGTGTGGTCGGCGGTATCGAGAAGGTCTTCGAGATCAACAGGAACTTCCGGAACGAGGGATCCGACTCCTCGCACTCGCCGGAGTTCGCGATGCTCGAGTTCTACCAGGCCTATGGCACCTACGACTCGATGGCCACGCTGACCAGGCAGCTCGTCCAGGAGGCGGCCCAGGCGGTGCTCGGCACCCAGGTCGTCACGCTGGCCGACGGGACCGAGTACGACCTGTCCGGCGACTGGACCGAGCTGACCATGTACGGCTCGCTGTCGCAGGCGCTGGACTCGGAGATCACCCCGCAGACCCCGGCCGAGCTGCTGCGCAAGCACGCCGACTCGCGCGGGCTGGAGGTCGACCCGAAGCTGGGCCACGGAAAGCTCGTCGAGGAACTGTTCGAGCACCTGGTCGGCGACCACCTGCACGAGCCGACATTCGTGCGCGATTTCCCGGTCGAGACCTCGCCGCTGACCCGCGAGCACCGCGATACGCCCGGCCTGGCCGAGAAGTGGGACCTCTACGTCCGCGGATTCGAGCTGGCCACCGGTTACTCCGAGCTGGTGGATCCGGTGGTTGAGCGGCAGCGGCTGACCGAGCAGTCACGGCTGGCCGCGGCCGGCGACGCCGAGGCGATGCCGGTGGACGAGGACTTTCTGCGTTCGTTGGAGTACGGAATGCCACCGAGCGGCGGCGTCGGAATGGGCATCGATCGCCTCCTGATGGCGCTGTCCGGTCTCGGTATCCGGGAGACGATCCTGTTCCCACTCGTGCGACCCGAATGAGGTGAATCGGCGGCTGCCATTGACGGCGCGCGATAGATATGCGCTAATCTGTCCCCAAGACAGATTTTAACGGGCAGCCGCCGGTTGGACCCCTTTCCGCGGCGCACTCTGTGTAGGAGGCCGCTCATGGCGCAGAAGGTCACTGTCGCCCTGATCGATGACCTGGACGGGTCCGAAGCCAGTGAGACTCTCGAGTTCGCTCTCGATGGCGTGGCGTACCAGATCGATCTTTCCGTGAACAATGCGAGCAAGCTGCGCGACGGATTGGCGGCTTTCGTCGCGTCGGCGCGCCGTTCCGGCGGCCGCAAGCGCAGCCCCGGCCGCCCCGCCGGCGCCGCCGGCAAGACCCCGCGTCCGGCCGCCGCCGACCGCGAGCAGAACCAGGCCATTCGGGAATGGGCCCGCAAGCAGGGCATGAAGGTCTCCGACCGCGGCCGCATCCCGGCCGAGGTGCTGGACGCCTACCACCAGCAGGCCTGAGCAGCAGCGATGTGCCGGAAGGGCCGCCCGCCGGGCGGCCCTTCCGGCTGTCCGTCCCCGTCGGCGCCCGCCACCGCGCCCGCCACCCCCAGAAACGCCACATGCGCTTCCCATTTGGCATCTGGCGCCAAATGGGAAGCGCATGTGGCTTCAAGCGCCCCCGGAGGGGCTGGCTCGCTGACTCCCCCACAGAATCCGGCGAGCCGGTGGGTCAGACCTGGGCGAGCTCCGGCTCCAGGGCCGGCTCCTCGGTCGCGGCCGGCTTGCGCAGCCCGCTGATCGCCACCGTGGCGATCAGGCCGGCCAGCGCGATGCCGGTCACCACGGCCAGCGCCGGGTGGTAGCTGGCGATGACCTCGGCGGTGGTCCGCGGCGTCGTGGCGTTCAGCACCGCCGTCACCACGGCCAGCGCGATGGCCCCGCCGACCTGGAAGGACGTCTGCACCAGGCCGGAGGCCAGACCCTGCTCGTCGTCGCCGACACCGGTGGTGGCCTGGATGTTCAGGGCCGGGAACGACAGCGCGAAGCCCAGGCCCAGCAGCACCATGCTGGGCAGGATGGCCAGCGCGTAGTTCGGGTTGGCGTCGATCTGCAGGAACAGGCCGTAGGCCAGGACGAACGAGGCCAGCCCGAGGGCGACGACCCGGCCGGCGCCGAACCGGTTGACCAGCGCGCCGGTGCGCGGGCCGCCGAAGGCCACGATCAGGCCGGCCGGCAGGAAGGCCAGCGCCATGCTCAGCGGCGACCAGTGCAGCAGCGACTGCATGTAGATGGTGCCGATGAACTGGAACCCGGCGTACGAGCCGAAGACGGCCATGGCGGTCAGGTCGGCCGCGAGCACGTTCTTGTTGCGCAGGATGCCCAGCCGCAGCAGCGGGTGCGCGACCCGGCGCTCGATCATCACGAAGGCGACGACCAGGGCGAGCACCACCGCGAACGAGCCGAGCGTGATCGGCGAGGCCCAGCCCACCGAGGACGCGGACACCACGGTGTAGACGAGCAGCAGCAGCGCGAGCGTGCTGGTCGCGGCGCCCAGCACGTCGTAGCCCTGGCGCGGCCCGTCGGGACGGCCGTGGTTGGGGATCAGGCGGATGCCGGCGATCAGCACGGCGATGGCGATCGGGGCCGGCAGCAGGAAGGTCCAGCGCCAGCCGACCTCGGTCATCAGGCCGCCGAGGATCAGGCCGGAGGAGAAGCCGCTCGCGCCGAACGCGGTGTAGATGGACAGCGCCCGGTTGCGGGAGGGGCCCTCCGGGAAGGTCGTGGTGATGATCGACAGGCCGGCCGGGGCGGTGAACGCGGCGGCGGCGCCCTTGATGAAGCGGGCGGCGATCAACAGGGTCGGGTCGTCCACCAGGCCGCCCAGCAGCGAGGCGGCGGCGAAGATCCCCAGCGCCACCAGCAGCACGCGGCGGCGGCCGAGCAGGTCGGCGGTGCGCCCGCCGAGCAGCAGGAAGCCGCCGTAGCCGAGCACGTAGCCGCTGATCACCCACTGCAGGGACGAGGTGGACATGTGCAGCTCGGAACCGATCGAGGGCAGCGCGACGCCGACCATGGAGACGTCGAGGCCGTCCAGGAACAGCACGCCGCACAGCAGCATCAACGCCGCCCACAGGCTCGCGGGCCAGCGCGTGCCGGAGGTGGCGGACAGGACGGGTGTTGCCGGTGTGGTCACGGTTGGCAAGACTACATGCAGGTGCATCTAATGCAAGAGGATTTAATGCGTTGGAATCTTATGACGACGAGGACTATGATGCGGGGCGTGACCGAGAACGAGCTCGTGAGCGCCTGGCGTGACCTGCTGGGGCGGTACCACGCCACGTGGTGCTCCCTGGACCGTGAGCTGCGCGAGGGGCACGGCCTGGGGGCCAGCGAGTTCGAGGTGCTCGACCAGCTGTCCGACGCCTGCTGCGACAAGCCGGCGCTGCGCATGCAGGAGCTCGGCAAGAGCGTGCAGCTCAGCCAGAGCGCCCTGTCCCGGGTGGTGGCCCGGCTGGAGGCCGACGGGCTGGTGTCCCGGTCGCTGTGCTCCGACGACCGGCGCGGCATCTACGTCGAGCTGACCGAGGACGGGCGCGCCCGGCACAAGGCCGCGGCCCCGACCCACCGCTCGGTGCTGGCCGCCAACCTGGCCTGAGGTCCGAATTTCACCCTTTTGGTGACCCCGCTCACAGTGAATGTCAGCTGATGGTGGCTTGTTCGCGCTCAGCGGACAGTGGGAATCTGCCTGTCAGAACCCACGTTGTGCCATGCGTCAGGGCGCTCGCGGGGTCTGCGGCTGCGAGCGGCACTGAGAGCGACGGGTCCGCCTACTACAGTGGACCCCAGGTGCTGACCCCACCGGCGAGGTCATGGGTGGGTGGAGGACCGCCGACGCAGCTGTCAGGGAGTGCATATGTTCGAGAGGTTCACCGACCGCGCGAGGCGGGTGGTCGTCCTGGCTCAAGAAGAGGCCAGGATGCTCAACCACAACTACATCGGCACCGAGCACATCCTCCTGGGTCTGATCCACGAGGGTGAGGGTGTCGCCGCCAAGGCGCTGGAGTCGCTGGGCATCGCCCTCGAGGGCGTTCGCCAGCAGGTGGAAGAGATCATCGGTCAGGGTCAGCAGGCGCCGAGCGGGCACATCCCGTTCACGCCCCGGGCCAAGAAGGTGCTGGAGCTGTCGCTGCGCGAAGCGCTGCAGCTCGGCCACAACTACATCGGCACCGAGCACATCCTGCTCGGACTGATCCGCGAGGGCGAGGGCGTGGCCGCCCAGGTCCTGGTCAAGCTGGGCGCGGACCTCAACCGCGTCCGCCAGCAGGTGCTTCAGCTGCTGTCCGGCTACCAGGGCAAGGAGCCGGCCGAGGCCGGCGGCCGCGGCGAGGGCACTCCGTCCTCCTCGCTCGTGCTGGACCAGTTCGGCCGCAATCTCACCGCCCTGGCCCGCGAGGGCAAGGTGGACCCGGTCATCGGCCGGGCCAAGGAGATCGAGCGGGTCATGCAGGTGCTCTCGCGCCGGACCAAGAACAACCCGGTGCTCATCGGCGAGCCGGGCGTCGGCAAGACCGCCGTGGTGGAGGGCCTGGCCCAGATGATCGTCAAGGGCGAGGTGCCCGAGACGCTCAAGGACAAGCAGCTCTACACCCTGGACCTGGGCTCGCTGGTCGCCGGCTCCCGCTACCGCGGTGACTTCGAGGAGCGCCTGAAGAAGGTGCTCAAGGAGATCCGCACCCGCGGCGACATCATCCTGTTCATCGACGAGATCCACACCCTGGTCGGCGCGGGCGCCGCCGAGGGTGCGATCGACGCCGCCAGCATCCTCAAGCCGATGCTGGCCCGCGGCGAGCTCCAGACCATCGGCGCGACCACGCTCGACGAGTACCGCAAGTACGTCGAGAAGGACCCCGCCCTGGAGCGCCGGTTCCAGCCGATCCAGGTCGGCGAGCCGACGCTGGAGCAGACCATCGAGATCCTCAAGGGTCTGCGCGACCGGTACGAGGCGCACCACCGCGTCTCCATCACCGACTCGGCGCTGGTGGCCGCGGCCACGCTGGCCGACCGGTACATCAACGACCGGTTCCTGCCGGACAAGGCGATCGACCTGATCGACGAGGCCGGCGCCCGGATGCGCATCCGCCGCATGACCGCGCCGCCGGACCTGCGCGAGTTCGACGAGAAGATCGCCGACGTGCGCCGGGACAAGGAGTCCGCGATCGACGCGCAGGACTTCGAGCGCGCGGCCAAGCTCCGGGACCAGGAGAAGCAGCTGCTCGCGCAGAAGGCCGAGCGCGAGAAGCAGTGGAAGGACGGCGACCTCGACGTCGTCGCCGAGGTCGACGACGAGCAGATCGCGGAGGTGCTGGCCAACTGGACTGGCATCCCCGTCTTCAAGCTCACCGAGGAGGAGACCACCCGTCTGCTCCGCATGGAGGACGAGGTCCACAAGCGGATCATCGGCCAGGAGGAGGCCGTCAAGGCCGTCTCCAAGGCGATCCGCCGTACCCGGGCCGGCCTGAAGGACCCGAAGCGCCCGTCCGGCTCGTTCATCTTCGCCGGCCCGTCCGGTGTCGGTAAGACCGAGCTGTCCAAGGCGCTGGCCAACTTCCTGTTCGGCGACGACGACGCGCTCATCCAGATCGACATGGGCGAGTTCCACGACCGGTACACGGCGTCCCGCCTGTTCGGTGCGCCTCCCGGCTACGTGGGCTACGAGGAGGGCGGCCAGCTCACCGAGAAGGTGCGCCGCAAGCCGTTCTCGGTGGTGCTGTTCGACGAGATCGAGAAGGCGCACCAGGAGGTGTACAACACGCTGCTGCAGGTGCTGGAGGACGGCCGCCTGACCGACGGTCAGGGCCGCACGGTGGACTTCAAGAACACCGTGATCATCTTCACCTCCAACCTGGGCACGCAGGACATCTCCAAGGCCGTCGGCCTGGGCTTCTCCGGCGGTGGTGTCGAGGGCTCGAACTACGAGCGGATGAAGATCAAGGTCAACGACGAGCTGAAGAAGCATTTCCGCCCGGAGTTCCTCAACCGCATCGACGACATCATCGTGTTCCACCAGCTGACCCAGGACGAGATCATCAAGATGGTCGACCTGATGATCACCCGCGTCGAGGGGCAGCTGAAGAACAAGGACATGTCGCTGGAGCTGACCCCGCTGGCCAAGGCTCTGCTGGCCAAGCGCGGCTTCGACCCCGTGCTGGGCGCCCGGCCGCTGCGCCGGACCATCCAGCGCGAGATCGAGGACCAGCTGTCGGAGAAGATCCTGTTCGGGGAGCTGCAGCCCGGCCAGATCGTGCTCACCGACGTGGAGGGCTGGGACGGCACCGGCTCCGACGACAAGGCGCACTTCGTGTTCCGCGGCGAGACCCGTCCGCTGCGGATCCCGGACGCCCCGCCGGTCGGCCTGGCCGCCCACGGTGGCGACACCGCGCAGGAGTTCGACGGCGAGTGAGCTGATGCTCTGACTAGGGCGGTTTCCCGGGTTCGCCGGGGAACCGCCCTTTGTCGTGTTCAATGGGATGTGTGGCCAGCACTGTGCGCCCTCGCACGACCCGCCGGGCCCCCGCCTATCTGGACGAGGGCCGGCGCAAGGTCGGCGGCGCGCCGCTGACCTTCCTGCTCTCGCTGCTGACCGCCGCGGTGATCGCCATGGTCGCGCTGCGGCTGCTCGGCATCGACGGCGACCACGTGATGGTGGTGCTGCTGGCCGGCACCCCGTACGCCGCCGGCGGCGGGGCGCTGCTCGTGCTGTTCGCCATGATGGTGCGGCGCTGGGCCGTCGCCGTGGTGGCGCTGGCCTTCACCGCGTGCCTGTTCGCCGCCGTCATGCCGCGGGCGTTCACCGCGCCCCGGCCGCTCGGCGTCGGGCCGGCCGTCCGGGTGCTCAGCCTCGACCTGGCCCAGGGCCGGGCCGACGCCGCCACTGTCGTCTCCCTGATTCGGTCCCAGCACGTCGACGTCGTCACCTTCCAGGAGCTCACCCCGCAGTCCGCTACCGCGCTGGCCGCCGCCGGGCTCGCGGCCGAGCTGCCCGACCAGCTCTTCCAGCCCGGTGACGGGCCGACCGGCTCCGGCGTCGCCTCCCGCTATCCGCTGAAACCTGTGCAGATCGAGACGCCGACGACGTTTCCGCAGGTCACGGCCCAGGTGTCGCTGCCCCAGGGGCGGGCCATCCTGGTCCAGTCCGTGCACGTGCGGCCGCCGACCGACGACAACACCACCGACACCTGGAAGCGGGAGCTGGACGCTTTACCCGACCCCGTCGACGGCGCGCCGCCGATGGTGCTGGCCGGCGACTTCAACGCCACCGTCGACCACGCCGGGCTGCGGGCCGAGATGGTCAGCGGCTTCGTCGACGCCGCCTCCCAGGCCGGCGACGGGCTGCTGCCCACCTGGCCCACCGACGGCCGCCTGCCGCCGCTGCTGCCCATCGACCACGTGCTGGTGGACAAGCGCTGCCCGGTCGACACCTTCGCCACCTTCGACGTCCCCGGCACCGACCACAAGGCCGTGCTGACCCAGTTCGTCGCGACGGTGAACGGCTGAGATGCTTTCCCCATGAGGGGGAGGACTTCAGTTGTTTTCGGCCTGCTCGCGTTAGCGCTGGCCGGCTGCGCCAGCAATGCCGGCAGCGCCGGCGGGCCGCCGCTCGGCTTCGCGCGTCACGACAACGCGGTGTCCCCGCCGACCGTGGACGGCGGCTACGCCCGGGCCGGCGCCGGCATCCGGCACCTGCTGACCGTCGGTCAGTGCGCCATCGGCGTCGGCGTGTACGAGAACGGCTACCGCGAGGTCGGCGCGAACTGGGACGGCGAGGGCGACTGCACCACGTTCTCGCTGCCGGTGAACCGGCCGGACTCGCACGGCGACCGGCTGCCCGGGCAGGGCGGCTGGGACGGCTCCGGGCTGTCCGCGAACGGCGCGGTCGCGTTGTCCGACGGGTCGGTCATCGGCGTGGACAGCTCCGTGCAGCGGCTCGCCCCGGACGGCACTGTCACCACACTCGCCGACCTGCACCTGCCGTGGCACAAGCCGTCCGACGAGACCGGGGGCACCGGCCGGGCGAATTCCGTTGTGCAGTCCGGAAATCGGCTGGTGATCGGCGGCGGGCAGACCGTCGGCGGCCACAGCGGCGCGCTGATGTGGACCTCGACCGACGGCGGTCACACGCTGACTCCGGTCGACCTGCCCCAGGCCGATGCCTACGTCGGCCCCATGGCGGCCAGCGACAACACGGTTGTCGCCGCCGAATCCAGCTCGGGTGGCGGCGAATTCGTCACCTGGCGGTCCACCGACTCCGGCCAGAGCTGGCAGCGGCACGAGGTCCCGGACGTCCAGGTGAACACCTCGGTCGGCAAGGTGCTGCGCACCGACCGGGGCTGGCTGCTGGTGGGCTCCACCCAGGTCCAAGCCACTCAGGACCGCCCGTTCCTGGCCAGCAGCCCCGACGGCGTCACGTGGACCAAGATCGACACGGCCTCGCTGGGGCTGGGCTGGGTCACCGACGCGACCGGCGGCAAGGACGAGGACATCGTGCTGGTCGGCCGGACGACCGACAACTGCGGCCTGGTGTGGACCGCCGCGGCGGACGGGTCGTGGCAACGCGGCGAGCTCGGCTGCGACGACGCGCCCAGCGCGGTGACCACGTTGGCCGACGGGCGGGTGATCGCCGTCGGGCTCAAGGACGTGTGGGTCAGGGCTTGAGCGTGCCCGGCCACAGGTACTGGTCCGCGGGCTGGGTGGCGCCGCGGAACCAGGCGTCGAAGAAGCCCTTCAGATCCTTGCCGGTGATCTGCTCAGCGTACGACTCGAACTGCGGCCAGGTGGCGTTGCCGTCGCGGTGCAGCGCGGGCCAGGTCTTGAGGATCTGGAAGAAGGCGTCGTCGCCGATGGTGCGGCGCAGCGCGTGCAAGGCCATGGGGCCCTTGGTGTAGACAGCCTTGAACTCGTTGCCCGCGCCCATGTCGTAGAGCTTGCCGGCGAAGACCTGCTGGCCCTTCTGCACCCACTTGCGGTAGTTGTCGTCGAGGTTCGCGCCCTCCTTGGCCTCCGCCCACAGCCATTGCGCGTAGCTGGCGAAGCACTCGTTGAGGCAGACGTCCTTCCAGTGCTGCACCGACACCGAGTCGCCCCACCACTGGTGCGCGTTCTCGTGCACGATGGTGCTCAGGTCGGTCCACTGCGCGTAGATCGGCCGGGTCTGCGTCTCCAGCGAGAAGCTGATCTTGTCGGCCAGGAAGATGCCACCGGCCGCGTCCTGTGGGTACTTGCCGAACTTCGACGACAGGAAGTCCAGGATCTCCGGCAGCCGGTCCTCGAGGGCCTTCTTGTCCTCGGTGCCCGGGGCGAACGCCGACACCAGCGGCGTGCCGTCGGCCAGCTTGCCGGTGGTCATCGTCCAGTGGTCGATACCGACCGTGGTCAGGTACGGGGCGATCGGGTCCGGCTCGTCCCAGCGGTAGGTCGTCCAGCCGTCCTTGGACTCGTTGCGGCCCTGGACGCCGTTGGAGATCACGCTCCAGCCGTCCGGCACCTTGGCCGCCAGGTGGAAGGCCGCCTTGTCGGTCGGCGTGTCGTTGACCGGGTACCAGGTCGACGCCGAGTGCGGCTCGCCGGCCACGAACGCGCCGCCGCTGCTGGAGACCTGCCAGCCCTCCGAGCCCAGCTTCGCCGACTTGATCGGGTTGGGCACGCCGGCGTACTGCACCTCGATGGTGAAGGTGCTGCCCTTCGCGACGGCGTCCGCCGGGCTGATCACCAGCTTGCCGCCGTCGCGCTGCGTCTTCGCCGCCCGGCCGTCCACTGTCACCGTGCGGACGTCGAGGCCGTCCAGGTCGAGGCTGAACTCGGCGAGGTTCTGCGCCGCCTTGGCGGTGATCGTCGTGTCGCCGTCCAGGTGGTGCGACTTCGGGTCGTAGGTGATCGCCACCACGTAGTTCGAGGCGTCGTAGCCGCCGTTCCCGCTGGCCGGGTAGTACGGGTCGCCCGCGGTACGCGCCCCCGCCGTGCCCTGGACCTCGTCCTCCGCTGACTTCGTCGACGGGGTGCAGGCCACGCACAGCGCCGCGACCGCCAGCAGCGCCGCCAGTTTCCGAACCCGCATGCCGATGTGTGTACCAGGTGGTATGAGTGCTCCGTGTTCGATGTCGTCGAGTTCGGCGGCTCCGGCCCCGGCATCCTGCTGCTGCACGGATTGATGGGCCGGGCCACCACGTGGTGGCCGGTCGCCCAGTGGCTGACTCGCTACGGTCGGGTGGTCGGTCTCGATGCTCGGGGACACGGTCGTAATACGCATCGCGGCGGCGATTGGCGCACCGAGGACTTCGCCGCCGACGCCGCCGCCGTGATCCGCCGCCTGGAACTCGGTCCCGTGATCGCCATCGGCCACTCCATGGGCGGGCTGCACTCCCTCGTGCTCGCCGCCTCGTACCCCTCACTCGTGCGCGGCATCGTCGTCGAGGACTTCGCCCCCGACCAGCGCGGCCGCACCGTCGACCCCTGGCGGGCCGAGTTCTCCCGCTGGCCCGTGCCCTTCCAGTCGCTGGCCCACGTCCGCTCCTTCTTCGGCCCCGTCGGCGACTACTTCGCCGAGTGCTTCGAGGAACGGGCCGACGGCTACCACCTCATCGCCGACCTCGAGGACCTCTACCGCATCGCCGCCGAATGGGGCCGGCGCGACTACTGGCCCTTCGTCGACCGCGTCCAGTTGCCGCTGCTGGTCATCGAAGCCGAGCACACCTTCATGCCCGCCGGGCAGCAAGCAGCCATGGCCGCCCGCGTCCCCGACGGCCGGCACATCCTGGTTCCCGGCGCCGGCCACCTCGTCCAGCTCAGCGCCCCCGCCGTCTACCGCGGCGCCGTGGAGGCCTTCCTCTCCGGCCTGCTCGACGTCTGAGCCGGGGAAAGGGAGCCGGCTTCAGGCCCCCTTTCGGACGGAGAAGGCTATGCGTGATTCCGGTGCTGTCATCGCGATCGTCGTGCTGGCGCTGTTGTGGCTGTCGTACCTCGGCTCGGCCGTCGTGACGGGCCTGAAGGGCAAGTCCGGCATGGTCATGGCCGGCCTGTTCTTCTGCCCGTGCTGGTGGATCGGCGCGATCCGCCTGGCCAAGCCGGACTCCTGGTGGGCTCGCAAGTTCTACGACGAGGACAAGCTGGCCGACGCGCGGGAGCGGTTCCCCGCGGTCCTACCCGTGTACGTGCCACGTCGACCTCGCCGGTGACGGTTGTCGGCGTCTCGCTGAATCAGTCCACAGGCTTCGGCGTCAACTGGCTGCGCCATTCGGTGAACAGGACCGTAAGGCGCTCGGCGTCCTCGATCGAGATCCCGTCCTCTTGCCATTCGGCTGGCCGAAGACGACCCATGGCGCGCAGCGCGTCGAGAAAGGTCTCCACCGTGAAGCCGGTGTCCTTGGCCACGGCCAGTTCGAGCAAACGGTCCGAGCCGAACCGGTCGAGCAACGCCGCGACGTCGAAGAAGTCGCGCGGCCGGGCCCGATTCCACAACGCGAGAACCTTGTCTGCCGCAAGATCGTCGGGGTGCAGCACGGCCCCGACCGTCAGCTCCACGCGATCCCGGATTCGACCGCCATCCGGGAAGACCTCAACCAAGCACTCATGACCTGTTTTCGGGTCGACAACCACGAATCGATGATCCAGCGGTGGGCGCTCCGCCTCTCGGATGTCGAGGTTCTGCTCGCTGAGGGCCCGACGCAGGGCCACGACCACGTTGACCGCCTCGTCATCGTCGATCTCGGTGAACAGATCGATGTCCTTGGTGGATCGGCCAACGAAACCGTGAGCGATCATCGCGCCGCCACCGGCAAGCGCGAGGGTGTGTGCTTCGGGCAGGTTGAGCGCGGTACGGGCGATGCGTTCCTGAAGGGGATCCAGCGGCATTGGTTCAGGCTGCCGCGCCCGACGAGGTGATCAGTGGCAGCCACGCCGTGCGGACCCACCGCGGCAGGTACATCTCATCCCACAGACGGACCAGTTCGTCCGGGTTCACCAGCTCGATGACATCGTCCAGGGTCCCCTCGACCAGCACGATCTCATAGAGGTCGCGGCGCCGGTCCGGATCGCTCAGATCCCAACGCACTGCCCTCGGATCGGGCCCCGACCAGAACAGTCGTGTTGGCAGGCCGACCTCGCCCGTCAGCCCCCCGTGGAGATCAGCCAAGGTGTGCGGCAGCGGCACATCGCGGATCCAGCCGGGACGTGCGTCGGGCTGCGGGCCTCTAGCCATGTCTCCATGGTGCATGAACCGGGGTGTCAGGCGCGAGTGAACAGCACGTCCACCTCGCCGGTGACGGTGTCGGTGATGCCGACCTCGTCGACCTTGGCGCGGATGGGCTCGACGGGGTGCAGGGCGGCGAGGCCGGCGGCGAGGGTGGGGGTGTCGATCTCCTGGGCCAGGGCGCAGTGGGGGACCCAGGAACCGGGCAGGTAGTAGGCGGAGGGGTTGCGCACTTTCTTGGCCAGCACGTCGTGGACGGCGGAGTGGACGGCCAGCAGCTCGGTGTCCACGACGGCGGTGAGCACGAGGTTGTTCTCGGTGGTGGGGAAGGTGCCGAGGGTGTAGAGCCAGATGCTGGGCAGGGCCAGCAGGTGGAGCTCGGCGGCCAGGTCGGCGCGGGTGGGCCGGGTGAAGGCGCCGCCGAGGGCGAAGGTGACGTGGGGCCGGTGCCGGCGGTGGCTGCGGGTGGCCAGACTCGGCACGCCGGCCCGCTCCAGCCGCTGCCACATCGCCCGCACCGCGGTGTCGGCCTCACCGTCGAAGAAGAACTCCAGGGCCTGTGCCATGGAGTTCATCCAACACGCCTCAGGAGGGACGGACTCCGACGGCGTCGCGGATCTGGTTGCCGAGCTCGGCGACGGTCCGGGCGCAGTGCGCGCAGCAGTAGAACCGGCCCTCGACCTCGACGCCGTGCCCGACGATGCGGCAGTTGCACCGCTCGCACCGCGGCGCGAGCTTCTCCATCGCGCACTCGAACGAGTCGAACCAATGGCTCTCGCCGGTCACGGTCCGGATCTCGAACGCCATCCAGTAGTCGTTGCCGCAGACATCGCAGGTCGCCATGCCGACAGCGTGCGGGGTCGCCACAAACCCGGCAACCCGAGCGCACACCGTTGCCAATTCAGCCCCCACCCGATCCCGGGGGGCCGCCCCAGGCCCATCCTACCAGCGGAAACGGGTGGTTGATCTTGATGGCGGGATGGCTGTGGACAACTTGGGGGCTGTGGACAACTGTCGGTCAGTGCTCACCCGGCAGAGCGAACAGCCCGGCATCGGTCTGCTCGATGAGCCCGTCGACGAGCAGCGAGTCGAGGCAGCGGTCCCGCTGACCGGCCTCGGACCACGCGGCGTCGAGCTGGGCCCGGGTGACGGGACCGGGGGCGCCGCGCAGGACGTCGAGCAGCCGGCCGCGTACCTGGCGGTCGGTGCCGGCGAACTTCTGCACGGCCTTGACGGGCCCGTTGTACGCGGGGCGGCCGGCGAGCTGCCAGGCGCAGGTGTCGAACACGGGACAGTCGGCGCAGCGGGGGGTGCGAGCGGTGCAGACGAGGGCGCCGAGCTCCATCAGGGCGGCGGAGTAGCGCGCGGCGACGGCGTCGACGGTGGGCAGCAGGGCGGCGACATCGGCCATGTCACGCTTGGTGGACGGCGGCCCGGCATCGCCGGCGCCGTGCACGGCCCGGGCGACCACCCGGCGCACGTTGGTGTCGACGACGGGACACCGCTGGCCGTAGGCGAAGGCGGCGACGGCGCGAGCGGTGTACGCGCCGATGCCGGGCAGCGCCAGCAGGGTGTCCACATCGTCGGGCACGACGTCGTCGTGCTTGGCGGCGATGGCAGCGGCGGCCTCGTGCAGGCGCAGGGCCCGGCGCGGATAGCCGAGCTTGCCCCACGCCCGCACGACCTCGCCCTGGCTGGCGGCGGCCAGCGCCGATGGCACCGGCCACCGCGCCATCCACTCGTGCCAGATCGGCTCGACCCGGGCGACCGGGGTCTGTTGCAGCATGATCTCGCTGACCAGCACGCCCCACGCGGTGCAGTCGGGGCGTCGCCAGGGCAGATCCCGCGCCGTGTCGTCGAACCAGCTCAGCAGGGTGTCGGCGGTTAGCATCGCCCCCGATTATCCCTGGCCGGGTGACAACACCTCGTGCAGGGCACCGTTGTGCACGTCGTAGACGAAGCCGCGGATGTTGTCCTTGTGCGGCAGGAACACGCTGTGCCGCAGCCGCGCCAGCGAGGTCCGCACGCTGTCCTTGACCTCGCGGAACGCCTCGACGGCCCAGGTGGGCCGCAGGCCGGTGTCGGCCTCCAGCTCGTCCTTGAACTCGTCCTCGGTGGTCATCGACAGACCACACGAGGTGTGCTGCACCAGCAGGATCTCCCGGGTGCCCAGCTTGCGCTGGCTCAGCGCGAGCGAGCGGATCACGTCGTCGGTCACCACGCCGCCGGCGTTGCGCAGCACGTGCGCCTCGCCCTGCTGCAGGCCGAACAGCTCGAACACCCGGATCCGGGCGTCCATGCACGTCAGCACGGCGATGTGCATCGAAGGGCTGGCCGAGGACCGGTCCCCGCGGGTCCGGTCGACCAGTGCGGCATTGCGGTCGAGCAACTCGTCGATGGCGGTCATGTCGCACCTCCTGCCTAGATCTCTATGGCACCTGGTCGGGGGACACCTGACAAGGGCAATTGAGCAAAGACACAACCGGATTGAGTGATCCCCTGAATCCCTGGCCGTCGGCGACCGCGGGGTTACGGTCGGTGCATGATCGAGCCGCGTGGACCGCTCGACCCGTCGGTGTACTGGCGCCGCCGGGCGTTCGCGCTCGGCGGCTCGATCCTGGCGGTCGTGCTCCTGGCCGTGATCATCGCCGCTTGGCTGGGCCGCGGCTCGCAGGCCGACCCGCAGGGCGTGGCCAACCGGCAGAGCGTGGTCGCCACCTCCAGCAAGCGTCTCACCTCCTCGCCGCCGACCAGCGGCACGATCACGCCGGCCGGGGCCTCCTCCTCGTCGTCGTCGGCGTCGCCCGCTCCGGCGCCCACGACCAGCACCACGACCGGGCCGCCGCCCCCACCGCCCCCGCCCGGCCCGTGCCCGGACACGTCGATCACGGTCGAGGCCCGCATCGCGCAGCCCAGCTACCGGGTCGGGCAGTCGCCGCTGCTCACGCTGGTCGTCACGAACTCGGGGCCGGTGGCGTGCAAGCGGGAGGTCACCCGCCAGCTGCGCGAGCTGCTCGTGCTCACCGCGGACGGCAACACCCGGCTGTGGTCCAGCTCCGACTGCTATTACCAGCAGCCGCCCGACACCCGGCTGCTCCAGCCCGGCGAGCAGGCCACCTTCAGCATCGCCTGGGCCGGCCGCACCTCGTCGCCGAACTGCGCGCCGAGCGGGGCCCCGCTGCCGGCCGGCGATTACGTGGTGATCGGAAAGCTCGGTGGCCTCGCCAGTCACCCGACGCCGTTCAAGCTCACCTGATTAACCCGAAGGTGTAACGGTCGAAGGTGTAATTCCCCAACTCGAATCCAGTACGGTGTGGATCCACGAGCAGTCGTTCGAGAGGATCTGTTTCCGGTCATGGACGAGCAGACAGTCGCGGGAGCCGACCGTTTTCGGTCGACGCTGCTGCGTGTCCTCGTTCTGATCGGCGGCGTGCTCGCCGGCACCGCGCTGGCGTGGCTGCTCTCCTCGGCGACGGCCTCGGCGGCCGAGGAGAACCCGGTCACCGACCTGGTCTCCACGGCCGGCTCGGTGGTGGACGACTCCGTCGCGCACACCGTGCACCTCGGGCAGGACGCGAGGCTGGCGGCGCAGGCGCTGCCGGCGGCCGCGCCCTCGGTGCCGGCGCTGCAGGTCCCGGTGCCGCACCTGGTCGCCCCGGTGATCCTGGTCGAGCAGAAGCTCGGTGACCTCGCGGCGTCGCAGCCGGTCGACGAGACCGTGAACACCGCTGTGACCAGGACTTATGTTCCCGCTGACGATGTGTCACCCGCGTTGCGGGCCGTGCCGTCCGCGGTCATGAGCCAGGTGGAGCACGGGTCCGAGCCGGTCGCCGCGGCCGGTCCGCAGGCCGTCGCGATGAGCGCGCCGGCCGCGCCGCTGCTGCCCCAGGACGGCTCGTCCAAGTCCGAGGCGATGCCGTTCGGGTCGCTGCCCAGCAACGCCTGCGGCCACGACGGTCCGTCCGGCAGTGCCGGCATGTGCCTCGACGACGGCGTCGCCATCGCACCCGCGGACGCCTCCGTCCGGCCCACGCGCGCGGGTTCGCGCTGCGTTCCGATGACCGCGCGCCGTCAGCCCGGCATCACCCCCGACTGATTCGCTGCTCCCAGCGTTCGGTCCGCAGTCCACTTCTCACTTTTCCCCGTTTCTGGGTGATCCCTGCCCCGAATCTATTTTTCGTGGGATCACCCGTGTAACTCCCGTGACCCGGGAATTCGACAAGGAGATTATTTCTCATGCGTACCTGGATGCGGCGCGGAATTCCGGCCGCCCTGCTCGCCGGCGGTGTGCTGGCGATGAGCGCCGGCAACGCCGCCGCCGTGCCCGCCCCGATCGGCGACCCGACCGGCCTCGCGGACACCGCGCTGCGCCTGACCGACATCGTCGGCCACAAGGGCCTGCCGCCGCTGCCGGACGCCAGCCAGATCCAGCTGCCGACCATGCCCATCGGCCAGTCGCAGCGCTCGCTGGACCCGCAGGACCTCGCCGGCGGCGGCCTGTCGCTGAGCAACGTCCAGCTCAACGGCCAGGACCTGCCCAAGCCGCAGCTGCCGGGCCTGCCCGCGCTGCCCGTCCTCGGCGGCGGCGACCAGCAGCGGTCCTTCGACCCGACCCACATCGCCATCTCCGACGTGCCGCAGCTCCAGCAGCTGCCGAAGCTGCCGTCGCTGGCCTCCGGTCTACCGGTGTCGGTGCTGCCGGACATGAGCACCTCGCGGGCGCTGCCGAACCTCACCTACAGCGGCGTGGTGCCGACCGGTGGCCTGCACAGCCTGACCCAGCTGCCCGACCTGTCCAACCCGACCCAGCTGCCGGACCTGGCCGTCCCGCAGCTGCCGGGCCTGCCGCAGCTGCCGGGTGACGACCAGCGCTCGCTGCCGGGCCTGCCCGCGCTGCCCAAGCTGCCGCTGCCCCTGCCGGGCGCGTCGGCCGAGCGTGACCTGCCGGGCCTGAGCCTGCTGGGCTCGCTGCCGGGCCTCGGTGGTCAGCAGCGTGCGCTGCCGGCTGTGCCGGGTCTGGAGATGGTGCAGGGTCTGATCGCGAGCACCCCGCTGGCTGCGCTGCTGGCCAGCACCCCGCTGGACTCTGTCGCCGGTCGCGCCCTGCCGGGCACCGACCTGCTGGGCTCGCTGCCGATCGGCAGCCTGCTGGGCGGCGGGCTGCCGCTCGGCCGTTCGCTGCCGGGCACGGACCTGCTGGGCTCGCTGCCGGTCGGCGGCCTGCTGGGCGGCGTGGCCCAGCGTGACCTGCCGGGCCTGAGCCTGCTGGGCTCGCTGCCGGGCCTCGGCGGTCAGCAGCGTGCGCTGCCGGCTGTGCCGGGTCTGGAGATGGTGCAGGGTCTGATCGCGAGCACCCCGCTGGCTGCGCTGCTGGCCAGCACCCCGCTGGGCTCCGTTGCCGGTCGTGACCTGCCGGCCCTCCCGGCGCTGCCGCTGCACCTGCCGGCCCTCCCGGGCGCGTCGGCCGAGCGTGACCTGCCGGGCCTGAGCCTGCTGGGCGCCCTGCCGGGCCTGGGCACGCTGCCGAGCATGGGCGCGCTGGGCATGCCCGCCGACGCCGAGACCACTGACGCCGACACCGATGGTCGTTCGCTGCCGGCCGTCCCGGCACTTCCGGCCCTGCCGAAGCTCCCGGGCTTGACCGCCCTGCCGCTGGGTGTGCCGGCCGACGCCGACGCCACCGACTCGGACGTCACTCCCGACACCGACGCCCGTTCGCTGCCGGTGGTCGACTCCGTGCTGCCGAAGCTGCCCCTGGCCGTGCCGGCCGTGCCCGGCGCCTCGCTGTCCGGCTTCCACGGCATCCCGGCCCTCGGCCCGTCGTTCACCACGACGCTGCCGGCCAACGACTCCGCCCGCTCCATCGTGCCGGGCGTGCCCAGCACCTCGGGCCTGCTGGGTGGCCTGCTCGGCCACGCGCCGCGCCTGCCGGTCAGCGGCATCTGAGCCGTAACCACACAGAGAAGCCCCCAACCTTCCGCGCGAAGGTTGGGGGCTTTTCGGCTGCTCAGGGCCCGAACCAGCGTTCCTCGGTGATGCGGGGCGGGGCGGAGGTGGTGCCGACGATCAGCTCGGTGGACAGCGTGACGGTCCGCGGCCGGTTGTGGTCGGCGGCGTTGACCAGGAGCTTGCCGGCGGCCCGGCCCTTCTCCATCACGGGCTGACGCACCGTGGTCAGGCCGGACCGCTCGCTCTCGGTGATGCCGTCGAAGCCGGTGATGCTCAGGTCCTGCGGCACCCGCAGCCCCCGCCGCCGGGCCTCGGCCAGCGCGCCGAGGGCGAGGATGTCCGACGTGCAGATCAGGGCGGTGACCTGGGGATCCCGGTCGAGCAGCTGGGCGGCGGCGGACGCGCCGGAGGCGATGCTGTGGTCGAAGCGCTCCACCACCGGCACGTTCGTCCAGTCCACGTTGGCCGAGGTGAAGGCGGTGGCCAGCGCCTCGAGCCGGGCCCGCTGCACGTGGAAGTGGGCGGTGTGCTGGCGGTCGGCGTTGACGAAGCCGTCGTTGCGGTCCCGGGCCAGCCGCATGCAGATCACGCCGATCCGGCGGTGGCCGAGCTCGATGAGGTGGTCGGCGACCTGGGTGATGGCGGCCCGGTCGTCGATGCCGACCCGGTCCACGGTGTCCAGCTCCGGCTGGTCGCACACCACGGTCGGCACCGGCCGCTCCAGCACGGCGGCCAGGTGCGGGTCGTCGTCGGGCACGGAGTAGACGACAAAGCCGTCGACACCGGCCCGGTGCACCGCAGCGACGTCTTCACGCTCCGGATTGGCCGGCACCAGCAGCAGCCCCTGGCCGGCGTCCTCGCAGGCCAGCGCTAGCCCCTCGAGGAAGCCGACGGCGGCCGGGTCACGGAACGCGTACGACAGGTTCTCGGTCAGCAGCAGGCCGACGGCTCCCGCCTTCCGGGTGCGCAGCGAGCGCGCGACCGGGTCCGGGCCGGGGTAGCCCAGCCTTCGGGCCGTCTCCAACACCCGCCGCCGCAGCTCCGGCGAGAGCTGGTCGGGCCGGTTGTACGCGTTGGACACCGTTGTCCGCGAAACGCCCAGCTCAGCGGCGAGGGATGCCAGCGTCGCCGGCCGTCGCACATGCATTGACCGCGCCATGGAGTGACCGTAACGGTCAAGAACCAATTCGTGAAGCCAGGGACAGCCGTGTCCCCCTGAAGCACTATCCCGGCACGTCAACCGGTCTTTCCCGTTAAGCAACCATGGTGTAGACCAAGTCACGTACGCGGAATCGGTCCCGTTGACTCCCTGACCACCAGTCTTGGCCGAAACAGGCGGGTGTGCGAGGCCCCCGGCCGCCGCCGGGAATCGGGGTCCAAACGCTGCACCAGCTCGTCCACGGCTGCGGCGGACATCTCACTGATGGGCTGCGCCACAGTGGTCAGCGCGGGCGTGCAGTGCGCGGCGAACGCGATGTCGTCGAAGCCGACTACGGACAGTTGCGCCGGCACTCGCAGGCCCCGCCGCGCGGCCTCCCGCAGCGCGCCGATCGCCATCTGGTCGGACGAGCAGATCACCGCGGTCGGCGCGGCGGTGTCGAGCAGGTGGGTCAGCGCCGCGGCCCCGCCGGCCGGCTCGAACGGGCCGTGCGCGACCAGCTCGGCCGGCGCCGGATGGCCGTTCTCCTCCAGGGCGGCGGCCCAGCCGGCTCGCTTGAGCCGCGACGGCAGCGCCCGCGCCGGGCCGCTGACAAAGCCGATCCTGGTGTGCCCGAGGGCGATCAGGTGCGAGGTCGCCAGGTAGCCGGCCAGCTGCTCGTCCACGGCGATGTCGGCGACATCGAGCGCCGGCGTGGCGCCGTTGATGAACACCATCCGCACGCCGTCGGCGACGAGTCGGGTGTAGTAGGCGCCCTCCGGGCCCTCGCCCGGCGGCGCGTTGGTGATCGCCGGCGACACGAAGATCATTCCTTCCACGCCGCGGGCCTGCACCATGCGCACGTACTCCTCCTCGCGCAGGCCGGCCGAGCGGGTGTTGCACAGCAGCGAGGAGTAGCCGGCGGCGGCCGCCCTGGTCTCCAGCGCCTCGGCGAACGCCGGGAACACCGGGTTGGACAGCTCCGGCAGCAGCAGACCGATCACACCGGTGCGGCGTAGCGCGCCCAGCCCGCGGGGCGAGTACGGCAGGTCGTCCAGCGCGGCCATCACCCGCTGCCGGGTCTCCTCGTTCACCCCCGCCCGCCGGTTGAGCACCCGGCTCACGGTCGAGACGCTGACGCCCGCGATCTTCGCGATCTCGGCCAGACCGGGCACCCGCGTCCTCCTCGCTCGGGGCGTGTCGGGCTGAAGCCTGCCCGGGCCGGAAAGCTTTTGCAACGAACGCGCGACGATCTTGCCGGCGCGTCGGCCACCCACGGGAAATGCCCGGCAAAACTTTGCAGGACGATCCCGGCGGCCGGACCGCGGCGCGCCCACCACGGGATACGCCGCTGTTCGGGCAGCAGAACCGCGTCCAATAGGGCCATTCGGCCGCGTGCGGATACTCGGAACTTGCCCCGTTGTGCCTGGTCCGGCCACCGGATGGCCCGCCGTTGGCGGCTAGGGGTGACGATTCAGAAACGGTGGGTAGTCGGCGTACGCCGAGGGGCTGACGGGAACGGTTTCTCGGGTTACTTTGTCGTCACACGTTTCGCAGTGAAAGGGACCACACATGGCCGAGGTCGCCTACGTCAGTGCCTCCCGGGTGTTCGCCGGGAACCCTCCGGTGCGCGCGGTCGACCAGCTGGAGCTCGACGTCGCGGACGGTGAGTTCCTGGTGCTGGTCGGGCCGTCCGGCTCGGGCAAGTCCACCGCCCTGCGCATGCTCGCGGGCCTGGAGGACGTTGACGAGGGCGCGATCCAGATCGGCGGCAAGGACGTCACCAACGTGCCGCCGAAGGGCCGCGACATCGCCATGGTGTTCCAGTCCTACGCGCTCTACCCGCACATGACGGTCGCCGAGAACATGGGCTTCGCGCTCAAGCTGCGGGGCACGCCCAAGCAGGAGATCAAGGACAAGGTCGCCGAGGCGGCCAAGATGCTGGACCTGTCCAAGTACCTGGACCGCAAGCCGAAGGCGCTGTCCGGCGGTCAGCGGCAGCGTGTCGCGATGGGTCGCGCCATCGTGCGTGAGCCCAGCGTCTTCCTCATGGACGAGCCGCTGTCCAACCTGGACGCGAAGCTGCGCGTGGAGACCCGCGCCAACATCGCCGCCCTCCAGCAGCGCCTGGGCACCACCACCATCTACGTCACGCACGACCAGGTCGAGGCCATGACCATGGGCGACCGGGTCGCCGTCCTCAAGGACGGCCTGCTCCAGCAGTGCGCCTCGCCGCGTGAGCTGTACGACCGCCCGGCCAACGCCTTCGTCGCCGGCTTCATCGGCTCGCCCGCGATGAACCTCAAGACCGTGCCGCTGACCGCCGAGGGCGCGCAGCTCGACGGCCTCACCGTGCCGCTGACCCGGGCCGCGCTGGACAAGGCGTCGTCCGAGGGCCTCAAGGAGGTCACCTTCGGCGTCCGGCCCGAGACGCTGCGGCTGGCCAGCGGCGACGAGCCCGGCATGGAGCTGACCGTCGAGCTGGTCGAGGAGCTCGGCGCCGACGCGTACGTCTACGGCTCGGTGCGCATCGGCGGCCAGCCGGAGCGCTTCATCGTCCGCGTCGACGGCCGCACGCCGCCGGCCTTCGGGCAGAACGTCAAGGTCGCCGTGCGCGACACCAGCGAGGTGCACCTGTTCAACCCGGAGAGCGGCGCCCGCCTGGAAGTCTGATCTCGGTGCTCGCGTGGCCCGTCCGGTTCGCCGGGCGGGCCACACGCATGTGGAACAACCGGTGGGCCGGGCTCGTCGTCTGACCGGACATGCGTGAGCTCTACCGGGATGGCTACGACTACCTCACCTCACGGCCGGACGTCACCGCCGCATTGCTGCTCGGCGGTCTGGTGCTGGGGGCGTTGGCGCTGCTGGCCGCGAACCTGTTCCGCTGGGGCAAGATCGCGTCCGTGCTGTCCGGCGTGAGCCTGGCCCTGGCCCTGTCGGTCACCCTGGTCCGGCCGTCCTGGGGCGGCATCCGGCTCGGCGACCCGCTCCAGGTCTGCGTGCCCGGCTCGTTCTCGGTGGCCGCCGGCGGCGCGCTGCTGAACTTCGTCATGCTCATTCCGCTGGGCTTCTTCGGTGTCCTGGCCACCAAGCGCCCGCTGCTGGTGGCCATCGGCTGCGTCTCGGTCAGCGCCGGCATCGAGATCGCCCAGGCCGTGTTCGAGCTGGGCGTCTGCGACGGCCAGGACTTCATGAACAACAGCGTCGGCGGGGTGCTGGCCACCCTGGTCGGCTGGCTGGTGTTGCTGGTCTTCGGCCGTGGCCGCCACCAGCGGCTGCTGCCGGCAGTAGCCGACTGACTGCGGCGAAGAACACACCGCCGCGGCCTACGTGGTCTGGACCTGCCGGTTTGTCATCGCCGGCGGCCCGAACCACCCGTCTAGGTGATAACGATTTTCACTCCAACGGGGATGTTGATCACTCATCTCGCTTAGGCTCCACTCGACAACGGTTTCCATTGCTAGATCGTCACGCTGTCGAGGGGTGTGCAGATGACTGTCCGTTCCCGTTGGGCGCCGGCGGCCACGTTGGCCATGGCCGCGGCGGTGCTCGCCGCGTGCGGCACCGGCGCCGCGTCGTCCGCCCCGGCCGACGGCAAGATCAAGGTGGTGGCGTCGACCGACGTGTGGGGCAGCGTGGTCAAGGCGGTGGGCGGCGACGACGTCAGCGTCACGTCGATCATCGACGACCCGACCAAGGACCCGCACGACTACGAGGTCCAGCCCAAGGACACCGCCGCGGTCGCGGGCGCGCAGCTGCTGGTCTCCAACGGCATCGGCTACGACGACTTCTTCGCCAAGGCCACCGCCACGGTCGGCGGGGGCAAGCCGAGCGTGGTGGCCTTCGACGTCTCCGGCAAGCAGAAGACCGCCGACACCAACGAGCACGTCTTCTACGACCTGCCCTCGGTCAAGTTGGTCGCGGACAAGATCGCGGCCGACCTCGGCGCCATCGACTCGGCCAGGAAGAGCGCCTTCGACGCCAACGCGAAGGCCTTCGACGGCAAGCTGGACGACCTGATCGCCCAGATCGGCAAGCTCCCGGCCGGCAAGAAGGTCGTGGTCACCGAGCCGGTGGCCAACTACCTGCTGGCCGCGGGCAACGTCGCCGACGCCACGCCCAAGGCGTTCGAGGAGGCGGTCGAGGCCGGCACCGACATCCCGGTCGCCGCCGTCGCCGAGGCCACCGCGCTGATTGCCAACCGCCAGGTGGACGCGCTGGTGAACAACGCCCAGACCGAGACCGACCTGACCAACCAGCTCAAGTCGAAGGCCGCCGCGGCCGGCATTCCCGTCGTCGACGTGACCGAGACGCTGCCCGCCGGCACGACCGACTACGTTGGTTGGATCGGCAAGGAGGTCGACGCCCTATCGAAAGCGCTCGTGAAGCAGTGACGGCGGACGCGCTCGTCGACGCCGCCCCGGTCACCAGGCCGGCGGTGGCGCTGCGCATGCGCGGGGCCCGCCTCGCCTACGGCAGCCGGGTCCTCTGGGACGGCCTCGACCTGGACATCAGGCCCGGCGAGTTCCTGGCCGTGCTCGGCCCCAACGGCTCCGGCAAGACCAGCATGCTGCGGGTTCTGCTCGGGCAGCAGCCGCTGTCGGCCGGCGAGGTGTCCATCGCCGGCAGCGCGCCCGGCAAGGCCAACCACCAGCTCGGCTACATCCCGCAGCAGCGGTCCATCGACGCCAATCTCACGCTGCGCGGCCGTGACCTGGTCGGCCTCGGCCTGGACGGCCACCGCTGGGGCTTGGGGCTGCGCGGCCGCAAGGAGCGTCGCCGCAAGGTGGAGGCGGTGCTGGCCGAGGTCGGTGCCAGCGACTACGCGGACCACCCGGTCGGCTTGCTCTCCGGCGGCGAGCAGCAGCGGTTGCGCGTGGCGCAGGCCCTGGTCGGCGATCCCCAACTGCTGCTGTGCGACGAGCCGCTGCTCTCGCTCGACCTGGCCCACCAGCGCGTGGTCAGCGAGCTGATCGATGCCCGCCGCCGCACCGCCGGCACGGCCGTGCTGTTCGTGACCCACGAGATCAATCCCGTGCTGCCGCTGGTGGACCGGGTGCTGTACCTGGTCAACGGCCGGTTCCGGATCGGCACCCCGGACGAGGTGATGACCTCGGAGAACCTGTCCGAGCTGTACCGGACGCCGGTCGACGTGCTGCGGGTGCGCGGCCAGATCGTCGTGGTCGGCGCGCACCAGGAGTCGCACCACTGCGCCGACACGACGCCGTCACCGGAGGTTCGGCCCTGATGGCTGATCACAGGGAGCCGCGGTCCTGATGTCCGACTACATCTCCACCACCCTTGTCCTGCTGCCGTTCGTCGGCTCGGCGCTGGTCGCGGCGGCCGTGCTGGGCGTGCTGGCCGGGGTGCTCGGGCCGCTGATCGTCACCCGCAACATGGCCTTCTCCGTGCACGGCACCAGCGAGCTGGCCCTGACCGGCGGCGCCGCGGCGCTGCTGGTCGGCATCAACGTCGGCTACGGCTCGCTGGTCGGCGCGGTGGTGGCGGCGGTGATCCTGGGGCTGCTGACCCGCAAGGTGTCCGAGCACGACTCCGTGATCGGCGCCGTGCTGGCGTTCGGGCTCGGCGTCGGCGTGCTGCTGCTGTCGTTCTACGAAGGCAACTCCGCCAACAAGTTCGGCCTGCTCATCGGCCAGATCGCCAGCGTCGACACGGGCAGCCTGGTGCTGCTGGTCAGCGCGGCGGTGGGGGTGCTGGTGGTGCTGTCGCTGATCTACCGGCCGCTGCTGTTCGCCAGCGTGGACGCCGAGGTGGCGGCCGCGCGGGGGGTGCCGCTGCGGGTGTTGTCGCCGGTGTTCGCGGTGCTGGTCGGCGTGGCCACGGCGTTGGGCGTGCAGACCGTCGGCTCGCTGCTGGTGCTGTCACTGATGATCACGCCGGCGGCCGCCGCGTCCCGGGTGACGGCCTCGCCGCTGGTGGCGACCGTGCTGTCGATCGTGTTCGCGGAGCTGGCGGTGCTCGGCGGCATCGTGCTGTCGCTGGTGCCGGGCAAGCCGGTGAGCGCGTTCGTCACGGCCATCTCGTTCCTCATCTACCTGCTGTGCCGGCTGGTCGGCGCGCTGCGGGCGCGGCGGATCGGCAGTGGGCGTGGGATGGCGTCCGCCCACCTGGCGGTAGGGGCCGCTCGCTCCTGAGCCGGATCGGGACTTTCCCACCAGCCGCCTCGACGATCCGTACTAGCGTGATGCCATGACTGACGCGATCGACCCGGCCAACCTCAGGGTGTCCAACGCCGAGCGTGAGCGGGCGTCCGCGATCCTTCAGGACGCGCTGGACCAGGGGATGATCACGATCGACGAGTACGGCGAGCGCAGCGCGATCGCCGCGTCGGCCAAGGTGCGCGGCGAGCTCACCGTCATCCTGGCCGACCTGCCCACCGCCCTGCACAACGGGACCGTCGCGCTGACCTCGCCCGTCCCGGTCGAGGACGAGCGGCCGCTGGAACTCAACGCCGGCATGGGCAACGTCAACCAGGTCGGCAAGTGGACGGTGCCGAGCCGGATCAACGCGCGCTGCTCGATGGGCCATGTGAAGATCGACTTCAGCGAGGCCTACTGCCCGCACCGCGACGTGTGGCTGAACCTCGAATGCGGCTGGGGCAACATGAAGGTGCTCGTGCCGAGGGGCTGGACGGTGGTGGTCGAGGGGGTGTCGGTGGGCACCGGCCGGTTCAACAACAAGGCCAGCGCGCACGGCGACCCGGGCAAGCCGGTGCTGCACGTCGAGGGCAGCGTGAGCGCCGGCGACATCAAGATCCGTTACGTGGACTGAGAAAACGGCTGGCCCCGCTCGCTACCGTCAGAAGATGCAGGCCTATTACGAGCAGGACATGGAAGACCGGCGGCTCGGCGTCGGCGGCGGGTTGCTGGAGTTCTTGCGCACCAGGGAACTCGTGGAGCGCTACCTGCCGACCGAGTCATCATCCATTGTGGACGTTGGCGGCGGGACCGGGGTGCACGCGCGCTGGCTGGCCGAGCTGGGCCATCAGGTCGATCTGGTCGACGCCGTGCCGCTGCACGTGGCCCGCGCGGCCGAAATCCCCGGTGTGAACGCGACTCTCGGCGATGCGCGCAAGCTGGACGCCGCAGACGCCTCGTACGACTTCGTGCTCATGTGCGGGCCGCTGTACCACCTGCTGACCGTCGAGGACCGGCTGGCCGCGTGGCGTGAGGCCCATCGGGTGCTCAAGCCCGGCGGATATGTCGCCGCCGCGACCATCTCCCGGTTCTCGTCGCTGCATGACGCCTTGTACCGAAACCTGTTCCGGTACAAGGAGTTCTACCCGATGGTCGCGTCCACTGTGGTCGACGGCCACCACCGGCCGCCCGAGGGGCGGCACGAGTGGTTCACCCACACGTACTTCCACCGCCCCGAGGAGTCGGTCCAGGAGGCCGTCGAGGCGGGATTCCTTGCGCCGCAGGTGTTCGCCATCGAGGGCAGCGCACGGGCCCTGCCCGACAGCGAGATCGAGGCCCGGCTGGCCGACCCCGTGCAGCATGAGCACCTGATGTGGGCGCTGCGGCTGATGGAGACCGAACCCAGCGTGCTCGGCGTCTCCTCACACCTGCTCACGGTGGGGCGCAAGGGTTAGCTGTTCTGGCAGGCCCGGGCGTAGACGCTGGTCAGCTTGAGCGTGGCCGGCATCGACGGGCGGGCCGGCCACACCTGCACCAGGTACTCGTCGACCGGCTCGTCGTCGTGTTCGTCGGCGGTGTCCAGATCGTGCCCGGCGTCCATTCCCCTTGCGTGGTAACGCAATCGGTGGTTGCCGGGGCCGGCCGGCAGCGGGCCGAGCGGGTGGCTGTCCTCGCCGGCCCACTCGACCAGGTGCAGCTCGTCCGCGGTGGGGGTGAAGTCGATCTCCACCACGTCCTCGTAGCGTTCGAGCTGCGCGCCGGGATCGGCGGCGGCCAGGTCGACCCGCACGCCGACATGGCCGGTGTGCAGGCCGGTGAGCAGGATCGCCTCGCCGCCGTACACACCGACGATGCCAACCGGGTTGGCGGTGAAGCAGCGGTCCCAGTCGGGACTGCCGTGGGGATCTCCGCTGAGGTAGAGCTGGCCGTCGTGAACCCAGACGTGACCGTCGAACGCCATCACCGCATGATCCTAATGGGTGACATCGTAAGGTGGGCCTATGACCGAGCACGATGATCGACAGGCCCGGTTCGACCGGGGGATGGCGCTGCTCAACGAGATCAGCGGGGGAATCGGGCCGGCGGTGGTGGAGTCGCTCGCTGACGTCTCTCCCGAGCTGGCCCACCAGACGATGGCCTGGGGCTACGGTGAGATCTACAGCCGGCCCCAGCTGGCGCCGCGGGACCGCCAGCTGGTCACCATCGGCATGCTGACCGCGCTCGGCGGCTGCGAGTCGCAGCTGCGGGTGCACATCAACATCGGGCTCAACGTCGGCCTCACGCCGACCGAGATCGTCGAGGCGCTGCTCCAGTCGGCCGGCTACTGCGGCTTTCCCCGTGCGCTCAACGCGACCACCGTGGCCAAGGAGGTCTTCGCCGAGCGCGGCCTGCTGCCGGTCGAGACCACCGTGGACTGAGGTCGCCTACACGGCAATAGCGATCTTGCCGCTGGCGTGGTGTGCCAGCACGTGTGCGACGGCACTGGCAGCCTTGTCGAACGGGTAGGTCTGCTCGATGACCACCCTGACCACGCCGGTTTCCAGCAGGCGGACCAGCGCGGTCAGGTTGTCGCGGTTCACGGCGAGCGTGACGAACCTGACGTTGGTGGCGCCCTTGCCCATCAGCGCTGCCCGCGCCACCCTCGGCAGGCCGGCCAGCAGCCCTCCCGTGTTCCCGATGCTGTTGGGCACAAGTACCCCGTCGGGCGCCAGCAGCCGTGCGACGGCCTTCGGCGAGTGGTTCAGCACATTGTCCAAGATGACGTCGTAGCGCTGCTGGCTCCGGGTGAAGTCCTGTTCCGTGTAGTCGATCACGTGGTCCGCGCCGAGCGATCGGACCAGCTCGACATTGCGGGTGCCGCACACCCCCGTCACCTCGGCGCCGAGCGACTTGGCGATCTGGACCGCCATTGTCCCGACGCCGCCCGAGGCTCCGTTGACGAGCACCCGCATGCCGGGGCGCACCCGGCCCACATCGCGTATCGCGAGCAACGCCGTCAGCCCGGTCATGACCGACGCGGCAGTCTCTTCGAAGCCGAGTCCGGCCGGCTTCTTCACGAGCTGGGACGCCGGCGCGACGGCGTAGTGCGCGAACGCTCCAGCGCCGCCCCACAGGGAACCGAGCACCTCGTCGCCGGGCTGGAGGTCGGTGACTCGCGGTCCTACCGCCTCGACAACGCCGGCGACGTCGCTGCCTCGGACCGGGTACGTCGGTCGTCGCAGCCCGGACTGGAGGCGAAGGAGGTAGGGCACCCCCGCGACGGTGGCCCAGTCCGGGGTGTTGACGCTCGTGGCCCGGACTCGGACGAGGACGTCATCAGGTCCGGGTGTCGGTCTGGCGGTCTGATCGAGCCGAAGCACGCGCTCCGGCGCTCCGTAGCCGTTCTGGATGATGGCCGGCATCGTGGGCGGGTCGGTCGTCATACGCTCGTTCCTCCTGGTAGGTTCGTCGAACCTTACGGCGTAAGGACGTTGCTTACGCCGTAAGGCTATCCGTACACCGTAAGGGCGTCAAGAGAGGTCTCCTTGGACGACAGGAGCCGGCATCGGCGGCAGGATTGGCTCATGAAGATCGCCGGACCAGGAAGCTCAGGCGCCGAACGCCGCACCCAGCTGACCAGGGAGCGGGTGGTGGCGGCCGGCATCGATCTCGCGGACCGGGACGGCATCGAGTCGATCAGCATGCGCAGGCTCGCGCAGGAACTGGGTATCGAGGCGATGTCCCTCTACACCCACGTGCGCAACAAGGACGACCTGCTCGACGGCATGGTCGATGCGGTGATCGGCGAGATCCCGACGAGTGTCGACAGCGCCGACTGGAAGACGTCGCTACGTCGGATGGCGCTCGCCGCACGCGGCGTCGTCCTGACTCACCCCTGGGCGCCGCGCCCCATCGCGACGCGAACAACGCCCGGGCCCGCGATGATGCGATACGTCAACACCGTGCTCGGCATCCTGCGTGAAGGTGGCTTCACCATCGCGCTGGCGCACCACGCCCTGCACATCCTCGGCAGCCGCATGCTCGGGTTCACCCAGGAACTGTTCGACGACTCCGGAGACCTCGACCCCGAGGAGGCCGCCAGGCTCGCCAGCGAACTCGGCGCCGTCCTTCCGCACGTCGCGGAGATGGCCCTCGCGGTCACCCACGGCGGCGCCCTCGGGGGGTGCGACGACGACGTCGAGTTCGAGTTCGCGCTCGACTTCATCCTCGACGGCCTCGACCGGCTCCAGAGCGGCTGACCGGTCAGGATCACGATCGTCGTCATCGGACTCCTTCCCGTCCTCATGCCTGCTCCGCCCCGCCGCCCGGCGGAATAGCCAGACTGGGGCGATGTTCACCGACCTGATCACCCGCCTGGACCGGGTGGAAACCGAACTGGCCCTGCACCGGTTGGCCCACCACTACTGCGTCGCCGCCGATCACCGCGACCTCTCCCTGTGGCGCCGCGTCTGGACCGCCGACGCCGTGTGGGAGACCGATTCCGATCCGGACTACGTCTTCACCGGCATCGACGCCATCTGCGCCGCCGTGCAACGCCAGTGGCAAGCGTTCGCGGTCATGCAGCACGGCACCGTGAACCACGTCGTCGACGTCGCCCAGGCGACCGGCCGCTGCGAGGTCATCGTCCACGTCCGGCTGGCCGACGGCACCTGGGTCACCGGCGGCGGCACCTATGAGGACCGCTACCAGCGGGTCGACGGCCAGTGGCGGATCGGGCGGCGAAAGGTGACGAGCCCGTTCGACCTCGGTCCGATACCCGAGTGGCGCCGATAGCTTGGAAAGAGTGACACACAAGGAGTTCTTCGAGCGGTACCTCTACGCGGGGTCGATCAGCCGGGACGCGGCCAAGGTGGCGGAGATGTTCACCGAGGACGGAGTCTTCGAGGCGCCCCTGGTGCCGGAGGGACACGCGCTGCCGCGAAGGTTGGCGGGCAGGGACGAGATCCGGGAGGGAATCCGCCAGTATCACGAGGGATTCGAGGTCCCGGGCACGGTGAACATCCAGGAATCGAGGTACTCCGTGCACACGGTGGACCAAGACATGTTCGTGGCCGAGATCGACACGGTGTTCGACCTCCCGGACGGGAGCCAGGAGACGATGTCGCTCGTGCAGACCTTTCGGCTGAGGGACGGGAAGATCGCCCGCCTCCGCGACTACTTCGGAACCGGCGGCCAGTGACCCGATCGGCGTTTGGGCGCTGGAGTCAGGCGACAGCCCAAACAACCCGTCAGTAGCGAAGTCATGCGAGGGAGTCGGGCGTCCCGACTCCGATGGGGTGCGATCAGAACTGGTAGTAATGAATCCGGCGACCGTCCACCTGGGACACAAGGCCCCGACGGGCCTCCTACCAACGGAAACACTTCTCGATAGTTCTCGCCGGTTCTCACCGTTGCCCGACGCTTGACGGCCTGGAGACGGCCTGAGAGTGGATCTTGCTTGGGCGCAGCCAGGCTGAGGGCGTCATCCCGATACGAAGCCGATCATGCGGTCGGTGGTGCCGTGTCAAGGCATGCTTTCCCGCCTTGACACGGTGCTGCCGGCCGTAGTCGATGATGGGCGTATCGGGGTGCCGCCCGGACGCACGTGGCCGTTGGGAGCTGCCGTGCAAGGGGCTGTGCCGTATGGGCTCCTGGTCGTCGCGCCGCCGGCGGTGGCGTTCCTGGCGTGCGCCGGTGGCCGTGGCCGGAAGGGTCGCCCGGCCCGGCGAAGCCTGAGGGCCGTT
>Ga0307511_10000581_pt1 | contig 39122 bp, 31 predicted proteins | sample 13_EM_MG_FD_200266 | JGI IMG/M metagenome (GOLD analysis project Ga0307511, IMG submission 200266) | Populus trichocarpa ectomycorrhiza microbial communities from riparian zone in the Pacific Northwest, United States - 13_EM | ecosystem: Host-associated > Plants > Roots > Unclassified | place... | reverse complement strand
GGCCGGCGCGTCCCAGTAGTCTTTGGTCATGTCCGTCTTGATGACGCCCGGCGCCACCAGATTGGAGCGAATGCCATTCGCGCCGTACTGCGCCGCAAGCGTCTGCGTAAGGCCGATCAGGCCGGCCTTCACGGCGCAGTAGATACCACCGTTCAGGCCACCCACCAGACCGAACACTGACCCCACGTTGATGATCGAGGAGCCGGGGCCCATAACGCGCAACGCAGCACGGCAGAAGCGGAACGGGGCTTTCAGGCTGATGTCGATCACCTCGTTGAGCATGCCGTCGTCAGTCTCGTGAACGGGTGCCCATTTGCCGGATCCGGCATTGTTGACGAGGCAGTCGAGTCGGCCAAAGGATTTGGTCGCAAGCTCGATTGCGCGTTCAGGAACGTCTGCGAGAGTCACATCTGCGGCGAGCGTCTCTATGTTGGTTGTCGGGGAGAGATCCCTGGCCAACCGATCGAGGCGCTCCTGCCGTCTGGCGACCGCCACGATCCGAAAGCCGCCCGCGGCAAACCTGCGAGCGATCGCGTCGCCGATGCCCGCGCTTGCGCCGGTGACCAGGACCACCGGTTTTTCGGAAGGCGGTGTTGAGCTCATTGCTGTGCTGCTTCAAGGTACCCGGCTGATGTGATTTGAGTATACGCAGGCAAGCCAGGCCGGCGTGCCTGTAGTTGCCGCGGGTGCGCCTCATTGCAGTCCCAGGCAACACGCGGCTCCGGAGCAGGCTAGTCGGCGCTAGTTACTATGATCAGACCGCATAGACTCAGGCCGCTGATGGGTGACCTCGCGAGACGACCGCGGGAGGGGCGTGAAAGTTGCAGACCGAAATCCATGATGCCGAAACGTATGATGTGGTCGTCGTCGGCTCCGGGGCGGCCGGCGCCATGGCCGCGCTGCGCGCGGCGGAACTAGGCCTTTCTGCACTCATCGTCGAGAAGACCCACAAGTACGGCGGCACTTCAGCGGCCTCCGGCGGTGTATTGTGGATTCCCAATCACGGGCTCACGGACAACGGCGACTCCCGCGAGCAGGCGCTGCAATATCTCAACAAGTTGGTCAGCGGCCCCATTCAACGCGAGCGGCTCGAAGCCTTTGTCGATCACGGTCCCGAGATGGTCCGATTCATGCGATCGCTCGGGATCTCAGTGACGCAGGCGCAATGGCCCGACTACTACCCCGATGTGCACGGCGCGCGATCGGATCGGTCTATCATCTGTCCCACCTTCGATGGCCGCGAGCTCGGCGAGCACTTCACACTGATGCGCGAGCAGTACACGCGGTTCAAGCTGCTCAACCGCTATTCGATGGACCTTGCGGAATTCTTTGCCCTGTCATCGCGTGCCGGGGGTTGGGTGTTCACCCTGCTCAAAATCCTCTGGGGCTACTGGTCCGATCTGGGGACGCGGCGCATCACCCGGCGCGACCGGCGGTTCACTTCCGGCGCTGGGCTGATGGGCCAGATCTACAAGAGGATTTTCGATCGCAATATCGAAGTGCGCCTCGAGACGAAGTTGAATGAGCTCGTCATGGCGGAGGGCAGGGTGGTCGGCGTGAAGGTCAGTAATTTCGGTCGCAGCTACGAGATCAACGCGCTTCACGGCGTCGTTGTTTGTGCTGGCGGCTTTGAATGGAATCAGGCGCTGCGCGAGCGCTTTTTCCCGGTACCCGGCCTTGCACGACACAGCAGTACGCCTGAAGACGCCAATCGGGGTGAAGCCTTGCTCGCCGGCTTGCAGATCGGTGCCGCGACCGAGCATACAGAGTCGGGCTGGTGGATTCCGACGATGCACATGCCGATGCCCGCGGTATCCAACTTCGAAGAGATTCATCAGGCGGCATTCGACGTCGGCCGTCCGCATAGCGTCTGCGTCAACCGGAAGGGTGTGCGCTTCGTGGATGAGGCCTCCGGCTACGACGATTTCGGCAAAGGCATGGTGGCGGATCAGCTGAAGACGGGAAGCAACTGCCCCTGCTGGCTGGTGTTCGACGCAAGCTTCCGCGCCAAGTTCTCCGCCGGCGGGTTCATGCCAACGGCCATCCTGCCCGATCACCGGATTCCGCCGGATTGGTGGGATCACTACATCTTCAGAGCGAACACGGTGCAGGCGCTTGCGCAGAAAATCCAAGTACCTGCCGAAGCGCTTGCCGGGACAGTCGCGAGCATCAACAGGTACTCGAAAGCCGGCCAGGACCCCGAATTCGGCCGCGGCGGCAACGCCTATGACCGTTTCTTCGGCGACCCCACGGTGAAGCCCAATCCCTCGCTTGCACCCATTGAGACAGCCCCCTTCTACGCCGTGCCGATCAATCTGGGTGATCTCGGCACCAAGGGAGGGCTCAAAGCCGACGCCGCGGCCCGCGTTCTACGCGCCGACGGGCAGCCAATTCCAAACTTGTATGCCGCGGGCAATGCCTCCGGCAGTCCGTTCGGCAATTGTTATCCGGGGGCTGGAGGCACCATCGGGCCGGCGCTGACGTTCGGCTACATAGCCGCCAACGATATTGCCGCACGGGCCGGCAAACAATCAGCGGCGCTTGCGCGCGACGTCGCGGTGGCCGTTTGATCACGCATCTTTCCGAGGGTCGCCATGTCATTTGAATTGAATAAAAAGCTTGCTGCTAAACGCGCGCCGTTGCCCACCGCAGCCGCAGTCGATCCGGTCACGGCAGCGATCGTTCGCGGTGCTTTCGAGACGGTGTGCTTCGAGGCCGCCGCCCATTTGGGCCGATCCGCGTCCTCGCCCATCATCAACCAATCCAATGAGCGCAATGGCAGTGTGCTCGATGCCCATGGCCGCCTGGCAGCGGTATCCGTGGGTACGCCGCAACTCTTGTTCATATCACCGCTACTGGTTCGCTACGGATTGGAGTTCTTCGAAGCCGATGACTGGGGAGCCGGTGATGTATTTCTGGGCAATGATCCGGACTATGGCGGCGGTCACCTGCCCGATTACAACGTCTATGCGCCGGTTTTCGACGCGCGTGGCGAGCTGGTGTTGATTCAGGCTCTGCAGGCCCACCAAGGGGATACCGGCGGCAAGGATCCCGGCGGTTTCACGCTCGAAGCGACGGATATATTCACCGAAGGCCTGGCGATTCCCTGCGTCAAGTTGGTACATCGCGGCAAGAAGCGCCGCGACATCATCAAGCTGCTGGAGCGTAACAACCGTTTCCCGTCTTTCGCCGGCGATCTGGCGGCCATGATCGGCGCCGTGCAGCATTGCGTGAAGCTGCTCGAGGACCTCGTCAGGAAGTGGGGCTCGGAGGTGATCAGAGCGGCCATCAACTACAACATCGAGCACACCGAAAATCGCTTTCGAGCTGAAGTCGCCAAGTGGCGCGACGGCTCCTATTCGGCCGACGTGTTCATCGATCACGACACCCAGGGTATCAAGGACGTCAAAGTACATGTGACCTGCACGGTCGCAGGGGATCAATTGACCGTAGATATGACCGGCTCTGACGCCCGCCCGGAATTGTGCGGCGTGTGGAATACCTTCGCCAACAGCCGGGGTTACGCCATGTCGCAAATAGCATCGATGATAGATCCCACCATCGTGAAGAACGAAGGGTTGTTCCATGCGGTCGAGATGATCATTCCCGAAAACACGATCGTCCACCCTCCCATCAACAAGCCTGCAGCCCTCGGATCGTTCCACCCTGCTGTGGAGATCTCCGAGGCTGTCTGTCTGGCGCTTTCGAGCGTAGTGCCTGAGCGCTCGTGTCCCCAGGTCTACAAGATTGGCATGCCCAACGCGGTAATTGGTGTTGATAAGGCAGGACAGATGTGGATGGACCAGGGAGTCGATGCACGCTCCATGGACGCCTCCGCTGTTCAGGATGTGGATGGCTGGGGTTCGTCCTGCGTGGCGCTAGGTAATCTGTTGCTGGCAGAAGCGGAGGACGCGGAGAGCCGCTTTCCAATCATCAACCTGAGCCGCGAAATGACGATCGATTCGGGGGGCGCCGGCCGCTGGCGGGGCCAACCCGGCAGTCTCAACGTAAAGAAGGTTCTCGAGCCCACCATGGCGATGGCCTGGATGGTATCGGCGAAGCATCCACTGCGAGGCTTGTGCGGCGGTGAGGATGGCAGCGCCTATGGAAATTGCTTTGAGGTGGGTACGGAGAACGAATACCGGGTCGGACTGTCGGCGCACGCGAAGCTGCCGGCCGGAGCCGTCATTTCCTACCAGCACGGCGGTGGCGGCGGTTTTGGAGCGGCCTTGCTGCGGGATCCTGAAGCCGTCAGGGAGGATGCCCTGGACGAGAAAGTCAGCATTGCAGCTGCCAGGCAGAAGTACGGTGTTGTCTTCACGGGAACACTGGAGGACTACGATCTCGAGGTGGATGTTGCAGCAACCCGGGCGCTGAGACAAAGAATGGCGGCAGCCCGGCCAGTGGCAGCGGCGTGAGGAGCTAGTCCGTGGGCTATCGTGTAGGTATCGATATTGGCGGAACGTTCACGGACTTTGCGCAGCTGGTGGGCTCAGAAGTCGTGCTTCACAAGAACCTGAGCACGCCGCAAGACAGGTCTGTCGGTGTCATGAGCGGGCTCGAGAGGCTCGCGCAGATGGCCGGCATCCGCTTGAGCGATTTTCTGGGGCAGTGTGATGCGATCGTGCATGCCACCACTGTTGCCGATAACACCTTGATAGAAATGAACGGCGCTCTGACCGGTCTGATCACCACGGAGGGTTTTCGGGACGAGATAGAGTACCGCCGCGGATTCAAGGAGGATATCTGGGATGTTCGCCTGGCCCCGCCGCAGCAAATCACTCCGCGTCGTCGTCGTTTGACCGTTCCGGAGCGGATTCTGGCCGATGGGTCGGTGTACAAGCCGCTCGATGAAGATGCGGTGCGCGAGTGTTGTAGACGATTGCGCAAACAGAACGTGGAGTCTGTTGCGATCTCCCTCATCTTCTCGTTCGTGAATCCGGCGCATGAACGACGCGTGGCGCAGATCGTTGCGCAGGAAATGCCGGGCGTGCACATCTGCACGTCCCATGAAGTATTGCCCCGCGCTCCGGAATATGACCGCACGAGTACGACGGTGGTCAACGCATACGTTGCACCCCGAGTTACCTCCTATCTGGAAAAGCTGGTCGCCCGACTGAAGCAGGCTGGCTATAAAAACCGGCTCATGGTCATGCAGGCCAGCGGCGGCGTGATGACCCGGGAATACATCGAAGGATCGCCGGTTCGCGTGCTGGCTTCGGGCCCGGCCGGTGGGGTTATCGGGTCCGCCCACGTGGGGGCATCGAAAGGCTATCCCAATCTCCTGTGCGTGGATATGGGTGGCACCTCCTACGACATGTCCGTAGTGTTGGATGGCGCAGCACCCGCGGGAGCGGGTTGGAATCTGCACCACCGTTATGTGGTGGGCGTCCCCATGGTGAAGGTCGAGACATTGGGAGCAGGGGGCGGCTCCATTTGCCATGTCAATAACGGTGCTCTGCAGGTGGGTCCCGCGTCTGCCGGCGCTGAACCGGGTCCAATCTGCTACGGTCGTGGTGGCAGTCAACCAACGGTGACCGATGCTCTGTTGATGCTGGGCATACTGTCGGTGGATTCGGACTTTGCGGGTGGGAGCTTTTCGCTGTGCAGGGGCGGTGTTGCAGAGGCGTTTCAGCACATTGGCGACCAGTTGGGTTACAGCGCGGAAGAGGCGGCTTTCGATTGTTGGCGAGTGGTGAATGCCAATATGTCCCAGGCGGTGAGACGGACCACGGCGGGGAAGGGCATCGACCCTAAAGAGATGGTCATGCTCGCCTATGGAGGCAACGGCCCCGTTTTTGCCGCCATCCAGGCGGATGATCTGGGTATCGGGAAAGTACTGGTGCCGAAGGCGTCGCCGGCATTCTCCGCGCTGGGCACGCTGGCGGCCAAACCGAGCATCGATGAAGAGCGCTCGTGTATTTGTCCGTCCAGCCAGCTGGATCTGCGGAAACTGCAGGCCCTCTGGCAGGAGTTGGACCAACGCGCCGGGAAATACTTCGCCGAGGCCGGGTTCTCGCGGGACGAGGTGACGGCCAAGTATCAGATGAATATGCGCTATCCCGGGCAAAACTGGTCGCTGACCTTCGACATCCGCATCAACAAGGGCCTGCAGGATTTATCCTTCGTCACGGACGCTATCGGACCTGATGCCCTTGCAGCGTTCAACGATCGTCACATGGAAGAATTCGGTCACGTGCGTGAAGGCGAGCTGCCGGAGATTACCGGAGTGCGGCTCGTGAGCTACGTTGATACCCCTGCACCCAGAGTCGGTCGGGGCTTTGGCGCGCCGACCGTGGCGGCCAGGGCCGCCAGGACACGTCGCGCGAACCTGGGTGGGGGTTACCAGGCCACCGACGTTTTTCTCGGGTCCGATCTCAGGCCGGGCCATGAGGTGGTGGGTCCCGCGATTATCGAGGAGACCTTCACGACCATTGTCGTTTACCCGGGCTGGAAAGCGCATGTGGACGATGCGGGAGACTATGAATTGACAGGAGTAAAATAATATCGGTGAATCGCTCCGGAGAACGCCAATGAAAGACCTGGAAACCATCCATGCGTGGCTCGCGCTTTGTGAAGCCAAGGCGCGTTATTGCCGGATGTTGGACACCAAGGACTGGACAGGATACGCCGCCCTTCTCACGGAAGACTTTGTCCTGGACGTCTCCGAGGGCTCTCAGGTTCCCGTGATAACTGGGCGTGATGAGGCCCTGAAGCAGATCCAGTCCTCCATTCTCACGGCTAAAACGGCGCACCAGGTCCACTCGCCCGAGATCCAACTCAACGGTGACGAGGCATATGTCATCTGGGCGTTGCAGGATCGCGTGGTCTGGGCTCCTGATCGCCCCTCAATCACGGGCTACGGGCACTATCACGAGCGCTGGGTTCGGAAGAACGGCGACTGGAAGCTGGCGTCTCTGCGGCTGACGCGGCTACACATCGACGTGCACCCCCCCGCGGATGCCAGCCAGTAGTCCGGGACCGCGGTATCTTGATTTCCCCTCTCAATAGACAACCTTGGCGGCGATGAGGCGCTCCCGCTCGGCTTTGGAGAGTCCAAGCAGTTCGCCGAGGACGTAATCATTATGCTCTCCAAGGAGCGGGGCTGCGCGGCGGATCGACGCGGGAGTGGCCGACATCCGCCAGGGAGCACCCACGATCGGTATCGAGCGGTGTTTGCTGTCAGTGACGTGAGTGTAAAACCCGCGTTTCCACAAATACTCGTCGCCGACGAGATCGATCGAGTTCAAACTCTTGAACGCGGCAACGCCACGGCTGCGCAGCGCCGCCGCGAGCTCTTGGGCGTCTTTCGTTCGGGTGTAGCGCGCCACAGTCTCGTCCAACTCCTGCGAGTGATTCTGGCGTGATCGGCAGTCGGCATATCGGCTGTCCGTAACCAGGGCCGGCTGCCCCATCGCTTCGCAGAGTGCGCCCCATTCCTCATCCGTCCGCACCGCGATGCTTATCCACTCGTCTCCCGCGCATGGATAGCAGCCGTGCGGCGCCATTTCAGGGTGCCGGCTCCCGTCCCTAGTGGGTACGCGCCCGGTCAAGGAGTACTCCATGAATGAGTCGCCCAGCATCGCAGCCAGAGACTCCACCGCAGACACATCCACGAATTGGCCCTGGCCGGTCAGCTGCTTGTGACAGAGCGCCACGACGGCGGCGAATGCGGCAGCCGTGCCGTAGCTGCTGTCGCCATAGCGCACGTTCAACAACTGTGGCGGTCCGCCCTCATAACCAACCAGGTGACACACGCCGGCTAACGCCGAGAAGCACGGCGCGTACCCCGTTTGATAGCTTAGTGGCCCCTCATGCCCATACATGCTCATTGAGACCGCGACGATGTCCGGTCGCAATAAACGTAACACGTCATAGCCCAGTCCCAACCTACCTGCTGCGCCGGGACGCAGGTTCTCGACGAAGACCTCGGATACCTTGATCAACTCCTTGACGAGGCGGCGTCCTTCGTCGGTTCTCACGTTCAACTGAATGCTGTACTTGCCGGGATTGATGGCCTGGAACCCGGGCGCCTCGTTGATGTCTTTCACGCCGTAGCGGCGTGTTGCATCCAGGGAGTCATAGCTCTCGACCCGGATGACCTCGGCTCCCAGCAATGCCAGTAGTTTTCCGGTGTAGGGTCCGGCCCAGATTTTGGTGAGTTCCAGTACCCTTACGCCCTGCAGAGGGCCGGCCCGATGCTGGCCGGGGTCCCCTTCGCGCGCCGATTGCGGCGTTCGTGCTTCGAATGCCACCGGTCGCGCTTCGATTGCGGCCGCTTCGGCCAGTATCGCGTCCGTATGCTCGCCCAACAGTGGCGCAGGTCTAGCAATCCTGGCTGGCGTTGCACTCAGTCGATAGGGCACGGTCGGATAGCGCAACCGGCCCAGAACGGGATGCTCAACTTGTGAGAAAAAACCTCGAAACTGTAGCTGCTCGGACTCGAACAGATCCTTTGCGGTGTTCACAGGCACGAGCGGGATGCCAAGCTTCTGAGCGCGAGTCGCGACCTCCAACTTCTGCTGGCTCTTCATCCATTGCGCGATGTGAGCACGGCAGCGCTGAATGCGCTCTTCATTGAGGTGCAATTCCAGCCAGCGCTCCGGAAACTCCAGCATCCATGTTGGCTCACCCAGCAAGGTTCGTAGCCCGCTCCAGTGTCCCGGCTCGGACAGCCACATATACACATACCCGTCCAAGCACTGGAAGAACGTGGCTGGCCCGCGCAAGTCGAACGCTTGCCTGCGCGCGCTGACCTCCATTGTTCCGGCGACCATCTGTCCGAGGACATAGTCACTCAAGGACGCCATCGATTGCTGTTGTGAGACGTCGAGGAACTGTCCCATGCCGGACCTCCCTCTCCAGTGCACCGCCGCCAGCAGCGCGAGTGCTGCACTGAGCCCCGATTCGTACTCGACGTGGAATCGACCCGCTCCCTTCAGAGGGGGCTTGCCAAGGTCAGGCTCACTGGGCGAGTGATATCCCCAGCCGCTGCTGTGAAAGACATTCAGGCTATAGGCCTTCTGCATCGTGGCAGGCGCATCGTAGCCAAACGGCGTGATCGCACACACGATCAGCCGCGGATACCTCGCAGAGATGTCGGCAGGAACTATGCCGAGGCTCTCCAGATAGCCGTTGGGATGATCGTCAACAACTGCATCTACGCCCTCGATCAGCGTGTGCAGCGCCGCCTGTCCCGCAGGGGTGGCGATATCCAGACAGACCGAGCGCTTGTTGGTATTCAAGTAGCCGAACAGGCCGCTGCCTTCGCGTTTATCGGCTGCCGCTGCGAACGGCCCCATGCGGCGCGTGTCGCTGCCCGCGCCGGGCAATTCCACCTTGAGAATGTCGGCGCCAAAATCCGCAAGGAGCTTCCCGCAGTATTCACCCGCGACGCTGTTCGACAGTTCAAGAATGCGCAGATGACTCAACGCGGACACAGGATTCACCTGTCTGGCGGTGCAATGAAGCACTATCGCTCATCGAGCGGGGCATAGGCTGGAAGCGTGCCCGGCCATATACGTCTCATTGCTACCCCAGGCAAGACTGAGCATCCAGGGGCAAGTCGCCACCCGTTATCCTATTGAAACTTCAAATTGGGGGAGGGTATTCAAATGGCTGCGGAACTCTCCGGAAAGGTCGCGATCGTCACCGGCGGTGCCAGCGGGCTCGGCCGCGCATCGGTTGAGTTGTTTGTGAGGGAAGGGGCCAGGGTTGTCATCGCCGACGTGGACACGGCGCGCGGCGAAGATCTGGCGCGGACACTCGGTCCGGCGGCCCTGTTCAAGCGCACTGACGTCGCCAATGCGGATGAAGTGCAGGCCCTGGTCGACTTTGCAGTGAGCCGGTTCGGCGGCTTGCACGTGATGTTCAACAATGCCGGGATCCCGGGCTCAACGCACCCCCGCTTTCTGGATGACCCGCTGACCGATTTTCAACGCATGATGGATGTGAACCTGCTTGCAGTCATGCTCGGTACTCAGCGCGCGGCGCGGCATATGGCGCAGCATGGCGGCGGCTCGATCATCAACAACTCGTCGATTGCCGCAATCAAGGCTGGGTTCGGCGTCATCATCTACCGCGCGGCGAAAGCTGCCGTCGTTCATTTCACCAAATGTGTTGCGATTGACCTGGCCGAATATGGCGTCCGCGTGAATTGCATTGCGCCGGGCCACATCCGCACGGAAATGACAGCCTACTCCACACCGGGAATGACGCCCGATGTCATCGAGCGGGTGAAAAAGGCCGCGGCCTCGGTCACGGATTCGAGCCGGCCGCTGAAGCGGCAGGGGACACCGGACGACGTCGCCCAAGCCGCTCTCTACCTGGCAAGCGAGCGCTCGGCACAGATCACCGGCGTTGTGTTGCCGGTCGATGGGGGTGCGACCGCCGGTGATTCGGTCAACCATCTAGAGAACATACTGCGGGCGCGCGCCAGAGTCGCCGGAGGAGAAGACCATGGCCGATAAGTTTCGCCCTCTTTCAAAGCGGGTGGGTGCTGAGACGACGGTGGGTCGCGGCGAGATCATGGAGCCCGCTTTCATCAAGGAGACCCTCGAGTCACTGGAGCACTACGGCGTGCTGGTCTTTCACCGTCTGGGTCTCACAGACGAACAGCAGGTCGCCTTCAGCTCAAAGCTGGGCGAGGTGATTCCGCAGGGGAAGGTTCAGCCTGACGGCAGCCGGGATGTCATCTTCAAAATCACGCTGGATGAAAAAGAGAATGACGCCGCTGAATATCTGAAGTCGACAATCCATTGGCACATCGACGGGATCTTTGATGACACCCCTCCGGTGAGGGCGACCATACTTACGGGCCGGCGCCTTTCGAAGACCGGTGGGGCAACCGAGTTTTGCAACACCTACGCAGCCTACAACGATCTGTCTCCGGAGGAGCAGCGGCGTTGCGACTCCTTGCGAATCATGCACAGTCTTGTCGCCTCGCACCGTGTATGGAACCCGGATTCCACTCCGGAGGAGACCGAGCGTTGGCGCAAAAGAAGGGCACCGAAGGAGCATCCCCTCGTGTGGCACCACCGGTCCGGACGCAAGTCGATCGTTATCGGGATGACAGTGGATCAAGTCATGGGCATGTCCGAAGCTGAGGGTCGCGCTTTCATGGAGAAGTTGACCGCCCACACAACTCGCCCCGAGAACGTCTATCACCACGACTGGGAGATTGGTGACCTGGTGATCTGGGACAACTGCGGGACCATGCATCGGGCGACGCCATACGATCCTGCGTCCGGACGAATGATGCATCGGACGGTACTGCTCGGCACCGAATCCATCGGCTGAGGAGGTACCACGGGGACCGATCCTGCGTGTACCCGACCAGCGATTTCGCGCGGCGGGCGGATCTTGCTATCTGGCTGTCATGGTACTAACCTAGCTTAGTATCTGTGCGTCAGGTAGGCCCGCGTGCGTGGGCCGTAATTGCAGCCGGGTGACCGAAGGGGGTTTTCATGAGCGCGAGTGCAGAGCGGGGCCCGGAGGCAACGAACCTAGGCATTGAGCCAGCCGTCCTGCTGAAGATTTATCGGCTGATGGCGCGGATCCGCGCCGTCGACAAACGCATTCAGGCGGGACTCTCGGCCGGCCAGTTCTTATTCAGCTATTGGCCGATGACGGGGCAGGAATCAATTCCCGCTACGCTCGCCCAGTTGATCAACGCGCGCGACTACATGGTGACGACGTATCGCGGCATCCATGATCAGGTAGCCAAAGGCGTCGCGCTCGAAGGCCTGTTCGCCGAAGCGCTCGGCCGTATTGACGGAGTCAACAAGGGCAAGGGCGGCTCGCCGCATATCTCCGACCCGTCCTCCGGCTCCATGCTGACGACGGCCATCGTGGGTGCCGGTGCACCTATTGCCAATGGCTTGGCGCTGGCTGCCCAAATGCGCGCCGAAGATCGCATCACCGTGGTCAATTTCGGCGACGGCGCGACGAGCATCGGCGCGGTTCACGAAGCCATGAATATGGCCGGGGTCTGGAAGCTCCCGGTGATCTTCCTATGTCAGAACAATCTGATCGGCGAATACACACCCATTCCGGGCTACACCGCCAGTAAGGATTTTGCCTCGCGTGCCGCGGGTTACGGGTTCAAAGGCGTGCGGCTGGATTCAAACGACGTGCCCGCCTTCTACAAGGGCATGAAGACGGTCGTGGAAGCGATCCGTCGGGGGGAAGGCCCGATTTTCGTCGAAGCCGTCACCAACAGACTCGGACCGCATGCGGGTGTCGGCGACTCACACGAGCTGTCGTCCGAGCAGCTCAAGGCCGCCAAGGAGGCCTGGCCGGTGCCACGCACCCGCGCCCTGCTGCTCGAGGCCGGCGTCTGCACCGAACAGCAACTGGCGGAGATCGATGAAGCGGCGCGCGTAGAGGTCGAGCAGGCGATAACCAAGGCGCTGGCCTGCAAGGCCACTCCGAAGGAGGAGATGCTGCTAGACGTGTACGCCGATCCGAGCGTACCGCCGCGCCGCGGCCACTATCCGCGCCGTGAGGCGGAAGCCGCGCCCACTGGACCCAGCAAGACCATGCTGATGCTGGAGGCGGTCCGCGATGCCCAGGACCTGGCAATGGCACAGGATAAGGGCGTGTTCCTTCTTGGCGAGGACATCGGCGATCCGCCGGGGGGCCTCTTCGCGACCTCAAAAGGGCTGCAGAACAAATACGGCCAAGCGCGCGTGCGGCCCACCCCGATCGCTGAAACGGCGATCATCGGGGCGGGGATTGGAGCGGCTCTCGTCGGTATGCGGCCCGTGGCCGAGATCATGTTCAACGACTTCGCCGGTGTTTGCTTAGACCAGATCTTCAACCACGCGGCCAAGCAGCGCTACATGTCCGGAGCTGCCACACATGTGCCGATGACCATCCGCATGATGGTGGGCGGTGGGATCGGCGGCTTTGGCGCACAGCACTCACAGTCGCTCGAGGCCTGGTTGCTTCATACGCCGGGTCTGAAGGTGGCCTTTCCAAGTACCCCGTTTGACGCGAAGGGGCTGCTGCTCAGCTGCATCTTTGACGAGGATCCCTGCGTGCACCTGGAGTCGATCAAGTTGCTGCGCGGCGTCCGAGGCGAAGTGCCCCTCGCGGACTATCGTATCCCGCTAGGCGTGGCGAAGGTTCGGCGTGAAGGCTCCGACATCACCGCGATCACCTATGGCTGGCAGGTGCAGGAATGCCTCGCCGCCGCTGAAGAGTTGCAGAAAGAAGGTGTGAGTCTCGAGGTGATTGATCTTAGGACTCTCGTACCGCTCGATTATCACCGTGTATTGGAGTCTGTGAAGAAGACGCGGCGCGCGCTCGTCGTCCACGCCGCGACAGAATTCTGTGGCTTTGGCGCAGAGCTCGCGAGCACCATCGGCGAGGAACTCTTCTCTACCCTGAAGGCTCCCGTTGGCCGGCTCGGCGCCGATTACGCCCCGATCGCCTACTGCCGCGAGATCGAGATGAATCAGATCCCGCAGGCTAAATCGATCGCCGCTCGCGTACGTGAAGTGCTCGCTTTCAAAGAATAGGATTGAACCGAAGCATGTCGACTCCACTCACAATTCCTCGCCTCGAGATGGCCATGACTGAAGGCGTGCTCGCCGAATGGTTGGTAGCCGACGGCGCCCAGGTAAGCGAGGGCGACCCGATCTACACCCTCGAAACCGGTAAGGCGGTCCAGGAGATTCAGGCTCCGGTCTCAGGGCGGTTGATGCACAAAGCGCAGGCGGGCGAGACCTACCCCGTCGGCACCGACATTGGGGAGATCGTCTAACCTGGAACGGATGCCGTCATCGGGGGCGCGATCAGAGGCGCTCCTGTAAGGGGAGCGGATTTGGCCGATCCCGCATGGGTACCGGGAGACATGTTGGAGTTTGTTCTTTAGCGCTTCATAGCCGCCCGGAAAGTCTCGTCCTTGAGAAACACGGAGGTGTTGTCGGCGCCGAGATGGGTCCATTTGAGATTGAGGCCGCCATCGACCAGGATGGTCTGGCCCGTGATGTAGCTCGATAGCTCCGACAGCAGGAAGAGTACCGCGCCAGCTTGCTCCTCAGGGTGGGCGCGGCGTCCCATGGCAATGGCGCGGCGGTCGCGCTCGACATCGTCGTCGATGTACGCGCCTGCACCCGGTGTCAGGGTTGTCCCGGGGGCGATGGCGTTGACGCGGATGTTATCGAGCGCGAGCTCGACCGCCAACGTGCGTGTCACCGCGACAATCGCCGCCTTGGCCGCGCCGTAGGCAAGATGGAAGGGCGCTGAGTTCATGCCGCTGATAGATGAGACCGAGACAATCGAGCCGGGGAGGTGTTTGTCCCTCAATTCCGCGGCAACGGCCTGACTCATGAAGAACATCGTTTCCAGGTTCTGGTTGAACAGGGCTCGCCAGTCGGACCGGGTCACCCGCGTGGCACGCATCCAGGTGGATCCCGCTGCACCGCCTGCGACATTGGCGAGGCCGTACAGAGCGCCTTTCGTGCGCCGCACCTGCTGCATAGTTGCAGCCACGCCTTCATCGGTCGAAACATCGGCCACCACCGGCACGATGGACAACCCCTGGGCAACCAAGGGCCCGACATTCTTGTCGATCTTCTCCTGGGAGCGGCTCACAGCGACAACGGTCGCCCCGGCTTCAGCGAGCATGCGTGTGACACTCGTTCCAATGCCGCCGCCGGCGGCGCCAGTCACCACGACAATGCGGCCGTCGAACTTCATGAGATTCTTTTCCATAACCGGCCCTTATCTGTAACCTTATGACGGTGGTATCGAGAAGGTAAGCCCGCCAAGTTTGGACTAACGGTAAAGCGCCATTCTGTTTATTTCCTGAGGAGTGCTCCATGAGCAACGCGACCAGCGCTGAGATTGCGAAGGCGAGACGCAACTGGAAGGAAGACCACCTCGGCATGTATCTCGGATCGGGCGGATCCCAAGGCTGGTGATGCTGTCCGCAATCGAAGCGATCGAAGGCTTCAAGCAATAGGTTAGAGCGAGTGCCGTCAAGGCCTGTTGTTGTCGCGCTATCACACCGCGCCGCTACTGCGGGCGGATCGCAAGGACGCTGCCTTCGGCGTCGCCCGAGATATAAAGCGTCCCGTCCGCTGCTGCTGCAATGCCTGCAAACGGGCCCATCGGCCCCGACATCGTTCCAATCGGGCCCAGGAATTTGGGAGTTATGCCAGGGGGAGCGCCGACCGGCAGGCCGTCAGCGATGGTGCGGCGGGTCTTGCTTGCCAGGGTGTATTCGATCAACTCCTTGGCACCTGCATCGACAACATAGAGCACGCCGCCGCGCACCAGGATGCCTTGCGGCTTTTGCAGGCCATCCAACACGGTTTCCGCTCGGCCACCGGACAGTTTGACGACGCGGCCACCCGCAGACTCGGAGACGAAGCACGTTCCGTCGGCGCCAACCGCCACGCCGGAGGGCTGCCTGAGGCCGGTGGCGAGTGTCTCGACATTGCCCGCGTGGACTGACATGACGCGACCCGTTGCTTGCTCGGCGAAGATCACCGCCCCCGCGGGGGCAACCGCCACCCCGTAGAGTTGATCGAATCCACTGGCCAACACTTCGCTTGTCTGCTTCGCGGGCCAGTAGCGCGCTACCGCGCCGTTGGCGGTAGTTATAATGAACTCGCCCGGCCCGGACGCGGCCACGCCGCGGGAATATCCCGGGTAACCGGCATCGAAAAGGAAGCCCGCGCGCTGACGCTCCTGACCCGGCCGGATCGTGTAAGAGAAGGGCCCGTCAGCCACATAGATCAGGCCGTCATTGTCCACGGCGATACCCAGCGGCCAGTTGAAGCCATCGGGCACGAGGTCCTTGGTCTTGCCGCCCTCGAGGATCTCCGTGACGTAACCGGAGATGTTCGAAACGAACGTCCGCTTGCCGACGAAAGTCACATTGTCCAGCCCGGGCGAGAGATTGGCCAACACGGTCCGCTCACCGTTGTGCGGATCTATCCGCAGCACCTGCCCGCTGTGTACCTGGGTGGAGACGATATAGCCCTTGGCATCGAACTTGACGGAATCAGGCACGCCAAGGTCCCGAGCCACTGTTTCCGGTGCGCCACCGTCGAGGCTGATCCGCCAGATCTCATTGGTTCCCATCACGGGGATGTAGAGCTTACCGTCCGGTCCCACCTCAAAGGCATTGGGCATGGGCACGTTTTCCAGCAGGATCCGCGGCGCTCCGCCGTTGAGGTCAAGCTCCATGATTCGTCCGCCGGGTCGGCATTCGCCGGCATACAGCCGACCCTGGTGGAAGGTGATCGGATTCGCGCAAGGCATGTCGCCCAACACCACCCGCGTCGCGCCATTGGGGGCGCGCGCACTGACCCGTCCCTCGGTGATCTCCGTGGCATAGAGGTTGCCGTCAGGATCAAAGACCAGATCGTCGGGCGCGACGATGTCGCTGCCCATTGGGCTTATGGCCTCGATTGCGCCGGTATCGACATTGATCGCGGTTATCTGGCTGCCGCTCACTTGGGCCACGTAGATACGCCCGTCAGGGCCCGTGCGCAGGCCATTGGCGCCGAACAGGCGGCTGGGTGGGGTGAGTCGCTTCAGTCTCCACCCTGACGCGAGACTGGTAGGTCTCGCTGCCGTATAGCGTCCGCTTTGTAACGACATCCCGAAGGTCTCCTTAAATGGTCCCGACCCATTAGATCGGGTCCGCGCCCTTCGATTGATTAAGAAATCAGATTACTGTCATTACTTGCCCACACCGCGCGGCACCATCCCGAAACTGTAGCGAATGTGGTCTATGTGGCCCGACGGGACGACCGGAAAAGTGACGGGTGCCTCAGTGCTGCGGATGGCATCGATATTGTCGGCCACTTGTTCGATGGTCCATGCGGGCTGATAGACGCCGGGCGACTCTGAGACATAGGCCCGCGCGGCACGACCGGCCATGGAAATCAACATCTCGCCCGTGATCGTGCAGGACTCATGCGCCAGCCAACCCACCACAGGCGCCACCAGATCTGGATCCATTGGCGGGTAGGCACTCGTGTCCAACCCTTCGGCCATTCTCGTCACGGCTCCGGGGAGGATGACGTTGCACTTCACACCCTCTGCGGCACCTTCGAGCGCCACGACATTGGATAGTCCGATGATGCCCGCCTTGGCCACGCTGTAATTCAGCACGAGGCGATTTCCATACAACCCGTTGATCGATGAAGTCAGCACGACGCGGCCGTAGCCGGCGTTGCACATGCAGGGAAATGCCGGGCGGACAACATGGAATGCCCCGCGCAGATGAACGTCCAGGACCAGCTCAAAATCCTCGTACGTCATCTCCTTCAGAGGAGCGCGGCGAACGATTCCCGCATTGTGAATCAGGATGTCGATCCGCCCCCACGTGTCCAAAGCCGCGCCGATGATCGCCTTGCCACCCTCAGGTGTCGCCACAGACTCGGTGCACGCAACCGCCTCGCCACCCGCCGCTTTGATCTCCCGCACGACTTCTTCAGCGGGACCGGCATCGTCGCCTTCACCCTTGAGGCTGGCTCCCGGATCATTGACAACGACTTTGGCTCCACGTGAGGCGAGGAGCAGGGCGTAGGCACGACCCAGCCCTCTGCCCGCGCCGGTGATGACGGCTACACGATCATCGAATCTGAGCTCTGGCATGAGTGCCCCTTTTCAAGCCACGACCTTGGATGCACGTAACTGTGCAATCTCTTCGGCTGTGAGTCCAAGAATATCCCGCAGAATCTCATCGGTGTGCTGTCCCAGCGTCGCCGGTGCAGTGGGTACCGGTTGCGGGTCGCCTGGAAACTTGATTGGCCGATTCACGATGGGAATTTTGCCCAACACCGCATGCTCGGTCTCGACCACCATTTCCCGGGCCACGGCTTGAGGTTGGGTAAGAGCCGCGTGGATTCCCAATATGGGCGCATGCGGAACCTGATGCTGCGTGAGCAGATCCACGAGGTCGTCTACGGTCTTCTGGCTGGTGAGCCCGCAGATACGCTCATTCACAGTGTCACGGCTCTCGCGGCGTTTCAGCAAGGTATCGAACCGGGAATCCTCGATCCAGTCGTCCATGCCCAAGGCGCGGCAAATGTTGGCCCAGAAACTGTTGGTCAGGCAGGCGATCACGATGGACCCGTCCTTGGCGGGAAATACACCGTAAGGAACGAGGTTGGGATGTTGGGATCCCTGGGGCTTCGGATCCGCGCCGGTGAAAAACGCCAATTGTGGCAAGTAGGCGAGCATACCGAGCATGCCATCGAACAGGCTGACATCAACCAGGCGTCCGCGTCCGGTTACACTGCGCTCGTAAAGCGCCGCCAGAATGCCCATCGGGCCATTGACTCCACCCACGAGGTCGCCGAGCGGAATTCCCAGTTTCGTAGGTGGCCGGTCAGGTTCGCCGTTGACGCTGAGCGCCCCAGACAGGGCCTGCATCACGATGTCGAAGGAGGGGCGGTCGCGCAGCGGGCCGGTCATGCCGAAACCCGAGATCGCGCAATAGATGAGCCGCGGATTGATCGCGGACAGTACTTCATATCCCAGCCCCAGGCGATCCATGACGCCCGGGCGGTAGTTTTCAATCAGAACGTCGCATTTGGCCGCGAGATCCTTGACCAACGCTACGCCGGCCGCGGTTTTCAGATCGACGACAATGCTCTTCTTGCCGCGGTTCACACTCAGAAAATAGTGGCTCTCTCCGGCGCGGAACGGTGGAAAGGAACGGGTTTCGTCTCCCGTTCCCGGAGGCTCGATCTTGAGCACCTCCGCGCCCAGATCAGCCAGGGCGAGAGAAGCTGCCGGGCCCGCCAACACGCGAGTGAAGTCGAGAACCCGGATCCCCTTCAGGGGACCGGCCCAGCTCGAAGCAACTCTCTCCTGCATATGCGTTACGAGTGTACGCTTCCGCTAGAGCGTGTCAGTGCGAACTATGAATCAGCGCGAGCCCGGGCGGCTGGGCAACTCCACGATGGCGGCGCCGGTGGCGGATGTCTCATTGCGATGAGTCAGGGCATTCTGGGTAATTTCGACGAGATGCCGGCCATCCTCGACGAATTTGCGGCTGACGACACCGTCGATGATCAGCGCGTCGCCGTCAGGATTGTGGCGGCGAACCTGGCACTTGCTCTTGCGCAGAAAGCCATCATCGCCCATCCAATTGGTGATGTGGTGCGTCAACCAGGAGCAGCGCTCAGGGCCGTAATCATAAGCCCCCGGCGCGCCGACCTCGAGTGCGAATGCTTCGTCCCAATGAACGCGCTCGGGGCAATCGGGCACGTTGAAGCGATTCTTGATCCCCAAGCCCGGGTGCTTTTGTTGCATCTTCCAGGCGAGCTTGTTGGCGCGGATGTAAAGACCGCCCCAGCCCTGCGCATAGCAGATGAAACCAGTGACCGTCATCGGGCCCTTCATCATCCGCGGGAGCGCTTCGCCTTCCTTCACATCTTCCCAATACCGTGGCGTGGCGCCGCGAATTTGCTCCGCCTCGTACACCTTGGAGAACTCGGCGAGCTGCTCCTCCGTGTACGGCTCAACACGGCCACGGGCTTCCGTGTATTTCGTGCCGCGCTCGCGAGCTTCGTCGCGGTCGGTTCGGAAAACCCATGAGTCGCATTCGGCAACCTTGTCGCCTTTCTGGTTGAAAAACTCCACGTGATAGATCTGCTGGAAAGCTCGACCGGCAAAACGGGTCTTGTGCTCGATCAGATCCTTCAGATGCGCCTGGGTGGAGATGATGTCGCCACGCAGGACGGGCTTGTACCAGGTCCAGTCCGCTCCGGCCCACATGGCGTGAATACCTGACAGACCGCCGCAATAACCCGACACGATACGGCTGGTGGAGAACAAAAAGCTCGGCAACGCCACGATGGTCCCGAACTTGGTCTTCTCGGCATAGGCGGGCTCGGTCCACAAGGGGTTGTCGTCGCCGATGCCATGCGCGTAGTGGCGAATGCCGTCACGCGTCGCCTCATAATTCCACGGCTCCACCGTATCGGTAATCGGAACACCAATGCGCTTGCGCAGGTCGTCAAGACCCTCTTCAGTGATTTTGGGGAAGCGGTTGGTTGTAATCTTGGCAAGCGTTGACATGGTCTGCTCCTGGAATCATGAATCGCGAAGCGCAGCGGCTTCGCGATCGCGTAGTACTTTGCGATGAACCTTGCCGGCCGGCGTCTTGGGAAGCTCACTCACAAAGGCAATTTGACGCGGGAATTCGTGCTGGCTCAGTCGGTCGCGCGTGAAGTTCTTCAGCTCATCGACATACTCTTCGCTGGGAGAGCGGGGGGTGACGATGAATGCCTTGGCGACCTGCCCCCGTGTTGCATCCGGCACGCCGATGACGGCCGCTTCTTTCACATCCGGGTGTTTGAGCAGCGTGTTTTCGATCTCAACCGCGCTCATGGTCCAACCGGCGGAAATGATCACATCGTCCGCCCGGCCCGCATGATAGAAATAGCCGTCTGCATCGATCTTCGCGAGGTCCTTGGTGGTCTCCCATCGGTCGCGTCGCCACAGCATGAGCTCGCCGACGACGCCCGGCTCCGTCGCGGTGCCATCGGGTTTCTGCACCTGCAGTTTGAGTCCTGGCACAGGCTTTCCCAACGAGCCCGGTTTGACCACGAAGTCGTTGGCACCCGGGTAGTTGACGAGCACTACGCCGATCTCGGTGGTGCCATACATACTGCATGCCGGCACATGGAAGGTCTGGTCGATGAACTCCAGCGTTGCCGGATCGATGGGCTCGCCGGTATAGGACAGCTTTTTGATCGAGAAGGCGAAGTCCTGGGCCTTCCCCGAGTTCTTCATCATCCTGTAGTGGGTGGCCGCCGCCGACAGGTTCGTGATCTTGTAGTCCTGCAGGGCCTTCATCAGCCGCACGGCATCGAAGCGGCCAGCGAAGGTGCCGGTCGTGACGCCGAGTGCCAACGGCGCCAGCGTGCCGTGCCAAAGGCCGTGCCCCCAAGCAGGCGAAGAAGGACAGAAAAACTCATCGCCTGGCCGGATGCCGGTCCCGTACAGCGCAGCAAACATCAGCGTCTGTAGCGTGCGATGCGAATGCTTCACCGCTGCTGGCAATTCACGTGTGGTGCCGGATGTATATTGGAACACCGCCAGGTCTTCGCCACGCGTCGCCGTCTTGTAGGTGCTGGGAAGGCGAGCAATCTCATCGAGCAGACCGGAGTCGGCCACGACGACACGCAGTCCTTCGATTTGCCCGGCGAGATCTAACTTCTCCGCATTCGTAATCAGCAGTTTCGGCTTGCAGTCATCGACTCGCAGCCGCAACCCGTCGAGCCCGAAGAGCGTGAACAGCGGTACGCTGATCGCGCCCATCATCATTGCGCCGAACAGGCTTATGTAGAAGGGCAGCGACGGCTCGAGCATGAAGGCGATGCGGTCCCCCGCTTGAATGTCGTTCTTCTCCAACCAATGGGCGAAGCGCGCAGAACCGGCGGCGAGTTCGTCGAAGCTCAGGGCCCTGTCAGTTCCGTCAGCGTGCGCAATGCGCACTGCTGTGCGGCCCGATCCGTCGGCGTGCCGGCCGATGCACTCGTGGGCGATGTTGAAGTAGTCGCGATTGCCGTCGAAGAGCTGCCACAGCGCGCTCGAATCGGCGAATTGCTGTGCGTCCGCGTAGCGGGTGTATTCAGTGAGCTTCGCCATCGTGAGCGTCAATCTGCCATACCCCGCTGCCTGTTGCAAATATCGAATCTTATTTCATATATCGAACGACGGTCGTATGATGTGGGTGAATCGCTAACGGCTCCGAGTAACGCTCAATGACTGACCAACGCAAACGCCTCCCGCGGCCGGACCGCGCGCTCGCGAGAGCCGTGAAAGCAACCAAAGCACCCGCGATCTCGCGTGCCGCCGCGGTTTTGCGCCTGCTCGGGAAAAGCGATTCGCCCCTCGGCGTGCAATCCATCGCACGGGAGCTGGGCCTGGTACCGAGTACCTGCCTGCACGTGCTCAGAGCGTTGGTCGCCGAGGAGTTCGTCTCCTTTGATCAAGACACAAAACGGTATTCTCTGGAGGCGGGCGTTCTCACGTTGGCACGGCACTGGCTGCGGCGAAACCGGTTCAACGATCTCGCCCAACCGCAGCTGGATCGCTTAGCCCAGGCCTTCGATGTGACCATGCTCGGAGTGCAGATCGTGGGCCTCGAGCACATCATCGTCGTCGCCGTCTCCCAGTCGGGGCACAACTTTCAGCTCAGCACGCAAGTCGGCAGTCGCTTTCCGGCGCTCATCAGCGCGACGGGTCGTTGCATTGCCGCATTCGGAGGTCACACCGAATCAGAGCTCGAGGCCCGCTTCCGGACACTTCGCTGGGATGAGCCTCCGACATTCGATGAATGGCAAGCGCAGGTCCAGCTGACACGCGTCCAAGGGTTTGCCGTCGACGCGGGCAACTACATATCTGGAGTAACAGTAGTCGCCGCTCCCGTCTGGAGGGCGCGCGGCAAGTTGGGTCACGCGCTCGTCGCGATCGGCATTGGCAGCGCCTTGCGGGTAAACCGGCTTCCCGCGCTCCAGGGCGCCCTGGTGTCTGCAGCGCAGACTTTGTCGAACCAACTCTGTGGCGAAGTGTCATCACAATAGGTCGCAAGCCGAATCTGCGATGCGCTACCCGCGAGCCGCACTCAACCGAAAATCGCCACCGTCTGCCGCGCGAGCATGATGAGCGTGCCATCGTGCGCCCACAGCGCCATGTCCTGAACCGAGTAGCCTTCCCGAACATCCTCGCCCGCGCTGCGCAGCAAGTACCATGCGTCACCCGGTGCGCGTAGCGCCGCGGCAGCATCGATCATCTCGACCGACCAGGTGATGGAGCTGGCCGGCACGGGCGCCGAAAGCATCGTGTAGGCGGCGGCCGGCGGCGTATCGCCAAGAGCGATCAGCCCTGGCAGGCTCGTCATGCCGCTGGGATCGCGATGGCGCAGCCATAACGCAATCTCGGGCCTCTCAGCGCTGCTGACCAGCTTGTGTCCACCGGCGGCAAACGCCTCGAAGTGTTGTGTGAATTTCGGCTTGCCCGAGCGGAAAACCGCCGCTGTCGTGCCCGGGGGCGGCGCCGTCGGCATGGGGCGCCCGCGATAGTTGTATTTGCTTTCGCGGGCCGCGCCGAAACTCAAGGTCGCGTGGGTTGCCAACGAGCCCTCCGCACGCAACTCAACAGCAACGAAGACGCTCGATTTTCCCCGCCGCAACAGGCGGGGTGTCATTTCAACGACTCCGCCCGCCGGCCCAACAAAGGTAAATTGCGCCGAGCGCAAGGGCGGCAGATGAGGCACGGCGCGCTCGACCGCAGCCAGGCATAGCGCCGCGGTCAGGCCGCCAAAGCTGGTTCGCCCTTGCAACCAGTCGTCGGGTATATCGGCATGGTACGTGTTGTCTACGGCGCGGATGGAGTCCAGCAAAGCGGAGAACGACGTCATCGGTGCTGAGGTTTCGACCTTGCTGTTGACTCAGAACGCGCGGTGGCTTCGAGAACCACTTCCCGTGGGTGGTACATCCCTCCGCGGCACAGCGGTTACGTTTGCGGCGCGTAACCCAGCAGCGACTTGACCTCCACGTACTCGTGAAAGCCGAACTCGCCCCACTCGCGCCCGTTGCCACTCTTCTTGTAGCCGCCGAAGGGCGCGTTGAAATCAAAGCCACCGTTCATCGAGATCCAACCTGTCCGCATGCGGCGCGCCACGGCGCGGCATTGTTCCAGGTCGGCGCCGTTGACGTAGCCGGCGAGGCCAAAGGGCGAATCGTTGGCTATTTCGATGGCTTGGTCGATATCGTCATAGCCGATGATGCAGAGCACCGGGCCGAAGATTTCCTCGCGCGCGACGGTCATCTTGTTGCTGACGTTGGCGAAGACAGTTGGCTTCACGTAGTAGCCCTTGGTGAGCCCGTCCGGACGACCAGGTCCGCCCGCAACCAGTGTTGCACCCTCGTCGATGCCGCTCTGGATGTAGCGCTGAATTTCGTTGTATTGGCTCTTCGAGACGACCGGGCCCATCGCGAAGGAGCCCTTCGGGTCACCGACCGTAACTTCGCTGGCCGCTTTACGAGCGGCCTCGATCGCTTCCTTCATGCGCGACTTGGGCACCAACAGGCGCGAGCCGGCGCTGCAGGTCTGGCCCGAATTCATCATCAGTGAGCTGGTGGCGCCGGCGACGCTCTTCGCGAGATCCGCATCGTCGAGGACGATGAAGGCGCTCTTGCCGCCCAACTCCTGGCAGACGCGTTTCACCGTGGTCGCGGCGTTCTTGGCGATGTCGACGCCAGCCGCTTCCGAGCCGGTGAAGGACACCAGGTCGACCTCGGGATGGCCGGACAGCGCCGTGCCCACCACCGATCCGCTGCCCTGGACAAGATTGAAAACGCCGGCCGGAACGCCCGCGGCATGCAACACTTCCGTGAAAATCTGCGCGGAGTAGGGCGCAAGTTGGGGCGGCTTCAAGATCATCGTGCAGCCGGTCGCGAGTGCCGGAAAAACTTTCACGGCAATCTGGTTCAGCGGCCAGTTCCACGGCGTAATCAGCGCGCACACACCGATCGGCTCTTTGACGATGAGCGTTGCGCCGCGCTGTTCCTCGAACTTGAATTCCTTCAGCACCTCGATAGCCGTGTCGAGATGACCAGCGCCGAGAAACACGTGGAAGCCGTTACCAAGCGCCGCTGGTGCACCCATTTCCTCGGTGATTGCGGCTCCGATGTCCGCCTGGCGCTTTGCGTATTCGGCTTTGATCGCCTGCATGACTTCGAGTCGCTGCTTGCGGCTGGTCTTGGACCAACTGGCAAAGGCCTTCCGCGCTGCCCTGACCGCCTTGTCCACGTCGGCTGCGGATCCCATGGAAATCTTGCCCGAGACCGCTTCGGTCGCCGGGTTGGTGACTTCGGAGGTCTTCGGCTCGACCGGATCAACCCAGCGGCCGTCGATGTAGAACTTCAGATATTCGCGCATTGCTCGCCCATCCCTCTCAACAAAGGTACGGTTACTGCGTTCCTTCCGCGTACCAAGTCCTGAACTCCTGATAGTTCGGCATTTCTTCCGAATTCACCTTCGGATCGATTGGCACGTGAATGACGCCGACTTTGCCGCTCGCATAAGCGCGAGCAATGGCCGGCCCGATCTCCTCCTCACGATCGACATACTCACCGTAGCAACCGAAGCCCTCGGCGATTTTGTCGAACCGCACATCCTTGCTCCAGTGCACTCCGGTTTCCAACGATCCCTGACCGAAGGTGCGCTTGTAGACACCTACCTCGAGGCCCCACTGAAAGTCGGTGCCGACGACGCAGACGAGCGGGAGCTTCAAGCGCGAGGCGGTTTCCAACTCGGCGATATGGAACATGAACGATGAGTCGCTGGTCAGCAGCATCACCGGCCGCTTTTTGCCGTCCGCGACAGAGGCACCAACTGCGTAGGGCAGGCCGGTGCCGATGTGCCCGAAATTCTGGTTCCAGACGACATCGCGCGGTTTGCACTGCGAATACGTCCACTGGAAGATGACGGTGGCCCCGCCGTCGCGCACCATGATCCCGTCCTTCGGGAACGCCTTGGTCGCCTCAACGACGAAACGTGCGGTGTGCAAAGGCTTTTTGCCGGTGGGGGCCGACTTCGCCAGGTCCGCAATGCGAGCCGCGTCCTCCTTGATCCAACGATCGAGGTCGGCCGAGGGCTTGCGCGGTGTGTCCTTGAGCGCCGCGACGAGCTGCGGGACTACAGCGCGAACATCACCGACCAGTGCCACGTCGATCTGACGGTTGACGCCGATGGCCATCGGGTTCTGTTCGACATAGACCCACTTGCGATTGGCCGCATTCTCAACCCAGTGACGTGTCTGGCCGTAGTGGACCGGCTCGCCGAGCTCGGTGCCGAGGGCAATGCACAGGTCTGACTTCACCACCGCCTCGACGGCCGAGGCCGAGAAGCCATACGGGAAGGTGCGATCCTCAACACCCTTGATGAACGAGGTGCCACCGGATGTCTGGATGATCGGGCATCCCAGCAGCTTCGCGAGCTCCGCGACGGGCTCGTGCGCACGCGATGTATGTACGCCGTGTCCGACCAGCAGGATCGGGCTCTTCGCCGCGCGAGCCAACTTCACGGCCTCAGCGATTTCGGCCCCGCCGGCGCTCTGGTTGACCAGACGATAGGCGGAGGGCGGACGCACCGGGGGTACGTCGAGCTCTTCCTGGATTACATGTGCCGGGTACTCGATGTAAGCCGGTCCGGGCGTGCCGGACATCGCCTGGCGCAGCGCCTCGCGAATGATCTCATCCGTCTGATTCGCATATTCGATCGATGCGCTGTACTTCACAGACGCTGCAACGAGAGCTTCTTGTTGAACGAACTGGATACGGCCGCGGCGCACCCGCTGCTCGGTGATGCGCGCACGCTGGCCGCCGAGGAAGATAACCGGCGAGTTTTCGACCTTGGCGCACATGATCGCGGGGGACAGGTTGGCGATACCCGGCCCCAACGTGCCGATGGCGAGGGCGGGCTTGCCCGTCATGCGCGACACCGCCTCAGCCATGAAGCCTGCGGCCGCCTCATGATGGGGAGCAACTACCTGCCAGCCACGCTGCTCCGCGGTGAGAAACAGATGCACGAAGTTCGGATCGGGAATGCCGAACAGCGTGTTGATGCCCTCAGCTTCGAGGAGCTGCAGGATGCGTTCATAAACTTTGACAGACATGATCAGATCTCACTCTAAGGCAGTTATTTGAGCACCCGCGGCGCGCCGGCGCCCATGTACCTGGCCAGGTTGCGGTGGAAGTTGGTGACTTTCCGCTCCTGGTGCGGGTTGGGCAACGTGCCGCGGAAGCCGCGTGAGCGCATGCCTTTCTGCACCGCACCCATGTTCGAGAAGTCCTGCGCCAGCACGAAGCCCCATTTGTCCGCGGTCGGGTCCGCATAGACCCACTCGGTCTTGGGTTCTGCCCCTTCCGGATAGCGTTCGAGCGCGTAGGACTCGAAAATGCACTTGTGCGGATCGTCGCCGTAAGGCCGCGCGCGGTAGCACAAGGCAAAGGTGATCCCCTGCAGGATCGCCATGTTGGGAAAAATACTCCAGGCCAGGCCCGCTTCCGACATCTGCTCGGGCGTAATCGTTGGCCAGACCACACCGCGCGCTGCATCGTCGGCGCGCGCTGAGGCGAGCCAGTGTTTGATCACATCACCCGCAGGGGTGCCTTCGGGCAGCTCGTCAACCAACCGCTTGGCCGCATTGACCAGCGTTTCGGTCGTGCTGGCATTGTTGACCGTGGTGTAGATCTCGTTCTGCAGCTCATACGTCGAAATGCGGGGGTCCTTGCCCTTGCCCGCCCGCGTGATCGTGCTGCTCTGCTTCATCTTGAGCGCCGGATCGCGCTCATCGAAACCGCTGACGGCGTGCAATCCGTGCGCCTTGCTGTAAGCGTAGTACTGGCCATACTTGAGCAATTGCGCGTGAGTGCCCTCGACATGGTAGGGCTCCATGAAGGCTTCGATCGCCGTCTTCCAGTTGCAGTCGAAAATGACCCACTGGCGCCACTTGTAGCGCATCTTCGCGAACTCGAAAGGGTCGAGGATCGAGGCGGCGGGCTCGAGGTATTCGCGCAGCGAGACGCAGTTGGGATCCATGTTGATGAAGATCCAGCCGCCCCAGGTGTTGACCTTGACTTCATTCAACCGTGTGCGCTCTTCCGTCAGCGCACCCTTCCAGTCCGCCTCGTCGAGCTTGAACGTGCACGTGCCGTCCAGGTCGTACCGCCACCCGTGGAAGCCGCACACAAACATTTTCTTTCGGCCATGCGCGCATTGGGCGCCGGGTGGTGTATCCACGAGCCGCCGGCCGCGATGGGAACACACGTTGTGGTAGGCCTTGATCGTGTCAGGCGCCGAACGCACCATCACAATCGAGTCCTCGCCGACGTCAAAAGTCAGATAGTCGCCGACCTCCTGGATTTCTTCCACGCGGCCAGCGTGCAGCCACACCTTGGACCACAACTTGTCGCCCTCGGCCCGGGCATACTCGTGGGAAACATACGCTTCGACCGGGAAGGTGAGCGGTTCTGACAGCTCTTCAACACTGACATTGACGAAAGTATCCACGACGTCCTCCTACCCCTCAAATACAGGCCTGGCGAGCCGACGCACGCTCGCCCGGTTGGCCTTCAGGCAGACGCGCTATCGCTCAACGACGAGGCCCTTCAGGTCGCCCTTATCGCGCCAGTCCTGCAACATCTTCTGAAAGGCATCCCATCCGGGTCCATAGGCCCGGAACAAAGCCCATTTCGGTCTCACTTCGCCCTCATTGTTGAAGTAGCTCGGCGGACACTGCGCCTGGAATTCGGACAGGTCGATCTCCATTGCCTCGAAGTGGCGCACATATTCGTCCTGCGCTTCCTGGCTGGGCTCAACAACCGCCGCGCCACGCTTCAGCACTGCGCTGATCACATGGGCGATGTGCTGGCCCTGCTTGCCAAACTGCTCCGTCACAGAGGCGTTGAGGCCGCCCTGAATGTATCCGATGTAAAACTGGTTCGGGAATCCGTGCGTCATCGTGCCGTGGAGCGTTTTGGGACCGTCCGCCCAGTGGGTGTAGATCGACCTGCCATCCCGGCCTTCGACCACGTCGATTCCCCAGCGCCGATTCAGATCGCTCGTCACTTCGAAGCCGCTGGCGAAGATCATGCAGTCCACCGCATATTCCTTGCCATTGGCCACGAAGCCGTTTGCGGTCATCCGCTCGACGCCCTTGGTTTCCGAGACGTCAATCAGGCTCACGTTGGGGCGATTGAAGGTCGGGTAAAAATCGTCGCTCGACAGCGGCCGCTTGCACAGGAAGCGGTAGTAGGGCTTCAACGCCTCGGCTGTTGCCCCGTCCTTGACGAGCTCGGCGACACGGCCGCGCAAGCGCTCCATCACCCGGTAATCGACGCTTTCCCGCCGCGCCATGAATTGCTGGGCAGTCAGCTGGGGCCAGCCCTCGGCCGCGAGCTCGGCGGCCAGGTTTCGATTGATTTCGGTCCAGATGTCGCAAATCAGGTCCGGCTCACCCGGCTGCAGAAATTCCATTGCAGCGCGTTGGAAATTAGCCTGCCGCTCCTTCTGCCAACCCTGCTTCAGCGACTGCACCCACTCGGAATCGGTGGGCGGATTGGGCCGCTCGTCCACACTCGAGGGCGTGCGCTGAATGACGTAAAGTTGCTTGGCGTATTTGGCGAGATGGGGCACTGCCTGGATGGCGGTCGCGCCTGTGCCCAGGATTGCGACGCGCTTGTCCCCCAGCTTATCGAGGACCGGGCTCGCGTAGCTGCCGCCCGTATAGCCATAGTCCCAGCGGGCTGTATGGAAAATCTTGCCCTTGAACGTGTCGATCCCGGGAACGCCCGGGAGTTTCGGCATGTTGAGGACGCCACAGGCCAGGATCACGAAACGGGCGCGAATGTCGTCGCCCCGGTTGGTACCGACACGCCAGCGCTTGAGCTCTTCGTCCCAGCGCAGCGTGTTGATCAGAGTATGGAACAGCGCCTTGTCGGCGAACCCGTATTTCTGGGCAATGGTCTTGCAATAGCCGTGGATTTCCCAGCCGTCGGCGAACTTCTTGGACGGCATGAAGCCCGTCTCTTCCAGGAGCGGCAAATAACAGTACGACTCGTTGTCGCACTGAATGCCGGGGTAGCGGTTCCAGTACCACACACCGCCAAAGTCGCCTGCCGTGTCAACATTGCGGAAGTTGGTGACACCCGCCTGCGTAAGATGATAGGCGGCCATGATCCCGCCCCAGCCGGCGCCCAGGATGATGACATCGATTTCCTCTGCAACCGGCGCGCGGGGCAGCAACGGCTTGTGGGGGTCGGCGGCATAGTTGACGGCCACCTGGCCCGTCGGCCTGAAATATTGCTTCTGTCCGTCCGGACGAATGCGCTTGTCGCGCTCGTGGCGGTATTTTTCCCGCAACGAGGGGATATCGATATTCTTAGGAGTCTGTGTTGGCGCGCACTTCATATTGGAATATTGCACCCATAATCCGGCATTCCATTATATAACTAATCAACGCTGTTGTCTATTAGTGGCCGGGGCTCGTCGGTCGGTATCCGCGGAAACTTCAACGATTTACGTCGACGACGACGCGTCCCCTGATCTTTCCACTGACGATGTTCTGCGCCGCGTTTGGAACTTCCGACAATCCGATAACGGTGCTCAAACGGTCGATGGATGCTGCATCCAGGTCCCGCGCAAGCCGATCCCAGGCGGGCTGTCGCAGTTCCCGCGGTGCCATCACGCTATCGATACCGAGTAGGGATACGCCTCTGAGGATGAAAGGGGCAACCGAGGCGGGAAAATCCATGCCCTGAGCAAGTCCGCACGCTGCAACAAGGCCGCGGTAGCGCGTCTGGGCACAAGCGTTCGCAAGGGTGTGGCTGCCAACAGAGTCGACCACGCCGGCCCAACGCTCTTTCTGCAGCGGCTTGCCTTGTTGCGCGAGCTCGTTGCGATCAATGACGTCACGCGCGCCAAGTGCCTTGAGATATTCACCCTCACTCGTCTTGCCCGTGGACGCCACGACTTTGAAGCCGGCCCGAGCGAGCAGGGCAATCGCGACACTCCCGACACCGCCGGAAGCGCCTGTTACCAACACATCGCCCTTGTCAGGTGTCAACCCGTGCCGCACGAGTGCGTCAACACAGAGGCTGGCGGTGTAGCCCGCGGTGCCTATGGCCATCGCTTGCCGGGTCGTGAAGCTTTCCGGGACTCGCTGCAACCACTCGCCGTTGACACGCGCCTTCTGCGCGAATCCACCCCAGTGCCCTTCACCAACGCCCCAACCATTCAGCAGGACACGGTCACCGGAACGCCAGGAGTCACTCGTCGATTTCTCGACGATGCCGGCCATATCAATCCCGGGCACCATCGGAAATTTCCGCACCACCGGCGACTTGCCCGTGATTGCAAGCCCGTCCTTGTAGTTGATGGTCGAATACTCCACGCGGACCGTGACGGGTGCATCCGGCAATTCCGATTCCTCGAGGTCCGCGAGTTGTACTGACGGGGGCGCCCCAGCCTGGGCTCCGTCCTGCTTGCTGATCACGATCGCTTTGAACATGTACGACTCCGTCAAAAGGCTTGAAATGCAATGGGTTGCGCCGCTGGATAATTATTGTCGAAGCCGAAGCTACCCGCGCATCTCGAAACGCAACTCGCGACCGAACCCGGTGCTACCCGGGCTGGCTCGACGCGAGGGCTAGATGCGCGCGGTGCGTCCGGGTCGCACGCAGCGGAATCGGGGTCTCGGCCCCGACATCGTAAGCTGCTTCCGGACGGGCGATGAGCCGCTGCAGCATTTCGACGAAGCGTGCGGCAACGGGAGAGAGAGACTGGCCGCGGAAGGTGACGACGCACAACTCGCGGACGAGCGGCGGATCTACTATCGGCACTGCACGTACCCGCGGGTCCAGCTTCGCCGGAATAGCGATGCGCGGCAGGATTGCGGCGCCCAACCCGGCGGTCGCCATGGCGATCTGGGTCTGCACCTGCTGCACTTCATACTGAATGTTGAGCGCGATACCGGCCGCTTTCTGCGCCTTGTCCAACATGCTCTGCATTGCGGAGGAGCCCGTCAGGACCAGGGTCGGCATGTGGCTCAACTCGAGTAACGAGATGTTCTCGCGCTGACCTACTACATCCAGGCACGTGGGGATCAGCGCATAGATCTCATCCAGCAGAATGGGCTGGAATTGAAACTCCGTGGCATTGGGGCATCGCGGGCCGATTCCGAAATCGACGTCCCGGCGGCGGATGCAGTCCAGCATTTCAGCCGAGGCCAGCTCGCGCACATGCGCGGTGACGCCGGGATAGCTTTTCTGGAAGGTCGCGAGAATGTCCGGCAGGCGTGTCGCCGCAAGCGTCGGCGCGCAGGCCAGTGTCAGGCGGCCGCGCTGGATGTCCACCGATTCCTTGATCTGGCGCAGTCCCGTCTGCAGTTCCGCTACTGCCTTGCGGGCACACACCAGCAGCAACTCGCCCTCTCGGGTCAGCTGAACGCGGCGCGTGGTCCGGTGGAAGAGCGAAACGCCCAACTGCAGCTCGAGCTGCCGGATCTGCATGCTGACCGCCGATTGTGAGCGGTTCGAGACTTCGGCGGCACGACAAAAGCTGCTGTGCTCGGCGACGAGCAGGAAGGTGTGCATCAGCTTGAGATTGACGTTCATTCGTCCCGCCTGCGTTCCACTAAGCCCCTTGGATCGCCAGTGACTGCCAATTCCGATCTGATCAGAAAATTGCGCAATCACGCAGTTCGCTTATGATAATCATCACCACTGTCGATCACCATGTCAAGCAAAGGCATGGAAGAGGGGGAGCGTGAACGAGCAGGGGATCAGCGACGAGCAGCAGATCAGCAGGGTGAATGACGTCCTGCAGCTACAGGCAATCAAGGCGACTTATTGCGAGATTGTCGATGCTTGCACGCGGGACAGCGGCACAGCCGCGGCGCGCCTTGCCGGCCTGTTTACAGAAGATGTCCATGCGGATTATGGAATGGGGCCGCTCAACGGGCGCGACGCTGTCATCGAGTTTCTGGTCAATGCTATCGTCGCAAACAATGATTCTCTGTGGCACGCAATTCATACACCGCGAATCGATGTGAGCGGTGACACCGCCACAGGGCAGTGGACTCTTATGGTCAGGATGAAGCAGAAGAACTCTACGGTGTTCGACACGCTGTACGGACGCTACTTCGATGAGTTCCGGCGAACACACCAAGGTTGGCGGATCAGCTCCGTCCGCTTCATACAAGAGGTTTGAGATGTCCACTTCAATGGCGCAAGAGAGTCAGCCACAACTCGATTTGACCGACGTGGAGCCTCGTGTCGGTAAGCTGGTCGGTGGCGGCCAGCTTTGGGAACCCTGCACGGCGATGGACATCCGTCGTTGGGTCATGGCCATGGACTACCCCAACCCGATCCATTGGGACGAGGAGCTCGCGCGCAACTCCAAGTTTGGAGGCATCGTGGCGCCTCAATCCTTCGCGGTCGGCATGGACTATGGACACGGCGTGCAGCCCGCCTGTGTTGGCCGGATCCCCGGCTCGCACCTGATTTTTGGCGGCGAGGAGTGGTGGTTCTACGGACACCGCATCCGGCCGGGAGACAAGCTGTTCCAGGAGCGGCGGTTCCACGACTACAAGGTCACGGACACCAAGTTCGCCGGTCCCACTATGTTCTCGCGTGGCGATACCACCCATACGAACCAGAACGGTACCCTCGTCGCGCGCGAGCGTTCTACCGCGATCCGCTATCTTGCGGCCGAAGCTGAGCGCCGTGGCATGTTCCAGAGCCAGGCGGCGATGCCCCGCTGGACAGCGGATGAGCTGCGCAAGGTTGAGAAGGTGCGTCACGATTGGCTGATGTCCAACCGACTCGGCATCTCGCCTCGTTTCGACGATGTCGAGATCGGCGAACGGCTGCCGCGGCGTGTTCTCGGGCCGCACTCGATCGCTTCCTTCGCCACCGAATATCGCGCTTTCCTGTTCAACATCTGGGGCTCTTTCCAGTGGGTGGCGCCCCCGGGAGTGAAGGACCCCTGGATCAATCAGGATCCCGGTTGGATCGAAGGGTTCGGTTTCGACGAGGAAGGCGCCAAGATCGATCCGCGCAAGCGGGACGGGCTGTACTTGGGGCCTTCGCGTGGGCATGTTGACGGGCAGAAGGGCGGAGAGATTGGCATTCCGCGTGCTTACGGCTATGGCGCTACGATGGGCGCCTGGGCGTTGGACTATCTGGGCTTCTGGGCCGGCAACGATGGGATGGTCCGGCATTCCAAGATGCAGTTCAGAGGGCCCTCATTCGAGGGCGATGTCACTTACGTCGACGGCGAGGTCACTGCCAAGGCAGCCGAGTCTGCATTCGGTGTGCCACTCGTCTCGGTCAAGGTGCGGATGACGAATCAGGAGGGTGTCGTGTTGGTTGACGGTATCGCCGAGGTGGAGTTGCCTCTTGATTAGCACACTTTCGATCGCCAAGGGCCCGCCGCTCAGCGAGGAGCCGGGACTCGGAACCCTCACGCTGCCCGGGTTCCTGCGCGAGGTCACGACTCGTTTCGCCGACCGGGAGGCGTTGGTACTGCATTCGCCGAGCGGCGTCGAGCGTTGGAGCTATGCGACGCTGTGGGAACGCTCAGTGGAAGTGTCACGGGCGCTGCTGGCCGTGGGTGTCGGCAAGGACAGCCGTGTCGGCGTGATGATGACCAACAGGCCGGAATGGATCGCGGCTGTGTTCGGGGTGGGGCTCGCAGGAGGTGTTGCTGTCCTGCTCAGCACGTTCTCGACACCCCCGGAGTTGGAATACCTGTTGCAGGCTTCGGGTGTGTCGGTCCTGCTGTTCGAGCGCACCGTCCTCAAGAAGGACTTTGCCGCGATCCTCGGGGAGCTGGAACCGCAGATTCAAACGTCCACACCCGGTCGCCTGGCGTCGGCCCGATTTCCGTTCCTGCGCCACCTTGCGGCTATCGGCAATTCGCCGGGATCAGGTGCAAGCCAGGCCGGTGGCGCCATTGAAAGTTGGTCCGGGTTCCTGGCCCGTGGCGCGGCGACTCCGCGCGCGTTGGTGGACGCGACGGCAGCAACGGTGCTGCCCGCAAACACCGGAGTGTTGTTCTTTTCCTCCGGCTCGACCAGCCGGCCCAAAGGGATTCTCGGCTCACACCGCAGCGTGGCTATCCAATGCTGGCGCTGGCCGCGCATTTTCGCGCTGGAAGGGGATATCCGCTGCTGGACCGCCAATGGATTTTTCTGGTCTGGCAACTTCACCATGGCGATGGGTTGCACTTTCGCTGTGGGCGGCACGCTCGTGTTGCAGCCGACGTTCGTCCCCGCCGAGGCGCTCGAGCTGATGCAGGCCGAGCGGGTAAACGCGCCATTTGCCTGGCCGCACCAATACGCGCAGCTGGTCGAATCGCCCAACTGGAGCAAGGTGGACCTCAGCAGTTTTCGCTATGTCGATGCCAACGGACCGCTGGCGCGCCATCCGACCGTCTCCACCCGTTGGCTCGAGCCTCGATGGGCTTACGGGAACACCGAAACGTTTACGATCAACTGCATCTTCCCAAGCAATACGCCGCCTGAGGTCGCGGGCGAAACTCACGGTGTGCCACTGCCAGGCAACACGCTGAAAATCGTCGACCCCCAGACGGGGATCACGGTCCCGCGCGGGAAACGCGGAGAAATCGCGATCAAGGGACCCACGTTGATGCTCGGTTATATCGATGTCCCGATCGATGAGACTTTGGATGACGAGGGCTTCTTCCGTACCGGCGACGGCGGCTACATGGATGATGCCGGCCGGTTGGTGTGGGAAGGACGTCTGACCGACATCATCAAAACCGGGGGCGCCAATGTATCGCCCGTCGAAATCGATGGTGTGCTCGCCGGCTATCCGGGCCTCAAGGTGGGTCGGACGGTAGGCGTGCCGCACGACACTTTGGGAGAGATCGTGGTGAGCTGTGTAGTGCCCCACGACGGCGTCACGCTCGAAGAGGCGCCCATTCGCGATTTTCTCAAGGAGCGCCTGGCGAGCTACAAGGTACCGCGGCGGGTGCTGTTTTTTCGGGAGGAGGATCTTTCCATGACGGGTAACGCGAAGGTGAAGTCAAGCAGTCTGCGGGACCTTGCGGCCAAACGCTTGAAGGCGGAAATATGACTCTTACAGGAAAGATTGCGCTGGTAACCGGCGCGTCATCGGGGATCGGGGCTGCGGGTGCCGAGGCGCTGGCCGCAGCGGGAGCCACGGTAGTCGCCGTAGCCCGCAGGGCGGACCGGTTGGATACCCTTGTCAGCCAGATCGCGGACCGCGGCGGGAACGCGATCGCTCTGCCCGGCGACGTCACTGATGAGACGGTGGCGCAAGGGGTGGTCACCGAGACGCTGCGTCGTTTCGGCCGCCTCGACATTCTCGTCAACTCCGCAGGGGTCATCGATGCCGGCGGCATTGAGAATGCGGACACTGCCCGATATCGCCGGGTGCTCGACATCAATTTGATGGCCAGCCTGTACACCAGCCGCGCAGTGATCGGACCCATGCGGGCGCAAGGGGGCGGCGACATCATCAATATCTCTTCGACCGCCGGACGACGCGCCGCCGCTCTGTTCAATGCCTATTCGGCGAGCAAATTCGCGCTGACTGCAATGACGGAGGCGATGCGTCAGGAAGTGGGACGTCATGGCATTCGCGTGTGCATCATCGAGCCAGGCGCCACCACGACCGAGGTCTCAGAAGGGGTCGCCGACCCGACCTACCGCAAATTCATACACGAGCACGTCACGAAAGAGGGTGCCATGAAGCCGGAGGATGTGGCGGGCGCCATTGTGTTCGTCGCGTCTCTGCCGCCGCGGGCCAATGTATCGCAGCTGCTCATTCGCCCGACCCTCGACACGGCACCGGCCTGAGTGAATTTCAGATGGAAAGGGTCCCTGAGGAGGTGGTAGTGCACTTAAACGGGCGCACCCATCGGCTCAAGTACCACCGGGGAGAGACCCTGCTCGAGACCATGCGGCGTGCGGGTCTCGCGACGCCGTTTGTCTGCGAGCAGGGCGTCTGTGGGACATGCATGGCGCGCCGGGTGCAGGGTGAGGTGGCGCTACGCGAGAATCACGTGCTGAGCGATCATGACCTTGCGTCGGGTTACACGCTGGCGTGCCAGGGGGTGCCGTGCAGCGCGGTCTGCGAGATAGAAGTTGAGGGGTGACCCGACGAAGGTGGGCATTGAGCTGGAATCGACTATCCTATGTTGATAACTTTCGGCCGAGGCTGCAGACAATATGACAGAACGAACCGAATATGCCCCGCCGGCCAGACGGCCCCGCCGGAAACGCGATCCTGAAGGCACGCGAGAGGCGATTCTTCAGGCCGCAGGCGAGGTGTTGGCGCAAGATGGGAAGGAAGGGGTGAGTGTCGCCCAGGTCGCGCAACGCGCGGGCGTCAACCGCGGCACGGCCTACCAACATTTTCAGACGCGCGAGCAGCTGATCGAAGCCACCACCAGCTGGGTCAGCGAGAGGTTGTATCGGTCGGTGTTCGGCGATCCGGCCGTGGCCCAGGATCAGCCGGTGGAGAGCATCAGCGTCGAGGCTCTGACCGAGCACATCGCCGAGTTTGCCATGGACAACCCGGATATCAGCCGCGTGTGGCTGTTCGAGCTGCTCAGCTCGAAGCGCCCCGCAAATGACCCGTTCTGGCAGCAGTACGTATCGAACTTTGACCGGTTCGCCAAAACCGAGCTCGCCCAGCCGGGTGTCGATGTCGAGGTCGCATCGGTGCTGACGCTCGCGGGCGCCTTCCTGTGGTCGATCTGGGCACGGGCGCATTCGCGCAGCGCGAAGGATCGGCAGCAGATGGCGAAACGCTTCACCCGCGAAATGTTGCGCCTGAGCCTGCATGGCACGATGCGGCCGGAGAAGTATCCGGAGCTGGATGCACGGGTTCGCAAGGAAAGCCCGCGGCGCCCGCCTGGTTGAGCCAAGGGCGAGCTGAGCCAGGACGGGTTGTAATAGACAGCGTTGTTGACTACCATTTTCCGGCCTCTACTGACCGGAAGATCACCATGGCCAGCCCGTTCAAGCCCCTTTCTCCCCGTATCGGCGCCCGTGCGGACGTGCGGCCGGAGGAACTTCTGGACCCCGCATTCGGCGCCGAATGCCGCGCCGCGCTCGAGCGTTATGGCGTGCTCCTGTTTCCGCGGATCAATCTGAGCGACGAGCAGCAGGTCGTCTTCAGCTCGAGGCTCGGTGAGGTGGCGCCCCAGGGGATGCCAAAGGCCGATGGCAGCCGGGACCTCGTCTTCAAAGTCACGCTCGATCCGAAGAAAAACGAGGCTGCCGAATATCTCAAGGGCACCATCTACTGGCATATCGATGGGGCCACGGACGACGTTCCTGCAAAGGCGACCTTGCTCAGCGGACGCCGGCTTTCATCCGTCGGCGGTCAGACCGAGTTCTGTAACACCTACGCGGCCTACGAGGATCTGCCCGAAGAGGAGCAGCGGTACTGCGAATCACTGCGCGTCGTGCATAGTCTCGAGGCGGCCAATCGATTGACGACACCCAACCCGACTGACGAGCAGCTGGCGATCTGGCGGCGCAGAGGCTCCTCGAAGGAGCATCCGCTCGTCTGGCGCCACCGCTCGGGACGCAAGTCGATGGTTCTGGGTGCAACCGTGGAGCGAATTCTGGGCATGTCGGATGAGCAGAGCCACGCGCTCGTCGAGAAGCTGACAGTGCACATGACACGGCGGGATATCGTCTACAGCCACGAGTGGCAGGTCGGTGACCTCGTGGTCTGGGACAACTGCGGAACGATGCACCGGGTGATCCCTTATGACGCGGCGTCGGGTCGGATGATGCATCGTACGACCCTCCACGGCGACGAAGCGATTGCTTGAAAAAGGGGTAATGCATGTCACTGGTTGGAAAGTACGCTGTGGTGACGGGTGGGGCATCGGGAATCGGCCTTGCCACGAGTCAGCGCCTCGCGCGTGAGGGAGCGGGCGTTGCGATCTGGGATGTCAACGAGGCCGACGCGCAACGGGCAGCTGCCGAGTTGGTTGCGAAAGGCTCCCGGGCGATCGCCTGCCGGGTCGATGTGTCACAGCGAGCGCAGGTCAACGCAGGGTTGGAGCGTGTGCATGCGGAGCTGGGGCCCGTGCAGATCCTGGTCAACAACGCGGGGATCACCAATTTCATGCCCTTTCTCGAGCAAACCGAGGAGAGCTGGGACCGCATCATGTCGGTCAACCTCAAGAGCATGCTTCTGTGCACGCAGGCTGTGTTGCCGGACATGCTCGCGGCGGGTTGGGGACGCGTGGTCAACATTTCTTCTTCGAGCGCTCAAGCCGGCAGTGCACGTATGACGGCCTACGCCGCTTCCAAGGGTGGCGTGATAGCTTTTACCAAGTCGTTGGCGTTGGAGCTCGCCTCGACGGGTGTCACCGTCAACAATATTCCGCCCGGTTTTGTCGACACGCCGATGCTTCGCGCGAGTGATCGGCCGGGTGCACTCGCCAATGGCATTGCGGCGGTTGCGGCCAGCTCACCGATGAAGAGGGCGGGCCGGCCGGAAGATATCGCAGCGGCCTGTGCGTTCCTGGTGTCCGACGACGCTGGCTATATCACCGGC
>Ga0307511_10000580_pt1 | contig 39130 bp, 31 predicted proteins | sample 13_EM_MG_FD_200266 | JGI IMG/M metagenome (GOLD analysis project Ga0307511, IMG submission 200266) | Populus trichocarpa ectomycorrhiza microbial communities from riparian zone in the Pacific Northwest, United States - 13_EM | ecosystem: Host-associated > Plants > Roots > Unclassified | place... | reverse complement strand
CCCGCAGGAGTCCCTTTCCTCATAAAGAGATACCGGTAGTCCTGCGAATAGTAAGAAACGGATGGCTTATAGTGCAGCCCTTTTGCAATAGTCCAGTCACCGGCCAGACGGCTGACCCACCGTTCAGTGGACACCCGGGTATCGTCGTATTTAAGGGTATGGAACCGGTTGGGCACCGTATATAATTCACCGGGCGTCGGGTCGCCATTGTCTTTAAATATGCGGATCAGGGGAGTAATGCGCGTTCCCCGGGCAAGCTCGTTCGTAAAAGCCTCCACGTAATTGGGCTGTATACTCTGATAATTCATCATGAGGTCCACACGAAAATTATCGACAGGCTTGAACGTGAAGTTGCCCAATGCATCATAGCGCTTGTAATTGGTGCCCACGAAGGTACCGGCCTGATTCGTATATCCTGCCGATACAAAATAGTTGGCTTTATCGCTGCCCCCGTCAATGGATAGGTTGTCATTGTTCGTGACGCCATTCACCCACAGCATATCCTGGTAATGATTGTCGGCATAGAGCAGCTTAGTGCCGGGGTTGATCGGATCATCCATCGTTTTGTATCCTTTGGCCAGCAGGTTGTTGACATAATCCTGGCCCTCTATCGCTACGATATTATCATACAGGGCTGTCAGGTTGATATTGGTGCCATATTGGCCTTTGGCAGTATACACTCTTGTGCCGGCGGAAAAGCCGCCGTTGTTCAGCAGGTTATTCTTGTCCAGGGCATCATGGGTATTGAATACGGTGGTGCGGGCAAGACGGAGATATTGATCCGCATTCATATAACCGTAGCCCCTTGACGGCGTTTCCCAGGTGGTCCGGTGATTGAGGGTAAGCTTTGCTTTACTGTTGGAACGGCCGGTTTTTGTTTTCACAACGATCACTCCATTCGCTCCCCTGGCGCCATAGATAGCGGTAGCGGCAGCATCTTTCATCACCTGCAGGGATTCTATATTGTAGGGGTTGACATCAGCCATAGGACGGAACACTCCATCTACGATCACCAGCGGGCTGGTAGCATCCGAGCTGCCGACGGGATCCCCCCCGCTGTTGCCAATGCCCGTACCATAAGGGTTCAGCTTGGTACCGCCCCTTATAATGATATTGACGGGAGAGGCGCCCGGCTGACCGGAACTGACAGGCACCGAGACGCCCGCCAGCTTGCCTTGTAAAGCCAGTACCGGGTTGGGGCTGGTGACATTCTTCAGTTCATCGGGGCCTAATTTGGAAATAGCAGCCGTGGTCTTCGTCCGGCTTTGCGTGGTATACCCGACAATGATCACGTCCTGCATGGATTCCGTGACACGTGTGAGAGCCAGGTTGATCTGTTGCTGTGACCCTGCCGGTATTTCCTTCGAAGTATACCCGACGGCAGAGAACAGCAATACAGCCGCGGAATTGGGAACGGCGATAAAAAACTCGCCATTCGCATTGGTCATCGTCGCTCCTTTGCCCCCTTTTATTCTTACCGTTACGCTCTCAATCCCTTTGCCGGTGCTGTCCGTTACCTTTCCGGTGACCGTGGAAGGCCCGCTGGTAGCAGAAGGGGATTGCCCAAAAGAGGAGGCATGGGCGAAAAATAATATTGCCGACAGTATAATCCATCGCAGGGACAAAAAGGAGCAGATGGAGCTTCGATGGTTCTCCACCCGGGTGTTAAAATTTGTCGTGTTCGGTTTCATACGCAGTTCAATCGTTTTGAGAGAAAATTAAAAATGTTTATTACCGGCGACACAGATTAAGGTTCAGGGGCCCCGTTAAGGATCCATCCCAGGTTAAACTTGTGGAATTCAATGGATTTATTGCTGGTGCTGCTGGTGCTCAGACCTTCATTGATCTCGATCAGGGCGCCTACTGCGAAGTCGGCAGTTTTTATCATGCTGGAGTATCCGCCCTTGGCGATATTATTCCCCGCTGCGATGGTGGTATAATCGCAGGTGTTCCAGTCATAGATAGGCCTGCTCCGGGGCCAGGTGCCGCCATCATTGTAACTGATGCGGACCGTCATATTGCACCGCTTGCTATCGCTGTTGGGGTTCAGAAAGATGATCCTTGCGGGGTCATCTGTGTTATACCGGATGGTAGATCCTTCACACTTGGGATCTGTCAGTGCGGTATCCGCGGTCCATGCGCCAAATCCTCCTGTTATAGACCCGGTGGCTTTTATCCGTCTCTTCGCGGTAGCCCATTCCGTATCGTTAGGGCGGTCATTTCTCAACAGGGTGCCGTTCAGTTGCTCTACAATAGTGCTCTCGTGCTTGCCTCCGGAAAGGAGCTGGTATTGCCAGGTGGTCCCGCTGTCATCACTATAGATATTCCTTCCATAAGCCGGAATGATCAGCCGCCCGGGATGATCGCCCGCGATGGTCTGTATCCCGATCCCCGGCCCCACAGCGTCCCATTTGTAGGTGGTAGGCGTCAGCGTTGCAGTCATGTTCACCGGCGTCGACCAACTGACACCGTGGTCATCACTATAGGCGGAGTATACCCGCCGGTCGCCCCAGGCCGTGAAATCTGCTATTTTATGTTTAGCCGAATCGTTCCAGTTCATGAAAACCCACACCCTTCCGTTGGGGCCTTTTTTCGAGTCATATACGGCCGTAGGATTACCCCAGGTACCGGGACCGGTCCCCACTACTTCTCCCAGGGCTGACCAGGTAACTCCATTGTCAGTGGACCTCTTATAGACCAGGTTGATATCCCCATAATCGCTGGGACTCCACCTTCTCCCCTCTGCAAAAGCGATCAGGGTTCCATTGTTGGTCCTGACAATGGACGGGATCCGAAAGGAATGATAAGTGCTGACACCACCGGCGCCTTCATTGCCCCCATTAAACAGCAACTGGCTGATGTGGATAGGCGCTGCCAGCCGGGGGACGGTGGCTGAATTGTCAGCCGCCTCACGGGCGGCGATCTTTTTGCCGCAGCTACAGCCGATAGAGATAAAGAAGATCCCTGCCAGACAGCAGAGCCAGTCGGCCTGAGGCCGCCGATAGTCCTTTTGAGAGGTTGATGGAAAGAAGGTCATATAGCTAGCATTTCGTTTAATAGTACTTATGTACTACATAACAAATGTAGGATCTAAATTCCCTATTTGCAAAAAAAATCTTTGCAGGGGATTTTCATCGCAGGAATAAAATATTTTTGTACGTGACCAGCAGCAATATTCCTCAACTCGTAGACCATCTATTCCGGCATGAGGCCGGAAAATTGGTTTCTGTGCTGACAAAGGTATTCGGAACACATAATCTGGATCTGGCCGAAGATGTCGTCCAGGATTCCCTGGTTGAAGCCATGAGCCAATGGCAGTTTAAAGGCATACCCCACGATCCATCCGCCTGGCTTTTCCGGGTAGCTAAGAATAAGGCTTTGAACATCCTGAACCGGGAGAACTACAAAAGAAAATATGTATCGGCCGTTTCACATTTGCTGAAATCAGATCTCACCGCCGAGCCCGCCCTGAACTATCTTTTTTCCGAACAGGAAATCCAGGACGACCAACTGCGCATGATCTTTACCTGTTGCCATCCTTCCATTTCTCCCGACTCGCAAATTGCACTGGCCTTAAAGACACTTTGCGGTTTCAGCATTCCTGAAATCTCCAGGGCATTTCTCACTACGGAAGAGAATATCAACCGACGATTAAAGAGAGCAAGACAAAGTATCCGTAACGCAGGAATTCCGTTTGAAATCCCCCGGGGAAAAGAGTTGGACAGTAGATTGAATACCGTTTTAGAGACCATTTATCTATTGTTCAACGAGGGCTATAGCGCCTCAAAGGGCGATACCATCATTCGTTATGAACTTTGTGAGGAAGCCATCCGCCTCGCCCAAATTGTTGCAGCAGATAAGACCATCCGGCGAAAAGAAAATGTGGAGGCCTTGCTGGCCTTGATGTTCCTGAATGCTTCACGATTCAAGGCCCGACAGGATAGCGAAGGCAACCTGCTGACCATGGCGGAGCAGGACCGTTCCTTATGGGATGCGCAAATGAGAGGTATCGGGCTCTTCCATTTAACGGCGGCATCGAAGAACGATAGCATCAGTGTCTATTATATCCTTGCCGCCATTTCCGCTCATTATAGTATTGCGCCTGATTATGAATCTACGGATTGGAACAGCATCCTCTCGCTATATGATAGTCTGATTACTTTGGACAATTCACCGGTTATCTATCTCAACCGGGCTGTCGCTATTTCAAAAGTCAACGGGACGAAGAAGGCCCTTATGGAACTGGAAAAGATCAAAGACGATCCTGCATTAAATAAATATTACCTTTTCTTTTCCACACAAGCCGAGTTTTTTTTACAGGAGGACGATTACGGGAGTGCATCCGTCTCATTTGAAAAAGCCATTCAACTGGCGCCCTTACCATCCTTAAAAAAATTGCTTAAAAAGAAGCTTAGCCTATGCAGACAGAAAGGCCGGGTCGGCTAACTTTAAAAAAAAATTCAGCCATGTCCCCTTTCTGAAAAGGCGTTTGTCTTATTAAAAATCATTCAACCAACCATTAAAAAGGATCAAAATGAAAGAATTCATGCTACTCATCCACAACGAAGGTGACGGCAAAGCCAACATGTCACCCGAACAACAACAAGAGTTCCTCAATGCCTGTATGGTTTACATCGAGGACCTCCTCAAAAAGGGAAAATTAAAAGGCGCACAGCCGCTTGTCAGAGAAGGAAGAATGATCTCCGGATCCCCCGGCGCTTTCAAAGACGGTCCTTATAACGAAAGCAAAGAGATCATCGTCGGCTACTATCACATCCTGGCAAAAGATTTGGATGAAGCCATTGCCATCGCGAAAGGCAATCCCGAATTCGCCTTCGTCAAAGGGGCAAAAATTGAAGTGCGCCCGATAAAGACGAAGGAACAGTCGAGCAATTACGATTACCCCAGTGGAGAATGACCTGATTATAGGGGTAACCTGCCGGTTGCCCCTATAATTATATTGATTACTTCAATTTCTTAAAATGATGCTCCAGATGTTGCAACATCCCCTGGCGGAACTCCTCCTTTGACCCATTCTTCAGAATATTGACCAGGTCAAGATGAGATACTTTACCAATGATGGGAACTTTTTCCAGCGATACCAGGTAGCCGAATACCGGCAGCAACATGCTTTGAAACCGCTGTAAAGTCTCATTCCCCGTCATCTGGTATATTTTCCCGTGAAAGGCAATCTCATTTTTTATACGGAAAGTTTGCCGGCCCCCGGTCACCTTTTGATTGATGGCAATCCGCTCCAGCTCTTCCACATCCTTTTTGGTTTTCCGGAGATATAAGAGGTCAGCCAGGCCCACTTCGAGCGTGAGCCGCAATTCAAAAATATCCTGCAAAGTACTGTCCCCGATAATAAGCGGGTCCAGCACCCGTTCAAAAGAACTGAGTATATCGGGACGCGCCAGCACCATCCCCCGCTTCTTCCTTGTCTCCACCATGCCCAGCATTCTAAGCCGGCTCAGGGCCTCCCGCACCACATTTCGGCTGACCCCGAGGGATTCCGCCAGGTCCAGCTCCTTCGGCAGTGCATCCCCCGGCACAAAGGATTTCTCTTTCAAATACTCCCGCAACCGGATTTCCACAACATCCGCCATTGTCTTTTGGACAATACGCCCAAGATCATTTTTCAAATCATTATTCTCCATGCTCCATTGCAATTATAATAAACAATGCAAATATTGTCTAAATGTAGCACAAATTAAAATGGTTTTGAAAAAGCGGATCAGGATCGCAGCCACTGCCGCCCGTCATCAACCGGCCAGATCATTTCCAGGCAATGAATTAGTTAATAACCAGACGTCTGGATAAGGGTTGGATCTCCGCTGAGCATAGTCGCCGATATAGGCAACAGCAGCGTGGGACCTTTCCCGGAAGCCACCGTGGCCGGGGAGAGATAAAATGGATTAATGTAAGTGAACACCCATTGATCTCCCGCCCTTCGGAGGGCATACCAGCGTTTGCCTTCTCCGATGAACTCCCTCAGTTGCTCTTCCAGGATCGCTTGCATATTATTGTCAACGGAGCCATTCACATACGGGGTATAGCCACTGCCATAAGCCCGCTGACGGATCTGGTTGATCTCCGGGGAAGGGTCCATGCCCAGCTTGGCTTTCGCCTCGGCCATCAACAACAGCACGTCCGCATAACGGTAAATGGGATAGTCATTATCATATAACTGGGCAGCAGCACTGACACGCCCCATCCATTTGGTGAGCATCACGCTGCGGATGGGATAACCGGTAGAATTGCCATACATGACTTTAAAGCTGCCACTGATACGCTGGTCCGCAGCACCGCCGGTAAGCTTAGCGATCATAGGGGCACTCATCCCTATTCTATTGTCCCCGTTGGTGAGATAGGGATAGGCCACGGACACCAACTGAGCCGAAGAAGTACCGGCATTGAACAACACCGTCTGCGCCTGGGTGGCATTGATCCTGAAATCAGCAAAATTGGTATTCTGCGCCTGGTTCAGTTCATAATTGATCGCAAAGATATTTTCCTTATTGGTCGTCTTTTTGGTAGGATCGAAAATATCGGCGTAATTGGGTAGCAAGGCGAGAGTCGCCCCCTGTAGATTCTCTATTTCCTGCAAGGCATTCATGGCCGTAGTGAGATCAGCATTGCCGCCATTCATAAGCGTACCTGACCAGATATACACATCGCCCTTCAGCGTGAGGGTAGCCACACGATTCCAATACACCCTCTTGGAAGCAAAAGTATTACTGCCATTGAACAAACTAAGAGACTGCTCTATATCGGATTTGATCAGCCGCATGATCGAATCCGGAGAGCTGCGGGGCTTGTAAAGTGCAGACAGGCTTCCCGCAGCCGCCAGCGGCTCTGTAACATACGGAACGCTTCCCCAGGTACGCAGCAGGTTATAATATACATAGGCCCGCAACCCATACATCTCCGCCAGCTCCGTATTCCGCTGGGCAACGGGGATCGAAGTCTGGGGAAATATATTAATGACATTATTGATCTGGTAGATGAGGTAGTAGAGACTTCCCCAATTTCCAAAAGGCACTTTCAACGCACTGATATTCTGCGAGTATAAGGGCTGGAAAGTCGTATTGGCCGCTTCGGTAAAAAGTCCGTCAGCCCATATTTCCGACCGCATTTCCCCCAGGGCAAAGAACGTCGCGGCGGATCCCCGGAAACTGGTATAAGCCCCCGTATATAAACCCTGCGCCACATCCGGATCTTCAAGGGCAGAGGCCTTACTGATCGCACTGGGCGGCTGCACCTCCATTAATTGCTTCTTACAGGAGAAAAAGGTTACACTGCTGATCGTCAGAAAGGACAATAGAAAGAAACTATTTTTCATATGCATGCATTTATAAGTTAACATTCAGGCCAAAAGTGAGGGTGCGGGGCAGCGTATAACGCCCTACATCTTCGCCGCCCGTCTCCGGCAGGTTGCCGCTATAACCGGTAAAATACGCGAGATTCGTGCCGGTAGCATAGATCCGTAATCCACGTATCTTGTCCTTTGTGGCTTTACGCAGGAGCTCCGGGGCAAGCTCATAACTGATGGTGAGCTCCCTTAACGCCAGGTAATCCCCTTTTTCATAGAGATTGGCAGAGGTGATGTAGTTGGCGCTGGAATTATACCAGTAGAAGCGGGGCAGCGTCCCTCCCATATTGTCAGGGGACCAGGTATTTTTCACGTCGATGGAGCTGTTCTGCCCCCCCTGCGCCTGGGAAAGCCCCCGTTGACGCACATCATTTATGATGACAAATCCGGTGGCATAATCGAACTGACCATAAAGGGTGAACCCTTTCCACGTCAGTTGGGAGGAGAATCCTCCCACAAGCTTGGGCGTCGTGCGGCCTACGAATACACTCTGCCGGGAGTCGATGGTATCATTAGGATTGACCTGGCGCCAGCGGGCATCCCCCAACAACTTGACAGTATGATGCGTATAGGAATTGTAAGAATTATATACATTGGCATCCTTATTCAGTTGATCCTGGGAAGTGTAAATGCCGTCATATTTCGGCGCCCAGACCTCATCGGTTCCCAGCCGTTTACCTTCCTGCAATCCTCCCACATACTTTATCTGGCCCTGATTGGCAGGATCCCATACCTGGGTGAGACCCGTGCCGGAACCGGCGCTGGCACGGTTGCCGGGCAAACCGTTAAACGGAAGCTTTATCACATAGCTCTTCACTGTGGAAAAATTGAAACTGAAGTTCCAGCCCAGCCCCCCAGCAGTTTTCGGCTGGAGTATCCTGGCCTTTAATTCCATTTCCAATCCCCTGTTCTGTAACTGCCCCAGGTTGGTTGTATAAGTGCTGAAACCGGTCCATGCCGGTATCGTAAGCGTAGCCAGCTTATCATAGACATTCCGGATAAAATAATCGCCTATGAGCGACAGACGGTCATTTAAGAACCCAACGTCAAGCCCCAGGTTAAGAGTGGAGGATGTCTCCCATTTCAGTGCAGTGTTGATCACATTAGCCACGTAAAGGCTGGACGATCCATTATACACACTCCCCCCGCTGTATACCTGGGAAGTCGGATAATAATTGCTGTTGGCGATTGTCGTCCCCAGAAAAGTCAGGCTGCCGTTCTCCCCATAACTTACACGCGGCTTCAAGGTGCTCACGACATTGCGTAAAGGACTGTTCTGGAAAAAATTCTCCTTATGCACATTCCATCCAGCCGTTATACCCGGGAAAAAACCATAAGTATTAATCCGGAACCGGGAACTTCCGTCATAACGCATATTGACGGTCAGCAGGTACTTTTGTTGATAGTCGTAATTGATCCGGCCGATGGCGGAAGCCAGGCGATCCCAGGCAGGCTGATCCGAATTGGCATCGCTAATAGTGGAAGAAGCCGTCACCCAGGGTATGTCATCCGTTGCAGCACCGGTACCGGAGCCGGACGATGTAAATTCCTTCAAATCATAAAACTCGCCTCCGGCCAGTACCCCGATATGATGGTTTCCAAAATGATGGTCATACTGCAAAAAGGCATTGTAGGAATACTGCACGTCCTTCGTATTGGAAAAGGAGGCCGGTCGGGTCACCGTCTCCGTACTCGTGTTGCTCGCATAATAGGCCTTGGTGAATTTATTTTCCGTAGTATACCGGATATAACCGCTACCCGATGCAAGGAAAGTTAAAGAAGGTAAAATGGAATATTCCAGGTTGAGGCTCCCGGAGTAGCGCTGGTCGGAAGTATTATCCTGGTAGATATCCTTGAAATAAGCCGGGTTGCCCAGAGACGCACTGGCGCCGGGAAGAATAGCCCCGTTGGTGTCGTTGGTAAAACGGACAGTGGGGGCAATAGCTCCGACCCGCTGGATAATTCCGCTGGTATTACTGCCATCGGCAGTATAGTACGAAGGAGTATTGCTGAGGGTATAGCCCGCGGCATTCATGCTCACTTTCAGGTCCTTGTTGACATTCAACGAACCATTGAAATTAGCGTTGATACGTTTGAAAGATGAGCCCACGACCATACCCAGATCGTTGATGGCGCCCAGCCCAAGAGAAAAAGCTCCCTGATCGTTGGCGCCGGAGAAGTTAAGATAGTGCTCCTGCTCGGTGCTCTTTTGCAGGAACAAATTCTCCAGGGAGCGTTGATCGATATCACGATAGAGGATACTGTCTGTCTGGGCGGCATTGAAAGGATTCTTATCCACCAGCAGGTCCCAGCCGGGCTGGCCGATATATTGCCGGTTGGTGTTACTGACCAGTTGCGTGGAATACAGACCAATGGGCGAAGTCCAGGCAGGCGCCACCGTCCAGCCATACGCGCCTGAAGTGTTCTGCCCGATATCCCCACTGGCGTTGGAGGCATTGCCATCGGCCATATCCGCCTCGTATTTGCTGCCAATCCCCCGCCGGTTCCACAATAGGTAATCATTCCCGCTCAACATTTTCAAGGGATTCCTCCTGATCATATTATTAGCCAGCCGGTAACTGTAAGTCACCTGGGACCGGCCCTTTTTCCCTTTTTTGGTAGTCAGCAGGATGACCCCATTGGCAGCACGGGCCCCATAAATGGCCGTTGCTCCCGCATCTTTAAGGACATCGATCCGCTCGATATCATCCATATTGATGCCGTAAAGATTGGGGATGATGACCCCATCCAGGATCATGAGCGGAGTACCATTGCCAGTAAAATCAGTGCCGCCTCGTAGCGTGATGGTCGGAGAACTGCCCGGATTACCCGTCGTCTGCGAGACGTGGAGACCGGTAACAGTCCCCTGCAAAGCCGTACCTACATTGGTATTAGGAGCAGACTTAAAGACCTGTGGGTCGACAGAAGAGACCGCTCCGGTGAGAGTCTGCCGGCTTTGTCGCCCATACCCAACCACCACCACTTCATCCATTTTTTTGGTGCCCGGCTTCAAGGCAATACGGAACTCCACCTGATCTCCCACCCTTTGAGACTGGCTCATATATCCGGCATAGCTCACCACCAGGATGTCCGCAGACAGGCCCTGTAAATGGAAGCTGCCGTCGGCTCCCGCATGAGTACCCGCCTTTTTGTCTTTTAGAGTGATACTAGCTCCCGGAAGAGGCTTGCCGTCTTCATCAGTGATAGTACCAGAAATGTTTTGTACCTGTGCCCGGGAACACAGACATCCTAACAACAGGAAAAAAAGTATGAAATGCCGGCAGAATAATTTACGGCTGCCCGGAATGGGGGGTGGGTAGTCAGGTCTCATAGCAATCGTTACATTAATTTTTTGTTTAATAGTAGTTATGTACTACATAATAATCAAAGATAAATGCATTCCTCTATTCGACCCAAAAAAATCCGGTCCCATAAAAATCTTATTTACTATTGACCGCAATAAGCACATTCTTTAACTGCCGGGTATGTCTTTTTGTATGAAATACGAAAAACTTTACCCACTCATACCTTGTCAGCACCCCGAAAGTGGGCAACTCAAAGTCCACACAGGTCGCTTCCAGATCCGTCGTCTGAACAGTATCCTCCAATTGATCCTTTATCCCTTCAAAAGTTTCCAGAATTTCTGTTTTGTCCTGGGGCGAATTGCCCGGCATCACAAAATCCGGAGAGGACATCTTTATCGAGAAATTTAAAAAAAGATTCCCGATCGGCGCCACTTTTTCGTCATAAGGACGTTGGGTAGATTGAGTATGCTCATCGGGAATAGCGGAGACAGATTTAACAAGGTGCTCTGCGATCTGTCCGGGAGTCCAGCTCCCTTCGAATGGAACAAGATTGAATTGTTCCTCCTTAAAGGCAGATAAGGTATTGATCAGATCCTGAAAAGTATCTCCGACCTCTGCCCGCAATTGTTCTTTAACATGAGCTTCCATCCTTATAGTATTTTAGTACTACAAAGATGGAAAGGATCACCGTCTTATAGGAGGTGCAAATACGACAATTGCAGGGGTCGATTGCGCCCTTTGCTTTCTACACCTCACTTCTCAATATCTCCAGCGGAGGTTTGTTCAAGACACTCCTGCTGTTGTACAGTCCGATCAGAATGGTCAACCCGCACACCCCTGCGAATAATAGCGCTACGACTCCCAAATGCGGAGAAAAAGAGCTGTCAAAACTATACCTGGCCAACGCCAGGCTACCCGACAGAGATAGGAGGATGCCGGTGGCTGCGGCCAGGGCGCCCAGGAAAAAATATTCCAGCGCCGTAATGATAAGGATCTGCCGGCGGCTGGCGCCAAGTGTTCGCAAGAGCACCGCCTCCTGAATACGCTGATATTTGCTGATCAGTACGGAAGCAATCAATACTATTAAGCCGGTCAGCATGCTGAAAGCAGCCATAAACCGGATCACGAAACCGATCTTGTCCAGGATCTCATCCAATACACTCAGCACCAGGCCCAGATCTATCACAGAGATATTGGGAAATTTTTTCACCACAGCCTGTTGAAAACGCGCAGATGCTTCCGGAGAAGGTACCCGCGTCACCAGCACATGGAACTGTGGCGCCGATTCCAGCACACCACCGGGAAAGACCACACGAAAATTTGTCTGGATCCTCCGCCAGTCGACCTGTCTCAGACTTCCGACCACAGTAGCCATCGGCACGCCCTGTACATTAAAAACGATGGGATCGCCGACCTTTACATGCAGACGCCTGGCATATTCCTCTTCGAGAGAAATGGGGATCGGATTTTTCCCCTGCCCCCCGAATGTCCCTGCAACGATCTTTTCCGCGGCCGTCAGGGAATCCCGGTAGGTCACCCTCAATTCAGATTCGAAAGCGCGATTGGGGATATCCCGCGCGCTATCACCCCCGTTATCCCGGCTAAAGGGTGCATCCGTCCGGCCTTTTATCTCGATCATCCGCATGGTTACGATAGGCGTCTGCTGCAGCACAGGTAACTGGTATTGCCGCGCCAGCCCGATCACTGCCTGCTGCTGATCATTCTGGATGTCGAACAGTACCATATTGCCCTGGTTGGTAGCGGAGGATAAGGTTACCCGGTCGATAAGCATATCCCGGACAAAATACAGCGTGCCTATAAAAGTAGTGCCCAGACCAATCGTAATGATGAGGATCAGGGTCTGGTTGTTAGGCCGGTATAAATTGGCAAAACCCTGTCTCCACAAATAATTCCAGGATGCCGGGAACAACCGGCGCACCCCCCACATCAGCAGGCGGCCTACTGCCGCCAGCAGCAGGAAGGCGGCAAAGATACTGCCCGTAAATACAAGCGCCTTGCTCCAGCTATGCATCTGGCGGAAGGAAAAGACAGCGATAAAAAATAAGATAGCCGCATACACCAGCCCCCTCAAAGGATCACGGGCAAAAGATACTCCTTCAAAGGACAGGCGCAAGGTATATAGCGGTGAGATCTTCCGGATCGATAACAGGGGCAATAAGGCAAAGAGGACCGATATGATCATTCCGGTCCCTATCCCCTGCCCGATAGCCCACCAGGAAATACCCATTTTTGCTTCCAGAGGCAACAGGTCCTTTAGTACGATAGGTAATAGTTGCTGGATCACCAGTCCCGCTGCTGCACCTATGACAGATCCTATCAGTCCGATGCCAGCCACCTGTATCAGGTAGATCAAAAAAGCCTGCCGGGCTTTTACTCCCAGGCAACGCAAGATGGCAATGGAGCTGATCTTCTCCCGGATATAAATATGCACGGCGCTGGCCACACCGATACAGCCCAGTAATAAAGCAACAAAACTGATCAGGGTGAGGAACTGTGTAAAATCCTGAAAAGCCCTGCTCATCCTTCTTTTCCTCGATTCGACCGTCTCCGGCTCCAGACGGTTCTTTTCCAGGACGGGCCGGATCGAGTCCACAAATCTTTCTACATTAACGCCGGCATCATATTTATAATAAAACTGGTATTCGACCCGGCTGCCTTTTTGCAACAGGCCGGTCTGCACCAGGTAGCGGAATGGAATATATACCGGAGGAGCCACCGTAGTAGAGATCTCATTACGCCCCGGAGCTTTATTCAACGTGCCGGCAATGGCAAAGCTCAACTCCCCGATCTTTATGGAATCTCCCACATGGGCCCCATATTGTAGCATGAGCGTTTTGTCCACCAATGCCTGCCTTCCGGTGCGGAAGCGGAGACCTGCCGGGGCAGGCGTAGTCTCCAGGGAGCCATAGAACGGATAGTCTCCGTCCAATGCACGCACCTGCACCAGGCGGGTATCCTGGCTTTTGGTAAAATAGACCATCGAAGCAAAGCTGCATTCCTCCGAGTGCTGATTGCGGAACGAGTCCAACACAGCTCGCATAGGAGCGGATACCGGCCGGCTGCTTCGAATGACAAGGTCGGCTCCCACCAGCGTCTTTGCCTGATCATCGATATCCTGCCGGAGATTGTAGCCGAAAGATAAAGTGGCCACCAGAGCGGCAATGCCAAGAACGATGGAAGATATGAACAGGAATAGTCGGCTGCGGTTGCGGCGGCTATCCCGCCAGGCCATGAGCAAAAGCCAGGAAATACGTAAGGGCTTATCTTTTTTCATCAGCAACGATTTGCCCCCCTTTTAGCCGGATAATGCGTTGGGTACGATCCGCCAATTCCGTATTGTGCGTTACGATGATCAGAGTAGTACCCGCTTCCCGGTTAAGATCAAATAAGAGCCTGATCACTTTTTCGCTGGTCTCTCCGTCGAGATTGCCGGTGGGCTCATCTGCAAACAAAATACGGGGATCATTGGAGAAGGCCCTTGCCAAAGACACTCTTTGCTGCTCGCCTCCTGAAAGTTGCGCGGGATAATGATGCAGCCGGTCAGAGAGACCGACTTTATCCAACAGGTCTTTCGAGCGGGTACGGATATTCTTTTCCCCCCTCAGTTCCAGGGGCACCATTACATTTTCCAGCGCTGTGAGAGTGGGCAACAACTGGAAATTCTGAAAAATAAAACCCACATACCGGTTACGGACATTGGCTCTCTCATCTTCGCCAAGCCGGTCCAGGGAAATATTATTTAATTCCACCGTACCGGTAGTGGAACGGTCCAGCCCGGCGCTTAGCCCCAACAGAGTGGTTTTCCCGCTCCCCGAGGGACCCACAATAGCTACCGTCTCGCTGGCTTCTACCGTAAAATTAATATTGTCCAGCACATTTAACGTGCGACCGGCTCCCTGATAAGTTTTACTAAGATTCCGGATAGTCAGAATTTTTTCCACGTTATAAATTACAACTATAAGTGGTAAGATGTTGTTAGGTTTGCTTAATTTATTGAAAATATACATATGCGGAAATTTTCAACGTTGAGCTGGCTGACCATCCTGTTATTAGCGGTGGGCTGCGGTAATAACGGAACAGGTAACATCCCCAGGAAAGACACTGCAGCAGCAGACTCTCCGACCGGAGTGGTTGCAGCCCCGACCGCCCCTACAACATCGGCCACCAGGGCCGGCGCCAAATCCATCATTTTCTTTGGCAACAGCCTCACAGCCGGATATGGAGTGAATCCATCACAGGCTTTCCCGTCGCTGATCCAGAACAGGATCGATTCGCTGAAGCTGCCCTATAAAGTGACCAATGCAGGACTGAGCGGAGAGACTTCAGCAGGAGGCAGGAGCCGTATCGGATGGGTCCTCCGCCAACCCGTGGATATTTTTGTGCTGGAGCTGGGCGCCAACGATGGCCTGCGGGGCATACCCATATCCGAAACAATCACCAACCTGCAGGCTATTTTAGATTCGGTAAAAGGCAAATACCCTTCGGCCCAACTCGTTCTGGCAGGGATGCAAATTCCACCCAGCATGGGAAGTAAATACACATCTGCTTTCCGGGAGGCTTTCCGGCAACTGGCAGATAAAAATAAAGTGCACCTGATCCCTTTCATCCTGGAAGGAGTAGGCGGTGTACCGGAATTGAATCAGCAGGATGGCATCCACCCGACAGCGAAGGGACATAAGATCGTCGAAGAAAATGTCTGGAAAGTGTTGAAGGACCTCTTACCTCCTCAATAAACATTATATTTGGTAATGAAAGAAGAGAGGCTACCCACTATCAAGGAGATCGCCAAACAATTGAATGTCTCGGTCTCTACCGTTTCCCGGGCCCTGCACGATCACCCGGGTATCGGGCTGCGCACCAAAATGCGGGTGCAGGAACTAGCCAGGGAACTGAATTATGAGCCTAACCAGAGCGCTATTTTCTTCAAACAACAAAAGACATTTGCCATAGGAGTGGTCTTGCCAAATCTCAAGGAAGAATTCTTCTCCGAAGCCATCAGCGGGATCGAAGAGATTGCCACCCTCAATAAATATAGCGTGCTCATCGGGCAATCACAGGATGACATAGAAAAAGAAAAACAGATCATCACCACCATGAAAAATTACCGGGTGGACGGAATCATCGTTTCTTTAGGCAAACACACCCGGTCATACGATCATTTTGCCGCCCTGAAAAAATATAATATCCCCGTTGTGTTTTTCGACCGGGTACCGCACCTGCCTGATTTTAATAAGGTGTCCTCCAATATGAATAGCGGCACACGGGAAGCCATCGAATTCCTCATCGACCAGGGACACCGCCGTATCGGCATCATCAACGGGCCGGAAGAAATGAAATCCTCCAAAGAGCGAACAGAAACCTACAAGCAGGTATTGATCAAAAAAAGGCTCAAGATCGACCTTTCCCTGGTAGTCTCCACCGACCTCACCCGGGAAAGCACCAATGCCGCCATGAAGACCCTGCTGAGCCAGAAACCCCGGCCCACAGCCATCGTAGCTATTAATGACTGGGTGGCGCTGGACGCTATGCAGTATGCCCGCAAGGCAAAGCTGAAGATCAATAAAGATGTTTGTTTTGTCAGCTATGCCAATCTTTCCATCACCAGTTACCTGGAAACCCCGCCAATGGCTTCCGTGGAACAATACCCCTTCGAGCAGGGATCCAAGGCTGCCGCACTCCTGATGGAACTACTGCAGCAGGCCCCAAAGAAAGGACAGCCCGAAGGACCGGAGACCTTCCGGAATATCATCATCAACGGACAATTGATCATACATAAAAAGAAATAGCTTCAAGCTTATAGCCTCAAGCTACAAGTCCTATAAACAACCTGCTTGCAGCTAACAGCTAGAAGCTTGAAGCTTGAGAATTACCTGAAATCAAAATACAAAGCACCTGTCAGGCGCACGCCCGGCTGCGGCACACTCCGCTGACTTTGCGGGCCCATCAATTCCGGGCGTTGAAACTTGGTTCCAATAGCAGAAATACCATGCATGAACCCGATATTACCTTCCGGGAAAGGCGGGCTCGTATTATTATTACTTGCTCCCGCGGGTTTTTCAGGCTGCAGCATTTCCAGAAAAATATTCGGCTGATCGGTATATACCGTAAAATCGGATTCCTTGTTCTGCAACCTTACCCAATACAACTCCGAATGCCACCCTTTAAATTCCGGGTAATTCCAGCTCTCGCCGGTGATAGTATTATTATAGGCTTTTTCCCAGACCCCGAATTGCTGACCTTTCAAGCGGTTCTTCCAAACCCGGTAAGGCCCCCTCCCCATCCATTTCATGCCCTTAATATACACCTCCGGATAATCAAAGGTGATACCCATGAAGTCAACCGTGTCGGCCGCCAGGTAACTATATTCCAGTTTGGGAAGCCTCCCGTTCTGAAAGATCCACCTTACCCGCAAGCTATCCCCCTCGTATACAGGTTCAATAATATATTGATCCCCCTGTAGGAAATGCCGGAGCTGCTTCAATGCTAGCTTGCCCTCTCTTCCGGCTAAAGATGGGCCGCCGAGCAGAGAAATATTCCCTTTATCTGTAACGACATTTTGCAAAAGGCCTGTTTCTCTATCAAACCGATAGCGGATGCCATCACAAGCAACGACGTAACCGGCATCCAGGCTCTCCGTCACATCTATCCCCGCGGTTTTTGCAGCCGGCACTGTTTTAGGGACCCTATCTCCGGGTGCATGCAACGCCCAGCTCCAGGTGCAGATCGTATCTCCTTTTGCATCATAAGCAAAAAGATATAAAGCATCAGCCTCATTCCAGACAACATTCTCACCGATGCCGGTAACCGGAATTTCGAGGCCCCCCTTCCCGCCGGGAGCCAATGCAGGAGCCGTCATGATTCCTTTCTGCAACACCCGCATTCCGGTACTCCCACCAGCCGGAACTTTATCCCCGGCTCCGGGAAATGCGACCAGCTTCCATTCAAATTTGCATTGATCCAGGTTCGTAAACAAATACCTGTTCTCCACGATCATTTTTCCATTAAAGTGCCCTCCGGCAGCAATAGAGGAAGTGTCGACATACACCGGACTCCAAAGCTCCTTAATCGTATAATAACTCCCCTCCTTCTCCCGGTGGGGACCTACAATGCCATCCGGCGCCTGGTTGCCGGCAACATCGATGCTGTCATGCCTGTCCCCACGCACCGCCCCTTCATCATGGAACGACCACAAAAAGCCACCCGCCGCATGCGGATTTTTCATCATCTCCCTCCAGAAATCTTCCAACGCCGCCCCCTGCCCGCCATCGAATAATCCATGCATGAACTCGGTCGGAAAGAATACCTCTTTAGGATTCGCGGCTTCTGTTTGTATATACCTGAAGTCCGGGTAATGTTTGGTATTCGTGCCGTCAAACCGCTCCCAGGGATGAATAACATGTCTTTTCTGAGGGTCGTACAGAGCGTAGTCATGGTCCAGGGCCCGGTTCCAGCCTCCCTCATTTCCATTATCCCACAGCACGATGGAAGGATGATTCACATCCCGGACCACCAACTCTTTCACCAGCCTTCTACCCGTCACCGTATCGTAGGCAGCCTGCCAGCCGGTAAGCTCATCCAATACAAATAACCCAAGTGAATCGCACAAGTCTAAAAAATCCTTGTCCGGTGGATAGTGGCTCATGCGCACAGCATTCATGTTCATGTCTTTTATCAGGCCAATATCCAGCAGGTGAATTTCCCGGCTTAATGTCCGGCCGGTTTCCGGCCATTCACTATGCCGGCACACGCCCTTGAAGATTATTTTCGTCCCGTTCACATAGAACCCATCGTTAACCCGCAATTCCGCCGTCCGAAAGCCAAACCGCTGTTGTATGCTATGAATAACCCGATCCCCCTCTTTAATAGATATCTTTACATAATACAGATTAGGCTCTTCCGGATTCCATAATTTAATACCAGCAAAATGATGGGTCATCACACTATCACCCGTCAGTAATTGAAAAGGCTGGTCGACCGCCTTGCCGTTTAATTCGTATACCTGCGCCTCGACGGTCTCCTTGCGGCCGGCATTACTGAATACCCGCATCGTAAAATCACCGTTAGCCGATGCATTGATCGCTACTCTTTCGATGAAGCTGGAGGGAAATATTTCCAGGTACACCGGCCGAAAGATCCCGCCAAACTCCCAGAAATCACCTTTCCGCTCGGCATTGTTGACGGACTCATTGGACGAATGTTTGCTGACAGTAACTTCCAGCAGATTGGCCCGATCGAATTGTATCAGATCGGTAATATCATATTTGAACTCATAGAAACCGCCCTGATGGATAGGACCAGCCTCCCGGCCGTTGATCTTCACTTCCGTGTCAGTCATACTGCCACCAAAAGCGATGAAGACCCTTTTCCCTTTATACCGCGGCATCACATTGAAACGGTATTTATACAATCCCTGTTCATCCGGATTTTGCCGGTCCTGATGATAGTTAAACGTTCCGTAACCCTGTAACTCCCAGTTGGAAGGCACCTGGATCGTCGTCCATTTTCCACTGTTCCGTCCCTTCGTGCAAAAAAAATCCCAGGGCACGGTATGGTCTTTATCAGTGCCTGATAAGTATTGAAGGATGGTCTGCTGGGCAAATAGAGAATGGCTGATGAGCCCGGTCAGCAATAGGAACAAAGTCTTTTTCAACGCTTGGTTATTAATTTTTTTTTGTATATTTCTAACCTAAACCTCTAAATTTATGAAAAAACCATTTTACACCCTTCTTCTTTTAGCTATTTCAGCCTTTTTACTCTCCTTTACTGTATTTAGTTACACACATCATCCCGAAGCTACCTGTACGGGGGCCAAAAATTGTAAGGCCTGTAAGAATTGTAAGTATTGTAAACATTGCGCGAAGGAAGGGGGATCCTGCGGGGTGTGCAGGAATTAAAAATAGTAACTTAGAGAAATGGAACCATCTGCACATCCCTCACAGCTTGCCCGGGCAGAAGCTTTCGCAGCGCTCCATGAGCGTCCCGGAATATTCGTTGCTCCCAATCCCTGGGATGCCGGCTCTGCAAAGATGCTCGCCAGCCTGGGATTCGAGGCGCTTGCCACTACCAGCGCAGGACTGGCGTTCTCCCTCGGAAAGCCTGACGGAGATAGAACGGTCACCCGCCAGGATACATTGGATAATGCCCGCATCATCGTTTCAGCTACCCACCTCCCCGTCGCTGCCGACCTGGAGAACGGTTATGGAGATGATCCCGAGACCTGCGCCGAGACCATTTTATTGGCGGCCAAAGCCGGTCTCGCCGGTGGCTCTATCGAGGATGCGACCGGACGCCCCGGAGATCCGATCTATCCGTTCGAACTGGCGGTAGAGCGCGTCAAAGCCGCTGTGAAAGCCGCCCGTAGCCTTCCTTTTCCGTTCACATTGACGGCCAGGGCAGAGAACCTGATCTATGGACGGCCCGATCTCAAGGATACGATCCGGCGCCTGGAAGCATTTGCCGATGCCGGCGCCAATGTACTCTTTGCTCCGGGGTTAACGACAAGGGATGAAATTGCTGCGGTCGTCAAAGCAGTAGCGCCCAGACCGCTCAATGTCGTCATGGGCCTCAACAATGCCGACTTTTCACTGGACGAACTCGCCGCACTTGGGGTGAAAAGGATCAGCCTGGGGTCTTCTCTCGCCCGCGTGGCTTATGGTGCTTTCTTCCGGGCTGCGGAAGAGATCCGGCAAAAAGGAAGTTTTGGCTTTGCCACCGGAACGATGTCGTATGGAGAGATCAATAAACTATTCAGGGAGGGATGATAAAACCGTTCAGGGAGGCGTAACGGTCTTGGAATCGGCTTCGTCGGGATGATCCTTTTTCCATAGCTCGGAAAAATATTTCCCCCAGTCCGCAATGTATTTATAATATTCGTATTCGTTCTCGCAGTTTTGAATAAACTCATAACTGGGCCTGTACTGTCGCATGAACGTATCGAGTGCAGGAGACTGCAGACCCGTGATCCTTTTTACAAGGTACTTTGTAAACCGGTGGTCCACATAATTTTCACGCTCCTCCCATACCAGCCGTTTCTGAAAAGCCTCCATCCGGCGGATTTGCCTGCCCTGGAATAATAGATCCATGTCGAAGCCCATACCAATTCCCCCCCTCTTGCTCGTTTTCATATTATCCAGGTACATGGGACCTCCATAGTCAAATATTTTACGATACTCCTCCCGGTTTTCCAGCGAATCCTGGTGATAATCTTTGGGCCGCACAAATACCGAAGGGAGAGAATCTACAGCCACCTGCAAACTCATATCAAACTCCTGGCCGGCAGGGATATCCTTTATAGGGAATTTAGCAGTAGATCTGCCCAGATAGGAAAAATAAATAGAATCCCCGGAAGAAAGCCGGATACTATAATGCCCTGACGAATCCGTCGCCGTTCCGGCGCCCGATGCCCCCATGACACTCACCCCTGACAACGCATATTGCAGGGAACGGTCATATACCGTTCCCTTAATCTGTACCTGTCCATTCACCATTTGACCGGACAAGGCCAACAGGACCGCCAATAGGTTCTTTTGCAAAAGTTTTGGGAAGTGCATTACACCCGAAAACTAAACTACTATTGACATACCCCGCTAACTTAAGGTGTTATTTAACAATTCATTTTCAAGAGAATCGGAGAACAGGGAAAAAGAATCGGCAAGTAAATGATCTCCCTGGCCAGACGACTGGAGCCCTAATTAAAACCTTGTTATTGACAAAATATTATTAAATTAGCAGATATGTAAGTCTCCCGGAACCACATAATGTTCTCACCTCCCTTCCACAGTCACCTCCCGTTCCCTCTTTATTTAGATAAATAACCCCTCGTTCATCCGCATGAACACACCCAGGAGTAGCCGGCGAACTCTTTGGTCTTAATTTTTCTTCACTCAAAACTCAAGGAGGCTTTTTATGAGAACATCATTTTACGCACAAATGGGAGCGATCCTCGCACTTGCTCTTTTTTTACCATCCTGCAAAAAAAGCGGTCCGCCTTTCTGCAATTGCCACCCGGATGACTATGTCGGTACTGTCTCCGTATTCTCCGGCGGATTGAATGATCCAAGAGGTCTAAAATTCGGCCCCGATGGATACCTCTATGTAGCAGAAGGCGGAATAGGCGGCGCCGATTCCAGCACCACCTGTATGCAGGTAGTTCCTCCTGTTGGTCCTTACAGAGGTAGTACCAACGGCGCACGCATCTCCAGGATCAAATGGGATGGAGCCCGGTCTACCTTCGTAGACAGTCTGCCATCCGATCAAACCAGCCCTGCCCAGGGAAGTTTAATCAGCGGCGTAGCAGATCTCGCATTCATCGGCAATACGCCCTATGCGATATTCTCCGGTGCAGGCTGCTCACATGGAGTTCCCTCCATTCCCAACGGCATTATTAAAATCAACCCCGACAGATCCTGGAAGATGATTGCAGACCTCAGCTCCTGGCAAATGAGCCATCCGGTGAAGAACCCCGAGCCTGATGATTTTGAGCCGGACGGAACCTGGTATAGCATGCTCAATGTCGGGGGCAATCTGTATGCAATAGAGCCCAACCACGGAGAGCTGGTCAAAGTCACACCTAAAGGCGATATCAGCCGGGTAATCGATATATCCGCCAGTCAGGGACATATTGTTCCTACAGTCATGGTGTTCCATGACGGCTATTTCTACGTGGGCAATCTGGATGTATTCCCTATTGCCGGAAAGTCCAGCATTTACAAGATCTCACCTGGTGGCAGCATCAGTATCATTGCTACCGGCTTCTCTACGATCCTGGGAATTGATTTTGACCATGCGGGAGGGATCTATGTGCTGGAAAACACGACAGGCAATCCCTTCCCCACTCCGGGAACGGGGGACATTATACGAGTTGACCCATCCGGCATAAGGTCAACAATTGTCACCGGCCTCAATTTACCCACCGCATTAGTATTTGGGCCGGATGAAAAATTATATGTCTCCAACTGGGGCTTTGGCGCACCGGCCGGAGCCGGAGAGATCCTGAAAATTGATATTACCTGCGCTAAAAAGACGCATGGTCCCGATAAATAAAGATCATATCCACCGGAAAGGGACCATCGAAGGTCCCTTTTTACTTTGCCTCTGATTCGTACAACGGAATTAGCCCTTTTTTATTGGACACCTTTTTATTAGAACAGCCTTGCATATTCCTCATTTTTACTATACATTGAGTCTTAATATCCAATATCAACCCCTTGGCCCATCCTAACAACCAGGCGCTACCCAGCCCCACCCCCGCTTCCAATGCCCGATTCTGGCAAATGAATACTTTCATTGTATTCGCAATGGCCTGTAATCTTATCAATTTCATTTATTATTCCATGGACGGAATGACAAAGAGCGCTGTCATTGAAGTCTCAGGTATTATGGTATTGTTCTTTTTCTTACTCTGCAACCTGAAAGGTTTCATCGAAGCCCCCAAATTGCTCAGCATTGTATTCGTCAACTGCCACTCTTTATTCCTATGTTATGTACAGGGCACCAGCCAGGGAGCTTATTTGTATCTATTCCCCTTTGTAATGGCCATGATCTTCTTTTTACGGGTACGCAAGAACGATCTGGTGGTAACCATCTTCATCATCGCCACCACGCTGAACCTGCTGGTAATCGTATTGTTGTTCCCTTATCATGCTCATTTCGAGCAGGTGACAGACACGATCGGCTATAATCATCTTGTACTGAATATCATCATCACCTTTTTACTGGTCATTGTTTTTTTCTTTTTTGTCTTACGCCTGCTGGATGCCAAAGAAAAGAAAGTGAAAAAGGCTGCCGCTACCAAGGCCAGGTTCATGAGCAATATGAGCCATGAACTGCGAACGCCACTGAATGCCATTATAGGCACTACCCATTTGCTGATACAGGATCATGAGTTGTTGCAGCATACCGATCATTTTAAGGTGTTGAAAAATTCATCAGAACATATGCTGCAATTGGTGAACGAAGTGCTGGATTTCAGCAAACTCGACGAAGGGAAATTGGAATTTATCCATGAACCTTTCGATCTTTCTCAACCATTCAACGAGGCAGCAGACTCTTTCACAACGGTCATAAAGCAAAAAGGCATACAGTTGTCCCTGAAAATTGACAGTCTGCCTGGCGGAGAAAAAGTAGTTGGAGATGAAATGCGTCTCAAACAGGTATTGCTCAACCTGCTATCCAATGCAGTCAAGTTCACAGAAACAGGATCTGTCACCATGCGGGGCCAAATCAAAAAGCTAACGAAAGTATCCGCCGAGATCTATTTTGAGGTGGCTGATACAGGCATCGGCATCGCCCCGGAGAAATACCATCTCATTTTTGAAAGCTTTACACAAGCCGATGCAGAGACTACCCGTAAATACGGAGGATCCGGTTTGGGTCTCAGCATCTGCAAAGAGCTGGTAAAGAAAATGGGGGGTGACTTGCAGGTGATGAGCGAGCCGGAAAAAGGAAGCCGTTTCTATTTTACACTCAGCCTGCCCTTTCAGCGACAGGCTGCAATAGCCCCGAAAGAAAAGCTCCGGGGACTTAAAAAACTCACCGGCATTAAAATACTCCTGGCCGAAGACAATGCCGTTAATATGAAGATAGCCTTGCGCTTCCTGAATAGCTGGGGAGCCACTATTTATACGGCGGAAAACGGGAAAGTTGCCTGGGAATTATTTCAGCAGCAATCCTACGATTTACTGCTCATCGATCTTGAAATGCCACTGATGGACGGCAAACAGTTGCTGGCCAGGGTGAGAAATATCAACAAGGATATTCCCGCCATCGCCTTTACTGCCGCTGTATACGAGAATATGTACGATGATCTGCAGCAACATGGATTCAATAGCTATTTACACAAGCCCTTCCGCCCGGATGAAATGCACCGGAACATCTTACAGCAGTTGACCCTCGAATAATTCCATTAAATTGCTGCATGAAAATCATCAATTGGGGGATTATTGGCTGCGGAGATGTAACTGAATTAAAAAGTGGACCCGCTTTTAATAAAGTTGGCAATTCCGCTTTAGTAGCAGTAATGCGTCGTGATGCTGCAAAGGCCCAGGACTATGCCCGCCGGCATCAGGTGCCCCGTTGGTACGATGATGCCGACCTCCTCATTAATGATCCGGAAGTAAATGCCATTTATATTGCCACGCCGCCGTCCTCACATGAGGCGTATACTATTGCTGCCATAAATGCCGGCAAACCGGTGTATGTTGAAAAACCAATGGCGCAAAATTATGCCGCTGCAGCTAATATGGCAGACACTGCCGCCAAAAAGAATAGTAAACTGGTCGTGGCGCATTACCGCCGGGAGCAACCCCTCTTTAAAAAAATAAAGCAATTGATCGACGATAAAGCCATCGGCGATATATTGCTTGCCCGTCTTGAATTAACGAAGCCCCCCCTAATTAAAGCGGCGCTGGAAGATCCAAAAATCGCCTGGCGGGTGAACCCGGTTATATCCGGTGGAGGACTCTTTCACGACCTTTCCCCTCACCAACTGGACCTGATGATTCATTTTTTTGGACCTGCCCAAAAAGTGACGGGCATAGCTACTAACCAGGGTGGGCTCTATGCTGCCGACGATATGGTTGCCGGTAATATTTTGTTCGAAAACGGTATTGCTTTCAGCGGCACATGGTGTTTTAATGCGGCAGCCGCAGCTGAGAAAGATCATTGCGAAATAATCGGTACAGCAGGCAAACTAAGTTTTAGTGTTTTTTCCGGCAGTACCCTTACAATGCTTGCCAATGGTGAAACAACCATTTTTTCATTTGATGCACTACAGCATGTGCAGCAACCCATGATTGAAGCAACTGTCCGATACTTCTTAGATGAATGCGACAACCCCTGCAGCGGCCAGGAAGCAGCGGAGGTAATGCGGATCATGGAAGCTTTCGTGAAATAATCAGAACAATCTTTCCTGTGGCGGCTTTATTCCCTGCAGCCGGATGTAAATAGTGGCCTGGCCGCGATGATGCGTCTGATGTTCAAAGGCCTTCATCATCAATGCCCACCTTGTTTCTTCGTAAGTATGCAGCTTCTTTTTTTCGCCCCATTTATTTATATCGGAGCCTTTAACAGCGCTAATGCAATAATCATAGCTCGCAGTCACATAATACATGACAGAGTCCTTTTGCTGTGCAGTAGAACTGTGTTCCAGATCGGATTGTACGAAAGAGAGAAGTTTCTGATCCGTCGCATTCGACATGAGAAATATATTGCCCTGCGCCAGGTGCAGCATCTGCTGCGCAAAACTGCGTATGCTGTCAACAGCTTTAAAGGAATATTTATCGGCAGGCATGGTATTCAGGTAGTCGATCGTATATGCCTTTGCCCGTTCCCAGTCTTTTACCATTTGAGCTTTTATGTTCTCTGCCGATAATGCCTGAGCGTAGCTTTCTAAAGAGAATACAAAAGTGAAGAGTGACAGGCAGAATACTGTCATAGCAATCGTTTTTTTCATATATCAGTTTTAATTCTATGCAAGATAATAAAAAATCAGGCACGCATTGATCGGCAGGCGGGTCCGAACGTTCCGAAGGTCGACTTATTGCCGTGGATCCTTCACCTTAATATAACGGTAACATTCCCGTAACATTCCCATCATGTCCAGGGCAAACCTTTGCCGGCAAACCCTAACAGCAATGAGAAGACCTTTACTACTTCCTGTTTTACTTTTAAGTCTGTCTTTTATATCCCAATCCACCCTGCAGGCGCAAATGCGCATCACTGAGTACATGTACAGCGGCGCCAACGGGGAATTTGTCGAATTCACCAACGTAGGCGCTACCCCTATCGACATGACCGGCTGGAGCTATTCGGACAATTCTGAACATGCAGGAGACGTCCCCCTTACCGCCTTCGGCACCGTACAGCCGGGAGAATCCGTCATTCTCACAGAGACAGCCGACGCCGCCTTCCGTACCGCATGGAATCTGTGTACCGGGATAAAGGTCATTGGCGGCAACACCACTGACAACCTGGGCCGCGCCGACGAGATCAATCTCTATGATGCATCCGCCACACAGGTGGACCGGCTCACGTTTAACGATCAGAGTCCGTCAGGATCTGTCAGAACACAAAATAAGAGCGCCTGGGTCAACGCCGCCGGCCTGGGAGCCAATATTATTACCGACTGGACACTGTCTTCCGTCAGCGATGCAGAAGGGTCCTTTGCCTCCTCAGGAGGTGACATCGGCAGCCCGGGCAAGAGCACCCGCGCCACAGTCAGCTATAATCCCTGTCCGGTAGTGGTGCCCGGAGCTCCAACGATCAGCATAGACGTCGCCAATACCACGGATTACCTGGATGGAGGAGCAGCCACTTCCCCCGCAAGCCCTTATGCCATCAGCAGCACACTCAACGATCCGTCCGATCCGGCCAGCTCGCTGGGAATTGCATTCACCATCGGTGATGAGGTTACTCCTGTCGGAAGTTTGACCGTAACTGTTTCCAGCGACAATCCAACTGTCGTACCCAATGCCAACCTGGCCCTCACCGGCTCCGGCGCTTCCCGGACACTGAAGATCACACCGGTTGCAGTAGGTTATTCCAATATCACCGTAACAGTAAATGACGGCACGAATAATACCTCCTATGTACTTTCTTACGCAGCTTCGTCAGGAGCATCCGTCTTATCATCCTCCAACACCAACTGGCTCACCGGGATCGCCGATGCCTCAGCCGCCATCCCCCTGGACGATGATTACATGGTCATTGGCAATGACGAAGACAATAGCCTGTATGTATATAACCGCAACACTTCCGGCTTACCGGTGAAAACTTTTGATTTTAATGCCGGCAACCTGTTGGCCCTGACAGACGGCAGCACTAATAACTGGAAGGAATTGGATGTGGAAGCCGCCACGCCCAGCACTACCCGGACCGGAAGGAGTTACTGGCTGGGCTCCATGAGCAATAGCAGCAGCTTTAATGACAAACCCAACCGCAACCGGATAATCGCCATAGACATCAGCGGGACCGGCGCCGCCACTACATTCAGCAATGCGGGGTATTATGCCGGCCTTCGCCAACTGCTCATCACCTGGGGCGATATCAATGGTTATGATTTCACCAACAGCGCCAAGGAAGGAGTAGATCCCAAAACGATCAACGGGTTCAACGCGGAAGGAATGGTATTCGGACCGGATAATACAACGCTGTATATCGGATTCCGGGCTCCCCTGGTGCCAACGGCCAACCGGACCAAAGCCGTCATCGCCCCAATCCAGAACTTCGAAAGCTGGTTCAACAACGGGTCTCCATCCGGTACACCCGCAATCAGCGCCCCAATAGAACTGGACCTGGGCGGCCGGGGTATCCGGGACATCATCCGCTTATCTAATAGCAAATATGTCATCGCGGCCGGCAGTTATGACGGGACGCAGATACCAGCCATCTACACCTGGACAGGCAACGCCGGCGATGCACCGGTGGCGCAGTCCTCTTTTGACCTGACCGGCCAGAACGCGGAAGCAGTCGTGCCGGTCAATCAGGGCGGTCAGTTAGCGCTGGACCGGTTGCAGATCATCAGCGACGACGGGGACAAGGTATTTTACAATGATGCCATAGCAGCCAAAGATCTTACGCAGGATAATTTTAAAAAATTCAGCTCCGCGGTGGTCCTCTCTTCCGGTGGGAATGTACTGCCTGTCAATTTTGAATACTTCACGGCTCAACGCCAGGGACCAGATGTACAGTTGAACTGGAAAACCGGCACCCCGGGTGATGCCCTTTCCTTTGATGTCCTCCGTTCCGAAAATGGTACGACCTTTACTTCTGTACAGACCGTACCGGTCGGAAAAGACCAGTCTGTTTATGCCTTCACGGATCTGAATGCGCTGGCTCCGCGCCTATACTATCGCATCCGGACAAGGGAACTCTCCGGCCAATTGTCCTACTCGACAATACGGATCGTTGACGGAAATGGGACGAATACATCCCTGGTGAAAGTCTATCCCAACCCGGTGATCAATGGCGCCTTCACAGTGAATATCGATCAGCCTGGTATAAAGACCGTGAACATATATAATAGCGTCGGCATGCTGTACAAGCAGGTAGCTTTTGCCGAAACAAGCAAGGATATTTCAACAGCCGGCTGGCCCGGAGGATATTACCTGCTGCGCATCATAATGGCAGACGGTAGTGTGCAAACAGAGAAGATTATAGTACAATAAAATACTTCTGCCAATCTTAAAAAAGCCATCAGGAAGTAGGCCCCGGATGGCTTTTTTATTTATCACTATTGGGCCTTACCTGGTTCCTCTCAAAAAAATCCTTGATCCCTTTCCAAAACGCCTCCGGCTGCTCAATCCACGCAAAGTGGCCGGCGTTTTTTATCACACAGAGATCAGAGCTTTTGATCAGCGCATGAATCCTAGAGGCGCAAACAACAGGATCGCTGACACAGTCGTCATCCCCTGCAATCAGTAAAACAGGAACGGACACTTTACGAGCATTTTGATAATCAGCATTGCTGTTATAAGCGGAATAAGGAGGGATTACCTTCCCATCGTGTTTGCCGGGCCGGTCATCCACGCTGCTTTGCGGAGGAATAGACGCCCTGTAAACGGCTATATTGGAAGTATCATGAAAATAAAAAGGAAAAACTGCCCTGAGAGAAGTGCCAAAATCTACTTTTGCAGAGCCGGTAAAAATGCCCCTGCCCAGATCGTAAAATGGATATTTTTTCCGCTTGTCGAGATTATTAAGAAACGCATTTATATAGACCGTATCCGGTGGATCGGGAGTGGTTTCGTTACCCCAATATGGCGCCACGGCAATCACCCCATTTAAATGTTTGTTATACAGGCAGGCATACCGGATAACCTGGGTGCCAGCCGCTGAATGGCCGATCAACCAGACCTTTTCCTGGTCCAGGCGCCTGCGAAGCGCATCCAGGTCCCGCGCGAAATAATAACGATAATAATTGGAGTCTTCAGGCGCTTCCGAAAGACCAGTTCCTCTCGTATCAAAATACACCATCGTGAAATACGCTTCAAGAGGTTTGAACCCTGATGTATACACCCAGTAATCAGGCCCCCACCCCGGTGTCGGGCAAATACATACCGGGCCTTTTCCCCGGACATAATAATTTGCCTTGAATCCATTTATGCGGACGTAATGAGTACCGGTGTCCAGAGCTGATTGCCCTGGAGCCTGCATAGAATAAAATAAAAAGAGCAGTGCGGGGAAAATTTTCATATTAATAATTTTTATATATAATAATATTTATGAATTTTTAGAATTAAAAATTTGAAAATTATTATTTATCGGCATATTCTTAAACATTTCATCGATTAAATGGCAAATTGCCGGGGAAAATGCTCATATTATCGTTTATAGCTATTTTTAATATATAAATAAATCTCTAATTTTGTTGGGCTGTAAAGTTGATACGACCCCTCCTTGCCGTTGATGGTATTCCTTAAACTACGAAACAATCATTTAATCACGATAAAAACAACGTGTTATGGCAACTGCTAAATTAGAGTATATCTGGCTTGATGGCTATCAGCCCATCCAAAGTTTGCGTAGCAAAACAAAGATTGAAAAAGACTTTTCCGGCCAACTGGAAGATTGCCCCATGTGGAGCTTCGATGGATCTTCCACCGAACAAGCCCCAGGCGGGTCCTCCGATTGTTTGTTGAAACCGGTATTCATGGTTAAAGATCCGCAACGCAAAAATGGCTATCTCGTCATGTGTGAGGTCCTGACCCCCAATGGCAACCCACACCTCAGCAACGGCAGGGCCATGATCGATGATGATGACAGTGATTTCTGGTTTGGCTTTGAACAGGAATATTTTTTATGGAACCCCGAGACAGACAAACCCATCGGATTCCCCGAAGGCGGCTTCCCAAGACCACAAGGCCCCTACTACTGCTCCGTAGGCGCCCAGAATGCTTATGGACGTCAAATGGTGGAAGAACATCTGGACGCCTGCCTGGAAGCAGGTCTGAATGTGGAAGGGATCAATGCTGAAGTAGCCACAGGCCAATGGGAATTCCAGATCTTTGCCAAAGGCGCCAAAGAAGCCGGCGACCAGGTATGGGTAGCCCGCTATCTGCTGGAAAGGATCGGTGAAAAATATGGTATCGCCATTAACTGGCAATGCAAGCCCCTGGGCAACCTGGATTGGAATGGCAGCGGCATGCACGCCAACTTCTCTAACTCACTTTTAAGAACCTGCGGCAGCGAAGAAATTTATGCGAAAGTATGTGAAGCCTTCCGCCCCGTAGTAAGAGAACATATCGAAGTATATGGCCCTGATAATCACCTCCGCCTCACCGGCAAACATGAAACAGCCGCTATCCACGAATTTAAATATGGAGTGTCTGACAGAGGCGCTTCGATCAGAATACCGATCGGTACAGTAGAAAAAGGATGGAAAGGCTGGCTGGAAGATCGCAGGCCCAATAGCGCCGCTGATCCTTATAAAGTGGCAGGCCGCATCATTAAAACAGTAAAATCCGCCGTAGTAGAAGCAGTAGAAGAACTGGAAGAAAGAGTAGCTTAATAATAAATTCAATCAGGGGAAGCGAAACCATTTTTCGCTTCCCCTGATTTATTCACAGAAACTATTTAGCCGTTGTAATTTCAATATTGCGAAATTCGATCGGCCCATGGTCGCCCTGAAGATAGATAGGACCCGGCTCCCCTTCTTTACTGTCGAGCGCCCCACCGGTGACCCCGGGAATCTCCTGGTTACAGATCACCATCTTACCATTGAACACCACCGTGATCAACCTCCCCACTAGCGTAACATCATAAGACTGCCACTCACCCGCCCCTTTTGCCACCATATCATTAGGAGACAAAAATCCATAGATCGCCCCGATCTGATTATTCACCGGCTCCGTTCCCCCGGTGTCCTCAATCTGTAATTCATACCGTCCCCGCAGATATACACCGCTATTGCTGCCCTTTGGATACCGGAACTCGATATGTAATTTAAAGTCCGTAAAACCGGCGTCGGTAACAATATTGGAGCCCGAACGCGGACTGCGGAGAACACCGGATTCCGCCACCCATTGGTTATTTCCCATCGCATGCCATCCTTTCAGATCCGTACCATTAAAAAGAGGAACAGGATCGCCCCAAACAGGCTCCTCACTCCGTCGCAGAGAAGGCGCGCGATGCCCCACCCATTGATATGTTTTCCCATCAGGGACAGTCATCGATCCTGTCAGACTATCCCCCTGCAGACTCCCTTCGACGCTAAGATCCTTATCCTGCCGCTCCCACTGAGGTGGAATAGAAAAACTCATCTTCCCATCGCTATAGCTAATCTTTGAGATGGGACGGGCACTCCCTCCCCCACCCACAAACCGACCCACCAGGGTCCTCTCTCCCGAACGCTGGATCTCCAGCCAGGACGGCACCTCTTTTCCACCCTGGTGCACCGTGATATCCCATCGCCCCTCGATGGGAAAAGGGGGCGGATCCTCAGCCCGGAAAGAATTGCCCCGCGTAATTGGGACTATCACTAAAAATGCAAAAGAGGTCATTACCATATTATGGATGACCCCTTGTATTAAGGTGGAAGTTCTCTTCATGGATCCAATTTACGACATTTTCACCTGCCCGCCATTACGGGACAACGGTAGTAGCTTACAGACTCTTGATAGCACTCACGAGTTTATCAGCCTCGGGCTGTTTGAAATTTATGATCTCTCCAAGAGTACCCGTCAAAATATAAGTGATCCCTTCTTTTTGTACGTCCGCACGTTTGATCGAATAGTCTTTATATCTTGCCTCATCCCCGTTTGATCCATTCTTTAAGGCCGCCAGACCTTTTTGAAAATATCTCAGCTGCTGCAGATTTCCGAATTTAAGAGTTGACATATTCACCTGGTTGGGATACTGCTGATCGCGGAAAGAAAGTATATAAATAGTATCCGACTCTTTTACCACCCGTTGCAATTCTAAAGGCCATGTCCCCGTCCGTAATTCGGCAAGACTAATAGTAGAAGTATTGGTAATCGTGAATTGCGCCTTTGCTTTTGATAAAAAAGGTATGAACAGGAATAAAAAAATAAGTTTTTTCATATCGGTATGCTTTTCTGGGAATTCGGAATTTTTAATATTAAATTGCTGGTACCTGTTTTGATCCGATATAACGCACAAAAACAGGATTTATTATACCTCCCTTCGACGAGATATTCACAATCCCCTGATGGTTTTAGTGAGAATGTCGGCTTCCGGTTGTTGGAAATCCGTCGTGCCGTACTTGGGCTGCAATATATACCAGACCCCGTCGTACTTTTTGTCGGCCCTTTTGATCGTATAATCCTTAAACTTCGCAATATCTCCGTTATGCCCCGCTTTCAGAACCGTCAACGCCTTCTCTAAATATTTCAATTGCTCCAGGTTCGCGAATTCCAGGGTATCCAACACCTGCGCATTCATGACCTGCTGATCCCGGAATATAAGAGAATAAGACGTCCCCGACCTTTCGGTATTCCTTTCCAGGTTGATCGGCCAGGCCCCGGAACGTACTTCCACTAAAGTTTCTGAGGAGGAATTAACGCCGTTAAATCCGGCGTGGCCGGCGAAAGGCAAAAGTAAAACGCTAAGAATGAGTCTTTTCATACGATAATTGGATTTTGCAATAATATAAATATAAATCGAGAATTGCAAGATCGAAAACTACTCCCTCAAAGAAATCAAAAATTGTGCCCCAGATTAAAAAACTGTCCTATTCGTGCCACCTCATTCGATATATGAGCGTAGTCAGACATTCATAACAAGTAAAAACTATTAAAATGAACAAGCTAATCGTCTTCAATTTCATAACACTTAATGGCTATTTTCAGGGACCCAACGGAGACCTAAGCTGGCACAGACATGGCCAGGAAGAAAGCGAATACGGCCTCGAAGGGCTTAAATCCGGAAGCACACTTCTTTTTGGACGTGTGACCTATGAACACATGGCCAGCTTTTGGCCAACCCCGGATGCCCTCAAAAATGCCCCGGTCATGGCAGAAGGAATGAATAAAGCCGACAAAATTGTTTTTTCCAGAACAATGAAAAAAGCTGACTGGAACAATACCAGGCTGGTGAAAGACAATATGTTGGAAGAAGTAAGGAAAATGAAACAACTGCCCGGTAAGGATATGGCAGTGCTGGGCAGCGGCAGCATTTCATCCCAGTTGGCTGCCGCAGGCCTGATCGATGAATACCAACTCATGGTGGATCCCGTTCTCCTGGGCAATGGTACGCCGATATTTAAAGATCTCCCGCACAAGCTGGACCTGAAGCTCACCACGGCAAGAACATTTAATAGCGGGGTCGTTCTTCTTTGTTACCAGCCATTGTGAAAATTAAGTATATTCAATAACAATAAAACCAAAGCAAAATGGATGAATTCTTATTACTGATGCGCCTGGACATCATAACCAAAGAAGCTCAACCGTCTCCTGAACAAATGCAGGTGTATATGAAAATGTATCAGGACTGGGTAGGTGGCATTGCCGCCCAAAATAAATTCATCGGAGGCACCGGCTTATCAATGGAGGGAAAAGTGGTAAAGTCAAACAACGTAATAACAGACGGGCCTTTTGCAGAAATAAAGGAATCGATAGCCGGCTTCATCATGGTAAAGGCAAAAGACTTTGAGGAAGCCACGGGCTTTGCAAAGGATTGCCCGATCCTGCAAGGAGAAGGAAATAGCGTAGAAGTGAGAAAAATTAATGTAAAAAGTTGATCCATCGTGCCTGCAAGGCGCATGAGCATCTTATTTATGGCAAATGGCGAGCTCATACCTCATCTGTTCAGGACGGAATACAGGAAAATAGTTTCGGTCCTTTGCAAACGCTTTGGCTTTGACCAGATAGAAATCGCCGAAGACATTGCAAGCGACACTTTTCTGACAGCATCGCAGACATGGGGACTAAAAGGCATCCCCCAAAATCCAACCGCATGGCTGTATAATGTCGCCAGGAACAAAGCTGCAAGTCATCTGCGCCGGGATTATCTGTTTGAAAAAAAGATCGCCCGGGAATTAAAAAACAATGCCGCCGATATACAGGATACCCCATTCGGCGACATACATGAAATTGACCTGTCTCCACAGAACATCAACGACAGCCAGTTGCAGATGATGTTCGCTATTTGCCATCCTTCCATTTCACCGGAAGCACAAATCGGATTATCACTTCGTATCCTCTGCGGCTTTGGCATCGAAGAAATAGCCAATGCCTTTTTGATAAGCAAAGTGATTGTCAATAAAAGACTATTCCGGGCTAAAGAAAAGTTGCGGGAAGAAAAAATAAAAATCGAACTTCCCGGTCCGCCGGAAATCGATGAACGATTGGCGCCCGTATTGACAACCATTTATTTATTATTTAATGAAGGGTACTATTCCGTCAGCCAAAATAAGACACTTCGCAAAGACCTTTGCCTTGAAGCCATGCGGTTGTGCACCATGCTCATCGAAAATAATGCCACCGACAAGCCGCCCGTAAACGCGCTGCTTGCCCTCATGTGTTTTCATGCCTCCCGGTTTGAAGCACGCATGGACAAGAACGGGGAACTCATTCTATACGAAGAGCAGGACACCAGTCTCTGGAATCCCGACCTGATCAGTAAAGGAGGTTATTTCCTCAGTCATTCGGCCACCGGAAATACAATTTCAAAATATCATCTGGAAGCCGGCATTGCATACTGGAATACACAAAAAGACGACACAAAAGAGAAATGGGAAAACATACTGCAGTTGTATAATCAGTTGTTGCAAATAGAATATTCTCCCATAGCGGCGCTTAACAGAACTTATGCACTTTCAAAAACTACCGGAAAAAAGGAAGCCATTACAGAAGCGGAAAAATTAAACTTGTCAGACAATCACTTTTACTTTGCACTGCTTGGCGAACTCTACACAGATCTTGATAACCAAAAAGCAAAACAACATCTCCGGCAAGCGATAATGCTCGCAAAAACACAGGTGGACAGACAGGCCATTCAAAAGAAGATCGATAGGCTGTAGACTAATAATTCACATATTTTTCGGTAAAACCGCCATCCGCATAAAAATCGATCAACCCATACCCCGGTGCAGTCTGCCTTTTATTCCCGTTCCACCAGGCTCCGCTCACCGCCCCGTTACAGATAAAAGTCACATCATTATACACCACCTTATCCCTCAAATGAATATGCCCGCTCAGGCACAGCTTCACATTCGGATGCCGATAGAAAAGGTCGATGATCTTAGCGGTATCCGTATGCATGTCCCCACCCAGCATGGTCCACTTATTGACAATATTGTCCTCCACCATCAGCGTAGCCGTCAGAATAGGTATATGCGATAACACACAGACCGGCATGTGAGCATCCGCTGAATTCAATTCATTCTCCAGCCAACTCAGCTGCGTCTCCCCCAATTTACCAATATACCAGGTGTTGTCGATATCCAGATGGACACTGTCCAGTACGATGAACTTCCATCCACTCTTCTCAAAGCTGTAATAAGGACTGGAAAGCTCCAGTTGCCCAAGTGAATACTGTTTGCCGTAAAGAGCCTGCCCCTTATCATTCTCATTCCACCAGATATCATGATTCCCCAGTGCATAATGGATAGGCAAATGACATTCGGCCCCGACAATGTCATGCCAGAGCTTCCACTGCGTATTGATCGTATCCAGGTTCTCTTTATTCATATCGAAAACAATGTCCCCGCCATTCAGGATAAAATCCACTCCCGGCTGCTGCGACTGCACATGCTGCAGACAACGCCGGAACCGGGCCGGCGCATCCAGTTTATCCTTCAGATGTACATCCGTCAGGTGAGCAACCCGCAGGACAGGACGCCGGTCTTTCGGCTGAAAGGAAAAAGGAAGGGCGGGCGCCAACAGCGCCCCGCCCAGATTTTTGATCAATGTTCTTCTTTGCATGTATTTCGTTTATAGAAGCCGAAAGTTAAACGACACAGTCCCATTCAAAAAAATACCACTGCTAAGAAATGATTAAATTAATCCGCCCAGTTAGGATTTTGAGTCAAATTTGGATTCAGAAGACGCTCCTGTGTAGGGATCGGAAAAAGATAGTCCCTGGTTTCGTTAAATTGCTTCCCTATTTGTCCATTTATAATAATATTTCCGCCGGCGCCGCCATTCTCCAGCACCACATCCGTTCCCAATTGCAGGAATTGCGCATTCGGAACGACAGGCTTTGTTCCCGACCAGATCACCAGGTCCGTCACCCCGTCTCCATCCAGATCGTAATTACCCACTCCCGGGAAATAAGCCCCCTTAAAGGGCACAGCCAGCAGATGTCCTTCTTTCCACCGCATCAGGTCGTTCCATGCAAACCCCTCCATCACCAGCTCAATACGCCGCTCACGGCGGATCTCCAGCAGAAGACCCAGATTGCCGGTATTACGTCTGACCAATATGCTATCCTGTAGCATCAGATAAGGGTCAGGATTCGCATTGGCCGCCGCCATGTCCATATTCGGCATGCCCACCCTATCGCGCAGCAATTTAACAGATATATCCAGATCCCCCTGGTTGATCGTGCCCAGCTCAGCCTTTGCCTCCGCATAGTTGAGCAGCACTTCCGCATAACGGAATACCGGTAAGGCATTCGGAGATTTTCCCAGCGCATCATTCGCCGCACCGGTAACGAATTTGATCAACTGATAGCCGGTAACCGTTCCGCTATAAGAGGGCGCCAACACCACATTCCCATCGAGACGTTTGTACCCCGGAGCCCGTATCGTCTGCGACAGGCGAGGATCCCGGTTCTGCATTTCCTGGTAAAATTGCATGGTGGCATAACCTGGTATATCAGTAAAACGCGAACCATCTTTCATCAGATAGCTATTGACCAAACTTTTCTCCAATCCGGGCTTGCCAAAAGAAGGCGCCGTCGTATAATAATTGACATTATGAAAGACCTGCAAAGATGAGCTGAACTGTCTCGATAAAATGATCTCATCAGGAATAGGCGCCAGGGAAGCGAACAAGTCGCGGTAAGCAATGTCCGGAGAGCTCTTATAGGTAGTATATACACCTGCACTGATCAGCGACAAAGCCGCATCCGCAGCAAGCTGCAGGAAGCGTGAGCCGTCATCCAGCTGCTTGAACTCCTCATCCATATGATGATATTTGCGGAAAGTCCCTTCGAACAAACACCAACGCGATTTCAACGCCAGCGCCGTCCATTTCGTCACCTCGGCAACATTCTTGCCCGTCCCCAGATGCGCGATCGCAAAATCGATGTCGTTCAGTACAGAGTCCATTACCAGCGTCCGCGAGTCACGCGGCTTATACAGCTCGGCCGTATCGTTGACATCCAACGCCTTCGAATACCAGGGCACATCCCCAAAATGGGCCACCATATTGGAATAAAACCAGGCACGGAAGAATTTCGCCACGGCTAAATACTTATAAGTGATAGACGTATCCAATCCCCCCCGCCGATAATTCTGGATAAAATAATTGACATTACGAAGGTTCCACCAACGCCAGCCCCCATCGGAAGCGGACACAGGGATAGGACGATTGCCGGTCTGTAACGGACTGAGACCTGTCAGTACAATGTTGTTGGCCGTCTCCGTATAAAGGGCATAGAACATACTGGTGTCATTGTCAGCACCCGGTACCATATGGTCATAGAATGAACGCACATACAACTGCAGCTCGCTCTCCGAGTTAAACGCATTGTTCGGCGAGATCTGCGAAAGCGGCTGCTTGTCCAGCGTCTTCGAACAACCTGACAATAACCAAACCGGCAACAGCAACAAGACCCGCGCAGCAAGAACAAATAGCTTTTTCATTTATATTCTCCATTTAATGATTAGAAATTAACATCCAGGCCAAAAGAATACTGCTTAAAGAATGGATAGTCCCGGCCCCCGATATCGGAAGCAACACCCGGCGTCACCTGCTCGGGATCGATATACTTCGACTTCAGCTTCGTCCAGGTGAACAGGTTCTGACCGGTGAAATACAGACGCAGCCGCTGCATTTTCCATTTTTTCATCCAGTCTCCCGGGAAATTATAACCTATCGTCAGATTTTTCAGCCGGATATAAGCAATATCCTGCATGTACCGGTCATTGTTCACCGAAAGATCACCACCCGAATAAGAGCTATATCCTCTCAGCAGCGGGAAATAGGCATTCTGATTGGTCGGGCTCCAGATCTTGCTGACAAAATCTTTCGGCACAAAAGAGACATAAGGCCGGCCATAAGGGCCCCAGAACAGGGAGGACTCCACATTTGGATACCAGTTCTGCTTGGCGATCCCTTGAAAGAAAACAGAGAGATCGAAATTATTCCAGTTGAAGCCGAGATTGATGCCGAATGAATAACGGGGCAGCGTATTGCCGATACGGCGCAGATCACCGTGTTTGGCAAGGGTATTTTGCCCGTCATTGATAAGACCATCCGGTTTGCCATCAGGACCTCCACCAATATCCTTGAACTTGAGATCCCCCGCA